>Ga0265339_10000144_pt1 | contig 59325 bp, 45 predicted proteins | sample 4CB219metaG_FD_202085 | JGI IMG/M metagenome (GOLD analysis project Ga0265339, IMG submission 202085) | Rhizosphere microbial communities from Carex aquatilis grown in University of Washington, Seatle, WA, United States - 4-CB2-19 metaG | ecosystem: Host-associated > Plants > Roots >... | reverse complement strand
CGTGAATACCCTGCAGAACCGGGTCGGAATCGTCACCCTTTTGCAGAAGCACAATGCCCTCGACGGTGTCGGGGTTGTCGACGATGGTGCCGTTGGAAAGGTGAGTGGAGCGGCCAATTTGCCCGAGGCGAATCTTCGGACCTTGCGCAACGGTTGCAATGTCGCGAATGCGGATGGGCGCGCCGTTCGCAGTTTTGACGACTGTGTTTTCAATGTCGTGCACACCGGTATAAAGACCGAGCGATTGCACATTGATTTGTTGAGTGCCTTGCTCAATAAAGCTGCCGCCGCCATTGGTGTTGTTGTTGGCGATTTGCTGCTCAACCTGGCTGATGGAGAGGCCATAGGAAACGAGCTTTTCGGGATCGAGGTTGATCTGGTATTCCTTCGTGGGCCCGCCAAAGCTGGAGACGTCTACGACTCCATTGACACCCTTGAACGACTTTTCGAGCAGCCAATCTTCGAGGGACTTTGTCTCCATGACGTCATAGGCCGGGTTAGAGCTTTCGACGGTGTACCAATAGATCTGGCCGACGGGGCTCCAATCCGTGCCCATTTGCGGAATGAGGCCGGCGGGTAAGTTCACCTGGTTGAGGCGCTCGAGCACGTGTTCGCGGTTAACGTCGCTCGAGGAGTTGTCGTCGAAGATCAGCATCAAGCTGGAGAGTCCAGCCAGTGTGGTAGAGCGGAGATGCGTGAGGTGGGGAATGCCGGCCATTTGAATCTCGACCGGCACTGTAACCTGGCGCTCGATCTCCTCGGCGCTGCGACCGGGCCATTGAGTAATGATCTGGACGTAGTTATTGGCGACGTCGGGATAGGCTTCGATGGGAAGATTGCGAAAGGAGACGACGCCCCATGCTGTAAGAACCGCCACGCCGCCGAGGACGAGCCAGCGGTTCTTCAGCGCGAAATCAACGAATGCGCGAATCATCCTACTGGTTCCCCGCGGTTTCGAGAAGAAGAGCGTTGGTCACGACTTGTTGACCGGGTTGAAGTCCGGAGAGTATCTGCTGGCGATTTCCCGGGAGCATGTTGCCGGCGCGCACCTCGGTGCGCCGGAATTGATTGCCGCCCGCAGGGATGTAAACCCAATCGCGATCGTGCAGGTGTAAGACGGCGTCCGCCGGAACGACTGTGAAGGTTGCTTTCTTCAGACTCGAGAAGGTGGCGGTGACGAACATGCCGAGACGAAGAATGCCCGGGTTGGGGACCTGGATGCGAACTTTCGCGGCGCGAGTTGTTGGGTCAAGAACTGGGCCGACATCGCTGATGCGCCCAGTCAGCGGGCGGTCGGGATAGGCCTCCAGCTTGATTCGCGCCTCCTGACCCACCTGAAGTTTTGGGATGTCGTTCTCATAGACATCGCAAATGATCCAGACGGAGCTGAGGTCTGCGACCGTGAAGGCGGTGGCCGAGCCGGAGAGAGTGACGCCCGCCGCGGCTGCATTGGTTACGTTCTGAGAGATGATCACGCCGGAAGTGGGCGCATACACATTGACGACGCTGCTGGGATGATTCTTGTCGACGCCGAGAATTTTCAGTTGTTCCTCTGCAGCCGAAAGGTCTGCCCTCGCATTTTTCTCCGCATCTTCGGCCTGATCAAGCACCGCCTGTGAAATCGCGCCATGTTGGAAGAGATCGTCGGCGCGCGCGTAGGCCTTGTTGGCGAGTTGTTCGTCGTTGACGGCCTTCAAATAGCCGTTAAATGCAGTGCTGATGTCGGGGCTTTGTACGCTGAAGAGCAGTTGGCCCTTCTTCACATTGTCGTCAAGACGAGCCTTGATATCGACCACACGTCCGTTGGCGAGCGAGATGACCGGGACTTCGCGCGCGATGTCGGGAAACACCGTGCCGGTTACGGTGAGCTCCGCCGGAGCCTCCATCTGGCCTGCTGTGGCGAGAGGGAACTTGGGCACATCGTTGTTGTCGATGGTGATCAGGTTCATGTCGGTCACCTGAACTACCTTCGACGGCGGTGGAGCGGTGTCTCCCTGCTCCTTGGCCTTGCAGCCGGGAATCATCAAGCCAAGAAAAGCGCAGGCGATGATCGCTGCCAGGATGAGGGGGGATGACTTAAGTCGGAGCGTGCTCATTGAATCACCTCACGTCCCGCAGCAAGGTTGAGCTGCGCGGCGGCGGTCAGATAGGAGCCGATGAGTTGCAGGTAAGCTTGCTGCACCGCGCGGTAGTCGCTTTGCGCGACTAGGAAATCGACCAGCGAGGCGCCTCCATGCTGATAGGAATAGGTGACGGTGTCGCGCACGCGCGTGGCTTGATCCTTGTATTTCTCTTTGTAAGGTTTGAGCAGTGCAACGTCACTCTCGACCTGGGCATAGGCGGAGTCGACATCGCTGAAAACCTGGGCGCGTATGGATTCGCTGGTCTGCTGGCTACGGCCGATATCGATCAGTGTGCGTTGTTTCTCGCCCTGATTGCGATCGAAGATGCGGAGAGGAATGTTCGCGCTCACACCGACGGTCTGGATGCCGTTGGGGTTATTGTTCGAGGCATTGTAGGTGTACCAGCCACTGAAGGTTGGATCGGTCGATCCGTTGGCAACAGCCAGTTTGTAATTGGTCTGGGATTGTTGAATCGTCTGGAGCGCAGCCTGAAGATCAGGGCGCGCATCTAGGGCTATTTGGCGGACGTGCTCGAGAGGCTCGAGCGTGTCGGCAAAATCAAAAGGGCCGGTGACATCGAATTGCTCAACGGGCGTGCGGTCATTTAACAACTGCTGAAGCTGGATTTTCGACGTACGCAGATTGACTGTCGCTGTTTGAATTTCGGTTTCGTATTGCACGCGAATCAGCTCGATGCGATCGAGGTCGATTTGGGCGATGTCGCCGGCTTTGAAGCGATCGCGGCTGATTTCGATGATGTGATCGTAATACTCCAGGTCCGATTTGGCGAGATCGAGGACGACTTTTGCCTGCAGTGTGTTGACGAACGCGGTACGCAGCGTGAATTCGAGGGTTCGTTGCAGATCGATGTGCTGAGAGGCGGCAATTTGAGTGCCTTCCTTGGCGCTTTCAAGCCGGAGTTCCCGCTTATGGTCACGCTCGTGTAAATAGCTCAACGTGGGTACCAAGTCGGTGCCAGCGAGGGGTTTCCAAACGCCGTTGTGGGGAGCGATCTGAGTGCCATCGGCAGCGAGTGTGAATTGCGGGTTGGGCCGAAGGTATGCCGTGATTTCCTCCGCGCGCGATTCGTCGACGTTGAGGGCGTCAGCTTTCAGCGCGGGGTTTGCCGATTCGAATCTAGATTTCACTTGCTCCCAGGTGAGGCTTTGCTGGGCGGGACACGGACCTGCGGCAACAAACAGAAGAACGGCTGCCGACAGGGCAGTCCCTGAGGGGAATCTCAGAATCATACGCATCCTTTCGCCGTCGAGCGCAAGGCGATTACAGGAAGATAAAGTTTTCAGATAGAAGGACGAGAAAATGAAAATGGGCGCTTAAGCAGGCGGTGGAGGGCGGCTATGGATATTGCGAGAGGCGGGACAGTCGACCGCTGGGGTGGCCGGCGATTGCGGCAGGCCGATGCGTGTCGAAGTGACCGCTGCATCAGCGAAGATCGCGATTGGCATTGCTGCGGTCGCAGGGACAATGCAGTGCGGGCAGGTGGAGCCGTGGTCGCGGCGCAGGCATGTGTCTGTCTCCGCGGGGTTCTGCATGGCCCACAGGTCATCACTAACCGATATGACTGGAAAAAGGATGACGATAAGCATGACCAGCGCAGTGGCGGACAAACCGCGCTGCAGTCCCGATCGGCGCTCCATGCGCAACCAAAAACACGCGCAGACCACGGCGAGCAGGACCCATGCGAAATTGAGGACAAACTCCATTGTCTGCCGAGATTTTACACTAACGTCGGAAACGGTCAGGAGTATTGCGAAGGAGCGGACGGCAATGAACGGCAATTGCCGCGATCCCGAGGAACAGGGCAGTAAAGTGCGTTTGTCGGGCCCTATCAGGTTTCAGTTAGACGCAAATTGCTTCTGAAAGACATAACATCGGCGCATCTAGATGAGATTGACCGTGCCCTGGATTCCCCTTATGATAGTCAAGTTGGCCATTCTGCTCATGCATCCTGTGTGAGCATGTCCATCATGGCTGCGAATTTGCTGATTTTCGCATGTTGCCCCCTCGTTCAATGGTAGGACAGCTGCCTCTGGAGCAGCCTATCGGGGTTCGAATCCCTGGGGGGCAGCCAATAACCCAATTTCCTTCTCAACCTTTCTCGACCCATCTCGACGTCCATGGGCGTTGATCGACTCTTTTAGCCTTTTAGAATTAATAGTTTAAGGGATAGTTTCTCCGCGTAATGTCTAAGCCAAGGAACAAATCGTGTGTCGAGAAGTACCTCCCAACCACCGCATTTCTGTGGTCATTTCGGACCCGTGACCCGTAAAGTGACCACAGGGGACGTCGCCACGCAGGAGAAAAGTGACCACAGAAAGAGAAAAAGTGACCACAGCGAGGAAATGGTGAAAGCAGCCGGATTATCCAACCTCAAGTGTCAGAAGGCCATCCCTAAGAGGAGACCTTACCGCATTCCGGACAGCGGCGGCCTTGCGTTATTGGTCACCCCGGGGGGAGGGAAGTTATGGCGATGGAGATACCGCTTCGAAGGAAAGATGAAGCAGATGGCTTTCGGTTTGTATCCGGATGTGTCACCCGTTGATGCCCGAGCGCGCCATGCACAAGCGAGGCAGTTGCTTGCCAACGGTGTCGACCCTATGGCGCTGCGGAAGCAAACGAAAGAGCAGAAGAAGAGGGCTGAGCAATTCGAAGCTGCGATCGAGAAACCAAGTGGGCTGACATTCGAAAATCTGACATGGAAGTGGTTTGCGTGGTGGAAAAGGGACAAGAAGTCAGATTATGTCGACGACGTGGAGTCCAGGTTGAAACGCGACATCATCCCCAAGGTCGGCAAAAGGGCTCCTGAAGATGTAAAACGAATGGAATGGGTGTCGGTCATCCAGGCGATTGACGAGCGAGGCGCTCGTGATCTCGCACGTCGCGCCTTACACAACGTAAACCAGATTTATGAGTTCGGGATGGACAACGGCTTTCTTGATCAGAACGGAGTGAACCCCGTCGCTGGCATTCGGCCGGACAAGATCCTGAGCAAGGTCGTGGAAGAACACTTTGCGAGCCTTCCCATAAGTAAGGTGCCTGATTTGCTTCGAAAGATGCGTGACTACAACGGATCTGCTCTGACACGCATAGCCATGGAGTTGTTGAGTCTCACCTTCCTTCGAACTAATGAGCTGATAGAAGGCCTGTGGCCGGAGATCGATTGGAAGAACAAGCTCTGGCGCATCCCGAAGGAGAGGATGAAGGGCAGACCGGATTTGAAGAAACCTCACATCGTTCCTCTATCCAAGCAGTCGATCGCCATGTTGAAGCGACTCCGTATCATCACCGGCGACAGCGGCAGATTGTTCCCGTCCGCGACCGATGCCGTTGGATATATGAGCAACAACACGATCCTGAAGGGATTGGAGCGGATGGGATATAAAGGCCTCATGACAGGTCACGGTTGGAGGTCAATCGCTTCAACCTATCTTCACGAGAAGGGTTTTGATCACGAGCACATTGAGTTGCAACTCGCTCACTCAAAGGAGGACAAGGTGTCGGGAGCATACAACTACGCAAAGTACCTCGAGCCTCGCGCTGCGATGATGCAAGCATGGGCCGATGCCCTCGATCAACTAGGGGAAAGGTGACGCCATAGAAAGCAGAACGGCCCTGTAAATATCGCCATATTGAGATATAACAAAGCGCACAAGAGTCCCTGACGAAATACCTCCGAGATTGGCACCAAATTCCGCGTCCGAATTCATCGAAGGGCAAATTCAGTCAGGCTCGATCGAACACACCCTGGTAGTTGAAGTGCAACTTGTTGGAATGCGCTCCTGCGACGATGTGTGATCGAAGCATCTCAACCTCTTAGCACTCAGCCTCACTCCCCCGGTCGCTAAACCCGTTGTAGATTTCGGAATCACTTGTCCGAGAAGCCGGTTCTACGGCCAAGTTGGATAAATTCGTAAACGCGGGCCCGTCGAGTCGAGGACTGGCGCGGCGCTGGCGATTCTACCGCAATTCAATCGCTGGCTGCAGAGATTCATCGCCCGCCTAAGTCATAGGTCGATCGAGTGCCGCAACCAATCAGGACAATTGCACTTTCTTGCTTGCGGTTCTCTAGACGGTGATCATGTGGCGAAGGCGCGCGACGCGAATTTATGAATTCTCGGTTTCCGCGGAGTTGTCGAGAATCGGCAAATCCCATCTATAAATCGAGAAAAGCCCAAAATTGGAGGACAGAAGGGGCCGAGTCTCCGGCCCTTACACCCATCATCCGAGCTATGGGACCGAGCGGCTTCGCCTGAGCATATCTCTTCGGCCCGTGTCCCAGGGGCCATGCATCCAGATCTTTCCTAGTTCTCTCGAATCATCTAAAAGAAATGACACCTAAAAGACAATTGGCTGACAAATAGGGAATCTGCTCGGCCTATGTTGACTTCGAGCTGAACGGCAATAGCCCGTTTCGCCCGAACGAACTGTTCCAGTAATTCGGACCAGTCGCGAAGGAGTCCCATGGTTAACATCGCATCACCTACGTTGGCAAAGAGCATCGGCATTGCAACGGCTGGCCTTCTATCCCTCTCCATAGCCCTTCCCGCCCAGCAGGCATTGCCGTCGCAGCACTACAAGCAGACGAATCTGGTTGCAGATTTGCCCGGAGTAGCGCAAACCACTGATCCAAACCTCGTCAATCCCTGGGGTATGGCCCGGAGTTCCGGTAGCCCCTGGTGGATCTCGGATAACGGTCCAGGCCTCGCAACGCTCTATGGCGGAACGGGAACGCCTGCTTCGCTTGTAGTCGCTGTCCCTGCAGGAGGAGGTGCCGGTGGGTCGGGAACGCCCAGCGGCCAGATTTACAACGGCACTACCAGCTTTCAACTGGCAGCAGGCAAACCCGCCCTATTCATGTTCGTAACCGAAGACGGAACGATTTCAGGCTGGAATCCCGGAGTGAACGCGACCAGTGCAGTGATCACCGTGGATACAAAGAGCGCGTCCGTGTTCAAAGGCCTCGCGGTCGCCACCATCGACGATCCGCGCCAGGGGCCAGTCAATTTTCTCTATGTCGCCGACTTCCGCAAGGGGCACGTGAACGTCTACGACGCGAACTTCCATCTCATTCATCTCGACGGCGATTCGTTCAGAGACGAACGCCTTCCCAGAGGATTTGCACCGTTCAACGTTCAGAATATTGGCGGAAATATCTACGTTGCGTTCGCCAAGCAGGACTCGGAAAAGCACGACGAGGTAGACGGGTCCGGGTTGGGCTATGTTGATGTGTTCTCGCCAACGGGCCGTTTGCTTCTCCGGCTTCAGTCGGGCTGGTGGATGAATGGTCCCTGGGGCATTGCGCAGGCACCAACCGACTTTGGCGCCTACAGTCACGACATTTTAGTAGGTCAATTCGGCAGCGGCCAAATAGCTGCATTCGATCCTCTGACTGGCCAATTCAAAGGTCGACTCTACGACGCAACCAACGCACCCATCGCTATTGATGGCCTTTGGGGCCTGGCATTTGGCAACGGATCGGGCGCCGGACCGTCCACAACACTGTACTTCACTGCCGGCAGCGACGGTGAACAGCATGGACTCTTTGGCACAATTACGCCCGTCGAAAATGTGCTGGGCGGCGATCAGTAGAGAGATTACTGGTCAATCAATATTCACTTCGGCATTCGTGCTCAGACTCCTCCAGAAAATTAGTGCATTGAATGCCCAGCGGCCGGGTTCACAGAGAGCAACCTGGCCGCTGCACCTTTTTAGTCGAATTGTTGGTCGTCGCTTCGCGCGTGCACCGAAGTCCCAACAATCCTCTACAGGCAAAGTGAAGCAGTCCACATTTTTTCTGAAATTCCCCTAGTCTCAACCCACGAGCATGAGGCGCGATCTTGCCGCGCCTGGAAGGCTTCGCCTCGAGCGCAACAGGCCTTTCCCATTCAGACGACTTATCGAATTCAGAAAAATTGCGGAACCTGTCTGACGGAGTGACAAAGAAAAGACACGCATGTGACAAGCGGCGAAAAATCTGCCCGTAACCTGACAGCCAGTCACAAATCTCCCCGAGGTGGCTCTCGCAATGATCCGCAGAAGAATACAGTTTGCGTCGCAATTCTTGTGTTTGTGCCTTTTCTTAACTGACGTCGTCTTTGGACAGACGCCCGGAACCGGAGCGATTCGAGGAACCGTATTCGACCCATCCGGCCGCACAGTGTTGAATGTCGTGGTGTCCGCACAAAATAAGGCGACTCATGCCACACGGACTGTCGCGTCAGATACTTCGGGCGCATTCACCATTCCTCTGCTGGCGCCCGGCGAGTACTCGTTGACGGTTAAAGGGGAAGGGTTCGAAGAAAAAGAGGAAGACGCTGTCGCTGTAGTTGTGAGCGAAACGAGCATTCTTGAGTTTCACCTTGCAATTGCGAAGTCCGGCGTCACCATCGAGGTTAAAGCAGACACCGAGATGGCACAGACGCAGAGTTCGGCCCTGGGGCGAGCCGTGGACGAGAAGGCGATTGAGGCGCTCCCTCTCGCCAATCGAAATTACACGCAGATCTTGTCCCTCTCCCCTGGCGTTGTTGTTCGGCTCCCCGATGCAACGGCACCGGGACGCGGCACCCAGGATGTAACAGCCAACGGGAACAAAACAACGGCCAACAATATTCAGTTCAATGGAATTGATGCGAACAATCTCGCACAGAACTCTGCGGAAGCGGATGGCGAAGAAGTAGGAGTCGCGGTTCCCGCGCCAGACACGATCCAGGAATTCAAAGTGCAGACTGGCAATTACGACGCAGCCTACGGCCGCGGCACAGGCGCCAACGTTGACGTCATCAGCCGCACTGGAGGTAATCAGTTCCATGGAACCGTGTGGGAGTTTCTGAGGAACGACGTCTTCAACGCAAATGATTTCTTCTCTAAATTGACTCATCAGCCCCGGCCTATGCTCAAGCAGAATCAATTTGGCGGAGCTGTCGACGGGCCCATCTGGCGAGACAAGGCATTCTTCTTCGGCGCCTATCAGGGGCTGCGATCGAGTAATGGTGTCGGCAGTGAGACAACGGCGATCCTTCCGCGCCTTACCGACGATCGTTCCGCATCAACGTTGGGAGCACAATTCTGCGCCTATCCGACCGCTGCGGGCGGAGATCAAGTTACGTGTGATGGATCGAATATCAATCCCGTGGCGTTGGCGCTGCTCAACTTCAAATTTGCAAATGGTCAGTATGCGGTTCCCAGCCCTCAAATCAACATCCCATCGAATGATCCGACACAACCTCCCATCGGCGAGTCCACCTTTGCGCCGCCAATCTACTACAACGAAGATCAATACACAGCGAACATTGATGAGGAGCTATCCCAGAAGAATCATCTTTCTGAAAGAGTCTTCTACTCCCGCGCTCCAACCATGCTTCCCTTCTCGCCGAATGCTGCCACAGTGCCTGGTTGGCCGACGAATGAGCTTGACCAGAATTCGATGTTTGTTCTCGCCGACACGCATGTGGTTAGTTTGAACGTGGTCAACATTGCCAGATTCGGTTACATGCGCTTTGAAGGGTTCTCTGCCGTTTCAAACTCAATTCTGGCATCGGATCTCGGCACTCAGTCTCCCACCGGCACTTCGGGAACTGGCATTGCTGCACCCGGAATCACGATTGACGGCTTGTTTACCGTCGGCGATTCTGGAACACCATACCAGTCGCAGGCGACCAATAGCTTTATCTGGCAAGATACGGTTTCGGTAACTCATGGCATGCATTCGCTGCGGATGGGCGGCGAGGTGAAGCGCCATCAGGTTGACGTGCAGGCGCCATTCTCGGTCGACGGTCTCCTGGATATCCGCACCTTCAACGACTTCCTTCTCGGCGAGAGTGCCGTGCAAAACGGCAGTTCCAGTGGAAGCAGTAACGTCACGAGTAGCGGCGGAAGTTCCGGGCTCTTTCGAAAAGACGAGCGCTACACCGACTTCGCGGCGTTCTTGCAGGACGATGCAAAACTGAACTCACGCCTCACCCTGAACGCCGGACTTCGCTACGAAGTCTTTGGGCCGCCGCTGGACATCAACGCAAGACTCGTCACATTCGACCCAACCATAGCAACATTGTCCATACCAGACTCAGGGTCACTCAGCGGTTTTGTCGTGCCGTCCAACTACACGGGGCCACTTCCGCCCGGGGTCATCAAATCTTCCACGAGCGGTCTTTGGCCCACCAATTATGCTGACGTCTCGCCGCGCCTTGGTTTTGCTCTTCGTCTGTCGAACAAGCCAACCGTGGTGCTGCGCGGGGGCTACGGTATCTATTTCGATCGGCTATCCGCAGGAATGGTCGAGAGCCTACTGGCACAGGAGCCGTTCTCAACTTTTCAGTTTGCGTTTGGATCGTCGAATGGAGGCGCCACACTGCAGGCGCCATTTAGTCCTCTCCTTCCACTCGATTCGAGCTATCCCATCTTTTCTCCGCGCCTTCCCGGCCCAGGCCTCAGCATCTCTGCAACCTCGCGAAGAACAACCGATCCCTATACCGAGGAATACAACCTCAACACACAAATTGAGCTTGCCCACGATGTTCTTCTTGAGGTCGGATATGTGGGAACCCGGGCTCTGCACGTGGCCGGATCGCTCGCGTTCAACCAGGCTCTGCTGGCTAGCCCTGCAAATCCCGTGAACGGAGAAACCACAAATTCCGCGGCCAACGTGGTGCAGCGACTGCCTTACACAGGCGTCAGCACTGGATCGCTTTACTCTGAGACCCGTTTCAACTCCAACTACAACTCGCTGCAGAGCAGCATCACGAAACGATTGAGCCACGGCCTTGAGTTCTTGGGCAGTTACACATTTTCAAAGAACCTGGATGAAACGAGTGGGTCCAATGGCAGCGAGGTCTTCGAATTGTGGCTGATCACGAACGATCAGCATAATCCGCGGCAGGCCTACGGCTTGACCGATTTTGACCGGACGCATCGGGGAGTCTTGAGCCTCACCTATGACATTCCGACGATTCCCGACGTTCCGGGGTTTGTACGCCGCGCTTTCTCAAACTGGCGGGCATCGGGAATACTCACGGCGCAGTCGGGAACTCCAATCACGATTGTGGATGACAATGCAGGCGCGGTGTATGGGAATTACCCGTTTGAGAATCGAGCGCAGTTAAGCGGATCGCGCGTTTCGACTTCGGGTTCACTGCATTCGCGGGTATTGGGCAATTACCTCGATCCCGCCGGATTTACCTCCGCCCCGGAAGCGCCCAATGGGATATCCCCGGCAGACACCGGCTTTGGCAACAGCAGTGTGGGCATGATTCGTGGACCAGGCCAGCGCAACATTGACATGGCGATTGAGCGCACCATTCCGATTGTTGAATCGCACAGCATCATTTTCAGGGCTGAATTCTTCAATTTGAGCAATACCCCGAACTTCGCCAATCCAAATAACAACCTGAGCACCGGAGCATCGTTCGGCAAAATCACGGCGAAATCCAATAATCCGCGCATCATTCAGTTTGCGTTGAAGTATCAATTCTGATTCGCCCTGAGAGGAGCGCGAAATGACGATGACTGTGCCGGCCCTGCCCCGACCGACGATGGAGATTATGTCGATTAACGAGATTCGGCAAACGCTCGAACGATCGGAGCCCGTTGTGCTTGCGGATCCGATGTTAGCTCGTATGAACTTTTCTATTCAGAAAACGTTCTATCCACTCGGCTTTCCGCTCCAGTTCTCAACTAATTCTGAAGAGATTCTCGAACTAGCCAGCCAAACATGGGGCGGCTTTCGCAAGCTGTTCGACACGCCAGCTATGCAAGTTGACGCGGGAGTCACCGAGGGGCCTTCAGGCGAATGTCCGCCGTCTCCGACCAGCCGCATTCGGCGTCATCTTTGCTCCATCATTGCCGATGGAGAGAATTTCGTGATTTCTGATCTACTCCATAGCGTCTCCTCTATCTGGACGACTCGTGGCGCACTTGCTTATCCAAACTACGTGAAGTACTTCCTTCTGGAATCGTGTGCTCTTTGTCATATCGCGAGTCGCTACTCGACCCCAGTGCACGGCGCTTGCGTCGCCCTTGATGACTGCGGCATTCTGCTTTGCGGTGACTCCGGTGCCGGCAAATCGACGCTCGCCTATGCCTGTGCGCGTGCCGGTTGGACCTACACGACCGACGACGGCAGTTTCCTGGTCAATAACAGAGACGAAAATCTGATTGTCGGGAATAGCAAGCTGTTCCGCTTTCGGCCCTCGGCAGAAGCTCTCTTTCCTGAATTGCGTGGTCGACCGATCATCCAGCGTGTCGGTGCAGGAAAGCCGTCGATTGAAGTAACCTCAACGTCTCTCCCTGGCCTGCATACTTCCGAATTTGCGCACGCTCGCTACGTCGTATTCCTGAATCGACGCCAGGGGAGGCGCCAAGAGTTGATAAGTTTCCCCACCGAAGCCGCAAGAGCCTTTATACGCCAGCAAATGTGCGCAGTGCCGGAACTGCTGGCGGTGCAGCAACACACGGTCGAACGGCTCCTTGAGCGCCGCGCATTTGAGCTTTGCTACGCCGATCTCGATTGGGCGATTGAACGACTGCGCCAGTTGGCGAGAGACGGCGAGTGATGCAGGAAGTGCCTGGCGTCTCGATTGCGGCACCTTCCGGCCATGCGCGCGGCGCGATAGCTATTGCAAGAGGACTTGTACTGCAGTTCAGCCCTGGCTTCTGGAAGTTCTTCGCTGCCGCATTCTTCTTCGATTTTGGAATTGGACTGTACTTCTTCTTGTTCAATTTGTTTCTCACGGATTTGCATTTCGATGAGAAGACCCTCGGACTGATTACTGGGGCTCTCACATTGGGCAACGTGGCAGGAACGATCCCCGCCATGATTCTCGCGCGGAGGTTTGGATTAAAGCGCCTTCTGTTATTCAGCTTGATTGCTGTCCCGTTCCTTTGCATGCTCCGAACTTTCCTCTTGTGGCCGGTTGCGCAGATTGTACTGGCGCTCCTTACAGGTGTTGCGCTGTGCAGTTGGCCCATCTGCTTCTCTCCCATGATTGCGAACTTGACCAACGAGCGAAATCGCGTCGCTGGCTTCAGCGTGGCCTTCGCCACTGGAATCGGTTTGGGCTCGCTCGCCGGGCTTACCGGAGGCTACCTTCCGGGCCTGCTTCAAAAAGCCGGTCACGCGGGGTCGGTGGTTGAGCCTATACGGTTCGTGCTCCTGCTCGCCTGCGGCGTTATTTTACTTGGCATTTTCCCGATTCTGAGTCTTCAGTCTGCACATCCTGAAGGCAGCAGATCCGGCCGATTTCGACTCTTTCACCCATTTCTGTTTTGGTTTCTGCCGGCATTCGCCGTCTGGAGCATCGTGACCGGATCGTTCCCTCCATTCGCGGCAGTGTACCTGCAAAAACATTTGGGCCTTCCTCTGCACTATGTCGGCGTGATCTTCTCCGCGTCGCAGCTCGTGCAATTCGGCGCAGTCCTGCTGGCACCGCTTCTCTACCGCAAGATCGGCACCGTTTACGGAATTGCCTGTGCTCAGTTAGCGACGGGACTTACCCTCTTCGCCATGGCGGGCGCGCGCGTCAGCTTGCTTCCCGTGGCGTGCTATCTCGGCTACACCGGTATGCAATGGATGGGGGGGCCAGGAATCTACAGCTTTCTCATGGAGCATATTCCGGAAGAAGAGCGCAGCACGGCATCGGCCATTCAAAACATCTCAGGGGCGCTCTGCCAGGCAGCGGCGGCAGCGATTACCGGCAATTGTATTGTCCGATTTGGCTATCCTGCGGTGCTCTTTGGAAACGGCGGAGCCGCTCTGCTCGCGGCACTCCTATTCGTTGTGCTGCTTGGATCAGCCTCCTGGGTAAAGAGACCGGCGTTGTTTTCTTCCGTTCCAGAGACGAATCTTGAAACCTGAGTAACAAACAACGCAGAGATGATGATGCGCAAAATGGGCCGAAGGAATTGTCGTTGCGAGCGCGGTCGGCGCTGACAAAGCAATGACATTCGCCTGACTGTCATCTGACACCTCGCTCTGCTGTGGCCACTAGGTTTGAGGTGATGGCTCAAGCTGACCGACATAAGAGCGCAATAGGCGATCATGCTTGCAATGCAGCCTATGGCGTTCTCGATTACCTGACCTACCCCCTGGGCATGCTGATCGTCGCTCCGGCCGCCGTGCGGACGCTGGGAATTGGCCAATACGGCGTGTGGGCATTTGCCTGCGCCGCAGTGAGCACAGGTTCAATCATCGCCTCGGGATTTGGGGACGCAAACATTCGTCTCGTAGCCACTTCTCGCGCCGGCGACCCGGACAATCTGGCAGGCGCTGTTCGCAGCACGATGGGTATCCACTTGATGCTTGGAGCCGCAATCATGCTGATCTCCTTCCTGGTTGCGCCGACCGCGGCCACCCATCTCGCTCCGTCTGACGCCGGTTTGCGTTTTCAGTGCCAGGTCTCCTTGTACCTTGCTGGCGTTTTGATGCTGGCCCGGGCAATCGAAAGCGTCTGCATCAGCACCCAGCGCGGCTTTGAACGCTACGGCGATGCGGTGCGAATCAGCGTCGCCGGCCGTGTCCTCACTCTGGCTGCAGTGGCCATTCTTCCGCTCGCCAAGCTTGGAGTCGTCAGCGTGATGGTGGCGACCGTGGTGGTGACTGCGGTCAGCCTTCGCCTGCAGGTTGTGCGCCTCAAAGGTCTGCTTCACCTTGAATCTCTTTGGCCATCCTTCGATCACAGCGCAACCCGTGTTCTCATTGGATTTGGATTCTTCACCTGGATTCAAGCAGTGGCAGGCCTCTTGTTTGGCCAGATCGACCGGCTGATTACGGGGGTCTCCCTCGGTGCAGCAGCGGTTGCCTCCTATGCGCTCTGTGTGCAGATGGCCCAACCGATCTACGGATTGGCTGCATCCGGGTTGCACTTTCTCTTCCCATATTTGTCGGTACGGCGGGAAGGAAACTCCGCAACTGCTCTACGGCGGACCATTCTCGTCGCATTCGGTGCCAATCTCTTCGTGGTCACAGCTTGCTCAGCGCTTCTTTTCATTTTTGGTGGTGCGCTGCTGAGATTCCTGGGAGGAGATGCAATCAGCCGCATTGGTACTCCCAACCTTCCTTTGATCATCGTGAGCACTGCCCTGCCGGCACTAAGCGTTACAGGATCTTATGCACTGCTCGCGTTGGGCCGCGTGCGCGCAGTCACGTTGTTCACTCTTGCCGGCGGCGCACTCATGATGCTCGTGATCCCCTTCCTCCTCCCCCGCTACGGGATGTACGGTATGGCGTTGGCTCGCATGTTCTATGGGCCCATCACGCTTCTGGTCTATATTCCGTTGGCCGCGGAACTCATGCGCAATGCGCGTACTGCTTCTCACGTCAAAACGCCGACCGCGTTGTTGGAGGAGGCGTAAGATGAGCACTCAAACGGCGGTGGCGCCGGTTGCCTCGTCTCCGTTACGACGAAGCGAAGCAAGTGGTCAGTCCCCGATTTCGGCCAGGCGACCTTCCGCTAATGTCCTCGGCATCGCAGTAGATGCACTCAACATGGAGCAAGCCCTCGCGCGGGTTGCAGAAACGCTGCGCAGTGGCGCCAAAGGCTATGTATGCGCAGTCGGCGTGCACGGAGTGATGGAAGCGCAGCGCGACGCAGAATTGGCTGAAACATTTGCCCTCGCCGCGATGACAGTGCCGGACGGCATGCCTATGGTGTGGGTTGGGCGCATGCAAGGGCACCGCCAGATGCAGCGCGTCGCGGGGCCTGATTTGATGCTCGAAATCTTCGATCGCCCGGAGTTCTCACGATTCCGGCATTTTCTCTACGGCGGAAATCCGGGCGTGGCCGAGCAACTCGCCGCGGCCCTACGCCGCCGCTTTCCCGGGACTCGCATTGTCGGTACCTATACTCCGCCTTTTCGCAATCTTACGATCAGCGAAGAAAATGAATTTATCGCAACGATTGACGCCTGCAAGCCGGATCTCATTTGGGTCGGCATCAGCGCGCCGAGACAGGAACAATTCATGCGACGTTACCTGGCACGACTCAATACCAGGATGATGTTCGGCGTAGGTGCCGCCTTTGATTTTCACACTGGGCGGATTCAGGACAGTCCTGTTTGGGTCAAACTTGCCGGCTTGCAATGGCTGCATCGACTCATCCAGGAGCCCCGGCGTCTCTGGTGGCGCTACCTTCGCAACAATCCTGAGTTTATCTGGCGGATTATGCTGCAGCTGACCGGCATCCGAACCTATCCTCGGGCATCGTCCGGTGCGGCTTCGGTATCTCAATCGCCATGGGCGAAACCTCGCCCAACCGCAGGGGACGACTGAGTTCGCCGCCGCGTTAGAAGCTATTCAGTGGGTCAATAAGGAGGCTTTGAGTCCTCGTCGTATGGCTGGCCGAATTTGTTCAAGTGTTTCATCGACTGATGCGGAACCCCCGAAATTTCAATGTCACCCAGGTCTCCCTTGAGTGCTCCAATCTGCACGCGACGGGTCAGAAGGTCGAGTGCGGGCTGGGTAAAACCTTCGACCCAAACGTGCAATTCATATTCTCCTGCGGGAACCCTATGGATCGTGAAGGCGCCTCCGGATTCCGCGACCGAGTAGAGTGGCGTTGAAAGTGCAAGGACGACAGCACTCATCTGGGGATGAATGTTGCAGAAGATGTACGAAACACCTTCACGCGAGAAATTTACCTCTTTGGTCGTGCCCGCTTCATAGAGTCCGAGATCAAAACGTTTGCCGTTAAAGAGCGAGAAGACGTTGTGAAAGAAAGGATCGGCGTTGGGGAAAGCCACAACACTGCCCACTGGAACCACCAAGAGGTGCGGCTTGAACATACGGTTCTTCTGAAGCAGGGTGTAGGGCCCGCTGGGGAGAAATGCTTGCGACGGCGCTCCATTTAAAGGCTTCAACCACAATACGGCGGGAGGGATGTGTCCCTTTTGGCGATGAGCGGAATCGGTGAGTTGCAGGCGCACATCGACGCGGGCCTGGCGCCCTTCGTCTTGGCCGTACGCAAGCGAAGACAAAAGTGCAAATGCACCAAACTGCAAGATCCGCCGATGATGCTTCAGTCTTTTTTGCATATTTAGAACTTGTATCCGGCAGCCACGCCGATCACGTTGCTGGCGGCTGTTGGTGCGTTTACCGGGGACGATTCAATGCGCCGATACTCCAGGGAAAAAAGCAGGTAGGCGCTGGGCCTGTAGATCGCATTTCCAGTGAACGTCCGATTGCGTGCGAGATTCTGATAAATCGAAAACGCGGGAGACGCAAATGGGCTCAATTGGCCCGCTGGAATGTTGTCAATGCCAAATGCCTCGTTCGTCTCCAATTTCTCGCCGAACCGCTGCTTCCATTGGGCCCACCCTCCAGCGTCGTCTAGTGAAAGGAAGTAGGACTCGATTCCGTTCGTGCGATAGACGTAATCTTTGAATGCTCCTGCGCCCAGACCACCGAGCGCGAGCCCTCGATAAAAAGCCCCGCTCAACTGCATGCGGGCGGGGAGGGGAAGACGGAGGTCCAAAGTTCCGGCCCACGACTCGAATCGAGTTCCGCCGATGCTACGGTGGGTTGCGTAGAATCCGCCAACACCAACTTCCGCAGCGCGCTCGCTAGTGTCGGCGGGCAGCGCGATTCGGGCTTCAACTCCCGGCCAACGGCTTTCTTCCCCTGTGGGCGGTGTCGCGGGTCCTCCATTCGCAGGAACCAGAGTTCGTGTTGCAGGTGCGTCCGAAACGTCGATCAGGGCAAATTGGGTACGCAGACTCGTTGCAGTGGAAAGTGAGAAATCATGCATCAGCCCAACTTGAGGGTTCCAATTCCAGAGGTTTCCAGACCAAGCGAGCGCAGGCTCAGCGACTGCGGTTAGCGAGTCTGGCGAATTGGGGCTGATGAGCGGGCGATCAAAGTCAAAGAAAGCTCGCGTCTTCGCCCAATCCAGCGAGGCATGGGCAGTGCGAAGCCGCACGAGATTCACGCCGTAGCCTCCTGAATAACCGCTTGTCCCACCGGTGCTCCCGTCGAAGTCGATGCGAAGATCGCCATGACTGTGCGCGCCAAAAAGGTGCGGACCACGCGCGTCGAGCCCGAGAATTGTCTGCTGCATTGAGATTCCCGTACTGCCCGCTCCTCCAACCGCGAGAGTGGGTGTTGCCGCCGAATCCACCATTCCTGAATTTACAAACCCATTCATCAAAATCAGGCCTGAGAGCTTCACGGGGTATTTGGATTCGGATTCGATCTTGGTCTGTTCCTGCACGGCCACCTGCGACTCCTCCATCATTTGCCGCTCACGCAGATCGTCGATCTCCGCCTGGAGTCGGGCCGCCTCAGTCACTGTCGAAACAGGTTCTCCTGTCGCCGGTGCGGTCGCGGATTCCGCAGAGCCCATCTGCTTCCGCAAAGCTGCAAGTTGCTGGCGCATCTCATCCATTTGGCGTCTCGACTCATCCATCTGCGCCTGTACGCGATCCATCGCATCGGTAAGTTCTTGCACCTTCTTTCCCAGGTCCTCCTGGGCAAAGGTCTTTCTCGCACAAATCGGCGTGCATGCAATGCAGCACAGTGCGATTGCGGCCCGAGAGGACTCTTTGATTCTGTGGCCCGACAACTTCCTATGGCCAGAAACGCTTTGTATCATGCAGTCCTCACTTTGGCTCGATCCTCGGGCAATGCTTTGGGTGTTTCGCTAAATCCTCGAGAGATCGACATCCGAAAGATGGTTTCCCCTTGCCGACTTCCGAGCAGGATGACGTCACCACCATGTTCCCGAGCGATGCATTGGGCAAGGGTGAGTCCCAGGCCTGAACCCTTTTGCTTTCCTTCGCTAACAAATGGATCAAAGAGTGTACCTCGAATCTGGTCTGAAACGCCGTCGCCATTGTCCGACACCTCAAGAATGATGTCAGCCTGGCGAACATCAACGGACACGGCGACGCGCGCCGGCTCCTTGCCCGATCGAACCGCCTGGCATGCGTTCAGAAGCAGGTTGTAAATGGCACGTTCGATTTGTTTCCCATCCACCACGGCGGCTGTATCCCCGGGATTGGGGTTCCGCACCTCAATTTCGACTCTTGCTGCATCCGGATGAGAGCGAATCAACGTCGCGGCTCGTTCAACCAGAGCTGCAATGGGCTGATGTGAGCGCCGAATGCCCGGCCCGCTTCTACTGAAAATCAGCAGGGATTCCAGTAATTCGGTCGTCCCATCTACGGCTGAACGAATGTCATTGAGAATCTCTGTCCGCTCCAGATCGGACAATCTCGCCGATGCCAGAAACTCTGAGTTCGCGTAAATCGCTGCGAGATAATGTCGAAGGTCGTGGGATACCGAACTTGCCATGCGTCCGATGGTTGCAAGTCGTTCCGATTCTAAGAGAGCTTGATTGGTTTGCTGTATCTCTCGTCGCATTCCGGCGAAGGCAGTGCTCAGATCGCGCACCTCCGTGGTGCCGCCGTAGGGTAGTAAATGAGAGCTATCGCCTGCTGCGAACGCCCGAACTCCAGCGTCGAGCTCTTCCAGGGGACGCGTTACGAATCGAGAAAGTGCAGTCATCAGTCCAGTACCAAGCAGAAGCGCAACCAGGCCGGCTAGTAAAACGAGGCGGTCAACCTGGTGTATGGACTGCTCTTCCCGGTCAAGCGACTTTAGCTCAACCAACTCCAATGGTGCTGTCGCTTTGCCAGAAAGGTCGCGGCTGACGGCAAGGTAACGCTCCCCGGCAACCGTCACTGTCATGGGGATTGGGTTGTATTGAGACCGAGGAAGCCGCATCTCATCGGCGTCGCCTTTCGTATTTGTTGCCAGCGAACTCGCGAGAGTGCGCTGTCCGGTCTTGAAGATCGCCTCAACGCCCGTCGTTCGGCTCAACTCGCGCACGGTTCCGGGGTCGATCGCAAATCCACTAATGACATAACCGAGAACTGTCCCGTCTTTCTGGTTTCCGAAGTAAATTGGCCGTACTGAGCAGGCGAGAAGACGATCCCCATGGATCACATAGGGGCGCGTTAATCCATTGAATTCCCGGCCAAGATCGGTTTGGAGCGTTGTATCTGACGGATCCCCACCAGAGTAAGCGGTGAGCATGTGTCCGTCGCGGTCGGCGAGAGCGAATATTTCGTTGCCGCCCACCTTCCAGAACTCGACGGCGCCATCTTCGATCGTGCGCTGATCGCTGGTCGTCATCAGGGCCTTCAAACTAGGCAAATCTGCGAGCAATGCATTCTCACGGTCAAGTTGGTTCAAACGCTGCGCCTGTACATCTTCAAATGTGGCGATTGAGTGCAGCAGGTCAGCAGAGAGGCTCGCCATCACAATCTCTTGAAGCTGACGGCGAATGGTGACCATGCTGGCGAACGTGGCACACGCAATAATGATTGCCGTAGCGGCAATCAGCAGCACACGTGTCCGAATGCCCCGATGCTCTCGCGCATTGAACGCTATCGAACTGGAGCTGGATGTGTTGCTCACGGGGGCTGGCGGATTATGGGACAAATTTGTATCCTGCGCCGTAGATCGTCAGAAAGTGCTGCGGGTTCGAGGGATCGCGTTCCAGCTTCTGCCGCAGCTTGAGAATCTGATTGTCGACGGTACGCGTCGTCGGGTAACAGTCGTATCCCCAAACCTCGTTCAACAGCTCCTCACGGCTCAGCACGCGCTCAGCATGCTCAGTAAAAAACTTCAAGAGCCGGAATTCATGGGATGTCAACAAAACCGGAACGTCTCCACGAGACGCCGTCATCTTCTGGAAATCAAGTTCGCATTCGGCGAACCGGTAGGTAAGCGCTGTTGCGGGCCGCCTGTTACGGCGAATTGCCGCCTGCACGCGGGCCATCAACTCGCGGGGACTGAATGGCTTTGTCACATAGTCATCTGCGCCGAGTTCGAGAAGTAATACCTTATCGACGACTTCTGCGACTGCGCTCAAAACAATGATCGGAATCTCATTCGAAATCGATTTCATGTTCTGGCACAGTTCGCGCCCGGAAATCTCCGGAAGGATGAGGTCGAGGATTACGGCAATTGGGCGTTGTGCGCGAAACATGGCGAGTCCCGTTTGTCCGTCTCCGGCAGTGACGACGTTGTAGTGCTCCCCACCAAATAGGCGCTGCAGAACCTTTTGCATGCGCGGGTCATCTTCGACTACCAGGATCGTACCCAGGCGCGGGCCAGGTGTCACTTCGTCGTTTTCTGGGGTGAGAAGCTCCAAGTCCTTTGCCATCTTTCTATTTTCCTCCGAATTTGAACCGGCTCTACAAGAATGACACCAGAAATGACAAATTGGTGACAATTGATTCTCGCGACACCATGCGTCGAAACGCGGCATAACATCCCCGTGAGGCTACATTATGTTCGGCTTGCCGGTGGGAGAATCTAGCGAGGCACTCAATCCCGCACTTATACAGCTGGCTGAGACACGCCGGTAGAGTCCTACATACTTCTCGCCAATCGCCTCAACCGACAGCCAAGGCATTGAGACGGGCATTTTCCTTGGCGAATTCAATGTCTCATGAATTGCCAACCCGAAGCCTTCCACCTCGCCTTGTCCCAGACCAACATAGTGACATCCATCTCCTCCCACTTCGCGAAACGCCGGAATGTCGGAGCAAACCGTCTTGCACCCGGCCAGGAGAGCCTCCACGACCGGTAGCCCGAATCCCTCAATCGTCGACGGCGCGAGCAGAAGTTCGCAGTTTCGGTAACACCATTGCAACTCGGAATCGGAGATTCCGGTGAGCAGAATTACTTTCTGATCCAGCGCTGCATCCCGAATCTGGCGCTCAATCCTGCCCGTTTCGGGTCCCGCAACTCCGATCACTACGAAACGCGTCTGAGAAGGAACTGTGCCAGATCGCAGCACGTAGTCAAACACCCTTATTCCGAGAGAAATATTCTTGTTATGGCGATGCTGCGCGATGCACAGGATAAATGGACGCGATCCACGCAAGGCATGAGGCGGCCTCGCGCAAGCGATCCTAGGCGACTCAACAGCGTTTAAGACCGTAACGGCACGCGTCGCAAGTTTCTGTCCGAGGCGCCGACTGAGGTGCTTCCGCGTACTTTCTGAAACGCACGCAATTGCATCCGCCGATCGCAGACACTGCCGAACCACCAGCCGATTTACCAATCCTTTTGGGAATGCGAAGTTCTTGGGGCTGTCGAAAGCGTACAGATCATGCAGACTTACAACAACTCCGCAGTCAAAGGCCTTGCGCGACAATGGAACTGGATAGGCGAGATGAACGACGTCCGCATCGAGTTGCCTCGCAATGCGCGGCAGTTCCCAGTAGTACCAGAGATTGCGACTGAACGTCCCGCGGCCCACGCTCAAGGCATGAAGGTGGAGGCGCGTATCGGCGCGCGCCACTGCATTTTCAAACGCTTTCAGTTGCCACTCTCCCACGAGCATGTGGATCTCTGTGACTGCGCCACGGGTGAGCAAGCCTCTAACCAGATTTGCCGAATGTCGCGAGACGCCGTTCAAATGCGCCGGTTCCGATAAAGCTGCCACCACAATCCTCATGACGCTACGCTCCTGCCCGGTCTGAGTGGGGAACCTGCCCGGCTGCAAACCCAGAAGATTGAACGGTCGTCATCGCCGGCAGCGGGATGGGCTCAGCACTACTCTGGATCGCGCAGACAAGCAAGACCGCCCATAGGGGCAGCGAAAGATCGAAGGGTTCGGTATCGGCCAATCCGCGAATTAGCACGAACATCAGCATTCCCAGGAAGAAGGTCTTCAGCGAACCGCGTGGCAATTTGCGGATTTGATGCAGCAGGCTTCCATACAGCCCGAAGAAGAGGACCACCCCGACACCACCATAGGCATAGAACTGCTGTAGAAGTTCGTTGTGCGCGTGTCTGGCCTCGAAGTCCTCGCTAAAAGGTGGAACGACTTTCCAGACGGAGTGGAATCCGTGGCCGATCCACGGCTGTTCCAGAGCCTTGTCGAGAAAATATGCCCAGATGCCGAATCTGCCCGTGAGTGTTTCCGCTTGGCTGCCCGCATTGGTATAGATGGCGAAGTAGGCGCTGATCAGGCTCGAAAAGGCAGCGACAACACATCCTGCTGCGCCGATCATGAGGGCCTTCGCTCTCCAACCCAGCGAGCGATCGCGAAACAAAATAAAGGTCTCTGCCGCAACCAAGGCCACAATCGACGTCTTACTAAGCGTTCGCAAAAGAGTGATCCCAAGAAAAATCGCAGGTGCAATCCAAAAGCGCCCTCGTACGCGGTAGAGGTACTGCGCGAAGAACAGAGCGAAAGCGCACGCATACCCGATCTGGTTGGGCCCCAGAAGCGTCTCATCACCGAGGCGTAAATCAGACTGCGGCGGAAGCATCCAGGCCGATAATGCAACGGCGCACGCGCCCCATACATACCCCCTCATCAGTGCGGCGGAAATGTCTGCGATTGAACCGCGGCGCATCAGCAGAGCGACCATGCCGAGATCCGATGCCATGGCTGTCCAGAACACTGCTGCAGCGCCCAATGAGACGGCGCCGGTCCACAAGAGGCTGCAACCGGAAAAACAAAGAAATGCAAGGACCCACTTCATCGGCTGCAGGCCCAGCATTGGTCGTATTCGCGTTTGCGCAGTTCCGATCGACTGGAAGAAAACGATGAGCAAAAGAAGAAAGTTGAGAGCGAGGCCGGCGACCACGCCCGCTTGCGGGTCCTGAAGGAAAAATCGAACAGAAACGAGAACAATGATCGTTCGGCTGGAAAAATGAAATCCAACCACGAAAGGGGTCAGAGAAACCGGGTGCGACTCAACGCGTCGGTAGAATTCCAACGGATTGGTGTCGCCAATCGGTTTTGATGCCGTCGGGAATGAGCCGTTGTTCTTCGATATCATTGCGGTACCCTTCCCAATCGAACCCATCGGCGCAACCCGTCATTCAGGGTTTCGCAGACATCGCGAGCGAGCACACGCCGCGGATCAGAAGCACTCACGCTATCCCACTGACGTTTGAAGAGTAAAAAGCCCGCGGTCATTCCTGTTGCAACAAGGGTGAGCAACAGAGCGAGCAGCAAACGAGGCGGAAACGACTTCTTCTCGGGAATGCCAGGGGAGTCGATCACGTTTACAACCGGAATATCCTTCGCTTCCTGGATGCGGGCAATCTCGTACTGCTGCGTCAGAAGCTCATACACGGCTTCTTGAACTTTTACTTTGCGGTAGAGGTCCGCATAAGGAACGGCAAGCCGCGGCAATTGGCGGAGGGCAGGATAGAGCGCATCGCTGCTGTCAGGTGAACTGCCGGCGGCGGGCGAAGGAGAATCCTGAGAAGGGAGTTCAGCGGAACTGCCTGCCATTTTCATTAGTTCTTGTTTCAAGTTGGCAGCGCGCGCCTCAGCAGCGCGAACGCGCACGTTTCCGTCCCCATAGATTTGGCGCAACGAATCCAATTCTCCTTGTGTGGCAATGAGCTCACCCTGCAGCTTGGCTCCCGCATCCACCATGGCATGTGTTTGTTCGCGAATGTCGATGGTGGCGTGCGTACTTGAGAAATCGCTCAATGTTAGCTGGGCTTGCTCCAACTCCGCCTGGACGGAATGCAACCTTTCTTCTACGAAGACCCGCTCACGATGTGCCGACGAAGTACTGGTTCGGTTGACCAGCTGGTTCAATTCGTCCAGATATCCCTGTGCAAGATCGCGTGCGCGCTGAGGGTCACTGTCCGTGACGGTAAGCGTGATGATCCCGCTCTTCTTGTCGTCAACGATCGCGGTGTGGCGCGCAAGATACTTCGCAGTGTCGACTCGATAGCGCTTATGGTAAGCGTGCTGCAACTGGAACCGCTCGATCAAGTGATCCGCTACGGTGCCGCTCCGTAGAAGGTCGACAAAGAGCGCGCTGCTAGTTCGACCACCCAGCAGACTCGCCACCAAACCGCCAACCCCTTCAAGACCGCGGCCGGCCAATGCGGCGAACATCGCCGTTCCCGCACTGGCGTTTTCCGGCGGCATGATGCGCGCCGTAGATTCATAACGCTTGGGTATTAGGAAAGCGATGGCCAGACTTGCTATGAGAGAAATCCCGGCAACCCGAAGTAGAGTTCGCCGGCTATCCCAAAGCAGCGACAGATTTATCACCCAGTCTGCAGGCGCTGCTTCTTCGGCCGAAAGTGCAGTGGGAGTCTGCGGCTGGATTCCTGTAGCGACGTCTCCGCCTGGCACAGTCATCCGTGGCCTACAGTCCCGCGACCGCAGCAGTGATTGCGATCGAAGCTGCAATCTGCGCAGTGCTGAGAAGATTTCGCCAAAAGAGCGAAGCGCCGACGATCTTTTGTGGCACTACAATTACGTCTCCGGGGTTGAGCCGGGTTGAAAGAACATCGCGGCCATACCAATCGCTCGAGCGCCGGCCGATTACCGATCCATTGGCGCGAATGATAAAGATCTCCTTGCGATTCGCCACCTCGGTAGACCCGCCAGCGCGTTGCAAATACCAATCGGCAGTCTTGTGAGGCACGAAACTGATCGCCGTCGAGTTGTAGACCTGTCCCGTGATCAGCACGAAGCCGGGCCTCTTCGGTATCCGCAATACATCACCGCTTCTCACCTCAATATCCGCAGCGGTTCCTGCCCAGCTGTCAATATCCGCATCGATATGGATGACCAGGCGTCCCGTAGCCGGCTGGTTTTTTAATCGGCCAAGCACCTGCTCCTGCTGCTGCTGAATCAACTGCAGCGTGCCGGTCTGTTCGCCGCCGGTCACGTTGGGAGAGAGACGCGCTGCGGCCGAACTGGTTTCAATCTGGCGAATGAGCTCTTCGCGACTTTTTTCTTCGAGTGCTTTCACCTCGGGTCGAGTAAGAACTGCGCCCTCTGGATATGCGGTTTCCCTAAAGCCCCCAGCACGCCTTAGTACGTCGCTCAAATGCTCGCCCTGCTGGAATCCATAACTCCCCGAATGCGCGATTTCGCCTTCCACAATAATTGAGGCGCCAATGTCATCCCACCCAGTGATTTTGTGAACCGTGAGAACGTCGCCCGGCTTGAGCACTGTATCGGCTTCGCGATCATCCTTCAGCGTTGCGTCGCCAATCCGAAGACTGCGTCGTTCACCCGCGACTTTTTCTCCACTCACGATGTGATAGCTGATCAGATCGGCATCCGTGAGCAGGGCATCTCGCTTGAACCCTCCCGCCATTCGCACAAGCGCTACCGCAGACATATCCTGGGAGAGCGGATAGGAGCCTGGTCGCTGAACCTCTCCACGGATTGTCACTTGTGGAGGATCTTGCTCGTATCGTCCGAAAATGCGGATCGTGTCGAACGGTTGCAATGGCGGATTCGCGTTGCCAATCATCGCTTCGGCAATATTGAAGTCAATAGTTTCAGCGTGCAGATCCGGTGGAATCAGCCGAACGATTTCTCCTTGAGCTGCAGGCTCGGGCAGCAGATCGCGATAGCTCTGCAATACATCGTTCAGCCGCATCCCCTGTTTGTACGCGAGGCGCCCCGGCCTCGCGACATGCCCTTCGAGATATATCACTCTCTCGCTCTGCGGAAGGATCGGCGCAACCCAAATGCGATCGCCATCCTGCACCTCAAAGCGGGCGACCGCCGCGCGATCGGACTCAAGGCTTTCACTTGACGGCATGTCAAGGCCGACTGTTTCGCGGCCACTGTTCTGGTCGATCCGTTCAACCGTGATGTGCCCGAGCGAAGCTTCTGCGGTAACTCCTCCTGCCTCTTCAAGCAGCTCTCCGAGTTTCCTCTCGTGCAGAAGCTCATAGATCGCAGGGCGCTTCACTGCGCCGTACACAGCAACCTGCGGCCCCGCCGCAGGCACCAGGAGCGTATCGCCGCCTTCCAGGCGATCATCCTGACTCTGCACTCCATGGAGCAGGAAGTCATACAAATCAATTTCGCCAATCGGTTTTCCGTTTCTTAGGTGACGCAGCACGCGCAGCGAACCAACGGCGGTTGGACCTCCTGCTGCATAAAGTGCCCCCAATGGCGACGAGAGAGCGCTGATGTCATATGCGCCTGGTCTCTGCACATCGCCAACAACATAAATGCGAACCGCGCGCAGCCGGCCCACGGTAACAGATACCTGCGCATTGTGAAATTGCGGTTTTAGTGCGCCTTCGATAACAGCCTGTACTTTTTCCAACGTTTGGCCGGCAACCTGAACTTCCCCAGCCTCGGGCAGCATGATGCGGCCCTCGCGATCGACTACGCGATTGAACGTCTGCGTCACACCGCCCCATAGATCGATGGTGAGACTATCGCCCGGACCTAGAATGTAGTCTTGTCGCACTGGAATCTCCAGCGGAGGTGTAGTCGACGCCACGCCAGCCCGTTCCGCGGATGGAACCGTGCGTGATACGAAAGCCTCGGAACCGAAACGTCTCAGGGTTTCAGGAGAGTTGGCAATCTGCGTATAGAGATCGCGAAGGGAGAGCAGATTGTACGGCGCCGGTCGATGAAGCACTTCTTGTGGCTCCGCCGTTGTGCGCGAATTCCTTCCCCTTTTGTTTTGCGATTGTTGCGGTTCATCCTCGCCTCTAGCCTGGTCCGGAGCTGCCCTTGGGGGGCCCGGAAACCTGACCTGTGAAACGCGTTGCATGTCCTGAGGTGAGTTTGCGTAACTCGCCTGCGTTCCCCCGTTTTCCGACCGAACGCCGCCATTCATGTTTTCCGCTGCAGTTCGCTGCATGTCAGCATCAGATAGGTATCCACGCGAGCGCAGGAAAGAAGTGATCGACGCTCGTAGTTCTCTACTCGAAATGATCTGGCTGTAGAGTTGTTCATCTGTGATTGCATTTGGCTGAAGTGGGATTCCTTGTTGCTCCGAAATGCCAGCCACCAGCGACTTCAACTCGATCACCACCTCGGGATCTCTCTGTAACACGGAGAATATCTGGGGAGCTGACAGCGCCAAGTCGGAGCCGGTCGCATCTCCGTAGTTAGAATCGCCGAGGTCATTTGCGCCGCGCGCGAGGGTTGCAGTTGGTTCCTGTGTCGTGCTATTCCCCGTTGTTGCCGTCTGCGCGGTGCAGTGAGATTCGAGGCAGCCCCATAATGCGCACATGACGATCAGTCGGACGCCTTGATTGCGCCAAAAGCCTGCGACCACCGTTTTGCCGATGCAGCAGTTCACTCGGCACCTCTGGCAATACGTCGCTGCCAACGCGCGGATTCGATTGCGTATCGAATTCCTTCGAGAATGTGAAAGCGCATCCGGGCCCGCAAATGATTCGCTTCGATTCGGTAACGTCGCAATTGTGCCAGGAATGTCTCGCCCGGTTCACTCCGGGTGATCAGTGGCGGAAGATGAATGGGAAATACGAGCCGACGCGCCTCACCGCGCGCCTCATTGCCCTGTTGCAATTGACCGCGCAAGATCAAGTACATCTTGTTTCCTGGCGATCCTGCCAACAGTGCGCGCATGCCGTAGGTTTCTATCCACATTCGCACTGCAGGCGGCAAACGGCGCATCCGGTAACACAGCGAATCCGGTGCGAAGTCTCCAAAGGCAAGAGTTGTCAGCAGCACGCTCGCGCCCAGCGCAACCTCTGCCTGAGAGTCACCCGCTGCAATCACCTCAACTTCGTGCCAGAGCTTCTCGTCGCTGCGTCGAATTGTCACATGCCGCCAGAACTCCAGTACCCACGAAGCGCGTGTGTGCTCGTTGCAGAGATGCTTGAAGAGATGGACAGCCTGCTGGATCAGGATGTCGGCGGAGCAGAGCGTCGGAATCATGACTCCGTCGAATGAACGTAAGTTGGCACGCATCAATGGATCGGCGCGACGACTGTCACAAGATTGATCCGTATTCAGCAGATGGACTTCCAATGAACGCTGCGAGCGAATTCTATAGATGGCACGGACGTCTGGTTTGTCCGGTTGCCCCGCCTTGAATTCAAGCGTGTTCTTGCTTGTGGCGTAAAGAGCATATCCAGATGTGCAAAGTATTTCCGTGGCGCATGGGCCATCGCAGGCCGCAACCAGAAAATCCAGGTCAATCTGCCAGCGTAGCGCCGGATCGCTTACTGAATCAGGCGAGAGCGTCATACCCTTCAACAGGGCAAACGACACTCTTCGCGCGGCCAACTCGTGGCTGATTGCAGATGCTTCCCTGAACAGGCTTGCGGCGCGCTCGCGATTGTCGGTGAGATCTGCTTCCAGCCGGCTGAGAATCGATGGCGGAAGGCTGCTTGTCAAATGCATCTGGGTCAATTGATCGAGCAAATAGAGCGCCAGCCCGCTGATGTCGAGCCAAAATAGAATGTGCTTCCAGTCATCGAGTGTGAATTCCCTCAGCCGCGCTTGAATCTCCAGAGAGGGCCGATGAAATGAATCGAGCACCACCGCCTTCAGCCGATCAGAGCGCCTCGCCAGGCTGTTCCCGAATTTGAGATGAGCGAGATTCATTTTGGATCAGTGACTGTACATCTCCGGTTCGCCCTGACTACCGGGCGGTGGCAGATGGCGAAGATAGACAACGATCGACCATATCTCGTCGTCGCTCAAAATGCCTTTCGATCCCGGCATACCGGAAGGACTTATACCGTAATCAATCACCCATTTCAACTGACCATCCGAGTACTCCTGCACATCGCCGGAGGCAAGTGACGGAACTGGGGGGGACATTCGATCGGCAAAAGGTACGCCAGTGTTTTGACCGTCCATTCCATGGCACGCGACACAGTAGTGGGAAAATGCTTCCTTTCCGTCAGCGATTGCCCGGGGGGTTGGTGGCAATGGATTCTTGTCCTTCATATTTCCCACGAGTAGGTGGTGCTTCGCACTCTCCACCAGACTCGTCTCCGCACGCCCCGGATGACTTGCCTTGCAACCGATCGCAACCAGTCCGCAGGTCAAGAGCACGCACAATTCAACCCAACGCATCTCAATCCACCACATGAAGTGTCAGCGTCATGGAGCCATGGCCTGCTCCGCAGAAAACTGAGCAATGACCAATAAATGTCCCTGTCTTGTTGGGGACGAAATGGACCTTGCCTGTTCCGCCCTTACCCGCGTTGACCTCGACATTCAACTCGCGGAAGCGTAGTCCGTGAGCCACATCTTCACTCTTCAGCACGAGATCAACTGCTTCACCCTTCTTCACCGTGATGTCCGCAGGCAGAAATTCGAATCGTTTAGCTAGCACTTCCACGCGTTGGGCCGAAACCTCGGCGAGGGCAAGCTGTTCGCATACAAGTGGGGCGATGCTCACTGCAAATAAAAGTGCGCGCATTAAAAGTGTTTTCCTCATCACGAGTCCTTGTCGGCAATTTGGCGGCTTGTCGCTTGATGATTCCAGCTTCAAGCTATCAACCGGCCAGGGGTTCGGTGTCATAGGTGTGTCAGGAGATTGTCAGAGATTTGTCGCGGTGTTATTCGGAAACGCTAATCGGACGACACGAAGGATTGTCGTTGTCCCCGGAAGCGCGAGGGAACAGCGAGCAGTTCTCACGAAGATCGGAGAGACATTCTCGTTACATTCAACAGACAGCGCCCTGACACCTTGCTTCGCGCTTCGGAACATCCTAGCCACATGGGCAGCTTAATGAATATTCCGATGAAGATGGCCCGGCACGTTGAATTGTTCGCCGCGTTCGTGGTCGGAGCGCTACTCTTCATGCGGCTTGTTTCGGCGCAGGATACGCCACTGATTTCAGGCGGCATTGGCTTCGTCTCAAGAACTAATGGTGGAAACACGACGTACATCCCGATCCTCGAACCAGTTCTCGCGGCGCCGCTTGGCAGCCACATTTTGGTGGAGAGCCGCGCCACACTCCTTGAGTCGCTCTTTCCCAGGGGCGACGGCAAGCCGGGATACACCAGCGCACCGTTTCTAGGTCTTTCGTATCTGCAGGCTGATGTCACAGCCTCATCGCATTTCAGCTTGGTCGCAGGAGAATTCCTCACGCCGTTTGGCACTTACAACGAACGACTGACACCTCTCTGGATCGGTACTTTTCAGGATGCTCCGCTTATCTTCGGCCTTGGAACCATGAACACAGGATCGAGCATCGGAGGCATGGTGCGTGGCGCTGCTGCGTCAAACGAGCACGTAACTGTCGATTACGCCGCCTACGTTTCGGTCACAAGCACAAACGCACAATTCGATTCCCAGCGCTCCAGCGGGGGAAAGAGCAGCATCTACTTTCCGGCGGCCGGCCTTGAGGTGGGGGCGTCCTTTGGCCGTAGACTCCAGGACTTGCACTCTAATTATGTTGGCGCTCACCTCTGGTGGGAGCCGGTGGATTCACCTTTCAAGTTTCGTTCGGAATACGCCCACGGCCCGCACGCACAAGGATATTGGGCCGAGGGCGACTATCGGCTTTCACGCTTCGGCGGCCGAGAAAGCATTCTCGGGCGATTCGAACCTGCATTCCGATGGCAGCAGACGTTTCGAAGCGCTCCTGACCCCAGCGACAGCCTGCCCGCTGCCAATGCCAAGCGGATCGATGTTGCTATCGATTACGCGCTGCCGCACGAAGTGCGACTTATTTCCGGCTATTCCCGCCAGCTCTCATCAGCCGGCAACCTCAATCTTTGGCAAACAGGAATTGTCTACCGCTTCTTGCTTCCAACGTGGAAAGGAAAATAATGCGCATCCGTCGAATTATCGAGCTCTGCCTTGTTGGGTGCTCTGTCTCGATGATCCCTGCAGTCACAATGGGAGCGTCCGCCACCTCCGCCACCTCTGCTCCGTGTAGTGCCGCCAGGCAGGGGACGAATACCGTCACACCGTCGGCGGAACTCAGAAGTGGTGAGCGAGTGTTCAAGCAGAATTGTTCCCGCTGTCACGAAGAGCCGCAGGGTTTCTCTCCATCTATCTCAGGAACGATTGTTCGGCACATGCGAATCCGCGCATCCCTTAGTCGCGACGATGAGCGCGCGGTGCTGAAGTTTCTTAATCCCTGAAGAAGCCCATAAGCGATACTCACGCGGCTAATTCGGAAGTTCGCTCGACCTGTCATCAAACCTGCGGTTACTCGTGCCTACCGGCTTCATTGCAGCACCCTGTATTTGTGCCTCTGATCTAGCAGGAGCTGGAGCGCCCCGTCAACTGCGGTTTCTTCCAAGGCAAGCGACTCAGCAACACAGTTGAAGACTCGCCAACCAGATCTGGCTGTGAATGCGATGTTGTTCAACCTATACGTTTTTGACACGGCCGGCTTGATGAGATCTGGCAGTTTGTTTTTGCAGTTTAGGAGTGGCGCTTTACGAGGGCTATCGAAACCGCACGAGCAAGCACACCCAAGATCCATGTGGCCGAATAGTCGCCTACTCGGACAAGTGGCGCTTGGCTCCAACTCTGATCAAACTTGCGTGAAACGTTCCGCTGAAAGATAAGAGCGGCGCACACGTGTGTCCCACGTGTCCTCTGCTTAGGATTGGTTTTATGGGCGGATCAACGAAGGAGAGACTGACAGGGGTACAGGCCCGTGTTTTACGGGCCATGGTTTTCCTCGCTTGCCGCAGACCAACAGAACATCAGGTACCGTTTCAAAGAGGCATAGTGAGGCTTCAAAAGAGAAGCAGCTAATCATCCCTCCGAAGCACCTTTTCTGTCGGAACCGACTCTTTTCTCCACTCCAATCCTCTCTCTATTCATCTCCAGAAGAGACATCTCTACAAGTACTCTCTTTAGTGCGCCACCATATATATATGTCCCAGGAAGAAGGGGATTTTGATGGTCTGCAGGACGCAGGTGGCGCATTTTTGAGATCAGTGTGTTTAAAGGGCCCTGGAGCGGGGAGGTATTTTGGAATCGCCAGCCGCTTGATGCATGCAATTGGTTCATATTTATGGATTTAATGGATAAAGATGGGTGGTTGGCGGTAGTCGATCGCCAAGCTGGCGTTTAGGGGGAAAAGACGTACCGACCTGGTTGTACTCACTGAAAATAGGGCGCGCCAGAATGGCCATCTTTTGAATGTCTGGATAGTCTTCTGGGTTTACTCCTTCGAGTTCGGGGTGGAGCGCTTCGTAGCCTGCGCCAGGCAGGCGGGCATAACCCTCGGGCACCTTGATGAACGGATCGCCTTCGTGGAAGTTGGTGTAGTAGTCATCGCCTGGTAGCCAGGATGCAGCTTGGTTGGGAATTTCGTTGGCTTGTGGCGAGAACGTTTCGTTCTGAACGAAGCGTCGGAAGGGTTCTGTGTATCCGAAGAACTCCTTCATCGAAGGGTTGGGACCAACGCCTGCGCCTAGCTCCTTCTCGTAGTAACGACGAGTGAAACTATCGAGATGTCGGGCCTTTGGATCACGACTTATGTGAGCACATACTCATCGAGTAGTTGAAATCTGGGGCAACCCTTGACAAGGGATGCATGTGAGGAGTACGGAGTATATGAGTATGACAATCAACAATCAAGAAGACTTCCACCGGGTCCAGCGCCTGGTCTGGGGACAGCTGTTCGGCATTTTTATCAGGAAGGGCCGCGAGACCAGGGGGCGTTCGCTCGAAGAGGCGGCCCGCCTGGCCGGGATGGAGCCAGCTGAGTGGCAGGCTGCCGAGGACGGACATGTGTCGGCGACCGCGGCGGAGTTGCGATCGATGGCCGAGGCCCTGGAGTTCAGCAAGGTGCAGCTGGCGACCGCGGTCCAGATCTGCCGGGTGGCCTGGGAGCCATAGTCCCTTACCTTGCCGCCGGCCCCGGACCTTCCGGGACACTGGCGGCAGGTACTCACAACCACATATGCTCATCTCCAGAGAAAGGAGGTGAGACCCATCAAGATGAAGGAAGGAACAGGGATCAAGCGCTTGAACATCAATATCGCCAAAGATTTACATAACCGCTTCAAGTCCGCGACCGCAGCCCAGGGGCTGGAAATGACCGATGTGCTTCTGGAGTTCATCCAGAAATATGTCGACAAGAACGGACCGGCGCCGGCCAGGAAGAGCAGGCGCGCATGAAGCGCGCCGCGCTCTACCTGCGCGTTTCCACTCTCGATCAGCACCCGGAGACGCAGCTGCTCGATCTACGCCAGATGGCCGCCCAGCGCGGCTTCGAGATCGTTGCCGAGTACACCGACAAGATCTCCGGGGCGAAGGCCCGCCGGCCAGGGCTCGATCAGATGTTGGCCGATGGCCGCCGCGGCAAGTTCGATGTGGTCCTGGTCTGGGCCAGCGATCGAATCGCCCGGTCGGTGAAGCACTTCCTCGATGTTCTCGACGAGCTGAACCGGATCGGCGTCGAATACGTCTCGTTCCGGGAAAATATCGACACCGCCGGGCCACTGGGACGAGCCATCGTCGTGATCATCGGTGCCATCGCTGAGTTAGAACGCTCGCTGATCGTCGAAAGGGTGCGGGCCGGCATGCGGCGCGCACGGCTCGAGGGCCAACGAATCGGCCGAACTCCGCTGGTCCTGGACAATCTTGCTATCCGGCAGGACCGCCAGCGTGGCCAGAGCATCAGACAGATCGCAAAAGGGCATAGCGTTTCGACAGCCACTATCCAGCGCGTCCTCCGCAAAACAGCCTGAACGGCCCCTTTTCGTCGTGTAACAAAAGGGGTCGAAAAACCTACCCTCTAAAACCCACAAAACAAACGGCCGGATCTCAACGATCCGGCCGTGTCAAAAGGTGTGCAAATTGAAACGCAACGGGTTGATCAGATCCATACGAAGAACTTGGCTCCGGTTTCACATTTCAATCCGGCGACACGAACCGCCCCATTGAACTTGCGTAGTACCTTGCCCCGAAGTAGTCGTTGCCGGATTCGGTGTCGCGTTCTTTGCCGGTAGAACGGGATCGCGGAAAACATACTTCGATTGCACATGTGGCGGAGATCGTCATAAATGTGGGTACCTCCGTCGTAGATCAATCCTGATCAAAAGACCCGATCATATCTACTTACGGTCCAATTCCCTTGGGTGTCTCGGACGCAGTAAATCCAAATGCTGCTACCCCTCTCTCCTCCGACAGCTGGCGCGTAGAAAAACTTGAAGCCAAAAGCTCCATGCGCAGACTCCACAACATCATCCAGCTTCCAATCGACCGGCGGGTCCGAAGCGTCGAATTCAATCAGCTTCTTATCGATGAGTGGAAAAGCACGAGAGATGTTTTGGACGTCTTTTGTCTCAAGTAGCGCAAGAAATCTCTCTGCGCAGCGCTCAGCTTCCCGACTTTGAAATGGGTTAAGAATCAAGATGTGGTGGGTCTCCGGCATCCCTTGCGTTCTGATCCGAACCAACGCAGGGGAAGAGCAACGCCACGCGAACAAAGCGACCAAGCAGACAACGACAACGACGCCGACGGTAAGGAGAAGTCTTTTCATGATCAATTCGTCCACGGCCAGTGATTGCTCATGTAGAGCGGCCCTGTATAGCTAGAGGATCTGTTTGCCTTTGGATTTGCCGGCAAATCACCCCAGCCATGCGGAGTTGAGAAGAAACTGGCCGTGCCGGTAAATCCAAATGTCCTGACTCCCTGAACCACCGAAAAGGCGTCCGCAAAAGATTGGGAATGACAACCGTAAAACACAGCCCGAGCGTTGGATTCCCAGTTGATGTGAAGATCTGCGAGTTGAGATCGATCAGTCATCGTGGTCCCAGCAAAATTCGAAATAAACTGCCGGTCCGAAGCACTAGAGCCTGGAGACCCTGGAAAGACCGGACCGTCATGACCACTGTGCGAGAACATCGAAAGTTCCCCGACTTTTCCGAAATACTGCCCCATGCTGCCAATGGTCGCAATCGCATCTTTGAAATCTTGCTTGCTGTTTACTCCGAAAGTAACGACCGCGTCTTTGCTTGAATCGAAACCTTTCGAGTTTCGAATCTCGTTAGCCCGCGTCTCAGCTGCCCGTTTGAATTCGTCATCTCCACCATCCGGGTTATTTTTCAGATTGCCTGTGGTGTAGAAGATTGCGTAGATTGTCTCTCCAGTTGGGTCCGTGTAGATTAAGGGATTGTTCCGCACATAAACGTAGAGGTTGAAGTTCTGCGGGATTCCAATGTAGTCGGCAAACCGCGCACGCTCATCTTTGTCCCCACCCTGCCATGAAATCCAAGGCAAGGGATCAGGACTCGTAAATCGCCCCATACTCGAACCGTAGTAACGTGCTTCGAAGTAGTCGTTCCCTGATTCGGTATCTCTTTCTTTGCCGGTGAAGTGCTGTTCCGTCGCGTCCACGCATGCAGGAAGTGAACTCGACAATGCGAACGATGCATATCCATCGCCGAACTGCAGGCTGCGAAAGCCGGTCTCGCAGGTGTTGGTGGCGTTCAACTCGACGCGCTTGGTTCCCAACCAGTCGTTAAGAGCAAAGTAGGTGTCTGTGCCCTTGTAGCTGGCCAGCAACGCGCCCGAAGCAAAGACGTTGGTATGCTGCCAGGTACTCGCGCCAGCGCTCACCGAGTATTCCGTGACCTGTTCGCTGCCAGGGCCGAGTACCCAGCTCGTCCCCGTCCAACTGGTGGTTGATGGAAATCCGTTCGAAGCGAAGTTACAACTGAACGACGTGAGCGCAGCCTTCGCGACGCGGATTCCGCCCGCATCGTAGACGTACCCCGTCATCGCGCCGGATTGATTCTTCACGGCGCACAGGCGGCCTTCCGCATCGTAGAGGTACGAGTTCAAGCCGTCGTAGGTCACGTCACCCGCTGCGTCGTGTTGATAGGCAGTTCCGTTGAATGTCGATGTCTGATTGCTGGCAGCCGCGAACACCACGGCACTCGTCGTGGGAACAAGGGCCGATCCGACGCCCGTCCAGGTCTCCGAAGTCCGATTGCCGAAGGGGTCATAGGCCCATGTCGGAGCAGTTGCTCCGACGTTGACTCCAGCATAGTACGCCTGGACCCCTGATGGCTGGGTGCTGGGCGCCGAAGCGGTGATTAAACGGTTCAGATTGTCGTAGGCGTAGTTCCACTGGCCCATCACCGTGTCAGTGGCCGTGAGCAGGTTTCCGTTCAGCGCATAGCCGCCCACATCGGGAATGTTAAACCCGTAGAGCAGGTTGGTGTTGTTGATGGCGCCACCGCTGCCGTTGGTGCCAGTTGCGATGATTGTTGGAGTAGAAAAATACGTTGGATTCGTTTCGGTCTGGTTTGTAGTGATAGCCCAGTCGTCATCGGGTCCAGAGCCAGTGCTGTTGATGGTAATCGTGCCACCCGATGCACTCGCGGTGAAGAACCCGGTTGATCCTTCGGTTGCGTTCAAGAGTGTGGCCAGCGTGGCGGCGAGGCCACTTGCCGTGCTTCCCTGGCCCCAGGTGGTCTGGGCCGTCACGCCGCTGACCGCGACGTTGATTGTGCCCGAGTCGTAGAAGGTTCCGGCTGTCACACCGCCCGACATGGTGCCCGATCCGGTCGCGAAGAAGTCGGAACCATTGTTAAATAGCAGCCCATAGTTGCTGCTCGAACCTGTGGCCTTTGAAGTGATCGTAACAACGTTGCCGCTGACAGCCGCCTCACAGGAGACGAGGATACGTTGAAGCTGGCGGCAAGCGATGTCGCGATCGCTGGGTCAGTCGATCCAGAGCCGTAATTGGCTGATGCGGTGAAGACCGGTGAGGCCAGGACACTGACGCCGAGCCCTCCGGTGTCAGGGACCTGCACGCATGTCGTGATGGGAACACTAATGCCTCCCTCCATGACGTACGTTGTAGTGCAAACAGAATGAGTGCCCTCCGATCCAGTTATCGTGATGATTGCACTTGAGGTATGGGCAGTCTTGGTTACCGAGCCTTCAGTTCCCGAGATGGTGATGGTCCCTCGGCTGGTTGACTCGGAGAATCCCGCACTCCCTGGAATAAATGCGCCGAAAAGAGTCCGGCCCCGGTTGTCATAACCCTTCTGATACGAGGCGGTCGTTGTGCTCGCGGCCGTGTTAAATCCGATGGATGCGTTCATGAGTCCCATCGGCCCGTACGCCGGAGCACCGGCGTTGCCGACAGCTTTGAAGAGCGTGTCGGGGTGCTTCGTGTCACCGGTGGCAATCCAATTCGATGTAGCGGTGATGAGCCGCTCGGCGGCGTCATTTTGGAAATCAGTGAGACAAACGGGGCTGCGCAAACGTACTCGGCCTTCTTTGGAGTCAAGAATCCGGGCCTGGATGCAGCGCCAGAGCAAGATTCGATTTGCTGATGGCCGGTCAGTGGCCCCCATACTCACGGCCTGGGTGAACATGTCGCAACCGGTTTCTCAATCACTTGGCCGAGAAGGCGACTAATCTGCCACGTGGAATGGCCTCTATGGACGATGAGCGAGTTGACGATTTGGCGCGAAGCCAGATTCCCTCCTGGCGAAATGAGCGTTTCCGAGGAACTGTGGTCTGCTCGCCATGACACGGATTCGGGACACGAATTATCGATCAAACGCGGCGCGCGCCTACTCTGCGTCATGAAAGTGCTGCATCGCGCTGTCCAGACGCTTCGCCTGAAATAGATTTTGGTCCGAAGTTCTCTCTTATACATCTTCGCGGAGACGCCGTTGATGGGCTGGAGGAGTCGCCTTCATGAGGCCCGCTACTGCGAACTGCACGGCAAGTGACCGGAGCGATACAGAACACCGGCCTCATCCAAGACTGCCTTAGGCCGGGGAACACAGGTTCGGTTTAAATGGTTGTACGGAAAGCCGCACAAAGCGGAGAACTTCCAATGACTGCATTTCCTCAATACCCCAATATCCCATGAGCATGTAAAGATCCATTCGCTTCAAGGCGCTTGGGCAACCTTGCTTGATCAAACAGTGCCCATCAACAGAATTCGGAAAGAGCTACCTTTCTGAATCCGTATTCGCAATTGGCACATCAAAGCTGAACACGCGTATTTGTTTTCGCGGCGCGAACGATCTATAACAGACGCCATTTCACGCTTGATTGGAGAACGAGTATGACTGTGCCACCTATCTGCCAGGACGGGGCAAACCCTATCAGCATTTCAGCGCTGGCTGCGTTAGCGGCAGGATTGATCCTGGGTGGCGGCCTCGTCGCAGGGTGCAGCAAGAATGTAAATGCTTCAACTTCAGCGACGCCACCTGCGATGAAAGTGACTGTCGTAAAAGCCGAACGGAGTGATGTGCCATTGACGGGCGAGTGGGTGGGCACGCTCGATGGATATGTCAACGCGCAGATCCAGCCGCAGGCGAACGGTTACCTGATAAGTCAAAACTATCGCGAAGGATCACAGGTGGTGAGGGGCCAGGTCTTATTCGAGATCGATCCTCGTCCCTTCGAAGCCGCGCTCGAACAGGCGCAGGGATCCCTGGGGCAAGCGCAGGCGCAACTAGCTCTTGCAGAGATCAACGTAAATCGCGACACGCCATTGGCCGCAGAGCGTGCCATCGCCAAAAGCCAGCTCGATAACGATATCCAGCAGAAGGCTCAGGCAGAAGCCGCGGTGAAATCGGCCGAAGCCGCCGTAGCAACGGCCAACCTAAATCTTGGATTCACCAAGGTCCGGTCGCTCATCAGCGGCGTTGCTGGTCAAGCGACGATTCAGGTCGGCAACCTTGTAAGCGCGCAGTCGGTTTTGACTTCGGTGTCGCAACTGGACCCTATCAAGGTGTACTTTTCGGTAAGCGATAGCGAGTATCTCGCTCTAACAAAACGCGCCGGCAACGGTGGCGCCGACCTGCTTCATGGTGCGTCAAGGATTCCTCTCACATTGACGCTATCGAATGGCGAAGTCTACCCGGAGAAGGGCCACGTAGTTTTCGTAGATCGGCAGTTGAACAGCCAAACAGGCGCAATCCGCATCGCCGCATCCTTCCCAAATCCGGGCAACATCCTTCGGCCAGGACAGTTTGGCAGAATAAAGGCTGAAACCGAAGTTCGTCACAATGCAGTCTTAATCCCTCAAATAGCGGTTACCGAGCTTCAAGGCCAACAGCAGGTCTACACCGTCGCCCAAAATAATACAGTTCACGTCAATAACATAACGCTCGGCCCACAATACGGCGACAGCTGGATCGTTGAAACTGGCCTTCCTGGCGGCTCTCTCGTCATTACTGTCAACCTCCAAAAGCTTCGTGAGGGCGCACCGGTGAATCCCCAGCCGACGGAGTTTCGCGCATCCGCCGCCTCTGCTGCGACGCAGTCGCTGGCGAGGTAATTCATGTCGAAATTCTTCATCCGTCGCCCTATCGTGGCGATTGTTATCGCCATCCTCACGGTGGTTATCGGCATTGTGTCTATGCTTACGTTGCCGACTTCCCAATTCCCGAATATCGTCCCTACTGAAATTCTCGTGACTGCCACCTATCCCGGCGCTGACGCAAAGACTGTGGCCCAGGCGGTATCGACGCCCATTGAGCAGCAAATGAATGGCGTCGACAACATGATCTACATGAACTCTGTCAGCGCCAACAATGGTGTTGTCCAGTTATTCGTGGATTTTGACGTCAAAACCGATCCCAATATTGACCAGGTTCTTGCGCAGTTACGTGTTGACCAAGCCCAGTCCCAATTGCCCGCGCAGGTAACGACTGCCGGTCTTACTGTTCAAAAGGCGCTCACATCGCCGCTCATGCTGGTCGCGATCAACTCGCCGAGCGGCAAGTTGAGCCAAGATTTCCTGACCAATTACGCAATCATCAATCTTCAAGACCAACTCGCTCGCGTAAAGGGCGTCTCGCGCGTGCAGGTCTTTGGCGGTCAATATGCGCTCCGCGTATGGGTCCAGCCGGACAAACTCGCGAAGCTCGGCGTCACGGCGACCGAAGTTATTTCCGCAATTCAGACTCAGAACAATGTGAACCCGGCGGGCCAGATCGGTGGCGAACCTATCCCTAAGGGGCAGCAGTTCACGTATACAGTGCGCACCCAGGGGCGCCTCGTCACCCCTGAGGAATTTGGAAATATTATTCTCCGCGCCAATTCTGACGGCTCCATTCTTCACCTCAGCGATGTGGCCCGCATCGAGCTTGGCGACCAAGCCTACGGCATCTCAGCCCGTTACAACCAGGCGCCATCCGGCGTGATGGCCATCTACCAACTCCCGGGGTCGAATGCCATCGAAACCGCGGCTGCAGTCAACCAGCGTATGAAGGAGCTTTCCGCTACCTTCCCGCCGAGCATCACTTACTCCGTACCGCTGGACACAACCAAGGCAGTCACAGCTGGGATTCACGAGATCGTGATTACGCTGTTTGAAGCTCTGGGCCTTGTGGTTCTTGTCGTCTTTATTTTCCTTCAGGGCTGGCGGGCCACTCTTATTCCTCTGTTGGCGGTTCCGGTGTCGCTCATTGGCACGTTCATCATATTCCCCGCACTCGGCTTTTCCATCAACAGCCTCTCGCTGTTCGGTCTGGTGCTTGCCATCGGCTTGGTCGTCGACGATGCCATCATCGTTGTTGAAGCGGTCGAGCATCACATCGATGAAGGGATGGATCCCAAGTCTGCCACGGAAAAAGCGATGGAGGAAGTCGGCGGCCCCGTGGTCGCCATCGCACTCATCCTGGCAGCCGTCTTTATCCCGACTGCTGCGATTCCCGGAATTACGGGACGACTGTATCAACAGTTCGCTGTCACGATAGCGATCTCAGTTCTGATCTCAGCGTTCAATGCGTTAACTCTGTCGCCGGCCCTTGCTGCGCTACTACTGAAACCCAGACAGGAGGGCCGCAAAAAGGGTTTGCTCGGGAAGTCTTCCGATTCCTTCAACAGGTTCTTCGGCCGCACGACGGATGGTTTCGTGAATGTCTCGCGAGTTCTCATTCACAAGTCCTCGTTCGCCATGCTCGGTCTTCTCCTGCTTGCCGCGGTAGCAGTCTACCTGGGAAGCACGCTTCCTGGCGGGTTCATCCCCACCGAGGATCAGGGCTACATGTTTCTCGCCTTGCAACTTCCCGATGGAGCCTCAGCGCAACGCACCGATGCGGCTGAGCAAAAGATAAGCGATGCGCTGCTTAAGACGCCTGGCGTAGAGGGCGTGATCGCTGTCAACGACTTCTCCCTGCTCACCCAGGTCCAGAGCACGAATGCAGGATTCTTCTTTGTGAACCTTAAGCCGTGGGCTGTGCGCAAAAGCAAAGAGCAACAACTTGAGTACATTCAAAGCAATCTGCAGAAGCAACTCGCCGCCGATCCCGACGGAATCGCGTTTGCTTTTCCGCCGCCTTCTATTCCCGGCATCGGAACGTCAGGCGGGGTCACTATGATCCTCGAAGATCGCTCTGGAGCAGACGATCCCACTACCCTGACAAAGAACGTATTCGGATTTCTCAGCGCACTCTCCAAGCGCCCTGAGATCGCAGCCGCCATTCCGTCGTACCAACCTGCCGTACCCCAGCTCTATGTGAACGTTGACAAAGAAAAGGCACTGCAACAACAGGTCGATCTCACAAATATCTACACCACTATGCAGACATTCATGGGCGGCTATCTGGTCAACTACTTCAATCGATTCGGCCGTCAATGGCAAACCTACGTCGAGGCCGAGGGAACGTCTCGCACGGACATTGCAAACATCGACCAGTTCTATGTTCGTAGCGCCAACGGGAGCCAGGTGCCGCTCGGGTCGCTGGTTAAGGTCTCCCGAATTGCCGGCCCGGAGTTCATCTATCGATTCAATGAATTCAACGCGGCTCAGATTAATATCACCGGCGCGCCCGGATACAGTTCCGGCCGGGTGCGAAAGGCTCTGGAAGAAGTGTTTAAACAGACCATGCCGCCGGGCGCAGGCTTCGACTATTCCGGGATGTCTTTCCAGGAACAGCAGGCTGAAAAGGGAGTCCCGTCCTGGGCTGTGTTTGGACTTTCATTCCTGTTCGTCTTCCTCATTCTCTCGGCTCTCTATGAGAGTTGGACACTGCCATTCAGTGTCTTGTTAAGCACGCCGGTAGCGATCTTGGGCGCTTACATTGCACTGCATGCCCGTCTGCTTGAAAACGACATCTTCGCGACCATCGGTCTGGTCATGCTGATCGGGCTCTCGGCCAAGAACGCTATTCTGATTGTTGAATTTGCGAAATTGAATTTCGAGAGCGGCCAGAGTATCTGCGATGCAGCTCTCCATGCTGCTCATCTGCGCTTCAGGCCAATTGTCATGACAGCGCTGGCATTCATCGTCGGGTGCTTGCCGCTTTGGGCTGCGACTGGCTCTGGCGCGGCGTCCCGCCGCATCCTCGGCACGGTCGTCGTTGGCGGCATGACGCTCTCAACTGTCCTCGGCCTTATTTTTATCCCCGTCACGTTTTCAGTAGTCGAGTATCTATCACACCGCTTGGTACCAGGCGGCAAGGGCACCACCATGGATTCGATGTGCGGCCCCCAGATTCCGTCTCCGAAATCACCCGCCATCCCCGTCCCAGTCGACGCCCGCGTTGAGGAAGGCCAGGCATGATTCGCTTCTGCGCATTTTCACGAATAGGCCTGCTCGCCTGTGCAATTGTATTTCTGACTGGGTGCAATCTTGGACCGAAATACGTGCGGCCAAATGTCACGGCACCGCCTGTCTTTCGTGGAGCCGATGATTCTAAGGTCTCAAGCGACGCGGTGAAGTCTCTCGGCGATGAGCAATGGGCAGCCGTGTATCAAGAGCCGGAACTGCAGGCGCTGATCCGCAAGGCTCTGACCAACAACTACGATGTGCGCATCGCGGCGCAGCGCATTCTCGAGCAACAGGCGCAGGTCAAGATCACGCGTTCACAACAGTTCCCGACCCTTGCCGTCGGCGGAACAGGCATCGGCGCCACCCTCCCTTCTTCGCTGGGTACTCAAATCGGAAATCCGCTGGTGGATGGATCGTTCAATCTTTCGGCGGCATGGACGCCCGATTTCTGGGGACTTTATCGCAAGCAGACCGAGGCTGCGCGTGCGCAGTTGCTAGCGCAAACGTGGGCGCAGCGGGCGGTGCGTCTAACGCTCGTACAGCAAGTGGCGACCGCGTATTTACAGATCCGTGCACTCGACACTCAACTCGAGATCACAAAGGAAACCATTAAAGTCCGGCAGGACTCGGTTGATCTCACCAAGAGCCTGGAGAGTGGAGGCTCCGTGCCGCTTTCCGACGTACGCCAGGCGGAACAGTTGCTCTACGCGGCCACTTCGGAAGTGCCGCAGCTGGAAGAGCAGATTCAACAGCAGGAGAACGCGATCGCAGTGCTACTTGGCGAGAATCCCGGACCCACTGTCCATCGGGATCCCAACGCGCTCGCTCCACCGCCGCAGGACGTTCCCACGGGGATACCCTCACAACTCCTCGAGCGGCGGCCAGACATCCAACAAGCGGAAGCTACGCTCATCGCCGCCAACGCGCAGATTGGGGTCGCTCGTGCCCAGTTCTTTCCCAACCTTTCGATTACTGCCTCGGGGGGCGTGGGAGGAGACAGTCTTTCGAGCATTTTCAACCCTGCCGGAAAGACCATCTACGGCATTGGCACACTGGCTCAGCCAATATTCGAAGGCGGTAAGCTTCGCGGCCAACTTCAGCTCTCGCAAGAAACTCAAAAAGAGATGGTGCTGACGTATCAAAGGACGATCAATGGAGCGATGCGCGATGTTTCGAATGCCCTCATCGCTTTGAACAAGCAACGCGCCTACCGTGAGCAGCAGGAAAAACTCGTTGAGGCAGCAAGGGATGCAACACGCCTTGCCCGCCTGCGATACCAGGGCGGCTCTACAAGTTATCTCGAGGTGCTCACAACAGATTCGAACCTATTCGCAGCGCAACTGAATCTCGTGAGTGCCCAGCAGGGCGAAGCGCTCACCCTCGTGCAACTCTATAGCGCTCTTGGCGGCGGCTGGCAATCGTAGAAGCGGGGCAGCGCCATCCAGCGCCAGTCGCGAACGGGCCAGCCATCCGATTACGCGTTCCACCTTCGCCAGCCAGTTCCCTTACGCGCTGCAGACAATGCCTGAACTCAATTCGTAGCCTTAACAACCAGACATCGGTCGCTTTAATAAGCCCGGCACATCCAGGTCAGGCGCTCCACTTTGCATCAGGGCGATCTCGATTGACGCCAACCGGGCAATGCGCTCATCGAACCCCCAGATCGGTCTTTGTTTTTGCCACGTGGCCGGTTTCTCTGCCCCTTGCCGAAAGATCATTCTGAATAGGTTTGTGAGCGCAAGGTCTGTCCGCAATTGTGAAATCCAACTCGAGAGTCACAGTTTCGCAAACATTGCTCCCGGCGTTATTTGGTGAGAACTTCCGTACAGCTGAAGCTCGAGGCTTTTGCCGGATCACTCTTGCCATCCCACTGCGCCGTCTTCAGATAAGCATACAACGGACGTTCCAAAAGAGGCTTCCCGTCAGACTCATGCGCAGCGGGAATGCTGTCGGGAATCACGGTCCCGGTGACCCATTGATCGAGTGTTCCCACCGCATCAAAGGTTGTTGCGCCTGGGCCTCCCGCGCAATGTCCCATGCCAGGAACCATGAACAGCCGGACCGAGACTTCTGTTTCAGGTCCCAATAACTGCTTCACTCGCTTGTAGTAACCGATCGTATCTTCCGGAGGCACCACCGCATCGGCCCACCCGTGATAGAGCAAAAGCTTTCCGCCACTTCGCTGGAACGCACGCAGATCAGGATCGATGGCTTCAACGTATGGAAGCTTCGCTCGCGCCTTTGCCACGGCGACAGACGCATTGAAGGTGCTCAAATCAAATCCGTCTTCCGCAAACACCCAGTCGGTCCAGAACTCGAGCCGCACCGGTTTTGCCGGCGAGATGAGATACGATCCCCACCCAACTTCGCTTCCACGCGGCCAGCCTGGAAACATTTGCGTCCCGTCTGCTTTGCGCAATGGGCCGTCATACAAGGCTTGTACCATGCTGGCTTCAGAGTCGGTGAGGCACGACGCCGAGTCAGCGTTCGCTTTGCAAACTAATGTGTGGGGGTCGAACGAGCACTTTCTCGGGTCGCCGATGATGCCGTCTGCTAGCCCATCCCGCTTGTCACACGCTGCGAGCACTGCTTTCGACAGCATCGCGAGCTTTGAAGCCGGGAACGACGGACCGCTCGCCGGGTGAGTTACAAGCCAGCTCTCAACGAAGTCAGCGTTAAGAAGAATGCGGTCATTTCCAGGATCGCCCGCCACGATGCCGTCAAAGTCCTCTGGATAGCGCTGCGCCTCGCTAAGGGCCTGTTGTCCTCCGGTTGAGCATCCAGCGAAATAGGCATGTGTCGGACTCTTGCCGTAGAAAGCGGCGATCACCGTCTTCGCATCTTCAGCAAGGACGTGCGTGCTGCGATAGGCCCAGTCGCGAACCTTCTCAGGATGGCCAGTGCCGAACGCAAGCCCATCACCCTCGTGTCCGGTGTCGGAGCCACCAACGGCAAATCCGTGCTGCAGTGCGTCTGCCATTTGGCGATACGAGAGCGCGCTCGAGTAGCCTCCGTTCCCCGTGGCAAGTAGCTTGCTGTTCCAGGCGGCTGTATCAGGCAGCCAGATCTCTGAAGTCACTCCGCTATCAGAGCTGGTGGAAGTTAAGACCCGCAGAGAGCAATGCGCTGGCAGCATAATAGGCGGAGGATTGAATGCCCCCACGGCAGGCGCCTGAAAGTCACCGGCCGAGCTGTACTCCGCATTAAGGATTCGCGATGAGCCGATCCGAAGAGATCGCAGCCGTTCGCACGCAGCTTGTCCTGTTTGCGCCGGTGCGCTAGCGCTCAATGCCGCGATCGCAGCCACCATAATCAATCGTGTCGATTTCACGTGATCAGATCTCCAGTGAAAGCATGAGCGAACTGAGACTCTTCCCGTGCGCGTCGAGACGCAAGGAGCGCGTCACGCTGTCGGTAGGCCTGCGCTGCAACACGAAGTTAAGGCCGCAAAGATTTGGAACGCAATATCGTGTGACCGGCCTCGTGATGTGTTCGCGGAATAGCTCGCTCACACGCTCCTCCGTCACGAGGTCAGCCAACAGCGCGTAGTCCTCATCGCGATAAGCGAACACGGAGATGTTAACCAAGTTGCCCTTATCGCCAGCGCGCGCATGCGCGATCGTTCGTAGCTGCATCATGCCACCTCCATCGAGATGCTTGGGGTGACGAGTCCGCGCGCGATGAGCGCCGGCATGATGGCGATGTTCTGCCGCACCGTGAATGTAACTCCTGCGCCTGCGGCAGGGCCATTCAGATAGAGGCTCTCCACTTCACGAGTCAGGCGCCTGGCATCCATCTCGCGCTTGAAACGTGCCGCAGCGCGCAGACGCACTTCGTAGGGAGCGGGCCAATCGGGGGGCATGCCATGTATCGAGCTCAGGCCTATCAGGTCGATTCTTAGATCCTCCGCATCAATCTGCGCAAGACGCTTTCCGAGGATCTGCCGCGCCAACTCGGCCCGCTCCAGCGCGCCGGGTCCCGCATACGAAATCTGACCTTCGGCAATCCATCCGTCATCCATTCCGATGGAGACTTTGTAATCCCGCGGACGCGCCTTCCCCTTCGCACCGGACACACGCATTGCGCCAGGTGATTGCTGCTCGAAACGGACCTCTGTGAAGTCAGCGATGACGTCGGGCGTGATGTACGAAGACGGGTTCAGTACCTCGTACAGCATCTGTTCGCGGCAGGTCTGAAGTGTGATAAGCCCGCCGGACCCATCGATCTTGGTCAGGAGCGCGGAGCCGTCTTCGCTCACCTCTGCGAGCGGGAACCCAAGCCGATCCAGGTCCGCTACATCTTTGAATCCTGGATCTGCAAAGTAGCCGCCAGTGAGTTGCCCAGCACATTCCAGCAGGTGACCCACCGCGGTGCCTCGACCCATCAAGTCCCACGATTCCTTCTCCCATCCAAACGCATGCGTCAGTACTCCCAAGAACAGTGAAGGGTCAGCCACTCTCCCCGTCAGAACAACATCTGCACCGCGATCCAGCGCCTCGGCCAAGGCGTCCGCGCCCAAATATGCATTCGCGGAGATGATCGTCGTGTCAGCCGGAAGCGGCTGATCGTCGAAGGGCATGAAGGCGTGTTTGAGATGCAGAACGTCGTCCCCCTCAATACATGCGACACGTAATCCGTGAAGTCCTAGTTTTTGAGCAATGGCGATTGTCTCTCGCGCGGCGGCGCGTGGATTTGCTGCACCCATGTTGCTGATCACGCGAACGCCATTGCGGCGACACGCCGGCAAAACAGCATGCATGCGTTCGCTGAGAAGCGGATCAAAGCCAGCTTCAGGATCTTCACGCTTGCGCAGCTGGCTCAGCGCGATCGTTCGCTCGGCGAGGCACTCGAAGACAAGGAAGTTGAGATCTCCCTTTTCGGCGAGTTCGACCGCGGGCTCGATCCGATCTCCGGAGAAACCCGCTCCCGCGCCAATTCTGACCTTCTTCATCCCCGCCCTCCTAGACGAACCTTCTCATAGTGGTATGACATGAAATAGGACGGCCGCGATCGTCATCACGACGGACGCTCCCAGCAGAAATGGGCCGGCAAATCGTTGGTGTGTGCTCAACTCGATTTCACTCAGGCCCGTAACAAGAAACGTCGCCGGCGTCAGCGGACTTACGGGAAAACCAGTGGTCATCTGCCCCAGTAGTGCGGCTTCCGCGACGCTCGCCGCAGGCAGTCCAAAGCCCTGAACGGCGGCAGCAAGCACAGGGAGAATTCCGAAGTAAAAAGAGTCAGGATCGAACAGCAGACTCAACGGCATGGCGACCAGGCCGAGCACGACCGGAATATGCGGTGCGAACGCTGGCGGTATGTGTGCGATGGACGCGTTCGCCATGGCGGCGAGCATGCCGCTGCCTTTCAGTATCCCCGTGAACACTCCGGCCGAGCAGAGAATGGCACACATAGACAGCGCAGCTTTCGCATGCCGATCAATAGCCGCGCTCTGTTCACCCACTGATCTGAAATTGAAGAGCAGGGCCAGCGTCGTGCCCAGCATGAACGCGATTGCCGGCTCAACGTTGCCACTGATCACCAGGCTGAGAACTGCGAAGGCGAGAATCAAATTGCAGGCCAAGCGGACACGCGAACCGCGAGAAGCGATTGTCGCCTTTGCATTCACCGGCATGGACTTCGAATTCGTGTGTCCAATGCGCCTGCTTTCTTTGCGCCCGAGATATACGGCAACAGAGAAAACATAGACCAAGCCTACGATCTGAACAGGTATGAGAGGCTTGAACAATGCGATGGGAGTGGTGTGGAGCGCGCTGGCGGCGCGAATTGTGGGTCCGGTCCATGGCAAAAAGTTCACGCCTGCCGCCAATGACACCGCGCATGCCAGGATTCTGCGATCCATTCCGAGCTCTTGATACAGCGGCAGCAGGGTGGGAATCGCAACCAGAAAAACGACTGCGCCGGACCCGTCAAGGTGGAGAAGCAGTGCAAGCAGAGCAGTGCCCGGAACGATGAGCACCGGGTTCTTGCCGATGCCGCGAAGCAGAACTCTTACGAACGGTTCGATCGTTCCGGCATCGGTTAAAACGCCGAAGAACAAGATGGCGAACAGGAACATAGCCACCACGGGTGCGATCGATACCAGCCCGGAGAGCGCGAATTGAGCGGTGTTCAATCCGAACCCCGCCGCCAGGCAGGCGATTACCGGGAACAGGAAAAGTGCAACCAGCGGCGACACGCGTCGGCTGGCGATCGCCGCGATCATGCCGAGGATAGTGATCAGACCCCAGTTAGCAAGCATGCTCAGCAACCACCGATGCAGCCCTTTCGCGAATAGGGCGAGTATAGAGAGCCGCCTCTTAATATGTACATTGCATAAATCAGAAGCCTATAATCTGGATTCCCGATGATTCACGAACTCCGTCACATTCGTGCATTTCTCAAAATTGCAGAGACGCGCAACTTCACGCGCGCTGCCAACGATCTGCATGTTTCGCAGTCGGCGTTGACCGTCCAGGTACAACAACTTGAGGAGAGCCTGGGCGTCCGGCTCTTTGACAGAAACAAGCGTGGAGTGACGCTCACCGTCGCGGGCAAGGACGTGTTCGGCCCGCTGCATCGTTTACTCAATGATGCGCAGAACATCGTTGAACATGCACGCGACCTGAGCTCCGCCGCTACTGGCTTTGTGTCCATCGCTGCTCTACCCACGGTGTGCGCGGGACCGCTTCCGGAGCTTGTACGAAGCTTCCTCGAGAGTTATCCAGGCATCCGCGTGCAAATCTCCGATATGATCGCCGAACGCGTGCGTGAAGCTGTGCTCAAGCGAGAGGTCGACTTTGGAATTGGGACTCTTCACGGGCGCGATGCGGAACTTCGTTCGACTCCCCTGTTTCAAGACCGTCTGGTTGTTTTCACGTCCCCGGGGCACCCGCTTTCGGAAAAGCGCAGCGTCACACTTCGTGAGGCCTCAGCTCACGGATTGATTTTGCCGGGGCGGGCGAGCAGCGTGAGAGAGGCTGTTGAGGCCATCGCACATCGCGAGCGCTTGCTCCTCGACATTCGCTACGAAACAAATTTCATGCCAACTGCCCTGGCCTTCGTTCGCGCCCATCTGGGGATAGCCATTCTGCCGGAGACGGCAACCGGCTCTGACACTTCGGAATTCTTGATCGTTCCGCTCAGCAACCGCTTTTCGAACCGTCAGATTGAGTTGCTTCAGAGAAGGGATGCCACTTTATCGCCCGCGGCCGAGAGCCTGGTGCACCATCTCCTGGACAAACTCCATGTTGGAAAGCGTGAAGGCCGCAGCGCAGCTTCCCCACACGCCAGAGTAAAGTGAATAAAAAGCGTAATCGGCGACTCCGATTGCTTCGTTCGGATCAATGAATTGTACTTATACTTCCGGGCACTGTTATAGTCGCGTGCATCGCAAAAAGTAGCGCGGTCCGGAGGCAGTAAATGGATGGTTTGAGAAGGCTCGCAGTAGCGACAATCGCCGTTCTGGCGGTGCCCCTCTTGTTTTCGCAGGCCGGTGTTGTCGGCACCGATTCAGGCAAGCTGCAGGGCGTTATGCAGGGGCCGGTTGAATCATTCAAGGGTGTTCCGTTTGCTGCACCTCCGGTCGGCGAACTTCGCTGGCGCGCTCCGCAGCCTGTGCAGCCGTGGTCCGATGTGCGGCAGGCCAATGCCTACTCCGCCGATTGCATGCAGGTGCCCTTCCCCAGCGACGCTGCTCCGCTCGGCACCAAGCCGGCAGAAGATTGCCTCTATCTCAATGTGTGGCGTCCCGCCGGCACCAAGGGGGACGCGAAGCTACCGGTCATGTTCTGGATCTACGGTGGGGGCTTCGTCAATGGAGGCAGCTCGCCCGAGGTGTATGACGGCAGCAAGTTCGCCGAGAAGGGAGTGGTCTTTGTCAGCGCCAACTATCGCCTGGGCCGCTTCGGCTTCTTCGCGTTTCCTGAGCTCACGAAGGAGAACGCCGACGGGATGGTCGGGAATTACGGCTTCATGGACCAGATCGCCGCGTTGAAGTGGGTTCAGGAGAACATTGAGAACTTCGGTGGCGACCCCGCCAACGTGACTGTATTTGGCGAGTCTGCGGGGGGATTCTCGGTGAGCATGTTGCTCACCTCGCCTCTGTCGCAAGGCTTGTTCTCGAAAGCGGTCATTGAGTCCGGCGGCGGCCGCACCAATCTTGGCGGGCAGCGTTACCTCAACACGGCCCTGCCGAATGGGCCCGCCTCCGCTGAATCGGTTGGCATCGATTTCGCACGCAGCATGGGAGTGGATGGAACCGATGAGGATGCCCTGAACAGGTTGCGGCATCTTTCCGCTGAACAGGTGCTCGGCAATCTCAACATGGCAACGATGAATCAACCCGGATATGCAGGACCCTTCATCGACGGCCGCGTGGTCCTGTCCGATCCGCAATCCGTCTACCTGTCCGGCGCCGGTTTGCGTGTCCCAGTGATGATCGGGACCAACAGCATGGACATTGTCTTCGGATTTGCTCGCGATAAGGACGAGTTGTTCGCCCCATTCGGTGCTGATCGCGAGAAGGCAATCGCGGCCTACGACCCGACCGGAAAGGGCGAGTTGCGCGTCGTGCAGTACCAGGTCTCCATGGATCGATTCATGGTTGAGCCCGCTCGTTTCGTAGCAAGCGTGTTCGCTTCCGAAGGCCTTCCGGCCTACGAATACAGATTCTCGTACGTCGCGAAGTCCATGCGCAGCAAATGGCCAGGTGCGCCCCATGCCACCGAGATACCTTTTGTCTTCGATACCGTGCAGGCGAAATATGGAAGCGAGCTCGCGCCCGAGGATGAAAAGATTGCGCAGGCGATGTTGAGTTACTGGTTGTCATTCGCCAAGACCGGTGATCCCAGCACGGGCAACACGACGGCGTGGCCGCGGTACTCGCCCGCAACCGACATGCTGATGGATTTCACTGAGAAAGGTCCGGTAGCCGAAAAAGATCCTATGAAAGCGAGACTCGATGTTACGGCTGCATACGTAACAAGCTCAGCTCCTGCGCCGGCGCCAAAGCTTCCGGCCCGTCCATAAGCGATGGCAAGCATAATTGGACCCCAATCGCGCAGCCAACAGCCACCTCGAGAGCGGTGTAGCCTGCGAATAAAGCGATTTATTTTATGTTGCTCGAGCGCCTCGTGAATAGGTATAGTCGAGAGTTCCGCGGCCCTGCAGCAAGCGGCCGCGGACACCCTGAGAGGCAATTCGAATGAGGTATTCAGAGATCGGAACCCTTGTGCTCGTAGCATGTTCGCTTGCAGCACAGGCGCAGTCTGAATCATCCAACCGCTGCGCCGCCCTAAAGAGCGCAACGCTTACCGACGTCGAGATCACGAATTCCGAGCCGGTTGCAGCCGGGAAAATCATTGCGCCTGCTTATCCCGGGGCATCGGCAGTCGGACCTCTCACCGCGCACTGCCGCGTTGACGGCGTGATCAACCGCCGCAGGGGATCCGATGGCGTGGAGTTCGGGATAGGGTTTTCGATAGCCCTTCCGGAGCCGAGTGCCTGGAACGGCGACTTCATGATGCAGGGCGGCGGTGGCGGCAACGGTGTAGTGGCGTACCCCACCGGGGCAAACTACACAGGAGATGAGCCGGCCCTCTCTCGCGGCTTCGCTGTCGCAAGCACCGACTCTGGACACAAGGTGAAGACCGGCGGATTCGATTTCAGTTTCATGCGCGACCAGCAGGCTTATCTGGATTTTGCATACATGGCCAACGCTGAGGTCGCGGGCGTCGCCAAGCGAATCGTCAACCGCTATTACGCGAAGCCTGCGGCCTACTCCTATTTCGTTGGGTGCTCCACAGGTGGGCGAGAGGGCATGATCCTGTCGCAGCGCTTTCCAACGGTGTTCAACGGGATCGTGTCGGGCGATCCTGCGATGCGTACCGGCCTGTCAAACCTGGCGATTGCACAGTGGATTCCTGTGGCTTACAACCAGGCGTCGCCAAAGGATGCGTCAGGTAAGCCCGAGATCGACAAGTTTCTGACTGATACGGATCGCAAGGTCTTCATGGACGCCTTGATGAAGCAGTGCGACGCGCGCGATGGCGTGGCTGACGGCATGATTTTCGATCCAATCGGGTGCGACTTCGATCCCGCGGTGCTCGCATGCAAACCTGGGCAGACCGACATGTGCATTGCTCCCGAAAAAACCTCAGCAATCAAGAAAGCGTTCGCGGGGCCAACGAATGCTCACGGGACACAGGTCTATCCTGGCTTTCTTTACGACGCGGGTATCGCTTCGACCAGCGGCATACCCGGTTTGCTGGCGCTGAGCAAAAATGGTTTGTTCGGCCCGTACACCACCGCTACTGAACTCGATGTGGATGCTGCTGCGCTGAATGCGTCGGATCCGCTGGTTGAGCCTGCGTCAACAAATCTGTCTACGTTCTCGCAGAACGGCGGGAAGCTGATCTTTTTCCACGGCGACAGCGATCCGTGGTTCTCACCGCTCGACACGCTCGGATACTACAGGTCGCTGGCCGCAACAAGCGGCGGAGCAGAAAAGGTGGCCGACTGGAGCCGGATGTTCCTTGTGCCGGGAATGGCTCACTGCGGAGGCGGCCCGTCGTTGGATCACTTCGACATGCTCAGCGCACTCGTTAGGTGGGTAGAGAAGGGCGCGGCGCCCGAGTCGGTGGTTGCCACTGGCAGCGCATTTCCTGGACGCAGCCGCCCGCTATGCGCCTATCCCAAACACGCGCAATACACCTTAAGCGGAGACACACAGGACGCCCGAAACTTTCAGTGCCGATGAAGACCACAGAGACCGCGAGAGGTTTGCGCACTTGGGTTGTCGTTCTTCGACGTGCAGTGCTTCGAAGAGCTGTGCTTGGATTGAAAGTTCTGGGGAGAGTCGAATGATGCGGTTAAGCAGTGAAGTCCTACGCGCGGTTTTTGCATTCGGCGCGCTATGTATTGGGCTGTGTGTTCATGCGCAGCAAGCACCTCGGCAATCGGCAGCACAGCCGCCAAGTCCCGCGACGCAAATGCCCGCTCCCACACCCAACGACACGTTGAAGTCGGTCGAGGTGACGTCCGATCGTCATGTCCGTTTTCGCATCTGGGCGCCGAACGCCACTGAAGTGAAGTTGCATGCCGAGGGCCCGGAGGCCACACCGGGAATCACTCCGCAAGAGACCGGCAGGTACATGGCCGGTGTGCCTTTGAACAAGGGAGATCAGGGCGTCTGGGAAGCGACGATCGGTCCGATCGAGCCTGGAGTCTATCGCTACACGTTCACGGTGGATGGCGTCAGCACGATGGACCCGCGGAATCCGCTGACCTCGCAATCGCTGAACCACGCCTCCAGCTTGTACGAGGTTTCGGGCGCGGACTTCACGGAGTACAAAGCGGGCGTGCCACACGGCGCAATCGCAACGGTCTACTACAACTCGTCTGCTACAGGCGGCGAACGCCGGATGCACGTCTACACGCCGCCGGGCTACGAAAATGGCAGCGCGAGATTGCCTGTACTTTACCTGCTTCACGGGGGAGGAGATTCTGATGACTCGTGGCCCACGGTCGGCCGCGCAGGCGCAATTCTCGACAACCTGATCGCCAGCGGGAACGCAATTCCGATGCTGATCGTGATGCCCGCAGGCCACGTCTCTTCCGACTTTCATTTAACGCCGGGTGTGCGCATGGGCCACGACGCCTTCAATGATGACTTGATGAAGGTGGTATTGCCCTACATCGACGCGCACTATCGTACCGTTGCCGACCGCGACCACCGTGCGATTGCGGGATTGTCGATGGGCGGCCTGCAGACGTTGAACATTGCGCTCGACGACTCAGCGGATTTTGCCTACGTGGGCGTGTTCAGCTCCGGATGGTTTCCCAACTCAATTCAGGAAGAGCAGGACACGGATGTGGCACAGTACCGCGCGTCGGGCAAGCCGTTTCGCCTGTTCTGGGTGGATGCGGGCAAGTACGACATCGCGCTCCAAAACAGCCATGCAACGGTTGCGATTCTGAAAGATGCCGGCATTCATGTGGAAGAGCACGAGAGCGGCGGCTTCCACGCGTGGCCCAACTGGAGAGACTATCTGCATCAGTTCGCGGCACTGATCTTCAAGTCGCCAGTGGCGCATTAGTGTCCATCTTCGATAGACGCAGCGATGTCAACTTGAGTATCCGATATTGCAGTTTGATCGGAAGAGGTCGTAAGGCGCTCAGAAGTGACTCGCTGCCTATCCGAGCGGATGATTGCATAAACACAAGAGGAGATGCTGTTCATGGTGAGATCGAAGGAGTCTGTTGTTCTTACACGGCGTGAGGTTTTGCGGCTATCCACTACGGCAGGGTTGGGGGCGGCGTTGAGCAAGCCCGCCTTCGGCTCTGACAGCGTGAAGACAGGCGCGCACCAGGAGTTGGGGAATGTGTCCACGCCGCGAACGGCCGTGGCAAAGACGCAGTACGGCAAGGTGCGCGGATTTTTGGATGGCGGCGTGCTGACGTTCAAGGGAGTGCCGTATGGGGCAACGACGGCTGGAGAGAATCGATGGCTGCCGGCCAAGCCACCTGCGCCGTGGACAGACGAATATCCGGCCCTGGCATACGGCGCGAACTGCCCGCAGACTCTGCATCCGTGGACGAGCATCGAGCAGACGTTCTTGTTCGATTGGGACGACGGCTGGCAGAGCGAGGACATGTTAAAGCTGAACATCTGGACGCCGAGTCTGACGGGAAAACGCCCCGTGATGCTCTACATGCACGGCGGCGGATTCAGCTTCGGATCCTCGTACGAACTGCCGTCGCACGACGGCGCTCAGATGGCGCGGCACCACGAGGTTGTGCAGGTCTCGGTGAATCACCGCCTGAATATCCTCGGGTTCTTCGATGCGGCCGAGATTGGCGGTCCGGCATACGAAGACTCGGCGAACGTAGGAATGACGGACCTGGTTGCGGCGCTGAAGTGGGTTCAGGAGAACATTGAGAACTTCGGTGGCGACCCGAATCGCGTGATGATCTATGGGCAGTCGGGCGGCGGATCGAAGGTGACCACGCTGATGGGTATGCCTTCCGCCGTGGGCCTGATCCATCGGGCTGCGGCCCAGTCCGGTGGTGGTGGAAACATTCCGAGCAGAGATCAGCAAAAGGAATTGGCGCGGCAGACGATGAAGGAACTCGGACTTGCGCCGAACGATATTGGTTCGCTCCAGAAGATGGAGTGGGCCAAGCTGTTTGCGGCCGGAAATGCGGCGGCTGCGAAGATCAATCCGCCGGGACGGCCCATGGTGGGGCCAGGGGCGCCGGGAACGCCGCGCGTGGGATGGTCGCCTTGTGTAGACGGGAAGGTGATCAACTTGCGGTCGTTCTTCGACGCCGCTCCAGAGATATCGAAGAATGTGCCGATGCTCATAGGTTCGGTGAGCGAAGAGGGGAATCAGATGTCCTCGCGTCCGACGGAAGAAGAGTGGCATGCAAACCTTGCGAAGACCTACGGCGAGGAGAGGGCGACTGCAATCGTTGCGGCCTTGAAGAAGGCGTACCCGCGGAAGAAGACTCAGACGCTTTCGTATATCTGCAGCGGAACTCCGGGGCTAAATGGGCTCGGGATGCGGAACAATGTAGTGAAGATGGCGCGATTGAAACATGAGCTGCAAGCCGCGCCCGCGTTCGCGTACTACTTCACCTGGCAGACTCAGATTCTCGATGGCGTGGCTGGCGCATGGCATACAGCGGATCTTCAATTCTGCTTCGATAACACGAAGCGCTGTGAGCAGGGAACAGGGAATACCCCGGAGGCGCAGGCTCTGGCGAAAAGGATGGCATCGTCGTGGGCTGCTTTTGCCACAACCGGAAATCCGAGCATCCCGGGACTAAACTGGGCTCCAACCGATCCTGACACCAATCGAGCGATGCTCTGGGACAACGAGTGTCGGATGGCAGATGATCCGGAGGCGGAAGCTCGCAAGATCATCTTGACCTGACGGTCGCCGCTACGTCATGACAAGGGTTCTCGGAAGCAATTCCTTTAATGCTTTTTTACGAATGTGAAATCGACAGCGGTCTCATCGACTTGCGGGCACATGGCTGTATAGTCGTGCGAGTTCAACAGGTCGATGCAACACCATCTGAGTGAGATTTCTCACAGGAGGTGGTGTTTATAGCACAAAGGAAGCGAGTGGAGGTTTCCGCCCCGCAGATCCAGCCAGTTCCGATCTGCTGGCAAATTATTCGTTTGTGAAACAGAACGATTGCTGCCTAACTTGGACTTCAACCCACTAGCCTATAAACATCCTGTATTCATAGAGATGTGACATGAATCATAACCTCGACCTCCTTTCGGTTGTCCGCCGCCCAGATGTCTGTTGTCTGGGCTGGCTAGATCTGATCATTAGGCCCTGGGTCGCACGCCTGACCAAGGGCGGCATTCGCTACGAGTACCCGTTCAGGACTCATCCGCCCTGGGGAAGATTCAGGCGCGGCGTATTCAATCAGGACTTCATGGACGAAATCATCGCTTTGTGGCAAAGGCTCTACCCAAACGCGGAGCGTGGCGGCCGAGTGCGAACGGACACAATCGAATTGCGTGCCACGGTTTTCGCGATAGGGTCCAATAACGATTTCTGTCGTAAACGTCGGCACGACCATCGACGTGCTCTTACTCACGCGAAAATCGTGTTGATGGTCGACGATCAGGTCGAAGAGAGTGATCCAAACACTGGAGCGCCACCTGAAGCGAGCGAACCGCGCACTAATGAAAACCGTTCCCCGCGGGGCCTACGCGGCGCTGATCGGGGCTTGGAGACGCGGTTTATCTGAGCGGGCGTGAGCCTGCAATGAGTATGTCTACAAGTCTCCGGGCGCTTTGCTGCCAATCAGCGCCGGAGCCGACATGCGAGACGCCGATCAGCGCTCGAAACAGGTCGGATGCATCCAGATCTCTTCGCAGATCGCCACTCTTCTTAGCGCGCCTGGCCAGCCCATCGATTGCAGCGTGGATCTTGGTGCGTGAACCTTCATGAAGCTTGGACGGGCCTCCGGCGATGGTATTGAGAGCGGGCGCAATGATGTGCTTTGCCGCAATGTAATCGACCAGCAGCAGCATCCAAGCTCGAAGCGCTTCGAGCGGAGTCATGGTCTCGGCGAAGCGGACCGCGGCTGCCGCAAGTTTCTCCACTTCATTCCGGTAAACACCTTCGATCAGGTCGTCCCGCGTCGGGAAGTGGCGATATAAGGTACCAGTTCCAACGCCCGCCTGCTTCGCGATTTCTTCCAGGCTGGCATTGGCGCCTTGTCGGGTGAAGGCAGGAGAAGTTCCCGTCGAATGGCAATCGCGAAGGGGATTGCGTTTTAACTGGCGGGAACATCCACAATTTGGAACGAGAAAGGCCGCTTCTATCTCGCACCGGGCGTCAACGAGCGATTCATGATCGAGTCGCTCACCGACGACAGCATGTGAGCCACTTGGATGATTAGTCGTTAACCTTGATCGGAAATGCCCCAGAAACCTGTGCTGAAGCTTGCTCGGCTCTCCACGGAACGATAAGGGATGTTGTCTTCTCCTCCCCTCCAGCGGGCAACTGAGGGCGAACTCCCGGTCCTCAAGACCATGATTCAGGTCTCATCAATGTCTCCCCTTACAGGCCAGCTGTTCCTCTTTCCGATCTCTCAAGGTAAGCGGCCCATTCAAATCAACTTCGATGTGAAAATGAGGAACTCAACACATCAATGGCCTCGTCAACTGGGTTGTGCTGATCAAGCGAAAACGAAAAGCAGCTTCCAAGTCCGAGGGAGCTCTCGACTTGTAATTCGGTACGATGGCGATCAACAATCCACTTTGCTAGCGAGAGACCGAGCCCCGAACCGGGCCGGCTCGATTCTCCATTTGATGCAACGCGATAGAATCTCTCGAAGAGATGTGGGATGTGTTCGGGCGCGATTCCAAGCCCGGTATCGCGAACGGAGAATGTGACCTGATCGGCATGCATCTCATACGAAAGAATTATCGAGCCGCCATTTGGCGTGAATTTGACTGCG
>Ga0265339_10000143_pt1 | contig 59799 bp, 50 predicted proteins | sample 4CB219metaG_FD_202085 | JGI IMG/M metagenome (GOLD analysis project Ga0265339, IMG submission 202085) | Rhizosphere microbial communities from Carex aquatilis grown in University of Washington, Seatle, WA, United States - 4-CB2-19 metaG | ecosystem: Host-associated > Plants > Roots >... | reverse complement strand
GCTGCTCGTGCAGTGGCGTGGACGCAACGCCGCCTCGGGCGGAACGATCTGCATTTCCTCGCCGGTCTGCCGCTCAAGGCTGCGATCGGCGGCAAGCTGATCGCCGTGCATGGCGCGCTGCATCCTCAGATTGATTGCGCCACCGTGAGGCTCGATAGCGATGAGCGACGTCTACAAAGCTTCCAGGCGCTCATGGCCGACCCATCCGGTGCGCGCATCTGCGCCTTCGGCCACACCCACCACGCCGGCGTCTATGAATTCCGTAAAGGCCGTGCCGTGACGCTGTCGGAGACGAAGGTCTCGCTGCGTGACGACGCATATTATCTGATCAATCCGGGCACCGTCGGCGAACCGCGAGCGCGCGACCGGCGAGCCAGCTACATGATTGTCGATCTCACGCAGCGAACGGTGTGTCTGCACAGAGTCGGCTACGATCTCTCAACGCCGCTCGCCGCTACGCGCAGGGCAGGGCTCGCGGCGGCGCTGTCGTTCATCCCGATGCCGATCCGCGTCTCGGTCGCAACCGGCTTTCGAACGTTGCGGCTCGATCGGCCGGTCCGGCAATTCACGGGCCTTCTCGGCCTTTGACGGCGCGGTACGCGCCGCAGCGGCCTAGCGCTCGATTCGATCGAGGTTTGCGGTCATCCGCGTGATCACGCGGCGGAACGCGGCTAGATCGCGCGCCGCTATGCCTTCCTCGGATGCATCGGTAATGCCACGCGCCACGGCGAGCAATTCGCTGCGCAGCCGCTTCGCCTTGGCGGTCAGCAGTACGCGCGCTCTGCGGCGGTCGGCATCGCTGCGCTCGCGCTGAATCAATCCAGTCTTCTCCATGCTGCGCAATGCGATCACAGTGGTCGGCTCCATCATGCCGACGCGCGCCGATAATTCGCGCTGGGAGAGCCCGTCGTGGATCCACAGCACGCGCAAGAAATACCATTGCCCACGGGTCACCCCGTAGGGCGCAATGCGACGCTCCAGGAGCCGCTGATAGGCGCGATGTGCGTCACGCACCAGATAGCCGGAGGACTGCCGCGGCGGAAGGTCGGCGCTGCGCGGTGCGGGTTTCGTTTTCGGTGACGGCCGCGTCGGCATCGGCGTTGACAGACCCTGCGATCCCGGGCAAATAATTACTTAGAAATCTATGCAATGGGAACGCGGACAATGCAACAGCCGGTGCGCAAGGAACAAACAACGGCCGCGGCGCCGAACCAAGCCTTCGATCTGCGCAGCACATTACAGTGGCTGCGCGCCAACGGCGAATTGATCGAGACCGATAAGGAAGTCGACCCCGATCTGCAAGTCACCGGGCTGCAGAAGCACATGGATGGCGGCTGCCCGGTACTGTTCAACACCGTCAAGGGCAAGCCGAACCATCGCGTCATCACCAATCTGTTCGGCGACATGGCGATCATCAACAAGATGTTCGGCTGGAAGGACGACGCCGAGCGCGTGCGAAAGCTCGCGCACGCGCTGTCGCATCCGGTAAAGCCTGTTGAGATCGCGCAGAGCGAGGCGCCGTGCCAGGAATTCGTCGTCGAGAAGCCCGACGACGTCAACAAATGGCTGGTGCCGATCCGCCACACCACTTACGAGCCGGAACTGACCGTCGGCTCCGGCATCCGCTGCGTCACCGGTCCGCAGTTCGATGGCGGTTCCGACCTCGGCTACAATCGCATGAATTTCCGCTGGGGTAATGTGGGCACGTTCCAGATTTCGCCCGGCTCGCACATGTGGCAGGTCGTCAACAAATACTACAAGGAAGATCAGCCGGTGCCGATCACCATGTGCTTCGGCGTGCCGCCGGCCTGCACAATGCTCGCCGGCGCCGGTTTCGACTACGCCGTGCTGCCGATGGGCTGCGACGAGATCGGCATCGCGTCGGCGGTGCAAGGCGCTCCGATCCGCCTTGTCAAAGCGCGCACGGTCGACGCCATGGCGCTCGCCGACTGCGAGTTGGTGCTCGAAGGCTACGTCAATCCGCGCGACCGCCGGTTCGAAACCGAGGAGGCCGAGAAGGCCGGCGTGCAGGGCCGCTACCATTTCCATCCGGAGTGGGCCGGCTACATGGGCAAGTCCTACAAGGCGCCGACATTTCACGTCACCGCCATCACCATGCGCAAGCCGGAGACCAAGCCGATCATCTTCGCGCTCGGCGTCCACATGCTCGATGACCACAACATCGATACCACGGTGCGCGAGGCGGCGATCTACGAATTGTGCAACCGGCTGCAGCCCGGCATCGTGCAGAACGTGGTGATCCCTTACTGCATGACCGATTGGGGCGGTTGCGTCATCCAGGTGAAAAAGCGCCACCAGATAGACGAAGGCTGGCAGCGCAACTTCCTGGGCGCGGCGTTGTCGTGCTCGCAGGGTATGCGGCTCGCCATTGCGGTGTCGGAGGATGTCGATCCGTATTCAATGGACGACGTGATGTGGTGTCTGACGACGCGCGTCAATCCGCAGACCGATATTCTCAATCCGATTCCCGGCGGCCGTGGCCAGACCTTCATGCCCGCAGAGCGCATGACCGCGGGTGGGCAGCAATGGACCGCGTCGAATACGCGCTTCGAAGGCGGCATGGGCATCGATGCCACCGTGCCGTTCGGATACGAGAGCGACTTTTTGCGGCCGGTCTATCCGGTCGACAGGGTCAAGCCCGAGGACTGGTTCTCCAAGGACGACATCGCCAACGCCAAGAAGCGCATGCACGGCTGGGTGCATTCGCTGGCGAAATCGGGACGATAAGTTACTCCTCCTCTCCCGCGGGGAGGGCAGCAGGTTCGGCGGCATCTTCGCTCAGCGCGAAGCTAACGTTTGCAAATGCCAAATTGCGGAACGTGGCACGGCGCGCCACGTCTGCAACATGCAGGCGGGCGTCTTTGCTTTCATACTCGCGATGTTCGCCCTGGCCGGTTTCGTCAAGGGCGTGATCGGTCTCGGGCTGCCGACCATTTCGATGGGACTGCTCGTGCTTGTCATGCGTCCCGTCGAGGCGGCGGCTGTGCTGGTGCTGCCGTCATTGCTGACAAACGTCTGGCAGATGCTGGCCGGGCCGTCGCTCACATCGGCTCTCAAGGCGCTCGGCCTGTCGTTCACCGTATCGACGCTGGCGCTGGCGGTGAACGTTGCGCGTGCCGATGCGATCGGCGGTTCGCTCGCCGCGACTACGCTCGCGGCGCTGGCGATCGCAACCGGCGGCATGTGGCTCGGTCAGACGTTGCGTTCGCGCCTGCCGCCGCTGATCTTCCGGTGCTGTTTCTTCGATGGCTTGCTGCTGCTGGGGCTGTATCTGATCATCGGTGTCGTCCGCTGAGGCATTGGACAACTTGAAGGTCGGCGGCCCATTGGCGCATAGTTGCCGTTCGAAATTCATTTGCGGGGAGCGCCAATGCAATTTGACGTCGTCACCATCGGCGGCGGTTTTTCCGGGCTGATCCCCGCTTGCCGCGCCGCCGAGGCGGGATTGTCGGCGGCTGTTCTCGAAGCGCGCAGCGAACAGCGTTATCCGTGCAGCTCGCGGTTTTCGACCGGCGTCGGCAATATTATGGGACTGCCGATCATGGCGGAGCCTGATCGGATTTTCCGCGCCGTCATGGAGGGCAGCGGCGCGAACGCGCATCCGGCGGTCGCCCGCGCGCTCGCAACTAACGGCAAGCGTACTATCGATTGGTTGTCGCAGCAGGGCGCGACGTTCGTACAGCGCGCGTTGCAGCACGATCAGCCGGGACAGAAAGTGCTGGCGCCGCCGCGGCGGGCGATCGCAGGGCTGGATTGGCAAGATCGTGGCCCCGACCTGTTCATGCAGCGGCTGGAGAAGAATCTCACGGAACGTGGCGGCGCCGTGATGCGTGGCGTCAGGGTCGAAGCGCTGGCCGTCGAGCACGGCGCTTGCGTCGGCGTCGATGCCATCCGCGACGGCGCCCGCCAGCGCATCGCCGCCAAGGCCGTGGTGATCGCCGACGGCGGCTTCGCGGCCAATCGGGACATGATTGCGCAATACATTACCCCGCGCGCGGATCGCGTGCTGTGCCGCGTCGGGCCCGGCGCCCAGGGCGACGGCATCCGCATGGCGGAAACGGCCGGCGCCGCAATCGGCGGCTTCGGCGCGTTCTACGGCCACATCCACCATCGCAACGCCATGACCAATCCGCAGCTTTGGCCGTATCCGCATCTCGATGCGGCCGCCGAACTGGGCCTGCTGGTCGGTCCTGACGGCAAGCGCTTCACCGATGAGGGCCTCGGCGGCGTGTGCATGGCCAATGCCGTGGCACAACTGCCCGATCCCCTGAGCGCGATCCTGATCGTCGACGATGCGATCTGGCGGGCGGAGCCCGGGGTCACCACGACTGTGCCGGCCAATCGAGCGATGGTGGAGGCTGGCGGCGAGCTGACCAGCGCAGCCACCATCGAAACGCTCGCGGTGCGGGTCGGCTTGCCGGCTGCCGCGCTTGTGCAAACCATCCGCGACCACAATCAAGCGGTGGCGAGCGGCGCGTTCGGTCGTCTCGCGGTGCCGCGCTCGACGCGCAAGCACAAGCCGATGCCGATCAACACCGCTCCGTTCCATGCAGTGCCGCTCTGCACCGGCGTCACCGGCACGATGGGCGGTGTCGTCATCAATGAACATGCGCAGGCGCTCAAGCCCGACGACAACGTCTTCCCCGGCCTGTACGCGGTTGGAACGCCGGTCGCCGGACTCGAAGGCGGCCCGCGCGCCGGTTATGTGGGCGGCATCTCCAAGTCGTTTGTTCTCGGATTTTTGGCGGGCGAGCACATCGCCAATCACATCGCAGTCGCGCATTAGCGAGGCCGTAGCAATGCCGCTCGCCGGACGTGCGTTTCTGTTTGCAGCCGCGGTTCTGGCCGGCGTTGTCGCGGCGCATGGCGGTGCCGTTGCGCAGACCTACCCGGCGCATCCGATCAGGCTGATCGTGCCGTTTGCGGCGGGCGGCCCGACCGACGTCACCGGCCGAATTTTGGCGGATGTGCTGTCGCGCGAACTCGGCCGCGCCGTGTTTGTCGAGAATTTCGGCGGCGCCGGAGGCAATGTCGGCGCCGAACGTGCCGCACACGCTCCGCCGGACGGTTACACGCTGCTCTTCACCAACATCTCGATGGCGATCAGTCCGGCGCTCTATCCGGATCTCGCTTACGATCCGCTGCGCGATTTTATTGGCCTCGGCATAACGGTGTTTTCGCCGACCATGCTGGTCGCGAAGCCTTCCTTCGCCAATTTGCCGTTCAAAGATTTCGTCGGCTACCTGAAAAACAATGGCCCAAGGATCAATGCCGCCAACACCGGGCCGGGCGGCCCGTCCTTTCTCTGCGAGTCGCTCCTGATGCGGCAGCTCAGGACGCGCTTTAACATGATCCCGTATCAAGGTACCGGGCCCGCCATGATCGACGTGGAAGCGGGACGAGCGGATATTGTCTGCGATGCCGTGATCACCGCGTCGGTGCAAGCCAAGGCCGGCAGGGTCAAGGCTTACGGCATTGTCGGCGACGCCCGCGCAAAACTTCTGCCTGACCTGCCGACCCTGGCCGAGCAGGGCTTGCCCAATGTCGCCATGCAGGTGTGGAGCGCGCTCTACGCGCCGAAGGCAACGCCGGCGCCGATCGTCGAGCGTCTGAATGGCGCGTTGCGCGCCGCGCTGAACGATCCGGATTTCCAGCGCCGGGCAGTCGCGGTGGGGCAAGAGACCGTGCCGCCCGCGCTCGCCACGCCGGCGGGCGCTCGTGATTTTCTGCAGGCCGAAATCGCCAAGTGGACGCCGCTGCTCAAGGCAGGTGCTCCGGCTTTGCCCTAATGCCGTTTAGGCCGCACCCAGACGATGCCGCCGGTTTCGCCCGCCAGCGGTCCGAACGTCGCCGGGGCGGGTTTGAGCATGCTCTCCAAAACTTTGCGCAGCGGTGACCAGTAAGGTACGTAAAAGCGGCGGTCGACGTCCATGACGAGCACCCGGCCACGATGCGCGTCGTAGGCGCCGATTGGTGAGATGTGGGGACCGTCCCAGTCGCCGGTGAGGACGCCCTGATTGAAATACATCAGCGCGATGTCCTTGCCAGAATGCTCGTTGGCGGCGAGCAGGCGCTGCAGTTTGGCCAGGCTCTCGTCCGATGCGTCGGCCGGTTTGAACACCTCGGCCTCGTCACTTCCCAATCCGTAAGCCTGCAGACTCTGCCCAACAACCTTGACCAGTTCCTTGAACGTAACACCGGAGCCGTCTTGCCCGGTTTCGGCCGTCCAACGCGCGTCGCCGAGTTGCGTCCGCAAGCCGGCTTGGGTGACGAGATCGACATCGGCACGCGCCGGCAGGCCGCGCAGCGCGTTGAGCAGGATGGCAATGCTCGCGGCTGAACACGCGCTGTCGGTGTCCTGGGGGATGTAGAACGGACTAATGGCCCAATAGTCCGGCGCCCGGTGGGTGCGGAGATAGCCGGTCGTCTGCTGGATCGGAATCGCGTTCGGCCCGAACCGCGGCTTGACGTCGTCGGCGCGGGCGCTGCCGGCCCAAAGCAGCGCCATCATGCCTGCAATCAGTAAGGGCACACGGCGCCGATACGGGAGCGGCTTGACTACCATGTTCATAACGACGCTGCCGATGCTCATTGCCGGGCGCGGATCATACACCCGCAGTGACGAGACGGTGGCTCCGCATTGCACCAGAAATCTGTTGCAGCGCGGGATATCCGTCATTTCCGCGGTGCGCCGGTGTGCCCAATATTTGTGTGATCGACGGAACCATTTTGTCATCGCGGTCTTTGATAGGAGCAATACTGCTCGCGTCACGAGACCATTAGGAGTTCTCATGGATACTGCCATTCGTTCCGAGAATCCGATTTTGACCGATGCTGTTTCGGCTGTTTCGTGGGCCAGCATCGCGGCCGGCGCGGTAACCATATCGGCGGTGACGATGCCGCTCTTGGCATTGGGGGCCGGTCTCGGACTGTCCTCTATATCGCCATGGACCGATTCTGGAGTCTCGGCCTCTACGTTCAAGGTGGCCGCCGGCATTTATCTGGTGATTGTTGCCGTGATGTCGTCCGCCATCGGCGGCTATCTGGCGGCGCGCCTGCGCACCAAATGGATCGGCGTCCATACCAACGAGGTATTCTTTCGCGACACGGCCCACGGCTTCATCGCCTGGGCTTTCGCAGTCTTGATCAGCGCCGGCCTGCTTGGCGCCGCGACCACTCATCTGCTCGGCGGCGCCGCCTCGGTGGCCGGCGCGACGGCGGGTCAGGCGGCCACCTATCCCGCGCAAGTTTATGTTGACCGACTTTTCCGGCGTGAAGCCCCCGCGGCCAATGCGGCTTCGGCTGGCGGTGCTGCTACGCCCGCACCGGCCGGTGGAAGCGCCGATGCACGTTCGAGTGGACCCGCGCGTGCCGAGGTGCTTCGGCTTTGGACAACGAGCTATGCCGCCGGTGGCGGGTTGTCGGCCGGTGACAGAACTTATGTTGCCCAAATGGTCGCCGCTCAGACGGGTATGAGCCAGGCCGATGCGGAAAAGCGCGTCGATGATGTCATCGCGCAGGCCAAGACTGCGGCCGATCAGGCGCGGCGCGGTGCCGCCAAGCTCGCGTTCTGGCTGACGGCCGCCCTGCTGTTCGGCGCGTTCGCTGCGAGCCTCGCTGCCGTCGAAGGCGGACAATTGCGGGACGGCACCTGGAACGAGCGGCGTCTTGTCCCGCGTCCCTGGTAAGCGAAACACTAGCAAGCGAAGATTCTGGAGGTAGAGCGATGCCGATATTGTTGTGGTTGTTGGGCATTCCAATCCCGATCATTATTTTGCTCGTCCTGCTTTCACATTAGGACGCGGCGTCGAAACAAAGCGATTTCTTGGAGACTGGAGGACATCATGGGATTCGGACGAGGCTTGCTGTTGTGGCTCCTTGGCATTCCGCTGCCGATCATCATTCTGCTGGCGATATTCTGGCGATAACGGGAAAGGTGCACGGATCTTCAGTGCCGAAATGGAGAAAGGTTCGCAGCTTCTTAGCGTTCGGGACTGAGCGCATCCAGGTGGTCTTTCTTCCACCGCTCCGTCAGCGCCTTGCGATCGAGCTTGCCGCGCTCCGTCTTCGGCAACGATTCACTGAGTAAGATGCGCTTCGGCGCCTTGAAGGCCGGCAGCGTCGCACAATAGCGAAGCAGCGAAGCAGCATCCGCGCTTGCGCCGGGCCGCGTTACCACGTAGCTCACGACTTCCTCGCCATAGATGCCGTCAGGCACGCCGACCGTGGCGGCTTCGATCACGTCGACATGCTGCATCAGAAACGAATCGATCTCGAGTGGCGAGATTTTTGCACCGCCGCGGATGATCAGCTCCTTCTCACGGCCCGACAGCGTCAGAAAACCGTCGGCATCAAGCGAGCCAAGATCTCCGGTGCGGAAGCGCCCGCGGCTGTGAACTTTGATACCGCCGTCGTCACCGAGATACCGGTAGGCATGATCGCCGAACCCGCCGAGTTCGACGTAGCCGATATCGCCGGGCGGCAGGCGCCCTCCGTCGGCATCGACGATGGCGAGGTCATGGTAACGGAATGGCCGGCCCACTTTACCGAGCCGCCGCTGTTCGCCGGGAATCGCGGCGATCCAGCTCACTTCGCTTGCGCCGCACCCCTGCGCGATCGGGATGCCGAATTGCTGCTCAAATCGCTTCCAATCTTCGAGCAAAAGCGGCGCCGAGCTTGACGTGATGAAGCGCAGCTTCGGCACGTCACCGCGCCGCGCCGTCTGCGCGCTGTTGAGCAGGATGTTGATGGTCGTCGGATTGCCGGTCGCGATTGTCACGTCGTGGTCGCGCAAATGCTGGAAGAAGCGGCTCGCGGAAAATTTTTCCGAAAGCACCAGCGTGGCGCCGCTATGGAGCACCGCAAGTCCGCCCAGGGTCTGCGCCGAATTCCAGCTGAACGGGCGAAAGTCGTAGAGCCGGTCATCTGCCGTGATGCCGAAACCTTCGGCCAGCGGGCCGATATTCAGAAGAAATTCGCGATAGTCGAGGATGACGCCTTTCGGCGTGGCGCTGGTTCCCGACGTGAACAGGATGACCGCGTCGTCATCGGGGCCGGCGGGAATTTGCGATTCTCCCGGCGCACAGCGCGCCAGCTCGTCAAACAGCGACCCCGGCTCAGGCCGGTCCCAGCGGCTCAGCCGCAAGCTCGGTATCTCGGCGCTTTCGACAAGATCGTCGAGCCCGAGGCCGTCCTGGTAAAGGATGAGGCGTGGCCTCAGCCGGTCGAAAATATTGCCGAGCTGGTTGCGGTTCATCTCGACGTGGACGGTGCAGATGGTGGCGCCCGCCGCCATCACGCCCAGATAGCAGACGAGATGTTCGATCGAGTTATTGGCGAGCAGCGCGACCCGATCGTTGGGCTTGAGGCCGCGCTGCTGCAAAAACGTCGCGAACTGTGCCGCGCTGTGGCGCAAGGCACTGTAGGACACGCGCCGCCCGTCGTCGGCCGACACGATGTATGGCTTGTCCGGCGTGCTCTCTGCGGCCCGCGCGATCCAGCTATGCAACAGATTTGAGCCGGCGTCAGTCTGCATGATAGGATGCTCCGGCTAATTCCTTAGCAACATAAGTAATTCAGCTGCAACCCGAAATGCAGCAGGTACGGAGTGGCGCGATGCGCAGAGCGACGGTGACAGCGGTCCTGACGTTCTGCAGCCTGCTTATCATAGCGAGCGGCGTGCCGATGCGCACCGCCAACGCGGCGGGCTATTGTCCGAACCCGGCGCACGCGCGACCCGAGAAGGTTCCCGCCGAGCTCGTGCCGGCGCTCGCTGCAGCGTTCGGTGTCGACAAGGGCGCTGTGGGCGACAGCGGCGTCGTGCGCTGCGTCGGCGGCAAATTGATGGGCTGCGTCGTCGGGGCCAATCTCAACTGCGGCAAGGCCGATATGCGCCGTTCGTCGTTTGGGGCGACGGCGTGGTGTCGCAGCCATCCGGGAGCGGCCGATATTCCGATGGTGGCCACCGGCCACGACACGATCTACGCCTGGTCGTGCAGGGGCCACGCCGCCGTCCCGGGAAAGGCGATCATGAAAGTCGATCGGCAGGGTTACGTCGCCCAGAATTGGAAAGAGATTCATTAGCATGGCCGCACAGACTGTGATGCCCGATCCGATGGCGACGCCCCTTGGCGGCGCCACGAATGTTGCGGGCTCGAATACGGCACCATTCCTGCCCTACCACGATCTGCGCCAATGGCTCGACGAGGCGCACAAGCTCGGCGAGGTGAAGGAGGTCGGCGGCCTTTCTTACCAGCGCGATATCGGCATGGTCGCCGAGATGTCGGCGCACACCGACGACGCGCCATGCTTCGTGTTCAACGATGTGCCGGGTGCGCTGCCGGGCAGCCGTCTTCTGGTCAATTTTTTCGCCGGCAAGCGCAAGAACATGACGCTCGGGTTTTCCAGCGAACTGTCCAAGCTGGAACTGAGCGAGAGCTTTCGCGTCAACCACGCCGCCATGGTCAAGCGCATTCCGCCCAAATTCGTCGACACCGGCCCGGTGATGCAGAACGTCATGCAAGGCGACGACATCGACGTTACCAAATTCCCGGCGCCGCAATGGCACCCGCAGGACGGCGGACGCTATATCGGTACCGGCTGCTACAACATCATGCGCGATCCGGACGACGACTGGATCAATTGCGGCACGTACCGCGTGATGATCCACGATCAAAAGACGCTTGGCTTTTACATTTCGCCCGGCAAGCACGGCCGGGTGATGCGCGACAAATACGCCGCGCGTGGCGAGCGCATGCCGGTCGCCATCGTCTGCGGCGGCGACCCGATGAGCTTTCTGATGGGCTCGAGCGAAGTGCCGCCGGGCGTCTGCGAACTCGACATCGTCGGCGGCATGCGCGGGCAGCCGGTCGAAGTCATCAAGGGCCCGGTTACCGGACTGCCGATTCCGGCCAACGCAGAAATCGTCATCGAGGGCTTCGTCGAGCCCGGCAACGTGCGCGAAGAGGGGCCGTTCGGCGAGTGGACCGGCTATTACGCCAGCGACGAGCGCGCCGAGCCGGTGATCGACGTCAAGGCGGTCTATTATCGCAACGAACCGATCCTGCTCGGCTGCGTGCCGCAGCGGCCCCCCGATGAAATCTGCCGCTACCGTGCGATCGTGCGGTCGGCGCTGTTGCGCGAGAATGTCGAGAAGGCCGGCGTGCCCGGCGTCACCGCGGCTTGGGCGCACGAAGTCGGCAATGCGCGGCTGTTTCTTGCCGTCGCGGTCAAGCAGCGCTATCCCGGCCACGCCAAGCAGGCCGGCCATATTGCCGCGCAATGTCACGTCGGCGCTTATTGCGGGCGCTATGTCATTGTGGTCGACGACGACATCGACGTGTCGAATCTCGACGAGGTCATCTGGGCGCTGATCACGCGCTCCGATCCGGCCACTTCGATCGACGTCATCCGTGGTGCCTGGTCGACTCCGCTCGATCCGCGGATCGAGCCGGAGCGCAAGGCGATCGGCGATTACACCAACAGCCGTGCCGTGATCGACGCCTGCCGGCCCTACCATTGGCGCGACAAGTTTCCGGCGGTGAATATGCCGACCGCGGACGACCGGCGCGAGGCACTCGCTCGATTCGGGCATCTCATGAAGTGATGAACAACAACAACGCACAATGGCCCGACCTGCCGTATGCGGCGTGGAGCGGGAGCTGCGAAACGCTGCAATTGTGGATGCAGGTTGCCGGCAAGGTCATCCTCGCGCGGACGCCGCTCGTCAATCACTGGTGGAACGTGACGTTGCACGTCACTGCGCGCGGCGTGGCCAAACGCGCCATCCCGTATCGCGGTGGCGTGTTCGATATCGTGTTCGATTTCATCGATCATCGCCTCGACATAGAAACCAGCGACGGCCGCCGCGAGAGCCTGCCGCTGCGGCCGATGGCGGTCGCCGAATTCTATGCGGAGTTCATGGGGCGCCTGCAACGGCTCGGCATTGATGTGCGGATCTCCGCCACGCCTTGCGAGATCGAAAACTGCATTGCCTTCGATCAGGATCGCGCGCACGCGCAGTACGATGCCGAATACGTTGCGCGTTTCCACCAGGCGCTGGTGCAATCCGCGCGCGTGATGAACACGTTTCGTTCGCGCTTTCTTGGCAAGGCCAGCCCGGTACATTTTTTCTGGGGCAGCTTCGATCTGGCGGTGACGCGATTTTCCGGCCGCACAGCGCCGCCGCCAAAAGGTCACACGCCGCACGTCGCCGACTGGGTGATGGCGGAAGCCTATTCGCGCGAATGTTCGAGTTGCGGCTTCTGGCCCGGCAACGGCGGCTTCGGCCGCGCCGCCTATTACGTCTATGCGTACCCGGAGCCGGACGGTTACGGCGCGACGCGTCTGACCACGGCCGATGCCGCCTACAACAAGGACGTCGGTCAATTCATCCTGCCCTACGACGCGGTGCGCGAAGCACGTGACCCCGATAACCTGCTGCTCGGCTTCTTGCAGGAGACCTACGCGGCGGCGGCCGATCTCGCCAAATGGGATCGCGCCGCATTGGAACGCGGTCCCTGAGACGCGGCCTGTTCTGCACGGCGTGGGCGGACCTGCCGCATGGCCCCTCCTGCTCTCTGAGGGTAGAGAATTGGCCGAATGGGCGTTTAGCGCCGCCGTCCGGCCGGCAGGACTTGCCAACCGACGCCGGCATGTTCCAGGAAGAATGAACTCGTCAGGGAGGTAAGAAGAATGCTTCGAGTCAACGCACTGCCGCGCCGTGCCGCGGCCTGGGTTTTATTGAGCGCCGCAACGGCGCTTGTGTCCGGAGTATCGGTGGCAGCACATGCGCAGACCGCGAGCGCGCCGACCGCCATCAAGGCGACCGAACTGGAGCCGACTCCCGACCCGTCCCTGTCGTTTAACGAGATGGCGAATGCCATGGGCCTGTTTGCCAAATATGGACTGACCTACGAGGCCGGCCCGAAGCTCGGCGGCGGCGGCCCGGCGCGGGTTCAGGCAATCGTCACCGGCAATACCGAAGTTGCAACCAGCGACATCATCTCGGTGATGGGCGGCATCTACTCCGGGGCCAAGATCAAAATCCTCATGGTGATGACCCCTTACGGCGACGAGGAGGTATTGGCCAGCAACAAGTACAAAACCCTCAAAGACGCCCTGGGCCAGCCCTGGGGCGTCGCCAGCCTTGGCGGCGCGCAGCGCTTTAACGCGCAGATGACGGTCGAGGGCATGGGCCTCAAGCCCGACGCTTTCAGGTGGACGGCGATCTCGGGTGCCGACGCGGCGCGCCTCGAAGCGCTTGACACCGGGCGGACGCAGCTCGCGAGCCTCTCGCACCTCGCCGTCATGCTCGCCGAGGCCAAGGGTTACACCAAGCAAGTCCACGTCGTGATTGCACATACCTCCAAGCACACACCGCCGGTGCCGCGGCTTGTGGTGGTGGCGAGTGACGATTGGCTCAAAGGCCATCAGGCCGAGGCAACGCGCTATGTCGAGATGATGCTCGATGCCAACCGGCAATGGGAGAACAATGCCGATTCCTGGGTCGCGGCGGCCGGTAAGATATTCAAGGAGGCCGGCTTGAACGACAAGCAGTTGCACGACGCCTGGCAGGAATTCCACGACGGCGGCTATTTCTCGGTCAACGGCGGCATCAACTATGCGGCCACGCAAAAGGTCATGGATCTGTTTTTCAAGCTGCGCAGCGAGAGCGCCAATCAGTATCTGTCCAAACCGTCCGACATCTATGACACTGGCCCGCTCAAGGCCGCGCTCGACAAGATGGGCGTCGTCAAGGGAACTCCGGGCTTGCCCGATGTTCCGGACTGGGACGGCAGCAAGGCCGCCGCAGCGAAGTAAATTGGACGATCGACTGTCCTGGCCGGCCGGCGGGCCGTGCGCTGGTTCATTCCGGATCGAGTCCGCCGGTCATGCCTGAACTTGAGTTCGTCAATCTTCGCAAAAGCTACCGGAGCCCGCGCGGCGAAAATCTCGCCGCGCTGGCCGATTTCAGCCTGAAGCTGGGCGGCGGCCGTTTCGTCTCCGTGGTCGGTCCGAGCGGTTGCGGCAAGACAACGCTGCTGCGCATGGCGGCCGGTCTGATCATTGCAGATGGCGGCGAAGTCCGGCTCGACGGCACGGTGCTGACCGGGCCGAGCCCGAAAATGTCGATGGTGTTTCAGGCCATCGGCTTGATGCCGTGGAAGACGATCGAAGGCAATGTCGCTCTCGGCATTCAGCTCCAGATGCATCGCCGCGTGCTCGACGCGGCGGAGGTCGAACGTGTTCACGCGACGATTGCGCTGGTCGGTCTGAAGGGTTTCGAGCACTATTATCCGCACCAGTTGTCGGGCGGCATGCAGCAACGCGTGGGACTGGCGCGCGCCCTGGTGCGCCAGCCTGAGATTCTCTTGATGGACGAGCCGTTCGGCGCACTCGATGCGCAGACCCGCGCGGTGCTGCAGGACGAGCTGTTGTCGCTGTGGGGACGCGTCAACAGCACCGTGCTGTTCATCACCCACGACCTCGACGAAGCGATTTATCTGTCCGACACCGTCGTCATCATGGGACGCCGGCCGGGGCGGATCAAACAGGTTCTGGAGGTGAAGCTGCCGCAGCCGCGCTACAGCTACGATGCGCGCGCCGAGGCGGAATTTTCCCGCCTGCGCAGCATCGCCTGGCAGAGCCTCAAGGAGGAGCTATGAGCGAGACCACCAATCTGCTCCCCGGGCCGCCGCCCAGGAACGGCAGATCGCTCGCCGCCGCGATCGGCGGCAATCACTATCTGCTGAGCATCCTTTCGGCGATTGTCTTTCTCGCGATCTGGCAGATCGTGAGCATGAAAGTGCCACCGATCATCCTGCCGGCGCCTATCGACGTCTTTACCGCATTCGTCACCTTGACGGCTTCCGGGGAATTGGTGCGCGCCACCGCGCAGACGATCTGGCCGTTCGCCGTGGGCCTCATTGTAGCCTTCATCGTCGGCACGGCGCTTGGTCTCGTGCTCGGGATTTTTCGGCCCGCGGCGCGCATTCTTGACCCGTATATCTTCGTGTTCTGGTCGATTCCCAACATCGCCTGGCTGCCGCTGTTCATCGCCTGGTTCGGCGTCGGCAATCTGACGCTTGTCATCTTCGTGTTCGTGTCGGCTGTGTTTCCGCAATTGCTGACCGTCGAGAGCGGGGCGAAGGAAGCGGACAGCTTTTTGGTCGAGGTCGCTCGCTCGCTCGGGGGCACCAAGCGCGAAATCCTGCGTATTGTGGTGCTGCCATCGGCGCTGCCCTACATTTTCGCAGGGCTGCGCATCGCGGTCGGCCGCGCGCTGGTCGGCATCATCGTGGGACAATTGCTGATCGTCGCGACCGGCATCGGCTACATGTTTCAGTTCTACGGCGAGACATTGTCGCTCGCCAAATATTTCGCGCCGTTGATCGTCATCGCCGCCCTCGCGGTGCTGCTTAATCGCGGCGTAAATTGGATGGAGCGCGTGCTGATTCCATGGAAGCAGCACGCCTTTACATGATCTGACAGCGAAGGTTTTGCTCGGGGCCTGCTACGCCACTTGCGGGTGGAATTTGCGCACGGAGAGAAAGCCCAGCACGACGAACAGGGCCAGCACGACGAGTTGCGCGATGAGGAACGACGGTTCCGATTGCGTCGGCGCCAGCGCATGCAACGCCGGGATCTTCGCAAACGATTGGATAACGGCGACGAAGCAGTTCAGATAAAGCGCCGCCATCGCCGTAACGACGTAGACCCACCGCCACCCGCCGTGGAGGTGAAAGGCGTAATACGCGCCCACCGCCACCGCCAGCAGGACCAGCGACAGGATGCCGACCATCCGCGGCGGGTCGAGCCCGAATGGCGGCAAAGGAAAGCCCGTGATGCTGGTCAAGATCGTGGTGAGGAGAAACAGCGCGGTCCAGCCGCCGAGTGCGCGGCCCGATAAGAGGCCGTAAAGCACGATCAGGCCTGTCACGATGCCGATCAGGCTCAGCGCCACGTGGATTTGCAGAAACAGGTGGGTCGACATACCCCAGGTCATAACAACCTCCTTGCGGTCAAAAACCGGCAGAAGCGTTCAATATCTTTAGTGCAGGAGATGTCACCAAAACGACAGTGCGACATGCGAATCGAACAACGCTGATGTGAGAGTCAGGCAGCGGGTCCTGCCGCAAACCGCGGCTTGACCGCCGGATTGGCGAGCCGCAGCGGCTCGCCCTTTTCGAATTTCTGGATCTGTTCGAAGCATTCCCGGAAATAGAGCTCGAAATTGTCCCATTCAGCCCAGCCGAGATGCGGCGTGCAGAGCACGTTCGGCATTTTCAGGAACGGGTGCTCGCCGTTCATGATCGGCTCTTCCTCATAGACATCGACCGCCGCATAACCGGGGCGGCCTTTGCGCAGCGCGTCGAGCAGGGCGCCCGGCTGCACCAGTTCGGCGCGCGACACATTGACGAACAAGGCGGTCGGCTTCATGCGGGCGAAATCGTCCGGGCCAATAAGCCCCCTGGTCTCGCGCTGCAGCCGGACGCTGACCGAGAGCACGTCGGCGCGCTCAAACAACTCGGCCTTCGACCGCGCGTACTCGTATCCCGCGGCGGCGGCATTCTCCTGCGATTTGCTCTGCCCGAAGGCCAGCACCTTCATGCCAAGACCCTTGCCGCCTTGCGCCACCAGCGAGCCGATCGTGCCCAGGCCGTAGACGCCGAGCGTCGAGCCGCGCAGCCGGTGCGACAGCGTACACGGCCAGTCGCCGCGCTTCATGCGCTCCGTTTCGAGCGCGACGTTGCGCCGTGAAGCGAGGATCAGCGCCAGCGTCAATTCGGCCGGCGCGTCCGGGGAATTGCTGACGCCGGTTGAGACCGGAATACCAAGTTCGGTGGCGGCGGCGAAATCGATCCGCTGCGAATTGCGGCCGACCAGCGCCAGCAGCCGGCATTTGGGCAGGCGCTCGAGCAGCGCGCGAGAAAAATGAACGCGCTCGCGGATGGAAACGATGATGTCGGCGTCGGCGAGCCGCTCAACGAGCTGATCGAGATCGCGGGCGGGTTCGCGATAGCGGACAACGTCATGGTGGCGGATCAAGGAGAAGCACGCGAGCCGATCCACCATGTCCTGGTAGTCGTCGGGAATGGCAATTTTCATAAGATCGAAAGGGGCAGGGCGGAGAGCTTTGCTTTTGCTCTCCGCGGGTGAAGGACGTGACGTCGGTCGGCGACGCGCCACCAAGCCGGTTCGATGGCGGTTGCCAAGCGTGGAGAAGTTTTAGGCCGCAGCCGCCTGCGCCTGCCGTTCCAGCACGAAGTCGTAGTTCACCACGCAGAACGGCTCGTTCATGATCTCGCCGGACGGCGCTTTGCAGCCTGCGGGCAGTTTCTTGAAATCGACGATCAGCGGCTCCTTCACGCCGTAGACCGCGTCATGCTCGATCCACTTGTCGCCGGACTGGAACAGATGCGTCACCAGGCCGTGATAACCGGGCGCTTTCAGCGCGAAGTGAATGTGCGCCGGCCGCATGTGACTGAGATTGGTGCGATTCATCAGTTCGCCGATCGTGCCGTCCATCGGGATCGTATAGGCGATCGGCGCCACGGTGCGGATCAGATAAGAGCCATCGGGCTGCGCGCGATAGAGGCCGCGCATCCAGACACCGTCGATTTCCGGTCGCTGTGCCTCGTATAGACCGTCGCCGTCGGTCTGCCACAGATCGAGCGTGGCGCCGGCGACCGGCTCGCCCGCAAGCCCGCTCACCTTGCCGACGACGAAGCACGGAATGCCCGGCGCATCGACCGCCATGTTGGCGCCGTTGGCAAAGGCCGGTGCGTTGGGTACGTGGAACGGACCCTCGACTGTGCTGGGCGTCGCGCCGCTTGGGCGGCGATGATTGATGGCGTCGACCAGCATGCTGACGCCAAGAACGTCCGACATCAAAATGAATTCCTGACGCTTCTCGTCGCACATCTGCCCGGTGCGAGTCAGGAAATCGATTGCCGTGGCCCATTCGGCTTCGGTCGGTTCGATCTCGCGCACGAAGGCATGAAGGTGCTTCACCACCGCTTGCATCACCTGCTTCAGCCGCGCATCGGGAATGTCGCTCCAGCGCTGGCGCACCACATCGGTCAGGGTCTTTTCCGTCACGTAGGGCATGGGGGTCTCCTTGGAATGCTAGAATTCATTTGCCGGTAATTTCGCGCCGCACCTGTGCGGCGCCTTCGGCCATGGCCTTCATTTTAGCAAAAGCGATCGCGCGCGGCAGGTATTTCATGCCGCAATCCGGCGCGACCACCACCCGATCGGCCGGCGCGTGGGCAAGCGCCCTTCGGATGCGCGCGGCGACGAGTTCCGGCGTCTCCGGCTCCATGTTCGACAGATCGATGACGCCCAGAATGATGGTTTTCGACGGCAATTCGCGCAACACCGCGAGGTCGAGCTTGGGCTGCGCCGCCTCGATGGAAACCTGCTGGGCCTTCGAGCCTTCCAATTCGGGCAGGAACGAGTAGCCCGACGGCTTCTCGTGCACCACAGCCGCATAGCCAAAGCACAGGTGGACCGCGACCGTGCCGGTCACACCGTCGAGCGCGCGGTCAAGCGACTTGAGCCCGTACTGGCGGGCCTTGTCCGGATGCTGCTGCATCCACGGCTCGTCGATCTGCACGACGTCGGCGCCGGCTGCGAACAGATCCTTGATTTCGGCGTTGAGCGCGTCCGCATAGGCCAGCGCCAGCGCTTCCTCGTCTTTGTAATAGTCGTCCTGGGCCTGCTTGCTCATGGTGAACGGCCCGGGCACCGTCGCCTTGACGGTGCGGTTGGTATTGGCGCGCAGCACCTGCAGATCGCGCACCTCGACGGGATGCCGCCGCCGAATGGGTGCGACCACGCGGGGCACCGGAATGGGGCGGCCGCTGCGATTGATGGTGCTGCCTGGATTTTTCACGTCGACGCCGTCAAGCGCGGTGGCGAAGCGGTTCGAGTAGCTTTCGCGCCGCTGCTCGCCATCGGTGATGATGTCGAGCCCGGCGCGTTCCTGATCGTGAATGGCGATGACGGTGGCGTCGTCCTGCGCCGCTTCGAGCTTATCGGGCGGGACCAGCCAGAGATCGTCCGCGCGCACGCGCGGCACCTGCTTCGACAGCTTGGGGCGGTCGATCAGCCATTCGGGCTGCGGGTAGGAACCGACAAGCGAGGTGGGTAACAGCATTTGTCTCCTCTGCCCCACCCCGCGCCGTTGATCTCACCTCACTGAGAGGATGAGCTAAGCCTTCAACGCGTTGGCGTAGGGATAAATGACCTTGCCGGTGACTTCTTCACTCGGCGACACCACGGTCTGATAGCTCATCCCGCGCCATGTTTCGAGGTTCGCGGCGTCGGTAATGCCGTGATACTGCACCTGCAGCTGGTGGGCCTTGACCCACTCGCCGTTTTTGCCGAACCGCACGCCCTCCGCCATAATGCTGTTGACGGCATTGCCGCGGAAATAATTGGCGATCTTTTCGTCCGCGATGCTCTTGGTGCCCTCGATGGCCTGCTGCAAGACCTGCAGGTAGGCGTAGCCCCAGCCGCCGAGATAATAGCCGAGCGGATCGATACCGAGCTTCGGCGCGCGCGCTTGGTATTTCTTGAAGAACTCCGCAGCCGGCGCCATCATCTTCGCCGATGGGACCCAGTTGTCGTAATTGACGACCCCGTTGAGGTGGGCTTTGAGCTTGCTCTTGATGGCTGTGGCCTGCAGCCCCACCATGGCGCCGCCGATCATCTTCGGCTTGAAGCCGAGTTCGTTGGCGGCCAAGAGCATGCCGACAGAACTGAGCGGATACGAGCAGACACACAGAAGATCTGGATTGCTCGCCTGGATCGCGCGGACGACCGGCGAATAGTCGGTCGTGTTCGGCGGGTAGGATTTGTCGTAGACGACCTTGAAGCCATATTGCTTGGCGTTGGCGCGCGCGCCTTCGGCGGCGTTGCGCGAAAACTCGGCGTCCTCGGCCGCGATCGCCACGGTTTGCGGCTTCGGACTTTGCGCCGCCGCCACCTGGAAGAAGCCCTCGCTGATGGTCTGCTTCGGGTTTGGGCCGCCGGTCGGGATGTACGAGAAATATCGCGGATAGTGAAACTCGCTGTTGGCGTCGAGCGCAAACAAGCTGAGGAAGGTCTTGTTCTTCTGCATCACGATCGGAATGGCGGGCGCCACCATATTGGTGGCGTAGCCGCTGACCACGAGGTCGGCTTTGTCGACCTCAAGCAGCTTGGTGTAGAGGCCCGGAATGTTCGACGGATTAGACTGATCATCATAATGGATCAATTGGACCTGGCGGCCGAGCAAGCCACCCTTGGCGTTGACCTCCTCGGACCAGATCTGGGCGCCGAGCAGCGCCTGCTGGCCGTTCACCGCGAGCGGTCCGGTCAGCGCCATGCCGAATCCGATCTTAATCGGACCAGTGCCCTGCGCCAGCGCGCGTGCGCCGAGGGCCGGCGAAACCAGCGCGGCACCGATGCCCGCATTGACCCGGCGCCGCGTGACTTGTCGTTGCATGTACTCCTCCACAGAGTTGTTTGAATGCCACAGCCGACAGGGCAGGATGATCCCGTCATCCCGCCCTGGTTTGCCGACGAAGCCTGATCATACCCGAAAACTGCTCGGGGTCATGCCTTAACTGAGGGCCTTCGCGTAAGGATAGATGACCTTGCCGGTCTCCTCATCGGCCGGCGTCAGCACCGTCTGATAGCTCATGCCGCGCCAAGTATCGAGGTTCGCCGCGTTGGTAATGCCGTGATACTGCACCTGCAGCATTCCCGACTTGGTCCACTCGCCATCTTTGCCGAACTTTATGCCCGAGTGCATGATCGTGTCGAACGTATGGGTGCGCAGATAGTTGGCGATCTGGTCGTCGCTGAGGCTCTTGGTTGCCGTGACGCCGTCCGCAAGGACTTGCAGATAAGCGTAGCCCCAGCCGCCGAGATAATAGCCGAGCGGATCGATACCAAGCTTCGGCGCCCGCGCCTGGTATTTTTTGAAGAAGTCGGCCGCCGGCGCGAGTAGCTTCGGCGACGGCACCCAGGTCTCATAGTTGATGATGCCGTTGAGCTGGGTTTTCAGTTTGCTCTTGATGGCGGTGTACTGCAACCCGACCATACCACCGCCCATCATCTTGGGCTTGAGGCCCAGCTCATGCGCGGACTGAATCATGCCGACCGAGCTATTCGGATAGGAACCGACGACGACAAGATCCGGGTTTGTTGCTTGGATAGCTCGGATAATAGGCGAGAAATCGGTTGTCGACGGCGGGTATTTCTTGTCGTAGACGACCTTGAAACCGTATTTTTTTGCATTGTCGCGAGCGCCGTCGGCGAGGTTGTGCGAAAACTCCGCGTCCTCGGCCGCGATTGCGATCGTCGCCGGCTTTGGATTCTGCGCCGCCGCGAGTTGAAAGAAGCCTTCGGTGAACGCTTGCTTGGGCGTGGGGCCGGACGGGATCATCGCGAAATATTTCGGGTAATGGAATTCCGCATTCGCATCGAGTGCAAACAGCCCGATTAAGACCTTTCCCTTCGGTATGATGACCGGAATGGTCGGTGCTACCAGATTGGTGCCGTAAGGACCGACGACGAGGTCGCACTTATCGACATCCATCAACTTGGTGTAGATGCCGGGTATGCTCGAAGGGTTGGTTTGATCGTCGTAATAGATAAGCTTGACCGGCCGGCCGAGCAGGCCGCCCTTGGCGTTGATGTCTTCCTCCCAAATCTTCATTCCGAGCAGCGCCTGCTGGCCCGCCCCCGCGAGCGAGCCGGTCTGCGCCATGGAAAAGCCGATCTTGATGGGCTCGCCCGCCGCGAAGGCGGGCGCAGCGGACAACGCGGGTGTGATCAAAGCGGCGCCGATGCCGGCGTTAACGCCGCGGCGTGTGATGCGATGGGTCATGGTTTCCTCCAGAGGGCGAGTTTTTTGCTTTATCCACTTCAGTCGTCATCTCGCGGCCGGGTAGAACGCCGACCTCAGATGACGCGGAAGTTTCAGAGCTAAGATGCCTCGCTTTGGCGCCCATGAAAAGGGAGCATGAGGGCGCACGTGGCAATCTGCCCGGGCTCTCTGCCCCGGGGCCACCCGCAAGGTTAATGGGACGATCTGCCCCGCCTCGCACCGGACGGCTGCCGCTTCGGCCTAGTCTAGGCGTTTTCGTAAAGCGCTGCCGCCCGTACGTCATCTTCGATCAGCCGCCAGATGTGATCGACCAATTTGACGAATTCCGGCGTGCGCTTCATGGTCAGATTGCGCGGTCGCGGCAATCCGATCTTGACCTCTTCCTGCAGCCGGCCGGGGCGGCGCGCAAACACCAGCACGCGGTCAGACAGAAAAACCGCTTCGTCGATCTGGTGGGTAACGAACAGCACCGTCTTGCGGCCTTCGTCCCAGATGCGCAGCAGCTCGGTCTGCATGATCTCGCGGGTTTGCGCGTCGAGCGCCGAGAACGGCTCGTCCATCAGCAGAATTTCCGGATCGATCGCGAGCGCCCGGGCGAGATTGACGCGCTGGCGCATGCCGCCGGAAAGCTGGCGCGGGTAATAGTGCTCAAAGCCTTCAAGTCCGACGAGCTTGAGCAGGTCCATGGCGTGCTTGCGCTGCGCCGGGCCGGTCTGGCCTGAGATTTCACGGCCGATCATGGCGTTGGCGAAGACGTCGCGCCACGGCAGCAGATTGTCGTTCTGAAACACAAAGCCGCGGTCGCCGCCCGGCTTGCGCACGATATGGCCGTCGAGCCGTACCTCGCCGGAACTCGCCTGTTCGAGGCCGGCGATGATGCGCAGGAATGTGGTCTTGCCGCAGCCGCTCGGTCCGACGACCGAAAGGAACTCGCCGCGATCGATGGCGAGATCGATGCTGCGCAGCGCTTCGAGGCCGCCGAACGACTTGTTGAGCCGCGAGATCGCGAGTTTCGACGCCATGCTCAATCCCGGGTCCACGGCACGAGGTGTTGTTCGAGCTTGCCGAAGCCCGCGGTCATGACGATGCCGGCGAACGCCAGGATGACGACGCCGGCAAACAGCTCCGGCATGTTGAAGGCATCGGCGGACTGGCTGATCAGGTTGCCGAGGCCGGCGCGCGAGCCAAACAGCTCTGCCACCACGACGCCGATCAGACCGCGGCCGATGCCGAGCTTCAAGCCGGCGAGAATGAATGGCACGGCAGAGGGCAGCGAAACCTTGAAGAAAATCTGCTGCTTGCTGGCGCCGAACGAGCGCAGCATCTCGATCAGGCGTTCGCTCGTGGTGCGCAGTCCGGCCTCGGTATTGATGGTGACCGGGAACAGCACCAGCGTGATGACGACGATGACCTTCGACCAGATGCCGATGCCAAACCAAAGAATGAACAATGGCGCCAGCGCGATCGTCGGCGTGGCGTAAAGACCCGACACCCACGGCTGCACCGCCTGCTTGAAGGTGGCGCTCGACGCCATGGCGAGCCCGAGCGCGCCGCCGAGCACGCAGGCAATCACGTAGCCAACGGCGAACTCGGCGCTGCTGACGCCAATATCGCGCCACAGCTGTCCGGTGCGCGCCAGGTTGACAATAGCGACCGCAATCTGCGACGGCGCGGCCAGAAACAGGGCGTTGGCGATCACAAAGCGGCTGACCAATTCCCATAGCAGGAGGCCGCCGGCGACCGACAGCGTACTGGCGAGATAGTGACGCCGCACCGTCGACAGAAACCGCGGCGGCGCGCGCGATTCTCCCGGCCTGGCGGCTGGCGCATTTGCCACTTTCAGTCCTTCGCTGGTCGCGCTCATATCGCCCGTTGGTCGTCAGTCGGAAACTTGGGTTACGCCTGGCAGGATGACGCGATCGACAGTGAAATCGGCGCCGACGTCGCCGAGACCGCGCAGCGCGTCAATAACGGAATTGACGCTTTCCTTCGAGACCTTTCCAGTCGGCTCGAACAGTTTCTTGTCGTGCAGGAAGGTGTAGGCCTTCTCGACATCATCTGCTTTGATTTTGCTCGTCGCCATTTGAACCTTGACGGCGGCCTCGCGGTTGGCCGGATCGTCGAACCAGGCAACGCCCTTGTTGTAGGCATCGAGGAAACGCTTGACGAGATCGGGGTGTTGGAGCGCCCAGTCGCGGTTCACCGCCATGCCGGCGAACGGCATCTTGGGCAGATAGTCGAAGGTAAAGCCGAGATTGCGGTAACCTTGCCCTTCGGCGAAAAAATTAAACGGCAAGGTCAACAGCGCCGCATCGACGGCGCCGGATTTCAGCGCCGAGAAGCGTGCGCTGGTGGCGCCCGCATAGACGTAATCATAGTCGCCGGATTTCAGCCCGTGTGGGGCGAGCATCCGCTCGGTGAAGATGCGGGTGATGTCTTTCGGACCGCCGATGATGATGGTCTTGCCCTTGAGATCTTCGATCTTGCCGATCGCTGGTTTGGCGAGCAGTGCGTAGGGTGGTGCCTTGATGACAATGCGAATGAGCGCCACGGGCGCGCCTTTGCTGACGGCACGGATCGGGTCGACCATGCCGGCGCTTGGCGCAATGTTGTAGGACCCGGCAGCTAGTTGCTGGATCACCGAGGCGTTCGACTGCGCGAACACGAGATCGATCTTGATATTTTCGGCCGCGAAATAGCCGTTGCTGATCGCGATATGCAGCGGCCAGAGATTGGCCGACGTGGCATCGACCGAGCCAATTTGCACAGTATCGGCGGCGCGCGCCGCCGGTACGGCCAACAGCGCGGCCGCCATTGTCAGAACGAGTACGCGAAACGATTGCAGCCGCATGCGATCAGTCCGCGACCTGGGTGACGCCGGGCAGCACGACCTTGTTGACATCGAGTGCTCCGGGCATGTCGCCCAGGCTTTCCATCGCCTTGGCGAGCGCCGTGAGCTTTGCCTTGGAGACCTTCCCGGTCAGATCGAACAGGTGTCCGTCGTGGAAGAAGGCGTACGCCTTCTCGGTATCGTCTTTGCTCAGGTGGCTTGCGGTCTGCAGGATATTGACCGCCTCCTCGCGATTGGCAGGGTCCTGGAACCATACGGTCGCCTTGTCCTGCGCGCGCAGCAGCCTGTTGAGGGCGTCCTTGTTGGCGTTGGCCCAGGCGACATTAACGGCGGTCCCCGAGAACGGCAGGTCTTTGGCATAATCGGCGGTCAGCCCGAGGCTGTGGAAGCCTTTCGCGATGGTCTGGAAATTGAACGCCGGCAAGAGGATTGCGGCGTCGACCGCGCCGGCCGCCAAAGCTGCGGCGCGTGCCACGGTGGCGCCGGCGAACACCATATCGAAATCGCCACGCTTGACGCCGTGCGGCGCCAGCATGCGCTCGACATAAATGCGGGTGATGTCCTTGGCGCCGCCGAGCGAGATCAGCTTGCCCTTCAGATCGGCGAGGCTCTTGATGCTCGGCTTGGCGACCAGATCGTAGGGTGGCGCCTGCACCTCGATGCGTACGACGGCAACCGGCGCGCCCATGCCGACCGCCCGTAGCGGATCGACCAGTCCGGTCGAGATGCTGATGCCGAGCGAGCCGGCGGTGACCTGCTGCACCAGCGCGGCGCTCGACGGCACGTAAACGATGTCCGGTTTGATTTTTTCAGCGGCGTAGAGGCCCTTTTGCATGGCGATCAGCGTCGGCCACATGTTGGCCGAGGGCTGGCCGACGGTGCCGAGTGTGATCGTTTTCTCCTGGGCGCGCGCCGGAGCGGTCACCGCGGCAGCCATGAGAACTGTCAGCAGCGCAGCGGCGGAACGCAGAATGATTTCACGGCGCATGATCCCCTCCGATCATTGTTTGCCGGCGATTACGATTTGCCGGCGACTGGTTTGCCCCCATGGGCCCGAAAGTGCGCTGCAATCTCCGTGCCGGTGGTCTTCCATACGCGGCCGTGCTGACTGATGTACCGCAACGCCGCGTCGAAGGCGTCGATACGGTGCGGGACGCCGGTCAGGTAAGGGTGAATCGCAATCGCCATCACGCGGCCCGACTCGGCACCTTCGCGATACAGCACGTCGAACTGGCGGCAGATCATGTCGCGAAACTGATCCGCCGTACGGTTGAAGCGTTCGAAGGCCGGCTTGTCGTTTATTTCATGGCTATACGGCACGCTGACCAGCGTGCGGCCGCCTTCGAGGTTCATGATGTACGGCTGGTCGTCGTTCGTCCAGTCGCACACATAGTCGCAGCCTTCGGCGGCGAGCAGGTCGAGTGTGTCCCAGGTCTCCTGCAATCCGGAGCCGAGCCAGCCGCGCGGCCGCGCGCCGGTGGCTTTTTCGATCGTCGACAGCGCATTCTTGATAATACGCGGTTCCTCGCCAGGCGCTGCCGCATTGAGACGGCGGGTATTGCTTTCGCAATGCCCCATCCACTCCCAGCGCAGCTTGTTGCCCTCTTCGATGATTTCCGGATGCTCGGCGCACAATTCGCTGTTGAGCGCTACGGTGGCGCGGATGCCGTGCCGCTCCAGCACCTCCATCAGCCGGAACACGCCGACGCGATTGCCGTAATCGCGTGACGACCATGTCGGTACGTCCGGAACCGGTGCGCCCGTACCGCCCGAGCCCGCAGGAACCTTCTCATCAAGCGCGAAGAATTCGATGTTCGGAATGACCCACAGTGCAACGTGCGCGCCGTTCGGCCATTTCAGCGGTGGCCGGCGGGTGATCGGCGAATAGGGGAACGGACCGTAACGCGCCGGCTTCATGTCAGCTTGCCCTTTTAATGGCTGGGGTTTTGGCGAGGTGTGCGATGATCTCGTCGACGTGCATGACGTCGGCATATTTGTGATGCATGTCGAACAAATTGACCTTGTGCGACATCAGGCTGCGATCGAAGCAGCATTCCTCGGCGAGCACCACATGGTAGCCATGCGAATAGGCATCGACCGCGCTGGCGCGCACGCAGCCCGACGTGCTTTCGCCGCACACGATCACTGTCTGAACGCCGAGTTGCGTGAGGTGCGCGGCGAGCGGCGTACCGTAGAAGGCGCTGGCGCGCTGTTTGGTGATGACGACGTCGCCCTTCTGCGGCTTGAATTCCGGACGAATCGCATAGTCGGCGGCATCGATCGATGGTTTGACGCGCCTTGTGGCGCCAACAAAGTCGGGCTTGCTTTCGCCGCGCATGTCGCCGGTCGAATAGAAGATCGGCAGGCCCGCGGCCCGCGCGGCGGCGAACAGGCGCTTGGTCGGTTCGATCGCCTCGTGGGCATAGCGGCCGCAGCCGCTCGGATTGGTCTTGACCAGTTCGATCGGCAGCTTGGAGCCGCCCCGGTAGGCGAGTTCGTAAAGGTCGATGGCGACAAGCGCCGGAGCCGGGCCGACGAAGGTCTGGCGCCGGTAGTGGGAGTAAATTTCCAGATCGTCCGGCGAGACGATGTCCCGCCAGCAATGGTCTTCGAAATCGCCACTCATGTGTCGTGTTCTCCTTCTCGATCCGGAGCGCGCTTGGCCCGCAGGCGGCTGCCGCCGCGCACAGTGGTCCTGCGCAGGCGGCCAAGCCCAAAATTATTTCAGAACGGGCGATCCCCGCCAATCCCGCCGCGGCAAAATTCGGGGTTCGCGGGCTGATTGCAACGAGGTATCTTGACCGGGGGGAGCGGATTTGAGATTCGCTGCCCACTTGGCCGGCGAGCAAGGGGACGGGGATGATCGCGCTTTCCGTCAACGGCAAATCCTACGAGATCGACGTCGAACCCGATACGCCGTTGCTCTGGGTGCTGCGCGACACGATCGGGCTGACTGGCACACGCTACGGCTGCGGGATTGCGCAGTGCGGATGTTGCACCGTGCACCTCGACGGCGCGGCGACGCGCTCCTGCCAGGTGCCGGTCGGCAGTGTTGCCGGCCGAGAGATCACGACGATCGAGGCGATGGTCCATAACGGCAAGCCGCATCCGGTGCAGCAGGCCTGGATCGATCTGGACGTGCCGCAATGCGGCTATTGCCAGAGCGGCATGATCATGGCGGTCGTGGCGCTGTTGAACCAGAAGCCGAAGCCCACCGACGCCGAGATCGACGCGGCCATCAGCAACATCTGCCGCTGCGGTAGCTATCAGCGCATCCGAGCCGCGATCCACCAGGCGGCAGACTCGGCCCAGACCCTGGCGCGGCAAACGCGCTAACCTCTTGAGGCCCGTTTTCAGGTGTTGGCAAGTTCCTCGCGGAGGATTTCGAGCTCCAGCCATTGTTCTTGAGCCGCTGCGATCTTCAGCTGGAGCTCACCGAGTAAGGCAGTGGTCTTCTCGAATGCCGCGCGATCGCGCACGTAGAACTGGGGATCGCCGAGTTTCACCTGCAACGCATCAATTTCAGTCTGGAGCTTGGCGATCGTCTTGGGCAGGGTGTCGAGCGCGTGCTTTTCCTTGAACATCAATCGCCGCTTCGCGGGTTGCGATTGCGCAACGACCGGCGCGGTTTCCCGGCTGACTTTCTGAAGCCCTTGTTGCGTGGATTGCTCCCGCGTCAGATCCGCCCCGCGTTGCGCCAGCATGTCGCTATAGCCGCCGGCGTATTCGATCCAGCGGCCGTTTCCCTCCGGCACGATCACGCCATTGACGAGCCGGTCGAGAAAATCCCGATCGTGGCTGATGAGCAGAACCGTTCCGGGATATTCGGCCAGCGTGTCCTCGAGCACGTCCAACGTTTCCATGTCGAGGTCGTTGGTCGGCTCATCGAGGACCAGAAGATTTGATGGCTTTGCAAAGGCCTGTGCCAGCATGAGGCGGGCACGCTCGCCGCCCGACAACTTGCCGAGCGGCGTGCGGGACTGCTCGCCCGTGAACAGAAAGTCCTTCATGTAGCTGACGACGTGCCTGGCAGTGCCGTTGACCATCACGGTGCTGCCATGACCACCCGTCAACGCGTCGGCGACCGTGACGTTCGGATCGAGGCTGTCCCGGTTCTGATTGAGCGTCGCGACGGCGAGTGTCGATCCGAGCCGGACCGAGCCTGTATCCGGGGGCTGGATGCCGGTCAGCATGTTGACCAGCGTGGTCTTGCCGCTGCCGTTCGGCCCGATGATGCCGATGCGGTCGCCGCGCTGGATACGGATCGAGAAATCGCTGACGATCGCGCGTCCGTCATAGCTTTTGCCGATCTCGGCGGCCTCGATGACCTGCGCGCCGGATGATGCCGCCGAACTGGCCTTGATGGTGGCGTTGCCCGTCGTGGCGCGATAGGTGCGGCGCTGCTCCCGCAGCGCCTGCAATCGATCGACCCGGCGCATATTGCGCTTGCGCCGGCCGGTCACGCCGTAGCGCATCCAGTGTTCCTCGGCGACGATTCGGCGATCGAGCTTGTGTTGATCGCGTTCCTCTTCGGCCAGCACTGCGTCGCGCCATTCTTCGAAATGGGCAAATCCACGCTCAAGGCGGCGCGTCTGTCCGCGATCGAGCCAGACCGTGCTGCGCGAGAGCGTCGAAAGAAAGCGTCGATCGTGGCTGATGATCACAAGCGCGCTGCGCCGGGAATCGAGATACCGCTCCAGCCATTCGATCGTGGTGAGGTCGAGATGATTGGTCGGCTCGTCAAGAAGCAGGATATCCGGGCTGGGCGCCAGCACGCGCGCGAGCGAGGCTCGGCGCGCTTCGCCGCCAGAGAGGTTCGCCGGATTTTCCTGCCCGGTAAGGCCAAGCTCTTCCAGGAGACGACGGGCGACATGAAGGTCATCGCCCGGCCGCAGGCCGGCTTCGACATAGGCGAGGGTCGAGGCAAAACCCGAAAAATCCGGCTCCTGCATCAGGTAGCGCAGCAGCGTTCCGGGTTGCACGAAGACCGTACCGCGGTCCGGTTCGATCAGCCCGGCCGCGATTTTCAACAGGGTCGATTTGCCCGTGCCGTTGCGCCCGACCAGTGACACGCGCTCACCGGGACCGACGGAAAGCTCCGTTCCCGAAAGAAGCGGAGTGCCGCCGAAGGTCAGTGCGATGTCCTTGAGCTGAAGGAGTGGAGAAGCCATGCGACCTATGGGACTTCGTGCCGATCTATCGAGTGCGTCGCCGAGGCGGCGGGGACGAGCGCCTTACCGGCACCGCCTATGTAGTCGCTGCCGCTTGAAACATCTACGGACCATTCCGCCAAACGGGGCGCGGTCGCCCTGACGCTCCAGCATGGCGTTGCCGCTCGGCGCTGCGCGGCCTATCGTGCCGCCCGCAATCACAACCAGGACCATACCGCGATGAACGACGTCACTGCCCCAACCGAGCCACAAGCAAGCTACGCCAAAAAAGCCTGGCAATCCGACGTCATCGTCGACCTCATCAAGCACTACAACTTTCCTTTCATCGCGCTCAATCCTGGGGCGAGCTATCGCGGCCTGCACGACTCGCTGGTCAATTACGGCGGCAATCAGCCGCCGATCCTGCTCTGCCAGCACGAGAAGATCGCGGTGCAGATCGCGCACGGCTACGCCAAGGCGACCGGAAAGCCGATGGTGGCGATCGTGCACGACGTGGTCGGCATGCTGCACGCCACCATGGGCATCTACTACGCTTATATCGACCGCTGCCCGGTCTTCGTGATCGGCGCTACCGGTCCGATGGACGAAAGCCGGCGGCGGCCGTTCATCGATTGGATTCACACTGCTAATGTCAACGGCGAACAGCTCCGCCACTACGTGAAATGGGACTACCAGCCGGCCAGTATCGAGGGCGTGCCGGATTCGTTTGCGCGCGCCTATGCGGCGATGATGACCGAACCGCAGGGCCCGATCTACATGTGCTACGACGCCTGGCTGCAGGAGCAGCCGCTGACGCGCGACGTGGCGTTGCCGAAGGCGTCCGACAACAAGGTGCCGGTGCCGATGGCGGCCGATGCAAAGGCGCTCGGCGAGGTTGCCGACCGGCTGCTCGCGGCCAAATATCCGGTGCTGATGGCCGAATACGTGGCGCGCAGCGAAGGCGGCTTCGATAATCTTGTGGCGCTCGCGGATACGGTCGGCGCCGCGGTGTTCGACGTCCATGCCCGGCTCAATTTCCCCAACCGCCATAAGCTCAATCTGTCGTGCGAGAAGGAAATCTTCCGCGACGCCGATCTGATCTTGTCGCTCGACACCCGCGACTGGGAGAAGTCGACGCATTTCAACGACCGCACCAAGCGCCAGGTGGTGCCGCATTATCCGCCAAACTGCGAGATGATCGAGATCGGCTTCGGCGAAATCAACCTGAGCAAATGGTCGATGGACTATGCGCGCATGCCGACCTGCGCGTTGCGCGTGCTCGGCGACACGCTGACTGCCATTCCCGAACTGACGCGCATCTGCCGCGAGCGCATCGCCAAGGACTCAGGCTTGGCGAAGAAGGTCGCCGAGCGCGCCAAGCTGGTTGCCGCAAAACACGACGCGATGTTTGCCAAATGGGCCGAGGAGGCGAAGAAGGACTGGGACGGTTTGCCGACGACATTGCCGCGGTTGGCGTTGGAAATCTGGGACGCGATCAAGAACGAGGACTGGGTGCTCACCGGCGCCAACCTGCAGGACTGGTGCTACAAGCTGTGGGATTTCGACAAGTCCTACCGGCACTGCGGCCAGGCGCTCGGCACCGGCACGCAGATCGGCACCTCGCTCGGCGTCGCGCTGGCGCACCGCGACAAGAAGCGGCTGGTCGTCGATATTCAGCCTGACGGCGATCTGATGTTCGACGCCGGCGCGCTGTGGAGCGCGGCGAAGAACAACATCCCGATGCTGATCGTCATGTACAACAACCGCGCCTATTACAATGACTGGGAGCACCAGATTCGCGTGGCCAATTTCCGCGGCACGCCGGTCGAGCGCGCCTATATCGCGCAGGACATCGCCGGCCCCGAGCCCGACTTCGCCACCATCGCCAAAGGCATGGGCTGGTACGCCGAAGGCCCGGTCGAAAAGCCCGCCGATATCGCGGCCGCGCTGCGCCGCGCCATCGCGCAGGTCAAAGCAGGCAAGCCGGCGCTGGTCGATACGGTGGTGCGGCCGCGGTGATGTCATTCCGGGGCGCGGCTTAAAGCCGCGAGCCCGCAATCCATATTCGCTGACCTGTGGCTATGGATTCCGGACTCGCCGCTTCGCGGCGATCCGGAATGACGAAAATTGTTCCATTACGCCGCCTACCAATATCGTCCGGTGCCGCCGACGATGACGACGATGATGCCGAGCGCGAGGTTGATCGCGACGAGGATGCGAATCTGATTGAGCGCCTTGGCGGCGTCCGGCAGCGCGCCGGAATCGAGGGCGGTGCGGAAGCGTTTCCACGGCGCAAAGAACAGGTGCAGATAAAGCAGCATCATCAGGATGCCGAGGCCCTGCATCACGTTGATGTAGAGCGGCGCGGCGGCGAAGCCGCCGAAATATTTTGCCAGCATCGCGTAGCCCGAGCCGAGCAGCACCACGATGGCGAGGCCGACCCAGGGCAGGAATTTCTCGAGCACGCGCCGCCACAGCGGCAGCCGTACCGGCGGATCGAGCGCGCCCGCGGCCGGACGCAGCACCCAATAGGCGAACGCCATGCCGCCGACCCAGAACACGGCGGAAAGGAGGTGTAGCGCGAGCAGTGTGATCAGCATGGTGGTTCCTCACATCGTCATTCCGGGGCGGCCCGCAGGGCCGAGCCCGGAATCCATAACCCCAGCGAATGAGATTTGATACGGGGACCGGGATTATGGATTCCGGACTTGCCGCGGAGCTTGTCATCGGGCCGGCCACTTCGAGCCGGACCCGTTGGCGGCAATCCGGAATGACGATTACGCCGACAGCCGCTGCTCGGGCGCAACCAGCACGCCATCGACCGTCATCGGCTCGCCGTCAAGCGACACCGAGCAGTCGGCCATCGGGATATCAACGTGACACGGCGAATGGTTCGAGCCGCCGGCTTCGGCGTTCGGCCCGGTCGAGAACAGAAAATTGCCGGCGAACGAGCGAGCGTCCATGCCGTAGGATTGCACCTTATCGCGCAGTCCGAGCGCGCCCCAGTTGGCCTTCGGGTGCAGCCCCCAGCCGACATGGGCGATGCCGAACGCGGCCGGGTCGTTGTACGACTCAAGGTGCTTGCGCAGGTATTTTCCGTCGAAGCCGCCGTCGATGCGCGTGATCGTGCCGTCGCGGATGTCGAGCTCGATCTTCGACTGCACATAGAATTTGAACGGCAATAGAATGTCACCGGCATCGATGACGAGGCGGCCCGAGGACGCGCCTTCGTTTGGCCAAGTGGCGACAAAGCCGCTCGGCCAATGGTCCCAATGCCCGGGCTCGTCCGAATAGCCCCATTGCGCCAAGGTCGGAAACTGGCCGATCGGCATTTTTAGATCGGTGCCGGCTTTCGATGTCACCGTCATGGTCTTGGCCGCCTTCAGGCGCTTCTGCGCCGCCTTTACGCGGCGCTTGTCGTCGGGGCTCGGGATCATGCGGGCCAGCATGTCGGGCGGTTCGACCACCAGCAGCATGCGCACGCCCGCGGCAAGGATTTCAAGCTGCTCGGGCGAATGCAGCAGCCCCATCAGGTCGAGCACCATGTCGGCCTGCTTGAGCATGTCGACGACGAGGCGATGGCCGGTCAGCGGCGTGATGCCGACATCGGCGCGGTGGCCGAATGCCCCGCCGGCGTCGCCGGGCGGCACGTCGATCCGGCACACGCGCGCGCCCAGTGCCGTCGAGGCGCGCATCGCCATGTCGATATTGCCCGCCAGGCTCGTTTCGCCGGTGAGCACGGCGATGTTCTGCCCGGGCTTGACGCGGCACAGTTGCAGGACCTCGCGCCACATGGCGAGTTTTTGATCGTCGCTGACCGGCATGTTGACGCTCCTACTTCAGGAGGGATTTCCCTTGCCCATGGTCTGCCAGATCAGGCGGCAGATATCGGAATTGGGGTCGTCCAGCGCGGCCCGCATGGTGAAATGGTCGGTGTCCGGAATGATCGGCGCGACGAGATGCGGCATGGCCGGCCGCCAGGCGGCGGCAAGATCGTTGTGCTGACGGAGGTATTCGTCGCCTTCGCGCGCGCCCATTGTCAGCAGCAGCCGCGGTGAGGTATCGCGCGGCTTGAGCCGTATTGGACTGAGCTCGACGACATCGCGTTCGCTTAGTCCGAGCTTGTCGTTGACGAAGCTGAGGCGCACCGGCTCAAGATCGTAGAGGCCGCTGAGGCTGGTGATGCCTTTGATGCGCCCCGGCACGATGTCCGGATCGGTCAAGAGGCTCACCGCAAGGTGTCCGCCGGCCGAATGCCCGATGGCGTAAATCTGATTCGGGTCGCCGCCGTATTCGCGGATATGCGCGTGCACCCAGGCGACCGCGGCGCGGCATTGGCGCACCTGTTCGTGCATGCGAGCGCCAGGGATCAGCGTGTAATTGATGACGACATTGACGAAGCCGGCGCCGGTGAAACCGAGCGCAACATAGGAGCAGTCCTTCTTGTCGTTGCTGATCCAGTAGCCGCCGTGGATGTAGATCTGCACCGGCGCGAGGCCACTCGCCTGTTTCGGCCGGAAAATGTCCAGACGTTCTCCGGAAGCCTCGTCGTAGGGCACGTCGAGCGTGCAAGCCAGAGTGTCGCGCGCCCGCGCGCTCTGTTCGACCCAGCGAGCGCGCTGACCTTTCAGCCATTCTTCGCCGACCTTGAGCCCGTTGTCATATTGGCGGTCGAGCGCGGCGCGATCGTAGCTGCGAAAAATGACGGCACTCATCAGCGGTGTTCTCCGGGGCCCGTCACTATGCCCTATTCCTTCACGCCCTTCACCGGCGTCTCCGGGGTGAGTCCGCCGCGGCGGTGCGCGAACGTCTCCTTGCCGGTCTCCTCCCATTTTCCGGTTACCGCGCGCTCCGCATAGGTGTCCCACACCGTGTCCCAGTCGCCCAGCGAGTAGCCGTGCCAAGGCGACTGCGGCTTGAGCTTGGGCAGGCCGAGCTCGTCCCAGATCGTGCGGGCGTGCTCCATGAATTCGCGCTTGGGCAGCGAGATCGGCGGATTGGTGTCTTTAAGCGTCGCGTCGATCAGCATGGTCGATTCTTCGTGGCCGCCGCCGTCGGACTTAGGCCCGTGCCCGGACGAGCGATAGGGCGAGATCTGCACGTCCTCGATCGGATTGGCGCGGTAGGCGAGCGACCAGAACACCGCGTCGGCATTGTGCGGATCGATGTCCTGGCTCACCGCGATGACGTATTTGCCGATGTCGGCTTGCAGGCTCGCGGCACCATGCAGCGCGCGCCAGACTTCCGTGCGCGGCACGCCGGGCGCTATTTGCAGGAACATGACCTTGCGCAGGTTGGTCAGCGCCTCGTGCATGACGACATTGCGCACGCCCTTGATGGCGAGCGAGTCGCGCAGATAGGCGAGATAGCGCGGCTCATAGGCGACGCGCTTCATCACGCTCGACTCGCTTGGCGTCACCTCGCTCAGGATCGAGGCCCAGACAGGCTTGCGCTTGCGCGTGATCGCGGTGACCTGCATCGACATGTTGAAGCCTTCGAGCGCAACGTGTCCGTGGCTCTCGCCGAACGGCCCTTCGGGCTCCAGCAGTTCGGGATCGATCAGACCCTCGATGATCACCTCGGCGTCGGCCGGCACGTGCAGATCGACCGTTGCGGCCTTGACCACGCGGATCGGCGCGCCGGCCAAACCGCCTGCCACCGCCATCTCGTCGCAATCGATCGGCAGCTTCTGCGGTCCGGTGAACATCACGACCGGCGCGCAGCCGATCACGATGGCGATCGGCATCGGCTTTTTCAGCTTGCGGTATTTCTGCCAGTGCAAATAGCCGCCGGCGCCGCCCGGCCGCGCCGCCATGCGCACGCCGAGCCGGTCGGTCGCCTTCAGCCCGGCGCGGTAGGTGCCCATGTTGCGGACGCCTGTTTCCGGGTCCTCGGTGATGCACACGGTGGCGGTGAGATAAGGCGCCGCGTCATAGCCAGGCGTCGATACCGGCACCGGCAGCGTTTTCAGCCCGCCGTCCGGCTTTCGCAAGTCATCGCCCTTGAGGATCGCTTCCTGGCAGGTCGCGGATTGCACCTCGACCGGCGCAATCGGATTGGCGATGGCGGCCATCCAGGCGTCGCCGATTTCTTCGACCGGCCGCCCCATGCCGATGGCGTAAATCCGCGCGGAGGCCGCCAGCGCGCCGATCGCGACCGGAGTGTCGTAGCGGCGGCCTTCGGAATCGACCACGTTGGTGAACAAAAAGGCGCGCCGTTCGTCTTCGGCGAGCCCGCCCTGAAACTGCCAGCGCACCAGCGGATGCAATTCGGTTTCTTTGTTGATGGGCCGATCGACGCGCGTCAGCAGGCCCGCGGCGTCGAGCCGCGCCAGGTGCTCCTGGAAATCGAGCGGCGGGCCGGAGCCTTGGTGTTTTGCGGTGCCGGTTGCGCTTTTGTCGAGCATGAGACGGCCTCTTTTTCTGGTCGCGACCGGCGCAGCCGGCCACGGCTTTGGCGATTATTTCTTGTTCTTCAGATGTTCGGCGATGATCGGGCGCGCCACGCGGAAACAATCGACGCCGGTCGGCGCGCCGCAGTAGATCGTGACCTGCGTCAGGGCGGCGCGGATTTCATTCGGCGTCAGGCCATTGTTGAGTGCGCCCCGCACATGGGTGGCGAACTCTTCCATCTTGCCAAGCGCCCCGATCATGCCGAGGTTGAGGATCGAACGCTCGCGGGGCTTCAAGGTGTCGTCGCCCCAAGTCTCGCCCCAGCAATATTCGGTCAGCAGGCGCTGAAAGTCGCGATTGAAATCGTCGACGTTTTGCAGCGCGCGATCCACATAGGCGTCGCCCAGCACCTGTTTGCGCTTGGCGAGGCCGGTATCGTAGCGTTTCTGGTCCATGGCGTTTCCTTTCCTGTGCTCTCGGTCATTTTATTCGTCAGAGCCGGGCTTGTCCCGGCCATCCACGTCTTCAGCCCGCAAAGACATGGATGCCCGGCACAAGGCCGGGCATCCATGACGCTTTAGCCGTTACGTTCTCGACTTAAAATCGCGATCTCACCATCAATCTTCCGCCGGGCCACCCTTCCAGCGCTTGACGATCCCGGCATCGATGCCGAACAGGTCGAGAAGGCGCCCGCAGGTGTGGTTGATGATGTCGTCGACGGTCTTCGGCCTGTTGTAGAAGGCCGGCACGATGGGCGACACCACGGCGCCGATTTCGGCGAGCGTCAACATGCTGCGCAAATGCCCGACATGCAGCGGCGTCTCGCGCACCGCCAGCACCAGGCGGCGCCGTTCCTTGAGCACGACGTCGGCGGCGCGCGACAGCAGCGAGGACGTCACCCCCGAGGCAATCTCGCTCATGGTGCGGATCGAGCACGGTGCGATGACCATGCCCATCGTTGGAAACGAGCCGGAAGAGATCGCCGCACCGATATCGGCATTTGGATAATGGACCGCAGCCAGCGCACGCACGTCCTTCGGCTTGAGGTCGGTCTCGTAGGCCATCGTCATTTCGGCCGATTTGCTCATCACCAGGTGAGTCTCGATGCCGGCTTCGCGCAATATTTCCAGAAGCCGTATGCCGTAGACCGTTCCGGAGGCGCCCGAGATGCCGACGATCAACCGCTGTGGATGCTTGGCCATGCCTGCCCCTACCCTCAATCTGTGCCGACGGCGGCACTCGAGCGCTCGCCCGCAATTGAATCGAACGCGCCGAGAAGGACGTCCACGGTCTCCCGTGGAAATGTCGCGCCCACGATATGTTCGTAAGCGCAGAGATTGCCGTGCGCCGCCGTGCGCGGATCGGCTTCCTTGCCGAACGGCGTCGACTGGCTGAGCGCGAACAGCGCCTGCTGCTGCAGGCGCTCCGCCTCGAGTTCGATCGCCTTGATCTTGGTCCGAAACGCTTCCTGCCGCACGGGCTCGATCAGCGTCCGCGCGCTTTTGAGTTTGCGCCGGATGGTGCGCATGGGAATGACGGTGAGGTTACGCCAGTCGCGGACCTTGTCGTCGAGCGATTTGACCTCGTCGCCTGAAAGCAGACGCCCCTCGTCAGCGCGCCACAAGAGAAACAGCAGGAGGTTGACGTCGACGCCGTAGTCATCCTGCAAGGTGACGCAGGCGTCGGCTACGTCAGACAATCGATAGAACTGCAATGAGAAGCGCCAGAACGGCGTCGTCTCGCTCGAAGGCTGCGTCTCGGTCATGAACTATTCTCTTGGTCATTCGGGGACGCCGCGAAGCGGCGAACCCGAAATCCATATCCGCAAGCGCCGGGGCTATGGATTCCGGGCTCGCGGGCCAACGCCCGCGCCCCGGAATGACAACGTGTTATTCTTGCCGAGCCGGTCATGCGGCAAACAGCCTCTCGTAGGCGCCGGCGGCGCGCATGGCGGCGACGATGCGCTCCGGCGTCAGCGGCGTCTCGGCGAAATGCACGCCAAACGGCGTCAGCGCGTCTTCGATCGCTGAAATGATCGCGGCGGGCGCGGGAATCGTGCCGCCTTCGCCGGCGCCCTTGACGCCGAGCGGGTTGAGCGGATTGACGATCTCGACATGAGCTATGGCGCAGGTCGGCACGTCGGTCGCCATCGGCAGCATGTAATCGGCAAACGACGTTGTGAGCGGCTGCGCGTTGGCGTCGTACTGCATCCATTCGAGCAGCGCGTTGCCGATACCGTGGGCGACACCGCCTTGAACCTGGCCGTCGACGATCAGCGGATTGATCACACGTCCCGCGTCATGGGCGACCGTGTAGCGGAGAATTTTCACGCCGCCGGTCATGGCGTCGACCTGCACTTCGACGACGTGGGTGCCGGAGCAATAGGCGGCCTGCGATGGCGTGTAATAGGCGGTGTGTTCGAGGCCGGCGGCCTGTCCGGCCGGCAGCGAAACGCCCGGAATGCCCTGCGCCAGGCGCGCCAGATCGCCGAAGCCGATCGACGGTTTGTTGCCGCGGCGCGAGGTTGCCTGGCCGTCGTCGAGATCGATTTCGCTTTCCGGGACGTCGAGCGTGCGCGCCGCCAGCGCTACAAGCTGCTTACGGACTGCCTGTCCGGCAATGAGCGCCGAAGAACCGGCGTTCACCGCCTGCCGGCTGGCAAAGGCGCCGACGCCCTGCGCGATGGCTCCAGTGTCGCCGATCGTCATGACGATGTCGTCGAGGCGGCAGCCGGTTTGTTCGGCGATGATCTGCGACAGCGTGGTGCGGGTGCCCTGGCCCTGATTGGTGGCGCCGGTTGCGACCACGATCTTGCCGCTTGCCAGCACGCGCACGGTGACCCCCTCGAACGGCCCGAGCCCGGTGCCCTCGACGTAATTGGCGATCCCAATGCCGATGAAGCGGCCCTCGTCGAGCGCCGCCCGCCGCCGCTCGCGGAAGCCATCGTAGTCGGCAAGCTCCAGCGCTTTTTCCTGCACGCGCGGATAATCGCCGCTGTCGTAGACGAGCGGCTTGCCGTCGCGGAACAGAAGCCCGACCTCGTAGGGCATCTGTTCGGGCTGGATCAAATTTCGTCGTCGGACTTCGGTGCGGTCGATGTTCAATTCGCGTGCGACCCGGTCAAGGAGCCGCTCCATGGCGAACACGGCCTGCGGCCGACCGGCGCCGCGCACCGGCGTCGTCGGCACTTTGTTGGTGAGCACAACCGTGGTGTCGAGCTGATAGGCCGGCACCACATAGGGGCCCGGCACCGTCGTCGAGGCAATGTAGGGCATGACGATACCCCACGGCACATAGGCGCCGGTGTCGTGCAGCATGCGGCCGCGCACTCCGAGGATCTGCGCGTCGTCGTCGACCGCAATCGACATTTCCCAGTACTGGTCGCGCTCCTGCGTTGCGCACAGAAAATGCTCGCGGCGGTCTTCGATCCATTTCACCGGCCGGGCGACTTTGAGCGCCGCCGCCGGAATCACCGCCTCCTCTGGATAGAAGATCGCCTTCGGCCCAAAGCCACCGCCGACATCGGGTGCTATCATGCGGATCGATTGCAGATCGCGGTCGAGCAGGTCGGCCAGCGCCTGGCGACCGAGATGCGGCGTCTGCGTTCCCGACCAGACCGTGAGCAGGTCCGACGCCGGATCATGGCTGGCGAGCACCGCGCGGGTCTCCATCGCCATGCCACCACCGCGGTGCTGCCAGAGCCCCTCGGTGAAAACGTGCGCGGCGTCGGCGAAGGCGGCGTCGGTATCGCCATAAGCCATCCGGAACGAGGCGGCGACGTTCGACGACAGATCGCCGTGCACGTGCGGCGCATTGTCCTCGGCGGCGGTGCGGCAATCGGAGATGGCCGGCAGCACGTCGTATTGCACGATCATCGCCGCAGCCGCGTCTTCGGCGATGTAGCGCGTGTCGGCGATCACCACGGCGACGGCCTGCCCCACATAACAGACTTCGTCGCGCGCCAGCGGGTGCTGAGTTTTTGTCGTCGCCAGCGCCGGATTGGGCAACAGCAGCGGCAGCCGCCGTGTCCGCATCGAGTCGGGCAGATCGGCGGCGGTGATCACGGCGTGAACGCCCGGCATGATCAGCGCCACCTTGCTGTCGATCGAGACGAGCTTGGCGTGTGCGTGCGGCGAGCGCACGAAACAGGCGTGCAGCGCGCCGGGCAGTTTCACGTCGTCGACAAAACGTCCGCGGCCGGCGAGCAGCGCCGGGTCTTCGAGCCGCGTCACGCGCGCGCCGAAATGCTTTGCGCCCATCACGTGGTCTCCTGCTTGTCGGCGTCGCGCAGCCGCCGCGCCGCATCGAGCGCCGCCGCCACGATGCCCGCATAGCCGGTACAGCGACACAGATTGCCGGTGAGGGCTTCACGCACCTCCTGCTCGCTCGGGTCCGGCGTGTCACGCAACAACTCGGTCAGCGTGATCAGCATGCCGGGCGTGCAGAAGCCGCATTGCAAACCGTGATTGTCGATGAAGGCCTGCTGCAGCACCGAAAGCTTACCCTCCGGCGTGAGCCCTTCGACCGTGGTCACCTCGCAGCCATTGGCCTGCACGGCGAACATCAGGCAGGAGCGCGCCGTGCGGCCATCGACCAGCACTGTGCAGGCGCCGCACACGCCGTGCTCGCAACCGACATGCGTCCCGGTGAGATTGATTTCGTGGCGCAGGAAATCGGCCAGCGTCAACCGCGCGTCGATGACACGGGCGTAGGATTTGCCGTTGACGTTCATTCGTGCCGCTTGCCTGCCCATGGCCGGTCCTAGGCTTGCACGCCGGCGCGCTGCGCCGCGTCGTTGAGCGCGCGCGAGCTTAAGACCTGCGCGAGGTGTCGGCGGTATTCGCCGCTGGCGTGGATATCGCTGATCGGCTCGGTCTGCCGTGCGGCCGCAGAGGCGGCGCGGATCGCCGACGCGTCGAGCGGTTGCCCAGTGAGACGTGCCTCAGCGGCTTCGACGCGGACCGGCGACGTGGCGATGCCGAACAGGGTGAGCCCGGCGCGGCGCACGACGTTGTCGGCGCCGATATCAAGCAGCGCCACGGCGCCTGCCAGTGCGAAGTCGCCCTGCCGGCGGGCAAATTCATGGAAGCCGTAGCCATGACCTTGCCGCCAGAGCTGCAGATCGATCGCGGCGATCATTTCGTCCGGCGCGAGCGAAGTCGCCATGAAGCCCGAACCAAATTCGTGGAAGGCGATCTGCCGAATGCCGCGCACGCTCGCGACGTGGACGATCGCATCGTGGGCGGCGCAGACGGCGGGCAGTTCGGCAGCGGGATCGGCGTGCGCCAGGCTGCCGCCGATGGTACCGCGATTGCGGGTCTGACGATGCCCGACATGGCGGAGCGCCTCGGCCATCAACGGGCAAAGCCTTTGAATCTCAGGCGACGTTTCGATGTCGCGCTGGCGAGTCATGGCGCCGATGCGCAGGCGTCCGTCGCCGACCACGATACCGCGCAATTCATCGAGACCGTTGAGATCGACCAGATGATCGACGATCACGTAGCGAAAATTCATCATCGGCACGAGCGATTGCCCGCCGGCCAGCACCTTGGCGTTGGGCAATTTCGCCAGCAGTTCGGCCGCTTCCTTGAGCTGCCGCGGGGCGTGATAATCGAAGGGCGCTGGTTTCATCGTCCGGGCACTAATAAACGAAGCTCGCAACCTAGATCGCGCCCGGTTCGTGCACAATGGCGAGGTATGCGGCTCCCTCTCCCCGCGTGCGGGGGAGAGGGTCGGGTGAGGGGGCGCTGCCGCTTGCTGAGACTTTTTCTGTTGGGCTTAGAATCGTTCTGTTTAGCTCAGGATGCGGCACGGCCCCCTCACCCGACCTGCTGCGCGCTTTGCGCTTGCAGGTCGACCTCTCCCCGCGCGGCGGGGAGAGGTGAAGAAGTTATGCCGTCTTGATGCCAAGCTGTTCCATTTCCTTGGCGTAGGCCCCATCCATGCGCGAGGTCTGGCCGTGCTTGGCGAGCTCGGTCGCGAACAGCCGGCGGACCTCCGGCTTCTCGTCGATGTAGTCGACCTGGTCGCCGCCGACGCGCCGGCTGATCCAGGCCTTGGGCACGCCCTGCGCATTGCGGATCGCGACGCCCTCATGCTTGAAGGCGAGATAGCGCGCCGGCGTCGCGCCGGAATTGAAGTGCTGATGGAACCACATGTTGGGCGGCACAATCAGGGTGCCGACCTCCCAGTCGAAGCGTTGCGGCTCCTCGCCCTCCGGCCACATCAGCGAAAAGCCCTCGCCCGACAGCACGATGACGTGCGCGCCCGGCCCGTGCGCGTGCGCTTTCTTGTAGGTGCCGATCGGGAACTGGGAGATGTGGCTGTTCATCGAGCCCTTGGCGAGATTGAAGCGGATGTGCCCGCCGCCGGCGCCGCGTTCCGCCGCGGTAATCAGCGGAAGGTTGACCGCATCGGGCACGAAATTCGTGGTGAGAAGGAAGCCCTTCTGCTCGCCCTTGGAGGTGAAATAGTCCGGCTCGCCGGAGAAGCGATCCTTGAAGTCGTATTTGGTATTGAAGATGAAATCGACATCTTCATAGAGATTGATGACCGGCGGCGCGTTGGTGACCGCGACGTAGCGCACCGGCTCGCGGCCCGAGCCGTTGAAATGCTGGTGATGGCAGTTGAGCGGGATGGCGAACAGGGCACCTTCCTTCCACTCGAAGGTGATGCGGGCGCCGGCGTCGTTCCACACCGTGGTCGAGCCGCGGCCGGACAGGATCATGATCATCTCTTCGTAGAGCTGCCGGTGCGGATTGAGGCTCTTGCCGGGCGGAATCTCCATGACGTGGCAGTCGTTCGAAGTGCGCGAGGCGTCATGGTTGAGGAAGACCGCGTTGCCGCCGCGCCGCGCCCAGGGCTTCAATTCGACGGTGCGGAGGTTGCGCACGTAGATCGACGGTAGAATATCGAGCCCTTCGGCCTTTACCCAACGCGTGTACGGCGTTTCCTTCTCGGTCTTGAACTTGTTGGCAAGGTCCTCGGAAACGACAGCGTTTTTGGCCATTTGGCTCTCCTGTTTACTTTTTAGGCCGCCGCGCGCGGCGCAGCGGTCTCGGCGATCGCGACACATTTTTCCGCCCGCATGCGCACGTGAATAGGATCGCCTGTCGGCGTACGCAAGGAGGGGTGGACCCGGGCGAGGAGGACAGATTCGCCGACTTTGACCTGGAAATCCAGATAGTCGCCGAGAAACACCTTGGCGTTTACGACGCCGCGGTAAAGATTGTCATCCTCGTCCCGCGCCGGCGCGGTTTCGGACAGTTCGACGTCTTCGGGACGCACCGACACCACAACCGGTGTGCCTTTGGCAAGCGATTCCACGCATTGCACGTTGAGGTCGCCGAGCGGGGTCGCGACCCGGCAGCGGGCGTCGTCGGTCGCAGCCGACAGCATGGTGCCGTCGATAAAGTTGGTGTTGCCGACGAAATCGGCGACGAACTTGTTGCGCGGGCGCTCGTAGATGTCGCGCGGTGAGCCGATCTGCACGATGCGGCCCTCGTTCATGACGCCGATCTCGTGCGACAGCGCCAGCGCTTCGCTCTGGTCGTGGGTCACGTAGATCGTGGTGAGGTCGAATTCGCGCTGCATGCGCTTGAGCTCGAACCGCATTTTTTCGCGCAGCTTGGCATCGAGGTTCGACAGCGGCTCGTCGAGCAGCAGAAGCTGCGGTTCCATGACCAGCGCACGGGCGAGCGCCAGCCGCTGCTGCTGACCGCCGCTAAGCTTCGTCGCGTCGCGGTCGGCGAGTTCCGCAAGCTGCACCGCCGAGAGCACGCGCATGACTTTTTGTTCGATCTCCTTCCGGCTCGGCCGCGATTTGCGCACTTCGAGCGGGAAGGCGACGTTCTTGAAGACGTTCATGTGCGGCCAGATGGCGTAGGATTGAAACACCATGCCGAAATTGCGCCGATTGGGAGCGACGAAAACACCTTTGTCAGAGGAAAATACGATCTGCCCGCCGACCTCGATCTCGCCCTGCCGCGGCCGCTCCAGTCCGGCGATGGAGCGCAGCGTCGTGGTCTTGCCGCAGCCGCTCGGGCCGAGCAGGGTGAACAGTTCGCCATCCGGCACATCGAACGATACGTCCTGCGCCGCCTTGACGGCCGCGCCGCGTTCGTTGGCGTATTCGGTAAACAGCGCGCGCACGCTCAGCACGGTGCGAACCTCCCCCGCAATAGCGCATCATGTGAGCGACGGGTGCGTCGCGCCCTGCGCCTATTCCGCCTTTAGTCCCGCAGCCTTGATCACCGGCCACCACTTGGCAATATCCGCTTTGCGTAAGTTTTCCAGTGCCTCAGGGGTGCGCTGATCGGCGGGCGGCATGTCGAGCCCCATCTCGACGATCCGCTTGTGAAAGGTCGGATCGGCCATGGCGGCGTCGGCGGCGACGTTGAGCTTGGCGACGATTTCGGGCGCTGTTCCCACCGGCGCCCAGAGCGCGTTCCAGACCGACACATAAAGTCCAGGCAGTCCGGCTTCATCCACTGTCGGAATATCGGGCGCCGCCTCCGACCGGGACTTGGCGGTGAGTGCATAGGCCCGGATCTTGCCGGCGCGTACCAGTGGCAGGAAGCTGCCTGTCGCGGTGCACATGAAATTGATCTGCCCGGCGAGCATGTCCTGCATGGCGGGCGGGCCGCCCCGATACGGGATGAGCTGCCACTTGGCCCCGATCATGTGCTGGATCGAGACGCCGCAGAGTTGCTGCATCGTGCCCGAGCCGACGGTGCCTTGCAGCACTTTTTGCGGATTAGCTTTGATCCACGCGGTCAGCTCCTTGAGCGTCTTGGCCGGGACGTCGTTGGTGCTGACCAGTATGAATGGATAGCTCGGCAACAGCGCGATGGGCGCAAACGCCGTGGCCGGATCGTACGGCAGCTTCATGGTTGCGGGCGTGAGCACGAACGCCTCGGAATTGCCGAGCAGCAGCGTGTAACCGTCAGGCGCCGCGCGGGCGACGTGCGCGGCTCCGACCGTGCCCGAGGCGCCGCCCATATTCTCGGTGATGATCGGCTGTCCGAGAGTGGTCCGCATCCGCTCCGTCAGGAGCCGGACGACGCTGTCGGTGACACCCCCTGCCGGATAGGGCACGACGATGGAAATCGGCCGTGTTGGGTAGCCTTGCGCCTGCGCCGCTGTCGCGCCGAGGGCGGCCGCCAAAACAGCACCGCAAATCACCCTCCCAACCTGGCTCGACATTAATCGCTTGATTTCGCCCATAGTCACGTGCGTCCACCCTGAAACATTGTTCGAAGCCCGGATCATCGCCCTATTTCACGCCTGCGCAATACCAAAGCGGCGGCTGAGGAACTGTGCGAGCGCGACGAAGCCAAGCAGCACCAGGATCATCATGACGCCAAGTGCCGATAATTCAACGTATTGACCGTTCTGCCACATTTCCCAAATCTCGACCGATACGACTTCGGTTCCCGGACTGTAGAGCAGGATCGAACTTGCCAGTTCGCGGATCGACACGATGACGATGTAGATCCAGCCGGCGATCAGGCCGGGCTTGAGCAGCGGCAGCACGATGCGGCGGAACACGATGGCGAGCGATGCGCCGCTCATGGCGGCCGATTCCTCAAGTTCCTTGTGTACTTGCAGAAGCGCCGCGCTGTTGTAGCGCATGCCGTAGGGCAGAAAGCGCGTCACGTAGGCGATCAGCATGATCCACAACGTGCCGTACACGCCAATCGGCAGGATCAGATAGCAGACCATGATGGCGAGCCCGAGCACGAGGCCCGGATAGACCAGCGGCAGCGAGGCGAGATTGTCGATCAGCCAGCGCCCCGGCAGCCGCGTGCGCACCACGATGAAGCACAAGGCCGAACTCGCCAGCATGATCAAGGTCGCGCTGACGAGCGACAACAGAACGCTGTTCCAGATCGCGGTGCCGATTTCCGGGTAGGTGAACACGTTGCGGTAGGCCGCGAGCGTGAGGTTTTTGAGAGCGGCGAGCGACGGCACGCTGTAGAAGCGCTGCAGCGACGACCACAGCAGCACCAGAAACGGCAGCACGATCACCAAAGCGACGTAGGTGAAAAAGATCGCGGCGGTGGCGTAGCGCCAGCGTCCGATGCTGATGACGCGCGGGCGATAACCCTTGCCGGTCACCGTGGAAAAACGGCTGCCGCGCGTGGCGATACGCGCATTGAGATAGATGCACACGGAGGTGATGACGAGCAGCGTCAGGCCATACGCCGAAGCGAGCCCGATCCGGCTCGGGTAGGAGTGGATCGCGTTGTAGATCGCCGACGTATAGACCTCGATGCCGACCGGCAGGCCGAGCAGCGTGGGCACCTCGAACGATTCCAGGGCGCGGACAAACAGCACGATCAGCGCCGCCGCGGTGGCGGGCCATGCCAGGCGGATGGTGACGCGCCAGGCGATCTGCACGACATTTGCGCCGCTCATCATCGCGGATTCCTCGAGCGAGGGATCCATAGAGCGGAAGGCTGAGCTCATCAGCAAAAATGCGACCGGCGAATAGTGCAGGCCGTCGACCCAGATCATTCCGGGGATTGAATAGATATTGATGAACACCGCGTCGGTGTGGAACGCGAAACGCAGCGCGAGATTGAGGATGCCGATCTTCGGGCTGCCGAGGAAAATCCACGACACCGTGAACAGAATCCCGGGAATGATGAGCGGCACCAGCGCCAGCGCGAAGAACAGCGATTTGAACGGAGTGTCGGTGCGCTCGTTGATCCACGCGAGCAACGTGCCGAAAAAGAACGCCAACGCCGCGCTGCCGAGCGCGAATTGCAGCGAATTGACGAACAGGCGCGCCGTATCGGCGTTGGCATAGGCGCGGCGATAATTGTCGAGCGTAAAGCGCGCCGCGGTCATTGCGGTCTGCGGCGACAGCACGCTCTGCCAAACCATGAAGATGAGCGGCACCAGCACGAGCCATGCGACCAGCACAATCGCCGCCACGCTGGCGAGCCAGCTCCAGTCGGCGCGGCGCTGGATCGCAGCCGCAGCCACGCCCGCCGTTTGTGCCGTTGCGGTCACGCTCGCGCCGCGTAGCCCGCAAGCGCGCCGCGCAGGATTTCGCGGGAGGGTTCGGAACCGTCGACCAGGCGGATGCTGCGACGCTTGATCTTCCAGCCGGAGGCGGTGCGGTGCATATCCCAGCGGCTCGTCACCACGCGGTGGATGTGATAGCCGCGCGAAGCACCGTGATTGGGGACTTCAATCGCCTCGCCGGATTTGTTTGGCGTCAGGATCTGCAGATAGGAGATCACAACGGCGTTGTCGCCATCGATCGCGATGTGCGGCAGGCCGGTGAAATGGGCGAGGCCGCCCGCAATCGCGGCCTGGTGGCCGGGGCTCGTCAGCATCGCCGCAATGGCCTTGTTGCCGACGGCGCCGGATAGACCGGCGCCGCGATCGAACTCGCCGTCCTCGGCGTAGACCGCCTCGGCGTAATAGTCGGCGCCGGTATCTGCGCTTGGCGGATGGCCGGCAATCAAATTGTAGATTTCCAGGCGATCCTCGATGGCGCGAATGCGTTGTTCGAGCGAAGGGTTATCCCCGACCGTGTTCCGGGCCGCCGCCGGTCCTGTTTTCTCTCCCATGGCCACTCTCCGACTTGTGATATCCGGCCTGCCGTGACCGTAACGTATCATGGGCCGCGAGTCGGGGCCGAGCAGCCATGTTGGGGCCGCAAAACGGCTTGCGGACCGCGTCATCCACGGTACAAACCGGGTTAGGTTCACTTTTACGCTGCGGCCGGCGCCGAAATTTGCCATCGTAACGGTGCAAGACGAGGCGCGTAGTGGGGGAATCCATGAGTTCCGGCGGCGAACTTGATCGCCGTGCATTTCTTGTCGGCGCCGCCCGCGTGGGCGGCGGGCTCGCGCTCGGCCTGCTTCTTCCCGGGAACCCAAGATCGGCTCCGGCTGCGGATGCAGCCGCAGAGATCGGCTGCTGGGTCGTGATCGCGCCAGACGACGCCGTGACCGTCCGGGTTGCCCACGCCGAGATGGGCCAAGGAGCGATGACCGGTCTCGCCATGCTGGTGGCCGAGGAGCTGCAGTGCGACTGGGCCAAGGTGCGCACCGAATTCGTGGCGCCGCAGGACAACATTCGGCGCGGCCGCGTTTGGGGCGACCAGTCGACGGGGGCGAGCCGCTCGATTGCCGCCTCGCAGGACGTTCTTCGCCGGGCCGGCGCGACAGCACGGGAAATGCTGATCGCTGCCGCAGCGGCGCGCTGGAACGTGCCGGCGTCGCAATGCATCGCGCAGGATTCAACGATAACCCACGGGCCAAGCGGCCGCACCGTCAGTTACGGCGAGGTTGCCGATGAGGCCGCCAAGCTCAAGCCGCCGGCCGTAAAGCTCAAAGATCCCGCCGATTGGACGCTCGCCGGCAAGCCGCGGAAGCGTCTTGATGTGTTCGACAAGGTCACGGGGCACCCGGTCTACGCCATCGACGTGCGCCTGCCCGACATGCTCTACGCCGCCATCCGGCATTGCCCGGTATTCGGCGGCGCGCTGAAATCGGTCGACGACAGTCCGCTCAAGGCGATGAAAGGCGTGCGCCGCGTCGTGCACATGGCGCACGCCGTCGCCGTGGTGGCCGATTCCTGGTGGCGCGCCAACCAGGCCGTGAAGGCGTTGAACGTCACCTGGGACGATCGCGGCAACGCCGGCCTGTCGAGCGCGGCCATTCGCGCTTTCGTCAGAGTCGGGCTCGATGCAAAGCGGGCCGAAGTCGGCCGCTCGGACGGAGATGTCGCCACGGGCTTCGCGCGCGCCGTGCGCCGGGTCGAGGCGGACTACGAGGTGCCGTTCCTCGCCCACGCCACCATGGAGCCGCAGACCTGCACCGCGCATGTGCGGCCGGATCGTGTGGAAGTCTGGGCGCCGAGCCAGGACGTCTCGACCGCGCTGGCGACGGCGGCGCTCGCGGCCGGCGTGCCCGACAGCAAGGTCGTGGTCCACCCCATGATGCTGGGTGGCGGCTTCGGCCGGCGCGGCACGATCCAGGAATTCGTCCGTCAGGCGGTGCTGATTGCCAAGGAGGTCGAGCAGCCGGTCAAACTGGTGTGGAGCCGCGAGGAGGATGTCCAGCACGATCTCTACCGGCCGTTCGGGATGGCGCGCCTTTCCGCCGGCCTCGATGAGGCCGGCATGCCGATCGCCTGGTCGATCAGGCTCGCCGGACCATCATTCGTCGCATCGATCGTGCCTAATCTGACTGGCAATTTTCTCGACCGCAGCTATGTCAGCGGTCTCACCGAGGAAATGCCCTATGCGGTTCCAAATTATTTGATCGATTATGTCATCCGCCCGACACCGGTCCCGCTCGGTGTCTGGCGCGCGATCAATTACACGCAGAACGCCTTCTACAAGGAGTGCTTCGTCGACGAGATGGCGCACGCCGCGGGTATCGACCCGTATCAATTTCGGCGGCGTCTGGTGCGCAACAATCCTAAAAATCTCGCCGTGCTCGACGCCGCTGCGAAGCGCGCGGGATGGGGAACGCCGCCGCCGCCCGGCATATTCCGCGGCATCGCGCTCAACGAAGCCTGCGGCAGCTATTGCGCCCAGGTGGCCGAAGTGTCGGTCGACGACGGACATGTGCGCGTCCATCGCGTCGTTGCGGCAATCGACTGCGGGCACGTGGTCAATCCGCTCTCGATCGAGATGCAGACCGAGGGGGCGGTCGTCTACGCGCTGACGGCGACGTTATTCAACGAGATCACGGTGCGGAACGGCGCCGCCGTGCAGTCGAATTTCAACAACTACCCGATGCTCCGCATCGGCGATGTGCCGCAAGTGGAAACCGTGATCGTGCCGAGCGGCGACTTCTGGGGCGGGGTCGGCGAGCCATCGGTGCCGCCGACGGCGCCTGCCGTGTGCAACGCTGTTTTCGCCGCTACCGGCAAACGCATCCGCTCGCTGCCGCTGCAGAACCACGACTTGCGCAAAGCGATCTGAATCACGTTCAAGCCGCATCAAATCGCGCCTGCGGCATCGCGGCTGCGCTCCTAACCTTGTCACCGCACAGGTGTGCTGAGATAGTCGGCCCGCCGCATCCGGCGTGAACATCCAGCGTGATCGAGGAACAGACAATGCCGCCATTGCGAACCGGAACCAGGCTTTTTGCCGCCGCCGCAACGGCTCTGGTCTGCTTTGCGGCACAGGCCCAAGCTCAGACCTACCCGGCCAACAAAATTACGCTGATCGTCGGCTTTGCGCCGGGTGGGCTCGCCGACACGCTGGCCCGTCTGATCGGGCAGGGCCTGACGGAGCGGCTGCATCAGACCGTGGTGGTCGAGAACCGTGGCGGCGCCGGCGGCAATATTGCCGCCGGTCTGGTCGCGCGCGCCGCGCCTGACGGCTACACGCTGCTCGCCACCACGACGGCGCTCGCCATCAACGAGACACTGCACGAGAACAATCCATTTTCCCGGACCGATCTCGCCGCGATCGCGATTCCCGCCTCCAGCCCGGAGGCGTTGGCCACGAGCCCGAGCAATCCGGCCAACAATCTCGTCGACTTCATCAAAGCAATGCACGGCCGCACCATCAATTTCGGTTCGGCCGGCGTCGGCACCGGATCGCATATCGAGGCGGCGTACTTTTTCAAATTCCTCGCCAAGGTCCCGGCGCAGCACATCCCGTTCCAGGGTGGGGCGCCGGCGATCAGCGCCGTGCTCGGCAATCAGATCGATCTTCTGGCCGCCACGGTTGGCGGCCCCGCCGCCGCGCAGATGGCGAGCGGCAAGCTCAAGGGTCTCGGCCTTGCTGCCGACAAGCGCATGAGCGCGATACCGAACGTGCCGACTTACGCCGAGCAGGGGTTCCCGCAATTCACCGCCGCCTCGTGGTCGGGCTTCTTCGCGCCGGCCAAGACCGATCCCAAGATTCTCGCCACCCTGAATTCGGCGATCAACGACATCATCAAGACGCCTGCGGTGCAAAAGAAGCTGGTCGATTTCGGCTTCGATCCGATCGTCGCGTCGCAGCCGGACGCCGAAGCCCTGTTCAATTCCGAGATCGACAAATGGGGCAAGATGGTCAAGGCGCTGGGATTGTCGGTGAAATAGGCCCTACCATTCGTCACAAACCGTATCGTGTTCGACGGAAGTCCGCTTTGGCTTGCCATCCCAAAGCGCGACGGGACCGTCGGCCGATGGTGCCGCGAACATTGTACGGACAGCCTCGCGAACCAGTGCGCTGACGCTGCTGCGCGACCGCACTGCAGCCTTCCGCAGGGCGTCAAGCTCATCCGCAGGCAGGTAGGTTTGCGTCTTTTCCACGCGTCATAGTGTAATACCCTCATCTCTTCCCGAACAGCTTATCGAGCAGCCAGAAATCGAGGCCGCCGCCGTTCCCGGGCTGCTGCCGGCCGCGGTTGGAGGCGACCGGGCCGGGCGCGTGCGGCTCCTGCATCGGCTGCGGCGGTTCCGCCCAATCGCCGAAGCCGCCGGCAAGGCCGGGCAGCGGCGCCGGCGTTACGCCATGCAGCGCCGCCTTCATGAACCGGCTCCAGATCTCGACCGGCAGGCCGCCGCCAGTCGCCTTGCGGGTCGGCGAGGAGTCGTCATTGCCGAGCCAGACGCCGGTAACCAGTCGCGAGGTGTAACCGATGAACCAGGCGTCGCGGTAATCCTGGCTGGTGCCGGTCTTTCCGGCCGCCTGCCAGCCAGGCAGGCTCGCGGCGCGCGCGGTGCCGGCGGCAAGTGTTTGGCGCATCATCGTGTTCATCATCGCCACATAGTGGCCGTCGACGATTCGGCCGAGCGCTTGCGGAGCGCGGGTATAGAGCAACTTGCCGTCGGCGGTGCGGATGCGCTGGATGACGTGCGGAGAATCCGCGTAGCCGCCGTTGGCGAACGGCGTATAGGCGGAGACGAGTTCGTAGAGCGAGACTTCCGACGTGCCGAGCGCGATCGAGGCATTCGGCTGCAGTTGCGAGACGATGCCCATCCGATAGGCGGTGCGGATGACGGCGGCCGGCGTTAGTTCCAGCGTCAGCCGCACCGCGACCGTGTTGATGGAATCGGCGAGCGCCTGCGTCAGTGTCACCGGGCCGAGATAGTGGTGCTCGAAATCGCCGGGCTTCCAGCCGTGTACCGAGATCGGCGCGTCCTCGCGCACCGTGTCGGGCGTCATGCCGTGTTCGAGCGCGGTCAGATAGACGAACGGCTTGAACGCGGAGCCGGGCTGGCGCTTGGCTGCGATGGCGCGGTCGAACTGGCTTTCGGCGTAGTTCTTGCCGCCGACCAGCGCGCGCACGGTGCCGTCCGGCGTCATGGCGACGAGCGCGCCTTCGCCGATGCCGAACTTTGCGCCGCGCTGCGCCAGCGTTTCGACGAGCGCCTGCTCGGCCGCATTCTGCAGGTTAGGATCGATCGTGGTGTCGATGACGATGTCGGTCCCGACGTGGCCGACGAGATCGTTGACCGCATCCATCACCCAGTCGGCGACGTAGTTGGCCGAGCCGGCGCCGATCTGAGGTTTCGCCTGCGCCGGATGGGCGATCGCTTGTCGCGCGGCGTCGGCGCTGATCATGGACTGCTCGCGCATGTCGGCGATGACGAGTTTCGCCCGGCGCTCGGCGCCGTCGGGATTGCGCGTTGGCGCGAGCCGCGACGGCGATTTCACCAGGCCCGCCAGCATGGCGGCTTCGGCGAGCGTCAGTTGCCGCGCCGATTTGCCGAAATAGCGTTGCGCGGCGGCTTCCACCCCGTAGGCGCCGGCGCCGAAATAGACGCGATTGAGATAGAGTTCGAGAATCTGCTGCTTGGAGAATTTGTGCTCGAGCCAGAAGGCCAGCAGCACTTCCTGCAGCTTGCGGCTGATCGTGCGCTCCTGCGTCAGAAACAGATTCTTGGCGAGCTGCTGGGTCAGCGTCGAGCCGCCCTGCGAGGCGCCGCGGTGCAGCACATCGGCGAACGCGGCGCGCGCGATGCCGAGCGGATCGACCGCGTAGTGCGAATAAAAGCGGCGATCCTCGATGGCGATGAAGGCGTTAGGCACATAGGCGGGCATTTCGCGAAGCGGCACCGCGGCGCCCCCCATATCGCCGCGCGTCGCCAGCGTCGCGCCGTTGTCGCCGAGGATCAGAACCGATGGCGGGCGCTTGGGAATCTCCAGCGACTGGATCGGCGGCAGGTGGATACCAACCCAGACGATGATCACGGCGATGGCGATCACCCCCCACAGCGCCAGCACGGCGGCCCAGTAGATCAGCCGGCCGATGCGCGAGCGGCCCGCGCCGGAGCCCTTGCCCGAGCCGCGTTTGCGCTGCGGGAAGATCTTGAACCCACTGCCGCGCCGCCGTCCGGCGCCGCGCGCCTTGGAGGGACCTTTGGGTGGACCGCCGACCCGGTCTTGCGGACGCAGCCGCAGGTCGAAGCTGCCAGCGTCGCTGGCGCGCTTACGGCTGCCTTGTCGCCATGCCATGTGGCGTCCCCCGGCGCGCTCCCCGCGCCGGGATCACGGTAGAGGGGGCGGTTTAAGGGGCGGTTACCTGTTCGCCCGCCTCAAGGGGCGCCGATCTCAGTCGAACTTGGCCGGTACCGAGAATGGTTTGGTGGCATCCACCACGAACATGATGAGGGCAGTCAGGTCGGTCGTGCCGGCGTTGAAGACTTGCATCGTCATGCCGGGCATATGGCCGTTCATGGTGTGGCCAGCCTCGGCATAGCTGACGCCGTGGGGCGTCTTCTGGCCCAGTTTTCCCGTGATGATGTAGAAGGCCTCGGAGCCATGATGAAAGTGGACCGGAGTCTTGGAGTCCGGCGGTCCGCTGCCGAAGTTGACGCGCAGCAGATACTCGGGCGCCGTTATGGACGGGACCGGGCCAATCTCGGCCACTTTCGTCCCGCCGGCAGTCGCCGCGCCTTTCGGCCCCAAGGTGAACAGCCATGCTTTGCCGGCGGCCTCGGCCGTCAACGACGGCCAGCCGTCGTAGCTCACCGTGTCCGGGTTCCAACTGTACTTGCTGGCGGCGGCCTTGGCCTGATCCAGCGTCGGGAAATTCTCGACCCGCCAGTATAGCGGGCCCTTCGGCAGTTGCTTGACCTTCATCTCGGCGATGGGCTTGACGACGTATTTCACATCCGCCGCCCGAGACAGCGGCGACAGCAACAGCCCCCCGACACACATGACAGGGATCGCGAGGCGAGCAGCAAATCGGGACGGGCTCATGGACACCTCCTGGGGCGGGTTCGGCTGCCGCCGTCATGTCAGAGATGGTGCGGTATGTCTTTCAGGGCTTCTCAATTTTGGCTTAGGAGTCCCTCCGCTTTTCCTTTGGGGCGCCTGTGCTAGGGTCGCTACGGGCGGGCGCGAAAAACGGGAAGAAAATCTTGCGCTATCTGTTCGAGGAGTGCGCCCTCGACATGGATCGCCGCGAGTTGCGGCGGGGTGCGACGCTTGTGCCCATCGAGCCCCAGGTCTTCGATCTTCTTGTCCACTTGATCCGCCACCGTGACCGCGTGGTCGGCAAGGACGAGCTTTTGGATTCGATCTGGCACGGGCGCGCCATTTCGGAATCGGCGTTGTTCAACCGGGTCAACGCCGCGCGGAGCGCAATCGGCGATACCGGGGCGCGGCAGAGACTGATCAAGACACTGCCGCGCAGGGGGCTGCGGTTTGTCGGCGTCGTTCGCGAAGATGAGTGCGGTGCCGCCGAAGCCGGTCCGCACCAGCTTGCGCCGGGAGTTGCCGACAAGCCGTCGATTGCGGTTCTGCCGTTCGTGAACCTCAGCGCCGATCCGGAACAGGATTACTTCATCGACGGCGTGGTCGAGGACATCATCACGGCCTTGTCGCGCAACCGCGCGTTCTTCGTCATCGCCCGCAACTCGTCGTTCACCTACAAGGGCAAATCGGTCGATACGAAGGAAGTCGCCCGCGAGCTCGGCGTTCGTTACGTCTTGGAAGGCAGCGTGCGCAAGTCGGGCAACCGCGTGCGCGTGACCGGGCAGTTCATCGAAGCCGAGTCGGGCCGCCATTTATGGGCGGATCGGTTTGACGGTGACTTGGGCGAGATCTTCGATCTGCAGGATCAGCTCGTCACCAGCGTGGTTGGCGCGATAGCGCCGCAGCTGGAGAAAGCGGAGATCGATCGTGCCAAGCTCGAAATGACCGGCAATCTGGCGGCCTACGATCTCTACCTTCGCGGTCTTGCCAGCTGGAACCGATGGACTGCGGCGGACAATGCCAAGGCGCTGCAGCTGTTCAAGGCGGCGATCGCAAAGGATGGCGAGTTCTCGACCGCATACGGGCTCGCCGCTTCGTGTCATCACTTCGCCAAGGCGAACGGCTGGGCCTCGCGCTTTGATGAGGGCGAAATCTCCCGCCTGGTCGAGCGCGCCGCCGCCATCGGCAGCGATGATGCGGTCGCGCTGTGCTGGGCCGGACACGTTCACGCGTATTTCTTTCGCGATCTCGACCGCGCCTTGCTGCTCATCGACCGCGCCCTCGAGCTGGATGTGAACTTGGCGGTCGCCTGGCAGCGCAGCGGTTGGGTGCGCGGTTATGCCGGCGACTCCGAGGGAGCGATCGAAAGCCTGAACAAGGCGAATCGCCTCAATCCGCTCGACCCTCGCGTTTTCCTGACGCAAAGCGCCATGGCATTCGCCCATTTCATCGCCGGCCGTGACGAGGAGGCGGCGCGCTGGTCCGCGATGGCTCTGCGCGTCAAACCGAACTGGCTGCCCGCTCTTCGCATGACGATTGCGTCCAACGCCATGTCGGGGCAGGCCGACCAGGCGAAGCGGGCGCTGACAACGTATCTGGAAATCGACCCCGAGGTTACGATTACCAAATTGTGCGGCTATTACCCGTTCCGCCGGGACTCCGATCGGCAGCGATTGATCGCCGCGATGCGCAAGGCCGGCGTGCCCGCATGACGATGCGAAGCGATAGTCCCGCAATTCCCCGCGTGCCCGTACCGCTCCCTCTCCCCGCTGCGCGGGGTGAGGGTCGGGGTGAGGGGGCGTACGCGCTGCCTGAGCTTTGATCATTGTGTATAGCGCTGGCGCTTGATCTGGAACGCTCAGACTCGCGGCAGCGCCCCCTCACCCTCGCTGCGCTCGACTTTCCCCCGCGCAGCGGGGAGAGGGGCCTTCGTCATTGCGAGCGAAGCGAAGCAATCCAGGCGGCTTGCGGTGGCCGCGAGGCCGTTCTGGATTGCTTCGTCGCTTCGCTCCTCGCAATGACGAACTCCATCGTTCTCGCGCTGCGCTTTTTGTTCGCGCCCCGAGCTTTGCCAAAGGTTTTCACGAACGGGCCTCCCATAAGGGAGGCGAGTGGTGCACAAACTTGGTCTGGCCAATTTCTTGGATCGGGGTAGCATGGTGTTGCGCGCAATTGGCGTGCGTCTAACGTAAAGGCAATAACATGCGCTGGTTATTCATTGCCGCTGTCATTGCATTGAGTCCGAGTGCCGTATTCGCTCAGTCTCCGGTAAACCAGGAGGGAATAGCCAATTACTGCTACTACGGCGGCCAATTATATTCGATTGGGTCAAGATTGTGCATCACGGGGGCGAAGGCGAACGCCGCCATGTTGCTCTGTCAATCCGCCGATCAAGCCAAAGATGTCTCAAAAACGGGCCGCGCCGTCTGGGTCTACAGCACCGGCGAGAATCCGACCTGTAAATAGCAAGCGTAGCAACCATTAGAACTTTCCGCGATTCTAAGCCTGGCGGCCAGGCCCCCTCATCCCGACCTTCTCCCCGCACGCGGGGAGAAGGAGAAGTGCTTTCATCCCGCCGCCGCCTTCGCCTCGCCCGCGGCCGGCGCGAACAGCGCCAAGAGCGGCCGCTTGATCGCGGCCTGGCGGGTCGGCGCGGTAATCTGCGCGCCGGTCAGATCGGTGACGTAGAACACGTCGACGACGCGTTCGCCGAACGTCGCCACGTGTGCCGAAGCGATGTTGAGGTTGAGTTTCGACAGCGCCGAGGTCAGCTCGTAGAGGAGGCCGGGCCGATCGAGGCCGGTGACTTCGACCACCGTGTAGCGCGCCGACCACTGATTGTTGATGGAGATTTCCGGCTCGACCGCGAAGGCCCTGAGCCGGCCCTTCGGCGGTGCGCGCTTGGGCACCGCGTCCGGCAGCTTGATCTCGCCGCGCAGCGCCTTCTCGATCAGTTCGCCGATGCGCACGGCGCGGCGCGCCTCGTCCTCGTCGCGGTCGAATTCGCGCGTGATCGAGATCGTGTCGAGCGCGAGCCCGTCGGTGGTGGTGTAGATTTGCGCGTCCACGATATTGGCGCCGGTCAGTGCGCAGGCGCCGGCGATGACCGAGAGGAGCCACGGATGGTCGGGCGTGAAGATCGTCAGTTCGGTGACGCCGCGCGCCGCATCGAAGCCGACGCTGGTGGCGAGCCGCTGTTCGGCCGCCTCGGCGCCGCGCACGAAGCGCGCATGGGCGGCCTGATGCGGCAGATCGACCTTCAGCCAGTAGGCCGGATAGTGCCGCGCGATATAGGCCTCGCGCATGGCTTCCGGCCAGTCGGCAAGCTCGCGGCGCAGTTCGGCCTGGGCGGCGGCAACGCGCTGGGCGCGATTGACCTCGGAGAAGCCGCCCGTGAGCGCCGGCTCGGTCTCGTAATAGAGCGTACGCAGGAGCTGCGCCTTCCAGCCGTTCCACACTCCGGGGCCGACCGCGCGAATGTCTGCGGTAGTGAGAATCGTGAGAAGCTTCATCCGCTCCAGCGACTGCACCACGGCGGCGAAATTCTCGATCGTCTTGCGATCCGACAAATCGCGCGACTGCGCCACGGTCGACATGACGAGGTGGACTTCGATCAGCCACGCGACCAGATCGGTTTCGGCCGCGGAAAAGCCGAGCCGCGGGCAGACCCGCCGCGCGATGCGCGCGCCGGCGATCGAATGATCCTCGATCCGCCCCTTGGCGATGTCGTGAAGGAACATCGCGACATAGAGCACGGCGCGGTGCTGCGGCTGGATCGTGCGTATCAGCTCGCTGGCAAACGCCAGCGCGGGATTCTCGCCGCGCTCGATGGCCGCGAGTTCGCCGATGCACCGGATCAGATGCTCGTCCACCGTATAATGGTGGTACATGTTGAACTGCATCATCGCGACGATGCGGCCGAAAGCGTGCACGAACTCGCCGAGCACGCCGGCCTCGTTCATGCGCCGCAGCACGGTCTCGGCGTCGTTCTTTGATGTCAGGATTTCCAGAAACAGGCGGTTGGCCTCGGCGTCGTGACGCACGCGCTTGTCGATCAGCTTGAGCGACTGCGTCGCGACCCGCATGGCCTCGGGGTGCAGCGCAAGATTGTGCTTTTGCGCGAGATGGAACAGCCGGATCAGGTTCACCGGATCGCGGGCGAAGACGTCCGGCCGCGCGATGTTGATGCGGTTGTTGTCGACGACGAAATCGTCGGATTCCGACAGCGTGCGCCGGCTCTTCGCCGGGCGCAGCCGGGCGATGAAGCGGCTGAGCACGGGTGCGGGCTTGGCCTGCCGCTCTTCGAGGCCGGCGCACAGGATCGCGGTGAGATCGCCGACGTGCTTGGCGGTGAGGAAATAGTGCTTCATGAAGCGCTCGACGTCCTGCAGGCCGGGATGCTCGGTGTAGCCGAGCCGGACCGCGATCTCGCGCTGGACGTCGAATGACAGCCGCTCCTCGGCGCGGCCGGCGACGAAATGCATGTTGCAGCGGACCGACCACAGAAAATCTTCGCAGCGGCGGAACAGCTTGAATTCCTCGGGCGTGAACACGCCGTGATCGACGAGTTCGGCAGGCTCGCGCACGCGGTAGACGTATTTGGCGATCCAGAACAGCGTGTGCAGGTCGCGCAGCCCGCCCTTGCTGTCCTTGACGTTGGGTTCGACCAGATAACGCGACTGGCCGGCGCGGCGGTGGCGCTCCTCGCGCTCGGCAAGCTTGGCGGCGACGAATTCGGGCGCCGTGCCCTGCACCACTTCCTTGTCGAAACGCGTCGTCAGTTCTTCGAACAGTTTGGTCTCGCCGAACAGATAGCGCGCTTCAAGCAGCGCGGTGCGGATCGTCATGTCGGCCTTGGCCTGGCGGATGCATTCGGCGACCGAACGCGTGGCGTGGCCGACCTTGAGGCCCATGTCCCAGAGGCAGTAGAGCAGGGCCTCGGCGACCGACTCGCCCCAGGCGGTTTGTTTGTACGGCAGGAGGAACAACAGATCGATGTCGGAGCCCGGCGCCATCAGCCCGCGGCCGTAGCCGCCGGTCGCCACCACGGTCATCTGCTCGGCCTCGGACGGCACCTGCGTCGGATAGAGCTTGGTGCTGACGAACTCGAACAGGATGCGGATGATGCTGTCGTGCATCTCGCACAGCCGTTCGGCGCAGCGACGGCCGTGGCGGTCCTTGAGCAGCAATTGTTCGGCGTGCGCCCGCGCGGCCGTCAGCTCCGTCTTCAGGCGCTGTGCCACCGCGGTGCGCAGTTCGCGCTCGCGTCCCCCATAGGTCTCGGCGAGCGTCGCAAGGTCGGCGGCGATCGCCGCGCTGTCGATCAGCGC
>Ga0265339_10000141_pt1 | contig 60047 bp, 47 predicted proteins | sample 4CB219metaG_FD_202085 | JGI IMG/M metagenome (GOLD analysis project Ga0265339, IMG submission 202085) | Rhizosphere microbial communities from Carex aquatilis grown in University of Washington, Seatle, WA, United States - 4-CB2-19 metaG | ecosystem: Host-associated > Plants > Roots >... | reverse complement strand
TTCTTCGTCCCTTGAGTCATGGCGGCCCTCCTTTGTTTCGCAACTAGGAGCTGGCCATGACTCGGGGACATTTTGCTGAACTATCGCAACAGAACCCTTGGAGGGCAGGAATACCTCACGAGAGTCCTTGACGTTCCCCTTCTTGAGATATCGTCAGGCGACCTCCGACCATACCTCTTGGCGGCAGCTCCCACCCAAGGCTAGCTCCAAACGGCCCCCCGCGATGCAAGCTCGGCGCGCGGGCGGGCAGGAGCGATCCGACGGGACGGATGGAGCCGCTCCGGCCGTTCGCGGCCGGATGCCAGGCGACATACGAGTCCATCATGGACGCGCGTAGCGCGGCCGTTGATGGACGTTCCCGGAGGAGCACTCCTGCCGCAAGCCCGCAAAAGCCGAGCGGCTTCTGTGACAGCGCTTGCTACTCGACCGGCTTGAAGAATCGCTTCCAGCGAATCGACGAAAACCAGTCGGCGACGCCGGATGGGCTGAGACCGCCGCGCGCCGGATCCCGCGACCACCAAATGACGAGCGCGCGGCCCTTGATGAGCTCGAAGGGCACGAAGCCCCACACGCGCGAGTCTTTCGAATTGTCGCGATTGTCGCCCATGCAGAAGTAGTGCCCCGGCGGAATGGTGACCGGACCGAAGTCCGAACCGTTCGAACGAATAGGCTCCTGATGCGTAAGGTGCGTCTTGCCGTCGAGATGCTCGAGCCAGACCTCGCAGAAGCGACGGTCGTCCTCGTCGGAGCCATCCCCTGCCGAGCACGGCTCGTGCAGCTCCTCGCGCGCCATGGGCTGTCCGTTGATGAAGACCTCGTTGTGCCGAACTTCGATCGTCTCGCCGGGTAATCCGACCACACGTTTGATATAGTCGATCGACTGGTCGGGCGGGTACTTGAAGACCACGACGTCGCCGCGTTTGGGCTTGCCCAGCTCCGCGATTTTCAGGTTCGTAAAGGGGATGCCGACGGCGTACGCGAACTTCGAAACGAAGATGTGGTCGCCCACGTCGAGCGTGGGAATCATCGAGCCCGACGGGATCTGAAACGCCTCCACGACGAAAGCACGCAGAAGCAAGGCCACTCCGAGCGCAAGCCCGATGGATTCGGCGTACTGGCGCCCTGCCGATTTGCGGGCAAAGGCCAAGTGCTCGTCCAACTTTCCGTCGAGATCGCTCAGCGCCTGGCGCAGCCGGTCCACCTGCTTGCTCCTGCGCGCGGCTTCGACCTCGTCGGCCGCCGCCCGCACGGTCGCGATGACCGACTCCGGAATGCGTAGTCGCTTCTTCTTCAGAATGCGCTTGGCCTCGCCCAAGAGTTGCTTGGCCTCGGCGTTGGCCTGACTCCGCTGCCGATACTCGCGCCAGCTTGCGAAAATGCCCATCAGTCGACCTTCAAAATGGCGAGGAACGCCTCTTGCGGAATCTCCACGTTTCCGACCTGCTTCATCCTCTTCTTACCCTCTTTCTGTCGTTCGAGGAGCTTTCGCTTGCGACTGATATCACCACCGTAGCACTTCGCCGTCACGTTCTTGCGCAGGGCCTTGACGACCGTCTTGGCGATGACTCGGGAACCGATGGAGGCCTGGATGGCGACTTCGAACTGTTGCATCGGGATGAGCTCTTTCATCTTGATGCACAGGTCGCGGCCTTTGACGTACGAAGTCTCGCGGTGGACGATCGCCGAGAGCGAGTCGACGCGATCGCCGTTGACCAGCAAGTCGAGCCGAATGAGGTCGGCGGGCTTGTAATCCTTCGGCTCGTAATCCAGAGAAGCGTAACCGCGCGAGATCGACTTCATGCGATCGTAAAATCCGAACACGACCTCGGTCAGCGGCAAATCGTAGCGGATGATGACCCGGCGTTCGCCGAGATAGGTAAGGCCCGTCTGGGTTCCGCGGCGCTCTTCGCAGAGCTTGATGAGCCCTCCGACGAATTCCGGAGGCGTGTGAATGGTGGCCGCGATGAGCGGTTCTTCGATGCGCTCGATGTCGCCTTCCGACGGAAACTTCGCAGGATTGTCCAGCTCGGTCACCGTGCCGTCGCGACGAACGACACGAAAGCGCACGGTGGGCGCCGTGGTGATGAGATCGAGGTCGTACTCGCGCTCCAGTCGCTCCTGCACGATTTCCATGTGCAAGAGGCCAAGAAAGCCGCAACGGAAACCGAAGCCGAGCGCCGCCGACACTTCGGGCTCGCGGCTGAACGAGGCATCGTTGAGGCGAAGCTTGTCGAGGGCATCGCGCAGGTCCTCGTAGCGCGCCGGATCCGTCGGGAAAATTCCCGCGAACACCATCGGCTTGGCGGGCTGGAATCCGGGCAGAGCGCTCTCGCACGGCTTGCTCGCCTCGGTAATCGTGTCGCCCACGCGCGCGTCGGCGACCTCCTTGATGGCGGCGGTCAGAAAGCCCACTTCGCCGGGCCCGATCTCGTCTACCTCCTTCGGAAAGGGAGCAAAAGCCCCAAGACCAACGGTCTCGTAGTCGCGTCCGGCGGCCAGCAGGCGGATCTTCTGCTTCGGCCGCAAGGTGCCGTCGACCACGCGGACCAGAAGAACCACGCCGCGGTAGCTGTCGTACCAGCTGTCGAGAAGCAAGACCTTGAGCGGCCGCTGCGCGTCCCCGACGGGCGGCGGAACGCGCTCAACCACCGCCTCCAGAATCTCCTCGATGCCCCGACCGTCTTTGGCGGAAGCCAAAATGGCCCCCGAGGCGTCAATGCCGATGACGTCCTCGATTTGGCGTTTGACGTTTTCGGGGTCGGCCGAGGGCAGGTCTATCTTGTTGATCACCGGGACGATGGCGAGGCTGTGCTCGGAAGCCAGGTAAACGTTGGCCAGCGTCTGCGCCTCGACCCCTTGCGACGCATCCACCACCAGCAGCGCCCCTTCGCAAGCGGCGAGCGAGCGCGAGACCTCGTAGTGGAAGTCCACGTGGCCGGGCGTATCGATTAGGTTCAGCTCGTAGGTTTGCCCATCCTTGGCGTTGTAGGAAAGCCGAACCGTCGCCGCCTTGATGGTGATTCCGCGCTCGCGCTCGAGATCCATGCTGTCGAGAAACTGGTCCTTCTGCTCTCGTTGGGTGAGAGCGCCCGTATGCTCGATCAGCCGGTCGGCGAGCGTCGATTTGCCGTGGTCGATATGGGCAATGATGGAGAAATTGCGGATCAGTTTGGTCGGAGTCGGCACTTCGCTTACTTTCTTGGCTGGCGATCGATCTTCTACGGTCGGCTTCTGCAGTCGGGCTATCTGCGTATCACGTCGAGAGTCAGTTGGCCTGGAAGATGCGCCTTTTCCCGCTCCAAAACCAAATCGATTCCTTGGCGAATGTATTCCGCGACCGGCACCTTGGTTTTTTGGTGCAGGAGCTTGAGCTGCTCGTTCTGTTCCGCGGTGATGTACACGGTAGTCGAGATCTTGTTCCGTGCCATGGCAAGACCATGCATGACCATATGTCGATAGTCAATCTACGATCGCTTGCAAACGCACGACGCGTTTAAAGAAAATGACAAAATGGTGCAATGACGACTCGGACTTGCCGCAATCGTCCAGTTGGCCTAGCCTAGCGTCTATGCGCAGCCAGCTGTCTCCCTTTCATCGCGCCGGTTCCGCGCGCGTCCTCTTCGTCAATTTCTCCATGCTCGCCGTGGCCCTCTCCCTCGCTGCCTGCGGTGGCCAACAGAAGACCGCCGTCGACACGCCCGCTTCGGGCGTGAACGTCTCGCAGTCCGACTTCGGCGCCAGATTCGACCGATCTCGTTGCGACGACAAGGGCAAGCAGGTGGTCACCCTCGATGCGAACGGTGACGGCAAGCCCGACGTCATCAAGCTGTTCCAGGGAGCCACGCAAGATGGCCACTCGACGCAGCAGCTGCTTTGCAAGCAGACCGACCTCGACTTCGACGGAAAGATCGATCTCGTCCAGTACTACAGCCCGAACGGCGACCTGTTCATGGACGAGTACTCGATGAACTACAGCGGGAAGTTCAACGGCCGCACCTTCTTCCAGGACGGCAAGAAGGTCCGGGCCGAGAAGGACATGGACTTCGACGGCAAGCCCGACTACTTCGAATACTACGAAGGCGGACGGCTCGTTCGCGTCGAGCGCGACCGCAACAACGACGGCAAGATCGACGAGTGGCAGTACTACGAAAACGGCCGCCTCGACCGCATCGGCTACGACACGACCGGTTCGGGCCGCGTCGACAAGTGGGAGCGCAGCCCCGAGGGCATGGAAGCCCCGGTAGCGCAGGAATCGGCTGGCGCAGGCCCGGCGGCTGCCCCGGCGGCTCCCTCCAATGCCGATACGGCTGCTGCTGCTGCTGCTGCCGACGCCGCTTCTCGCAGTACCCCAAAAGCCGCCGCTCCGAGTCCGAAGAAGAAATAGCCCAACCCTCGAAGGAGAAGTTTGTCCCCGCTCGCCATCGACCGACGCTGCGATGGTCCACGGATGGCACTCGATGCCACCGCCATCATTCACTTGGACTTGAGCGGATCAGGCACGCATTCGCGCATCGTCAATGCGAGTAGCCGCGGCATGCTCCTGGTCATGCCGGACGCGCGCCCGGTCGGCACCAAGATTCACATCACCGTAGTCCTGGATACTCCCCACCGCGAAATCCGCGTTTCCGGTATCATCGTCCGGTGCAACACGACCGAGAACGTTGACCCGCGTTTCACCGCTCGCGCCGGCATTCTGTTGACATCGGCAAACGACGACTGGGACGAGCTGTGCAGGCAGCTTGCCGCTGTTCGCTGAGCCGACGCCTCGGACAGTTTCGTCGTGCGGCGCGGGTGCAAGCCCGCCCTCGTCCGCCAACGTGAGAGCGGTCAAGCGGAATCATCGATAGGTTCGAGAGCCGGCAACGATTGGCACTCTCGCGGCATCCTTCATCACGAGCATTAGTGTCCTGGCACCCCACCCGTCAGGCATCGTCCATCGACGAATCTCAAAAACCGGAGCTCGTATGTCCCATTTACGTCACCTCTCCTCGCGAAGACCCTTCGTAGGCCTTCGCTGGCCGCTCTTCGTGGCTCTTCTCGCGTTCGGCGGGGACGGCTGTGGGTCCTCGCAGAGCCAGCGTGTTTCTCAGACGGGCGGCGCGATCGGAAGCGGTGGAACTCAGGGGCAAGGCGGCGTCGGCGAAGCTGGCGGGTCGGGAAGCGGCGGCGCACCATCGGCGGGCGGAACGGGAGGCCTCGGAACGAGCTCGAACGGCGGCATGGTAGCGGCGGGCGGAACGGGAGGCCACGGAGGCGCGCCGTCAACCGGCGGGACGACCTCAACGGGCGGCACCCTCGCAACCGGTGGTGCACCCGCAACCGGGGGAGTCACTACGACGGGCGGAGCCAGCGGCGCTGGCGGCTCCTCGGCCGGCGGTGCCCTCGGCACCGTGTCTGCAAGACTGGTCAAAGTCATCAACAGGGATTGGAAATTCATCAAACAGGACGTCACGGGTGCCGAGGCGACAGCCTTTGCCGATAGCGCCTGGCAGGCAGTTCAGCTACCGCATTCCTTCGAGCAACCGTATTGGCGAACCATGTTCGCAACCGCGCCTTACGTGGGTTGGTATCGCAAGCACATTACCGTCGATCAATCGCTGCTGGACGCCAAGAAGCGCGTCTTCATCGAGTTCGAAGCGGCCTTCCAGTATTCGAAGGTCTACGTCAATGGCGTGCAAGTGGGCGAGCACAAAGGCGGCTATACGGGCTTCACCTTCGATATTTCGGCGAACATCAAGGCGGGTGACAACGTCATCGCGGTTCGGGTCGACGGCGCTTGGAATGCCCAGATGGCCCCTCGCGCGGGCGAGCACATCTTTGCGGGCGGCATTTATCGCGACGTAACCATTGTCGTAACCGATCCCTTGCACGTGCCGTTCTACGGCACCTTCGTCAGTACCAAAGATGCCTCTTCGTCGAGCGCGACGGTCGAGGTGCAGACCGAGATCCAAAACGATTCGACCGCCGACAAAACCTGTCGCGTCACATCGACCGTCCTCGACGCCGACGGCACGGCCGTCGCCACGCTCGACTCGACCAAGAGCATTACCGCCGGTTCGCTATACACGTTCGTGCAAGACAGTACCGCCATCGCCAACCCACACCTGTGGAGCCCGACGACGCCATACCTTTACAGCGTCTACACGCAAGTCTACGACGGCACCACGCTGGTGGACGACTACAGCTCGCCCCTCGGGATCCGAACCGTGAAGTGGGACAAGGACAATGGCTTCTTTCTGACCGGCACGCATGTTTGGCTTCAGGGAGCCAACGTGCACCAGGATCACGCGGGCTGGGGGGATGGAACGACCAACAGTGGTTCGTACCGTGACGTGAAGCTCATCAAGGACGCGGGCATGAATTTCATCCGCGGATCGCACTACCCGCACGATCCAGCGTTTTACGACGCCACCGATCGCCTGGGAGTTTGCCTGTGGTCGGAATTGAACTTCTGGGGAACCGGCTACTTTTCTTCGACCGATCCGGGGACCTCTCCGTGGGACGTCAGCGCGTACCCTCCGAACGCAGCCGACCAGGCCCCGTTCGAAGCCAATGTCCTTGCACAGCTCGGGGAGATGATTCGAATCTATCGGAATCATCCCAGCGTCATCATCTGGAGCATGGCAAACGAAGTCGAGTTCACCGCCACCTCCGTGAATCAAAAGACCAAGGATCTGCTGGCGAAGATGATTACGGCCACGCACCAAGCGGATCCCACGAGACCTGCCGGCCTTGGCGGTACCTGGGCCGACTACGTGAACATCGCGGACGTCAACGGATACAACGGCGGCGAGGCCGGGGTGCACAATCCGGGCGTTCCCAACATGCAGACGGAATACGGTAGCTGTACCGGTGACAGGCCGGGCACTTACGACGGCTGCTACAACTCAGACTTGGGTGTAACCGGCAATGTGCCAACCCAGTTTGCCTGGCGTTCGGGCGCCAGTATCTGGTGCGCGTTTCACCACGGCAGCGCCTTGCACCAAGACAACGTCGCGTCGTCTCCAGACATGGGAAACATGGGCTTCATCGATCACGCCCGCTTGCCTCTGCGCCGCTACTACTTCTACAGAAACTACTACGCGGGCATCGCCCCGCCCGCTTGGCCCGCAGCGGGCACCGCCGCGAAACTCAAGTTGACCGCGGACAATTCCACCATCACCGACGACGGACGCAGCGACAGTCACCTGATCGTCGAAGTGCAGAATGCGTCGGGCGTGCGCATCAGCAACACACCCGATATCACGCTGACCGATTCATCGGGCCTCGGGATGTTTCCGACCGGAAGCTCGATTACCTTCACCGGCGGCGCGCTGGAGAAGGGCGTTCGAGACGGACAGGCGGCCATCGAGTTTCGCTCGTACAAAGCCGGCACCGTAACCATTGCCGCCACGTCAACCGGGCTCACGTCAGACTCGGTCACCCTCACCGTCACGCACGTCCCCGACCCGACGCTGAGCGTTCCACCCGTGGCACAATAGAAACGAGGGACTCTCACGGATGCCGATGGAAGCTCGAGTAGTGGCGGATCTCGGACTCGAACCGAGGGCCCGGCGCGTATGAAACGCCTGCTCTAACCAACTGAGCTAACCCGCCAAGGTTGCTTTCGGCGATTCCGGAGAAGCGCCCAAAGTGACGGCCGATTTTGCTTGTCGGAAGGCTTCTGTCAAGAGCCGTTCTCCACAAAGCGACACGCAAAGACTGCGCTGTCGACCTTGACGGAGCGCCTGCCCTTCGATAGAAGCCGCGGTACGAATGCGCTTATACGTTGGCAAGATTCCCGTTATCGCCGCCGAGATCGTCAAAGCTCTGCTCGAAAGCAACGATCTCTCGGTCTTGGACCGCGGCGAATCCGAGCTCGACATTCAAGCGGTGCTCAAAGAGTACCTGCGACTCGAGCGGGAATGCACCGACAAGGCGAAGGATCTGCTGCAAAAGCGCAATCTGCCCTACGAGCACTTCGGCAAGGTCAAACGTCAGATCGCCGCGGAGAAGGGCTTTGGGTTAGGCGACGAGGCACTGGACTGGATCACGACGCAAATCATCGAGTCGTTCATGCAGTCGCCGCACGTCGAAGAGGTCTATGCCGAAGACGCGGTCTTGCGCAAGAAGATGGCCGACATCCTCAAGAGGCACATGCACGTCGACGAGGAAATCGACGCCGAGGTCCGCCGCCGCATAAAGAATCTGGAAGAAGGCACGGCGACGTGGGAAGTCGAGTACCAGAAGGCACTCGACCAGATTAAGAAGAACCGTCGACTGGACGACTAGCCCAAGGGCTAGGCGCGCTCACCGTCGCGGTTACCCTGGCGCCGAACCACGACGCCGGCATCCTGGGCAGACACGGCCGGCTGGCTGCCGCCGCTGTCCCTGTTACCGTTGTTGCCTCTATTGCCGTTGTTCCCGTTATTGCCTCTGCGTGGCTGCCCTTGCCCCTGCCCTCGCCCATGCGGCTGGCCTCTGCCCTGGCCCTGGGACTGACCAGGCTGCGGCTGCCGTTGCGGGCGCTCGCGCGCGAAGGTCATCACTTGGCGAACCAGGCGCTCGATGGCAAAGCCGACGTCGGACAGGCGCGCGTCGTCGTACATATAGGCCGGCGTCGAAACGACCCGGTTCTTCTGGTCGACCAGAATTTCTCGCTCTGGGCACGGCCGCACGTCGGCACCCATCACGGCCGCGTGCTTGGCCTCCGGACACGCCTTGCTCCCCAAGGTGATACGCACGCCCGCGGCAGGGCCAAGGACGCGCGCCGCAAGGATGGGCGCCAGGCAGATGAAGCCCATCGGCCGATGGCGAGTGAGCATCGCCTTGAGCAGGCGCGCCACCTCCGGATGGACCTCGCAGACGACGCCTTTTTCGGTGTAGTTCGACAGCACGTTGGCGACGCCGTGCCCGCCTGGAAAGACCAAAGCGTCCAGGTCGTTATCGCGGACGGAAGCGAGGTCGTGAATCTTGCCGCGGGCGATGCGTGCGGCTTCCGACAAGACCCTTCGTGGCGCCGCGGTGCCGTCGGCCGATTGGGTCAGATGGTCGACCACCGCCGCCTGAGTCGCGTCCGGGGCCATGCAGATCGCTCGGCCTCCGCACCGCTCGATCCAGTAGAGCGCCAGGACCGCCTCGTTGATTTCCGACCCATCCCTAGCACCGCAGCCCGAAAGAACGACTCCCACTCGCGTTGCCATCCCGTACCGCTACCAGAAAAAGCGCGCTCGCGCCAACCATTGACAGTTGGTTAAGCAGTCGGGCCGTCCATCGCTGCCAGACGCGCGGCCACGTAGGCGTCGAGCTGGCCGTCGATAATGGCCTGGCGCGCGCCTCGGACAAGGTTCAAGTAATAGTTGAGGTTGTGTAACGTAGCCAAGCGGTAGTACAGGATCTCCTTGGCGCGGAATAAATGCGCCAAGTAGCCGCGGCTATAGCGCTGGCAAGCCTCGCACGAGCAGCTTTCGTCAATGGGACGGCGGTCGTCTCGGTGCCCGGTGTTGGCGATGTTGATATGACCCGAGGAAACGAAGAGGTGGCCGTTGCGTGCGTTCCGCGTGGGCATCACGCAATCGAACATGTCGATGCCCGAGGCGATGCCGACCAGGAGATCCTGCGGCCGCCCGACGCCCATGAGGTAGCGCGCTCGCTCGACCGGCATGAGCGGAGCTACGTGCCGAACCACTGCGTGCATGACCTCTGGAGGCTCGCCCACGGACAGTCCGCCGAGCGCCAAACCGTCGAACGGCAAGCTGCCGATCTCCGCCAGATGCTTTTCTCGCAATGCCAGATCCGTGCCGCCCTGGACGATGCCAAAACGAAGCTGGCCCGCCGAGGGCTGGGTGGCGAGGCACCGAGCAGCCCAGCGGGTGGTTCGCTCCATGGCTTTCAGGAGCACCGCGCGGTCGGCGTCCGACGGTGGACACTCGTCGAAGGCCATGGCGATGTCGCTGCCGAGCGCCGCCTGGATTTCCATGGCCGATTCGGGCGTCAAGCGCTGGAGACTGCCGTCCACGTGCGACTGAAAGGTAACGCCGTCCTCGTCGATGGTTCGGCGGCCGCTCTGGCTGAAGACCTGAAAGCCGCCTGAATCAGTCAGGATGGCTCGCGGCCACGCCATGAACTGGTGCAGACCACCCATGCGACGGATGAGCTCGTGCCCCGGCCGCATGGCCAAATGGTAGGTATTGCCGAGGATGATGCGCGCATCGAGCGCTTCCAAATCGCCCGACGAGAGCGACTTCACCGTGGCCTGCGTGCCCACCGGCATGAAGACGGGCGTCTCGACTGGACCGTGCGCCGTCAGCAGAATGCCGGCCCGTGCGTGGCCGCACGTGGCCACGGCCTTGAACGTGCTCATGAGGGAATTACTCCAGGGCGGATGAACATGGCGTCGCCGTAGCTGTAGAAGCGATAGCCGCGCTCGATGGCGTCGTGGTACGCGGCGAGCACACGCTCGCGGCCGGCAAAGGCCGACACCAGCATGAGCAGCGACGACTTGGGCAAGTGGAAGTTGGTGATGAGGTCGGTCACGATGCGGAGCTCGTCGCCCGGCAGAATGAGCAAATCCGTCGCTCCAGCGCAAGCCTCGATCGCCCCGCGCCGAGCCAGCGTTTCCAAGGTTCGCACCACGGTAGTTCCCACGGCAACAATGGGCCGCCCCTCCGCCTGGGCTCGGCAAATAGCGGCCGCGGTGCTGGCGCTGACCTCGAAGCGCTCGGCATCGAGGTGGTGCTGCGACGGATCCTGCGTAGCGACCGGTCGGAACGTGCCGGGCCCCACGTGCAGCGTGATGCGCGCCACCTCGTGTCCGTCCGCGACCATGGCCGACAGGAGCTCCTCGGTGAAATGCAGTCCCGCCGTCGGAGCAGCGACGGCGCCGGGCGCCTTCGCGAACACCGTTTGGTAGCGCACACGATCATCTCCGGTTGGCGAAATTCCGGCCCGCTTGCGCGCAGCCTCAATGTACGGCGGAAGCGGGATCTCACCGACGGCCTCGGCCGCGGCCAGAAGTCCACCTTGTCCTTTGCCGGTGAAGCGCAAAGTAGCAGCACCCCGCTCCCCGCGCTCGACAACCTCGGCACTGAAGGGCCCGTCGAACGTCAGCCTCGCTCCAACGGGACTTCGCCCAAGGCCGCGCACCAGCACTTGCCAGTCTTCCTGCCACGAGCCGGGTGCGATCGGCACCCTTGCGTTCGGCTGCTGCTGAACCAAGAACACCTCGATCCGTCCGCCGGTCGGCTTGTTCGCAAAGAGGCGCGCCGGAATCACGCGCGTGTCGTTCATCACGACAAGGGATCGCGGCCGAAGAAAGCGAAGGAGATCGCGAAAAAAGCAGTGATTGCGCCCGCCGTCATCTTTGCTAAGAATTAGCAGTCGCGAGCCATCTCGCTGCGGCGCCGGCTGCGTCGCAATCAGCTCCTCCGGCAACACATAGTCAAAGTCGTCCGTTTGCAGGTAGAGTCACTCCCGAAAGCCAGCATGCCTTCTGCGACTACAAAAGCAAGCCTTCACAAGCAAAGCGGAAGCGCCTCCAGCACGAGCCCCGTGGAGTTCGTGCTCAAGAACGTCAGCGAATTCCATGCGAGCTATCAGCCGTCGGGGGGCAACGGCGGCGTCTTCTGCCCTACGCGGAGCAAGTTGCAAGTTGGCGACCTGCTGACCGTGAAAGTGCGCATGGGTCGACGACAGCCGCCCATGACTCTGTACGGTCGAGTCGCGTGGCGGCGGCCGGGACGCCATCTTCTGAAGATCCGCGCCGGCATCGGCGTCGAGTTTCTGCCGGGCGAACAGGCCAAGTGTGAGTACCTTTTGGAGATGGCGCGCTCGGGTCCCAGTGTGCGCAGCCGCCGCCGGCACGAACGCATTCCGGTCGATCTGCCCATCGGCTGGCATCCCGTAGGCAGCACGGAAGGCTTGGAGGGCAAGCTGCGCGACGTCGGTCGAGGCGGCGCCTTCGTACTCTCGACGGCCACCGTCCCGCACGGGTCGCAAGTCGTGCTCGAGATCGTGCCGCCTGGTGCGCAGGTGCCCATGGCCTTCATCGGCCGAGTGGCATGGACGGGAAAGACCGGAGCCGAAAACGTTTTCGGAATCGAGTGGCGAGCACGTGACGCCGGTGGCGGCCGCCGCATCAAAGAGCTGGTTCGTCGGCTGACCGCGTCCGGCTACGTCGCGCAGATGCACTAGGGCCGTCCGGACCGGACAGCCCCTAGCCGCGGGCCTACCAGATGAGGTCGACCGCGTAGAGCGTGCCACTGTTCGCGAGCACGTAGACCACCCTGCCCTCGCGATCGACCGTCGGCGGCGCGCACATACCGCGAGCGGGATCGAAGATTTGCAGGAGCTTACCGGTGGCTCGCTCGATGATGAAAAGGCCCTGACGGCTGCCGCTGAACACCAGATACGGACCGACCTCCACCGGTGCTGTCAGGTCGCCCGCATCCTCCAGTCCCTGGCGCCACAGGATGTTGCCTTGCAGACTGATAGCAGCGAGACCCTCGCGCGCTGACATGGCGAAAAGATTCTGTTCGCCCATGACCAAGCTGCCGGTGCCGTCCATCAGCGTATGCCAAAGCACCTCGCCGTCCTTCGGACGCAAGGCATAGACCCCGCCCGAAAATGAAGCGGCGAAGAGCTTGTCGTCCTGGACCAGGGGCGTGGCATCCACGTCGACGAATTGCTCGGACGCCGCGGCCAACGAACGGGACCAAAGCAGGTCGCCCGTCTCGGCCTGCAAGGACACGATGTAACCGTCACTGAAGCCGGCGTACACCGATTTGCCGGCTTGGCGGGGAACCGCGTAGCCGTGAATCGTGAAGCCTTCGGGCGTCTCGCGCTCGTATTGCCAACGCATCTTTCCGTCGGCAGGATCCACCGCAAACACCCGGTCAGAGGCTGTCGCCAGGAAAAGTCCAGACGACCCAATCTCGGGTGCGTGATCGACGGGGCCCTTGAACTTGCTCGACCAACGAATCGCGCCTGTCTTCGGATTGACGGCGTAGAGGAATCCGTCGTCGCTTCCGACGTAGACCTGGTCGCGTTCCTTGTCGTAGCGAGCTTCGCCGTCGACACCGCCTGAAATCGGCGTCGACCACGCGATACTGCCGGAACCGACGTCGACACCGACCACCGAGCCGCCTCTCGAGCCGAGCACCAAGCGGTTGCCGACCAGAGCCCCCGACGCGCACTCCTCGGGATGTCCTTCGGTCGCCGGGTAAGCGTGGATTTGCGTGTGCCAGCGCATCTGCGCCACGCCGGCCGGATAGTCGTGCCGAACCTCGGTCTCACGGCGAACCGTCACCGTCGAGCACGCCGCCAGCACGAACGGCAACACGCTGGCCAGTCGGCCCGTCTTCCCTCGCGCCAGGCCTCGCACCAAGAGCACGCTATTTCTCGGTGAGAACAGCCAGACGATCGTCAATCTGCTGGCGAAGCGACGTCTTCGGAACCTTGCTCAGAATGTCGCGCAAGACCTGCTCGGCATCTTTCGCCTTGCCTTGCTTTTCGAGCACGCGGGCCTTCGCGAAGAGTGCCCGATCCAAGTAGAAGTTGCGGGCTGCGCTAGCGTCGGCAAGCGCCGAGTAAACGCGAAGAGCTTCATCCAGCTTGCCCGCCGCTTCGTAGGCAGCGCCGGCACCTTCCTGCTCCATCGGACGAACGTCCAAATCCGTCTCACCGTTCGCGAGGTCGTTGTAAATGACGGCGGCTTCGTCCGGCTTGCCGAGCGCGATGAGCCGGCTGGCCTTGCCGAAGAGCGCCTTGCGGCCAATTCCCGCCGAGCCAAACGTCGCGATGAAGCTGTCTGCTTCCTTGTTCGCGGCCTCGAGGCGCTCCTTCTGGGTCTTGAAGCGTGGAATGCCATCGTCCTCGGTCTTGGCTTCCTTGGCCTTGGCCTCCTCCGTCTTCTCGGATTTCTCGGGCAGAAGCTCTGCTGCGGCGATGGCGTCGATACGGTCGAACGCGGCGGTCGCCTTGGCAGCCTGGGCCGCGCGATAGGTCGATAGTGCCCAGCCTCCGCCGAACGCAACCGCGGTCGCAACAAGCACGGCGACGACCTTCGTGCGATGCTGAGACAGCTTCGCACCAAGATGTGTCCAGAAGCTGACGAATTCGTCAGGCTGCTTGAGTTCCTTCGAGAGTGCTTTTGCCACGGACAGTGGAAATAACAGAGGCCCACCCGCGGGTCAATGCTCCCGTCAGGGCAAATGCCGCGCCGCCATGCTTTCTCGACTCGCGCGCTCCCTGCCAGGTAGAGTCCGTTGATGCGTTGGGGATGTGCCCTTCTCTTGCTGCTGTCGTCGGGCTCGGCGTTTGCCCTGGGGCCCGGAGAAGCGTCGCTGAGCGGTGGCGTGGGACCAGCCGTCAGCCTTGGAGAGCGAACCCAGGCCGGCGTTCAAGTCGGCGCACGGCTGGTGCGCGGAATCAGCGACGCGTGGGCCGGCCGCCTCGGCGTGCAAAGCGCGTGGTATCCCGCTGCCGGAGCTACGCCGCCTTTGCATGTGACCACGCAAGCTGTGGGCGCCACCTGGTCTCTCGACGCTCTGAACTTCGTGCCCTTCGCCGACGTCGGACTGCTGGCGGCCGATGTGCGCGGCGGCGGAGCGAGCGCAAGTTGGCACCTGGGCGCCGAGCTCGGCGGCGGATTCGACTATCTCGTGAGTCGCCATCTCGTGACGTCGCTGGTCGCGCATGTCGACTACCTTCCGCTCCGATTGACGGGAGGCCGTCGCGACCGCCCGCTGCAAGGCACGCTCGCGCTCCTCGTCGGCCGGGCGTTCTAGCTCGCCCTTGACGGCCCGCGGGTGGCGGCAGTATCGAAGGACATGCGTCTTCTTGCGGTTGTTGCCGCTCTTTTTTATGCATCCGCACCGTGCTTCGCTGGCGACCTCGCGCTCGCCGTCACGGCCGAGCCGAACGGCAATCTCGCCATCCAAAACGTAAAGGACGGCAAGAACAGCGAGCACGTCGTGGCGCGGTTCACGCCGAAAACCACGAAAAACCAACGTGGCCCAGCCACCGCAAGAAGCGTCACCGCAGCCGGCCACAACCTCATCGAAGTTCGCGTGCCGATTCTTGCCGAGCCGCCAACACGCCAACAGGACGAAGAGGTCTGGATTGGCGAGCAAACAGGAACGGGCACGAGCGTCCTTTGGTCAGGCACGGTCGGCGCTCGCGATGTCGATGGCGAGACCACGCTCGAAGTGCGGGCTTCGGCGGAAGGCATCGAGCAGTTCCAGACGGCGCGACGACTCTCACGCTGCGATGGCCAGCCGGTACAGCTCTTTCGCCAGCGCTGGGATTTCGCCAAGCGAAGGTTCGTCGCAGCGACCGCCGAGCTTCCTGCTCACGCCGCGATGACCGTCCAGGCCCGCCGTGGCGGAGCTCCGGCCGGCAAGCCGTCCAGCGGCTTCTTCTTCAGTGCGGCTTCCAGCTCGCCCGGCGCCGACGGCGATGCCGCTCGTCTCAAGCCGCCGGCTGCCGTCAACGACGACAATCCCACCACGGTGTGGGCGAGCGACGGCGAGGCGCGTGGCCAGACCCTGACCGCGCGCTCGAGCGCCGGCTTTCCCATCGTTGGCGTGCGCCTTCTGCCCGGCGACAGCCGCAGCGAGAAGGCCTATCGCGCAAGCGCCAAGCCTCGCCACGTGACGCTCCTCTTCGGCAAGGATGCCAAGCAGAACGTTGACGTCGAGCTCAGCGAGGACCCCGACGGTGGCAGCAAGCGCTATCGCGAGCCGTTCTGGATTGCCTTGCCGAGGCCCGTCCATTCCACCTGCGTGACCGTCGTGGTCCGCGACGGCAGCAGCAACAGTGGACCGCTGGCGATTGCCGACATGGCGGTGCTGACCGAGCTCGACGGACCGAACGCCGCCGACCGGTTGGTCGAAGATCTGGCGCACGGCAACGGGTGTGTGGCCCGACTACCGCTTCTGCTTCCCCTCGGAGAGTCGGCCCTCGCCAAAGTCGCCGTCGCCATCCCCACGACGCCACCCGGCCGAGGTCGCGAGTGTCTCGTCGAGGCGCTGGCCGAGCTTCTCTCTGGTGGGGTGAAAGCTCGGCCGGAAACCGCAGCGGCGTTGGTAGCAGCGCTCGGTCAGGCAAGCGATCAGGAAGAGAAGACGATCCTTGCTTTACTACCAACCATGGAAGGGGTTCCGGTGCCCGCCCTCGCCGAGGCGCTGGCGGACGAGAAGCGCAGCGACGAGGATCGCGCTCGGGCAGCGCGGGCGCTATCCGTGATGAAGAGCCCCGAGGTCTCGCTGGCCATGCTCGCAAGCGTGGGCCACGGCAGCTCCGCGCTTCGCAAAGCTGTCCGCGCGGCTCTCGCCACGACGAGAGCGCCAGCCCTGGCGGCCGCGCTGGACTCCCTCAAGCGCACCCCGGCGGTGGAGCACGAGCGACGAGCCGATCTCTTGTGGATCGTCGCTGCGCTGGCCGAGCGCGAACCGGCATCGCGCGCGGACGTTCTATCTGCCTTGCAGAACACGCTTCGTGCCGATACGTCCTTCGAAGAACGGGCGCGCGCCATCGCCGGCCTCGGGATGCTTGGCGATCCCGCGGCCAGAGCGGCCTTGATCGATGTCCGAACCCATGCCAGCGACGGTGTGTTGCGCAGCCTGGCCACCAGCGAGCTGGCGTCCTCCGACAGCGCCGAGACGTTTGCAGCTCTGCGCGACGCCTTGTCCGACGCGGATCCGCGGGTGCGCGAGACGGCGGCAGAGGCCCTCGGGCGGAAGAATGACCGCGCCGCCACCAAGCTCTTGGTCGACGGCGCCAAGCAAGAGCCATGGCCAAGCGTGCGCAAGGCCGAAATCGAAGCGCTGGGCAACCTCTGCGTTGCCGAGGGCAACGACCTGCTCGTCCGGGCTTTCCAGCGAGACACCGAAGACGTTCGACAAGCCGCACTGATCGGTATCGCCCGCTGTTATGGCTCGAAAGCAACCGGCACCCTGCTGCGCACGCTCGGCCGCCAGGCTGAAAGCTCTGATTTGCGCTCGCTGGCGGCACGACTCCTCGGCCAGCGCAAGGATCCGCGTCTCGTTCCCGGACTAAAAGAAGTGCTGACGCACTTGCGGCGCGAGTCGGAAGCAGACTTGTCGGTGGAAGCAGTCGTGACCGACGTCGCCATGGCCTTGGCCGATCTTCGCACCCCCGAGGCCATTTCGGCTCTGGTTAGTCTGTTTTTGGATCCGCGCACGTCGATTAAGCGCACCGCTATCGATGCCCTCGGAATGATTTGCGATTCCACCCAAGGCGCGGCGACGTTGCACGCCGCAGCTGCCAGCAAAGACGACGCCGTATCGATTCCAGCGAGCGCTGCCGAGAGGAACTGTCGCGACCACCTCGCGAAGTGAGAAAGTAACGCGATCGACTGTCGACGCTGGTTGACCGCCAAGAACGGGCATGCAAGAAATCGTGCCCGATGATCAAGTACGCGCATGTTCAAGAATGGGTCAATCGGATGGCGACCATGTGCCAGCCGGACAACGTCGTCTGGTGCAACGGCTCCGAGGAAGAGAAGCAGAGCCTGACCGCCGAGGCGCTCAAGACCGGCGAGCTCCTCGAGCTGAATCAGAAGGCGCTTCCCGGTTGCTATCTGCACCGGACCGCGGCCAACGATGTCGCGCGCACCGAGCACCTAACCTATATCTGCACCAGCTTCCAGGGCGACGCCGGTCCCACGAACAATTGGATGAGCCCGCGCGAAGGTTATCGCAAGGCACGCGAATACTTCGAAGGCGCGATGAAGGGACGCACGATGTACGTCGTTCCCTTCGCCATGGGACCGATCGGCTCGCCGTTCTCGAAGATCGGCATCGAGCTCACCGACAGCATTTACGTCGTGCTCAACATGCGCATCATGACCCGCATGGGCGAGCCGGTTCTCGATGCGCTCGGACCGAACGGCGAGTTCACGAAGTGCCTGCACAGCAAGGCCGATCTCGACGTGCATCGCCGCCTCATTCTGCATTTCCCCGAGGACAATGCGATCTGGTCGGTCGGCTCGGGCTACGGCGGCAACGTCCTTCTCGGCAAGAAATGCCTCGCCTTGCGCATCGCCACCGTGCAAGCCCAGCGCGAAAAATGGCTGGCCGAGCACATGCTCATCCTCGGCATCGAGGAGCCGGTCGGCCGCGTGCAGTACATCGCGGCCGCCTTCCCCAGCGCGTGCGGCAAGACCAATCTGGCCATGCTGCTTCCGCCCGAGGGCCTCAAGATGAAGGGCTACCGCATCTGGACGGTGGGCGACGACATCGCCTGGATGAAAGTCGACACCGACGGACGGCTGTGGGCGGTCAACCCCGAAATGGGCTACTTCGGCGTGGTGCCCGGCACCAACTCGAAGACCAACTACAACGCCATGGCCACGATTACCCACGACACCATCTACACGAACGTCGCTCTCCGCCCCGACGGCACCGTGTGGTGGGAGGGCCACGACGATCCACCGCCGGCCGAGGCAATCGATTGGCAAGGCAAACCCTGGCGCCCAGGAATGAAGGACAAGGACGGCAAGCCGGTCGTCTCGAGCCATCCCAACAGTCGCTTTACGGCGCCCTTCACCAACTGCCCGACGCACTCGTTCCGCTACGAGCACCACCACGGCGTACCCATTTCGGCCATTATTTTCGGCGGCCGCCGCGCTACCTTGGCCCCGCTCGTCTACGAGGCGTTCGACTGGGAGCACGGCGTGTACATGGGCGCGAGCATGGCCAGCGAGCGGACGGCCGCCCAGATGGGCGCCGTCGGCGAGGTTCGACGTGATCCCATGGCCATGCTGCCTTTCTGCGGCTACAACATGGCCGACTACTTCGGCCACTGGCTCGACATGGGCTCGCGCATTCGTCGCCCGCCCAAGATCTTCCACGTGAACTGGTTCCGCACCGACGACAATGGCAAGTTCCTCTGGCCCGGATTCGGCGAGAACCTGCGCATCCTAGAATGGATCCTCGCGCGCTACCGCAACGAGGTCGACGGCGTCGAGACACCCATCGGGATCGTCCCCAACCCTAAAGACATCGACATGACCGGGCTCGACTTGCCGGCAGAAACCATGGCCAAGCTCTTGGCGATCCACCCCAAGGATTGGCTCGCCGAGATCGATGCCGTCGGACAGTTCTTCGAGACGTTCGGCACGCGCATGCCGGAAGAGTTGTGGCGTCAGAACGAGGCGCTACGCAAGCGCATCCACACCGCCACCAACAAATAGCCGCTCGGTGGTAATGAAAAAGGGGTCTCGCCAGACAGCGAGGCCCCTTTCGTCGTGCTCCGCGAGGAGCAATGGCAGTCGAATTACTTCTTCTTGCCACCCTTCTTCTTGGCGGGCTCGGCCGGGGCCGGCTCCTCGGGCTTCGGGGCCGCCTTGGCCGCGTCGAGATCCTTCTTCACCTGAGCCAACTCGGCATCCTTGGCAGCCAGTCTGGCCTTGGCGGCGTTCAGCTCTGCCGTCGCGGCAGCCTGAGCCTTCGTCGCGGCCTCGAGCGCCGTGGTCTGCTTCGCGAGCGCATCTTTGCACTCCTTGTCCTCGCAAGCCGTGCTGGAAAGCAGCATTCCACCGAGGACGAGAGTCGACAGCATCTTGAGTGTACGGGTCATTGATTTCTCCTTTTTGAATGTCGGAAGCGAGCCGCGGCGCACCCCCGCGGGAAAATTCGCTGCCTATCTACGTACCAAAGCGCTCTGCTGTCAAATCCGTATGCCGATCTGCGTGGTCGACCGTCACCGTCGGAAGGCTCGCTGTTACGAACGAAACAGCGCCCTCACCAGGATAGCCATTGCCGCGGAGCTGGCATGGGCGGCCCCGTTCGACTATTCTGCCTGCCATGAAAAAGCGCGTCTTCAATTTCGCTGCAGGTCCCGCCACGCTTCCTCTTGAGGTTTTGGAAGCTTCCGCCGCTGCTTTGGTCGACTTCCAGGGCAAGGGCTTCGGTATTGCCGAGTGCAGTCACCGCGGTAAGGAATTCGATGCGGTTCTCGACGAGACGATCGCTCGTTGCCGGACTCTGCTCGCGATTCCGGACACCCACGATGTTCTCTTTCTGCAAGGTGGAGCGACCCAACAGTTCGTCGTCATTCCCATGAACTTTCTTTCCGGCACTGCCGACTACGTGGTCAGCGGCGAATGGTCGAAGAAGGCGGCCGACACGGCCAAAGGCCTCGCCGGCGACAAGATTCGTGTCATCGCGAGCAGCGAGGCGACGCAGTTCGACCGCCTGCCTGCGCCCATCCATGCCGATGCGAATGCGGCCTACCTGCACATCTGCTCGAACGAGACCGTGCACGGCAACCGCTTCGTCGAGTGGCCGTCGCATCCCACGCTGGTCGTGGACGCCAGCTCGGAAATCATGTCGCGTCCCCATCCCGTCGGCCGCACCGGCATCATCTACGCCGGCGCCCAGAAGAACCTCGGCCCGTCGGGTGTGGTCCTGATGATCGTGCGCAAGGACCTTTACGATCGTATCCCGAAGAGCGTGCCCAAGATCTTGAGCTACAAAGCGCACGCCGACGCCAAGAGCTGCCTCAACACGCCGCCCACCTTCGGCATCTATGTGTTGCTCGAGACGTTCCGCTGGATGGAGCGCCAGGGAGGCCTCGCCGCCATCGAGAAGCGCAATGCCGACAAAGCCAAGCTGATCTACGACGCTATCGACGAATCGGGCGGCTACTACAAGGGAACCGTCGCCGACAAGGCCGCGCGCAGCCACATGAACATCACCTTCAAGCTGCCGAGCGATGAGCTGACCGACAAGTTCATCAAGGAAGCCTCCGCCAAAGACATGGTCGCACTCAAAGGCTACCGCACCGTGGGCGGAATTCGCGCGTCCATCTACAACGGCATGCCCGTCGAGGGCTGCCAGTTGCTCGCGACCCACATGAAAGCGTTCGCTGCCGCGAACGGCTAGAAGAGCACAGAGAAGGCAGAGAGCACAGAGAAGCAGTCGCCCTTTGTGCTCTCTCTCTGTGCCCTCTCCTTCCATCTCTGTGCCCTCTCCTCCCCATGTCTCTCGCGCAGTTCGCCGACGTTCATTTTGGTTTTCCCGGTAAGGAGATCCTGACCGGCGCTTCGTTGCTCATTCGCCCAGGCGACCGAATCGCGCTGCTTGGCCCCAACGGTACCGGGAAGTCCACCGCTCTGAAGCTGCTGGCGGGCGAGCTCGCCGCCGATTCGGGCGATGTGCGCGTCCTCGGCCGCACGTCGACGGTCGCGTACCTGCAACAGTCTCAGCAACAGGCGGGCGAAGGCTCGGTCATCGATGCGTTGCTGGAACCGTTCGCGCATCTGCGCGCCATGCACGACGAGATGGTCGAGCTGGAGGCACGCCTGGGTCACGCCGAGCCAGGCGACCTCAAGCGCTACGGCGACCTGCAAGAGCGCTATCGCATCGAGGGCGGCTACGAGATCGAAAGTCGGGTGCGCATGCTGACCGAGGAAGTCGGTCTCGCGCAGACCGACCTTGGCCGCTCGGTGACCACGCTTTCCGGTGGCGAGCGCGGCCGGCTGGAGCTGGCCAAGGTGCTGGCCCGCCAGCCGGATCTGCTCCTCCTCGACGAGCCGACGAATCACTTGGATCTCGCTGCCATCGAACGATTGGAAGCGCATCTGCAAGAATATCCGGGCGCTTTCATGATCGTGTCGCACGACCGCGCCTTCATTCAGCGCACCTGCCGCGAGATCGTCGAGCTCGAGGACGGCGAGTTCGTTCGCTACGCCTATCCCTACGACAAGTACGTCGTCGAGCGCGACGCTCGACTCGAACGTGCCCGCGTCGAATACGAGCGGCAAAAAGAGCACGTCGAAAAAACCGAGAACTTCATCCGCAAGAATCTCGCCGGGCAAAGTACCAAGCAGGCGCAGAGCCGTCGCCGCATGCTCGAAAAGCTGGAACGGCTGGAAAAGCCCGAGGACAACTGGCAACTCGCGGGCAGAATCGCCCTGCGTTTTTCGGCGGGCGGCGACCTGGGCGGCAAAGAGATCATTCGCGCGCCCGACATCACGGTCGGCTATCCCGGCAAGCCCATCCTGAAGAACGTCACCGTCAACATCTACCGCGGCGACCGCGTCGGCATCGTCGGCCCCAACGGCTGCGGCAAGAGCACGCTCATCAAGACCCTGGTCGGCGAATTGCCACCGCTCGGCGGCAGCGTCGAGCGCGGCTCGTCGGTACGCCTCGGCTATTTCGACCAGAAGCTAAGCTCGCTGGTCGAGGACCGCACCGCCATCGAAGAGATCCAGTCGGTGCGCGACGATCTTTCGCCCGAAGTGGTGCGCCAGTACCTCGCCAAGTTCCGCTTCTTCGGCGACGATCCCTTCCGGGTCGTGCGCGGCTTCTCCGGCGGCGAACGCAGCCGCCTGGCTCTGGCGAAGATGTTGCTTTTCCCGCGCAACGTCCTGGTCATGGACGAGCCGACGAACCACCTCGACATTCCCGCACGCGAAACGCTCGAGCACGCGCTCGACGGCTTCGAAGGAACGCTGGTGGTCATCAGCCACGACCGCTATTTTCTCGATCGCATCTGCCAGCGCCTCTACATATTTTCTGGCGACACCTTGGAGGCGCACATCGGCAACTACTCGGATTGGCGCGAGTACCGCCGCAAGCAGGCCGAGGCAGAGCCAAAGCCCGTCACCAAAGAGCCGGTACGAGTCACGCAGTCCTCGACCGAGGTCTCGCGTACCGCCAAGAAAGACCGCGAGCGCCAGCAGCGACGACTAGAGCGCTTGGTGGCATCGATGGAAGAGGAAATTGCCCGCGTGGAAGGTGAGCTTTCCACCTTGCGCGACAAGCTGAGCGAAGATCACGGCGGCGACTGGCACAAGTTGCACGAGCTGGCCGACAAGGAGCGCGAGCTCGACGAGCTGCTCGGCAAGAGCATGGCCGACTGGGAAAAGGCATCGGCCGAGCTCGCCGCTTTCATGGGCGAGACGCCGAGCGCCTAAGCTTCCGCGAGACAGCAGCTACGTCGACGAGCCGGCGCACAAAAACTTCACGGTGATCTGGGAGACCTGGAAGTGCTGAATACGCTCGCAGTCCGACCCCGTGATCACGACGGAGGGAGGCTTCTGTGATTTGTCCCAGACCCAGTTGCCGGGATCGATCGGTTGGCCGTCCAGGAGCACGGCTTCGTCTCGGACGGAATAATGGTCGGGGATCTGCGTGAGTTGTATCCGGCAACTCGGGCTGGTCACGCCTCCGAAAATTTGCTCGATGGCGAACTCCAAATCTTCCGGATCGGTGGTTGCGTAGAAGCCAGGGGAGCCCGGCGATGCCGACGCTCCGCCCGCGTGGGCCAAGGCATCGAGGCATGCGATGCTGTCGTTGACATCGTCGGCAAGCTCCTGCCCCATCGCGAGAACGATGACCCGAATGCCCAGGCCGACGAGCGCATCCACCTCAGCAACCGCGTCGGCACATCCGGCGGATCGGTCATTCGACGTGGCGGACGGAGCCAATGCCCCGGCAATGTCGCAGTTCGGAACGCCGTCGGTGGCAAGCAACACGTAGCGATTGTCGACGCCATCGTCAAGCCCCTGGTAATACTCCCGTGCTGCGCGCAGCGCGCCGGCCGTCGGTGTGTTGCCGTCGAGCGGAGCCGCAGCGGACACAGCCGCGACAATGGCCTCGGCGTTTCCGTCAGCCACGGGAACGAGAGGTGGCGACACACAACATGCCGCGAGGGACGAGCTGTCGCACCCCTGTCGCCCGGGCATTTCTTGAAAGCCGAAACGAACGTGGGATGCGTACGTCTGGACAACGGAGGCCAGCGCCGCCGAGATGGCCTGATAGCGCGTGCCCGAACCGAACGCCGTTTCCATCGAGCCCGAGCGGTCGAGCAGAATCAGCACGTCCGCGCGCCGCGGATCGAAGTCCTCGCTGAGAGGCGGATCGTCCCAGCAGCCGGGCGGGCGGACCTCGAGGGTATCGGTTTTGGCCACTTCCTGCGCATCGGTCGCCACGGCGGCATCCACGACGACGTCGTCCACGCCCGCGCACGCACCCGAACCCGCCACGGCGAGCGCCACGCACATGCAGGCAAACACTCGATTCACGCCACAATAGTACCGTCTTTCCCTTCGTTTTTCCGCCCCTTGCTTGGAAACAAAAAGCTGTGTACTCCTACCTCCCTGCCATGATCGACGTGGAGAACCTTTCGAAGTATTTTGGCGAGCGGGCGGCCATTCACGCTCTCTCCTTTTCGATCGCCAAGGGCGAAGTCGTCGGCTTCTTGGGCCTTAACGGTGCGGGCAAGACCACGACGTTGCGCATCCTTGGTTGCCTGCTTCTGCCAACCTCGGGAAGCGTGCGCATCGACGGTCTCGAAGTGACCTCGAACGCGCACGAGATTCGCCGCAAGATCGGCTTTCTGCCCGACGTCCCGCCGCTGTACCCAGAAATGACCGTCGGGGCGTACTTGACGTTTGCCGCACGACTGCGCCAGGTACCGGCGAAGGATACCCCTTCGCGCGTGACCGAAGCGGAAGACAAGACGGCCTTGCGGGAAGTCCATAGCGAAGTCATCCGTGACCTGTCCCACGGCTACCGGCAACGCGTCGGCTTGGCGCAAGCCATCGTGCACAAGCCCGCGCTGCTCATTCTCGACGAGCCGTCGGCCGGGCTGGATCCCGCACAAATCGTCGAGATGCGCAGCCTCCTGCGCAGGTTGCACGGCGAGCACACGGTGCTCATCTCCAGCCACTTCCTGACCGAAATCAGCCAGACCTGCGACCGCTTGCTCGTCATCCACAATGGCGAGCTGGTCGGTCAAGGCAGCGAAAGCGAATTGGCCAGTGCCATGGGACAAGGTAGCTCCATGGTCGAGGTGGAGATTCGCGGGCAGTCTGCCGCTCTCGTGGAGCGGCTGGCCCAAGTCCCGACGGTGAGCAAGGTGGACACGCGCCCGGCCGTGGACACGACGGTGATCGAGATTTCCGCGACGAGCGATGTTCGCGCCGCTGTCGCTCGCCTCGTGGTCAGTGAAGGCGCGGATTTGCTTCGGCTCGATCGCAGCGAATCGCGCCTGGAATCGATCTTCATGAATCTCACCCAAACGCCGACCGGAGGGCCGCAATGACCGCGACTTGGCTTATCGCGCGTCGCGAGCTCGGCAGCTATTTGCGGACCATGAGTGGCTACGTCATCGCTGCCATCGTCCTCTTCGTCGACGGTATCTTGTTCAATGTGCGAGCGTTGGGTGCGCAGCAGGATCGACTGTCCTCGGAAGTCCTGAGCGAGTTCTTCTTCAATTCCAGCGGCCTGACCATGGCGGCGGCCATCTTTCTGTCGATGCGCTTACTGGCCGAAGAACGGCAAAGCGGCTCGATGGTTCTGCTCGCGTCGTCGCCGGTACGTGAACGCGAAGTCATCTTAGGAAAGTTCCTCTCGGCCTTTGTCTTCCTGGCCCTCATGACCCTGGCAGGCATCTTCATGCCACTGCTCATTCTCGTGAACGGCAAGCTCTCCTTTGGGCACGTTGCCGTCGGCTACCTGGGCTTGCTTTTGCTGGGCGCCTCGGCGCTGGCCATCGGTACCCTGGGCTCGGCGCTGGCGCGCTCGCAACTGCTGGCTGCCATCCTCTCGGGATCGCTGCTCGTTTGCATGATCGTCGTGTGGATGCTCGGCGCGGTCACCGAGCGCCCCCTCAACGACGTCTTCTTTGCGCTAGCTCTGTGGGGCCGGCACTTCCCGCCGTTCCAAGCCGGCATGCTGAACTTACGTGACGTCATCTACTACCTGGCAGTCACCTACTTCGCTCTCTTCGCCTCGATTCGCGTGCTGGAGGCCCGGCGATGGAACTAGCGCACAAGAAGACCGTCTCGATCGTGTACGCGGCCGGCCTCTTTGCGGTCTACCTCGGCCAGCGTGTGCTGGGCCCCGGCGCAGCCAGCACGACGGCGACAGCGCTCGGGCTGGTCGCCATTCTCGCGGCCATCGTCGTCGGGCTCGTCCGGGGTCGCGCGGCCGGCCGCTCGCTGCCGATGCTTTACCTCGTCGGGCTCGCGGCGCTCGTGCTCTATTTTCTGCGCAGCGACGTTCCCGGCTTTCTCGGCTGGCGTTCGCTAGACGTCAGCATGCCACGTACAAGCGGTGCGCTGGCCGTGCTCTGGCCCGCGGTTCTCCTCGCCGGCACCCTGCCCGTGCTCATGGTCGAGCTTGCGCTGGCCGGCATGGCGCGCTCGCCGAGCGTCGATCTGCGACGGGTGCGCGCTGCCCTGCTGTCCGGCCTCGGCATCACGTTCGCTCTCGTGTTCTGCTTTGCCGTTTGCTACGTGGCGGCCGAGCGCAACGTGAAGGCCGATTTGTCGTTCTTCCGCACGGCGCGCGCCAGCCAAGCCACGAAACAGCTGGTGACGGCCCTGGCCGAGCCCGTCGAGGTGACGCTCTTCTACCCGCCGGGCAACGAAGTCGCGGAAGAGCTCGCGACCTACTTCGCCGATCTCGGCCGAGCTTCGACCAAGCTGACGGTGGCGCGTGTCGACCAGGCGGTCGATCCCGCAAAAGCCAAAGCCCTCGGCGCGAACAGCAATGGCGCCGTGGTGCTGGCGCGGGGGAGCGTGCACGAGTCGATTTCCATTTCGCCCAAGCTGGAAAGTGCTCGCGGTCGGCTGCGTAGCCTCGACCAAGAGGTCTATCGTCGCTTGGTGAGCGTGGCCCGCGGCAAGCGAACTGTGTACATCGTGCAAGGTCACGAAGAGCGCTCGACCACGGCGGCCCACGATGGCAACGACGCTGGCGCGGGCATCAGCCTGCTGCGCGATCTTCTCGTGAACCAGAATCTCGACGTTCGCGAGCTCAGCTTGGCGCAAGGATTGGCCAACGACGTTCCGGCGGACGCGGGCGTCGTCCTGGTCATCGGACCACAGCATCCCATGCTGGCCGAGGAGACTGCTGCCCTCGTGCGCTACTTCCAGCGCGGAGGCCGACTGCTGGTGGCCGTCGATCCCGAGAACGCAGCCGCGACAGCGCCGCTGCTCGGCGCGCTGTCGCTGCAACTGTCGAGCCTGCCGCTGGTGAACGACCGCATTTACCTGTCGCGCACACATCAGAAAGAAGACCGCTTGGGCATCGTGCCGACCAGCTATTCGAGCCACGCCGTCCTCTCGTCGCAGTCCGCCTTCGGATCGCAGATGCCAGTCGTGCTCTTGGCCGCCGGCGCCCTCAGCAAGAGCGCGACGCCGCCCAGACCTGCGCCTACCGTCGACTTCGTGATCCGGACCGAGCCCAACACCTGGGAGGACAAGAACGGCGACCTCGAGTTCCAGCAAGGCAGTGAAGAGCGCAAGAGCGTCCCCGTCGCCGCGGCCGTGACCTTGCGCAAGAGCGGCAGCGCGGAACAAGACGCACGCGCCTTCGTCCTCGGCGATTCGGACGTCTTTGACGATCTCCTCATTCACAACCGAGCCAACGCCATGCTCGCGTTCGACAGCGTTCGCTGGCTCTTGGGCGAGCCCGAGAGCACGGGTCCGATCAGCAGTGAAGAGGACGTGCCCGTTCGGCACACGCGCAAACAGGACGTCTTCTGGTTTTACTCGTCGGTGTTCGCGGCCCCTTCTCTCGTGCTGCTCGCCGGCTGGGCAGCGACGCGCAAGCGCCGCAAGAACGAGGTGACGTCATGACGTTTCGCCAAGTCGCTACACAAGGGGGATTGGCGCTCGCCGCGCTCGTCGCCGCCTACTTCACCTGGCAACGCAGTCCCGAGCTCGCCCCCGACGAAGTCGTGGTGGTCGAGGCCGGCAAGAACGACCTCGTCCGTGCACGTTTCGACGACCAGGAAAAGCACACTTGGGTCGAGCTATCGCGCTCTGCCGACGACGCCGGCCCGTTCGTCAACGTGCATCTGGGGCCGCAAGAGCAAGCCATGTCGGGCAAAGGCGACAAGGGCGACAAGGGCGACAAAGGCGACAAAGACGCCGCGCCCAAGAAGACGCCCGAGCGTCTCGTCCGCGGCAGCGATGCGTCCGACAAACTAATCGCTTCGCTGACGCCTTTGCGGGCCTCGCGCAGCCTCGGCATTCTGTCAGCCGACAAGCTCAAGGATCTCGGCATCGATACGGCCAAGAAGCGACTCACGCTCGATCTTCGCAACGGCAAGCGAAGCTTTTCGATGACGGCCGCGCCCGCCGGCGGAAGCGAGCCCTACCTGCGCGACGAGCAGAGCGGCCAAGTGTACTTGGTCGCGCGCTCGATCCTGTCCGACTTCCAAGCTGCCGCGTCGATCCTTCCCGAACGTCGGGTGCACGCATTCAAGCTCGAGGAAGCGGATCGCGTGACAGTTGCCTTGGGCGCGGTCCGCCGCGAATTCGTCGTTTCCCACGGCGAAAATGGTGTATTTCTGGCACTGGCCGCCTCGCCGAACAAAGCCGATTCGGCCTTCAAGACCTGGCACGACCGGGCCTTCAGTGCCTGGCCGGCGGAAGTGCTTGGCAAAGACGAGGTTCCTGCTGAAGGCATGCCTCAGGTCGAGCTACGCATCGACTACAGCACCCGGGGACGCCGCCTCGGCTTCCTGGAAATCGCCAAAGCCGCGACGGTCGCAAGCAACGCCGACGGCGCAAAGACAACACTTTTCGCGCGCAGTGAGCACACCCTGGGTTGGCTCAAGCTTTCCGTCGACAATCTTCTCGCCGACGCACAGCCGTTGCTGCGTTAGGGCCGCTTCTTCGCCGCTTCTGCCGCCAAGTCCTCTTCCATTTCGCGAAGGGCGTTGGCGCGAACCACGCGCGTGAGCTGGCGGTCGAGATCCTCGATCTTCGTAAACGAGCGAAAGAGCAAGTAGAAGAGCATGAGAATGGACAAGTACATGGCGATGTCGACGCCACGGCCGACGCCGAGGCGGGTGGCGAGCCAACTCGTCGTGTCCGGCTGAACGCCGACCACTACGACACCCGTCCAAAAGAGGAGCCACAAGAACAGATTCAGGCCCGTCATGCCGCCGCGCCGGTAGCGAAGCAACACGCGCGACGCCGCGAAAACGGCGAAACAGATGAGAACGATCTGAATGGCGTGCATGGTTATCCGATGAAGCGCCGGAAAATCAGCTTGATGGCGACCTTCACGCCGACGAAGAAGTTCTGGCCCTTCGACATCGAGTAGTCCGTGTAGATAGCCTTGATGGGTACCTCGTCCATGCGCCAGTGCTTGTCTTTCATTTCCTTGAGAAACTCGGACAGCGATTCCATGCCGTTGGTACGCAGCTCGATGGTGTGCGCTGCCTTTCGGGAAAGGCCGCGCAAGCCGCTCTGGCTGTCGGTCACCCAGACGCCAAAGAGAAAGAAAGTCAGGATGTTTCCGATGGTATTGAAGATCACCCGGTGGACCGGCATGTTGCCTGGCTGGTCACCCTTCTTGAGGCGCGAGCCGATGACGAACTCCACGTCTCCTTGGGCGAGTCGCTCGAAAACCTTGCCGGCATCTTCGGCCAAATGCTGTCCGTCCGCATCCATGGTCACGACGGAATCGGCGCCCAAGCGAATGGCGGCTTCGATGCCCGTGCCAAGCGCCGCGCCCACGCCGCGATTCACGGCGTGGCGGACGACCACGGCCCCAGCGTCTTTGGCCAGCTTGCCGCTCTCATCACGGGAGCCGTCGTCGACGACGATCACCCGATCCGCAAACTTGACCGCGCCGCGCACGACATCGGCTATCGTACGTTCCTCGTTGTAAGCAGGTATGACAATGATCCGTTGAGGCATAAGGGCCGCGACCAGGAATGGGCAATATACCAGCAGCACCAGAAACGCAATACGGCACACGGGCGGGGCTGCGTGCGCGCTGGCTTGTCGTGGCGGCCTGGGCGCCCGAGCTTGGGCATCTGCGCGCTGGTCTGGCTGGCCTGCCATCGAGCACACGCAAGCGTGTCACTCTCGAAACGGTCGGCGTCGGTCTGGTCGAAGCGGCGACCGGTGGTGCGCGCCTCCTAGGAAGGCACGCGCCCGACGGTGTTTTGCTCGTCGGAACGGCCGGCTGCTACCCACGGCATAGCCAGGCGTTCGCCATCGGCTCCGCCGCGATCTGCCGACAAATACGCTTGCTGCCGCCCGTTCTTGGCAGACAGCACGGCTTCTTGCCCAGCATCATTCCCACCCAAGAGCGATGCTCGACGGCGCTCGTGCGTGTCTTGCGCAAGGCCACGGTGCTGCCGATGGCTGACGTCGCCTGCCCCCTTAGCATCACGGCCAGCAAGAAAGCGGCGACGGCCGCGGCCGAGCTTTCCGGGTGCGCGCTTGAAAACCTCGAGGCGTTTTCGGTAGCGCGCGCGGCTACCGCAGCAGGTATTCCATTCGCCGCGGTCCTAGGAATTGCCAACCAGGTTGGCCCGGCCGCCCACGCCGAATGGAAGAAATACGGCCCCGCCGCCGCAGCAGCCGCGTGCCAGGCCGTGCTCGACTTCTTCCGAGCTTAGTTACGGCGCCCAGCTCGCCTGACTGCCGACGGGAAGGAGACCGGCTGCGCCAGCGCGGGCGAACAGAACGTCGATCGCGAGGCGAACGTCGGCGGCCATACTTCGGGTATCGTCATTCGCATACATACCGAGGTACCGATCGAGAAGAGCTCGTTCCGCCAGCGCCGCGTCGCCGCGTTTTTCGGACGCGATGACGCGAATAATTTCTTCCCGGTGGCCGAGCGCCCACGCAATCGCCGCGCGCAGGACGTCCGAAACCACCGCAACCGTCTCGTCGCCAAGCCCACGCCGAATGACGTTCACTCCAAGCGGAAGCGGCAGTCCCGTCTCAGCCAGCCACCACTCACCAAGCTCGGCAACCGCGACGTAACCGCGCTGCTCGAAAAGCAAGCGTCCCTCGTGAATCAGCAGCGCCGCATCCACCTCGCCAGCGTCGAGCGCTTCGAAGACGCGCGAAAATGGCGCGATCGGCACTAGCACGGGCACCACAGCCGGCTGCATCAGGCGCAGCACCAGGAACGCCGTGGTGGAAAATCCAGGAATCGCTACGCGCCGGCCCGCAAGCTCCGCCAACGTCATGGGAGACTTTGCGATGATGACAGGTCCGAACCCGCGGCCAACGGAGGCGCCGTGCGGGAGCAGCAAGTACTTGTCGGCAATTCTCGGATACGCGCCCGCCGAAACCGCGACAACGTCCGCGCCCTCCTCTTCCGCCAGGCGATTGAGCCAAGCCGTATCGCCTCGACGGTGGGTGAAGGTCAGGCCACGCGCGTCCACCTCGCCACTAGCAAGGGCGTGGAACATGAATGCGTCGTCTGCGTCGACCGAGTAAGCCAGCGAGATTTTCACGCCGGCACTCTACCTTTTTCCGGCGCGCCGCTGGTAGTCTCGCTGCGATGTTGGATCCCCGCGTCGCACGTGCGAAACCGCAACGAATCGACGTCGTCGATTGGCTGCGCGGCGTTGCGGTGGTCCTGATGATCCTGGCGCACGGCATGGACGCGTGGCTGCTTCCGTCGGCCAAGAGCGGCGCGGTTTACGCCGTCATTCGCGTGGCCAGCGGTATTCCAGCGCGCCTCTTCCTGCTCCTGGTTGGAATTTCCGCCGCCATCCAGTTCGAATCCGGCCTTGCCAAGAACGTCGACGGTGCGGTCATGCGGGCTCGCCTCGTTCGGCGGGGCATACAAGTGCTGCTGCTGGCGTATCTTTTTCGCCTCCAGGAATGGCTTCTCTCGCGCTTCTACGGCGGATGGGAATCGCTCGTTCGCGTCGACATCCTGAACGCCATCGCGCTTTCGATGATCGTGGTGGCGCTGGTGGCAACGCCGCGCCAAGGTCGCCGGCAATTCGTACCCGCGCTGGCACTCGCAACTCTCTTCCTCAGTCTGGGCTGCACCATCGGACCAGCCCATTTTCCCGAGTGGCTGCCTCGGCCGATCACGTCGTACTTCGGTGGCCAGCGCCCCATGGCCTGGTTTCCGCTTTTCCCCTGGGGCGCATGGGCACTCACCGGTGTCGCCGTTGGCCACGCCTGGCTCCTCGCAAGCCGTAGCGAGACTGGACTTCACCGCGCATTCACTCTCACCTTCGTCGTCGGCGCCATTCTGGTTTTCGCCGTGCAGGTGATTCGCGCCGTCGATCCGACCATCATTCGCTATCCGTCCGAAGTGGTGATGCAGATGGGGCCGGGCACCTTCTTTCACCGGTTGGGCCTCATCGGAGTCATCGCGGGGATCGGCTTTGGGTGGTGCCGGCTCTTGCACAACCGATTCTCGGTAGTGCGCCAGCTCGGTCGGACGTCGCTGCTCGTGTACTGGGTCCACATCGAGTTTTGCTACGGCAGCTTCGTGTACCGCTTGCGCAGTCATCTCCCCCTTGCCGGCGCCGCCGTGGGCGTTGCGATGCTGACTGCCGCAATGCTCGGTCTTTCGTTGGCAAAGACGCACTACGGCCCGCTCGCCGTCGATTGGTTGCGAGCACGCTTTCGTTCGGCACGGCCGGCGTGATACGAAGGCTGTTCAACCAACCGCGATGTCTTGACGAGATGAAGCACCTGCCCTCCCGCCAACAGCCACCGTTCGCCGCCGTTCTTGCCGCCGTGGTAGGCGCGCTCCTCGCTGGCCAGGCATGGACCGCCAGCGCCGCCACCGGCAAGACTCAGGCGAAGAGCGCAGGGAAAAAATCCGGCAAGAAGTCGGACAAGCACGCCGGTAAGGCGGCGGGCAAGAAGGCCGGCAAAAAATCCGCGAAGGCAAGTCGGCCGCCACGCCACCACCATTCGGAGAAGCACGTCGCGGCCCTGAAGGGCAGTCTTCCGAATGTGCAGTCGATGGGCTCGCTGGTGATCGACCTCGATAGCGGCCAAGAGCTCTTCGCTCGGCGGCCCGACAATCCACGAGCCATTGCCTCGATTTCCAAGCTTGCGGCAACCCTGACTGTCATGGACAAGGGACTCGATCTCGACGGACTCACGACCATCAAGAAGGTCGACGTCGAGGTGGCTCGCGGTGGTGCAAGGTCGCGTCTGCTCGAAGGCATGACCCTGTCCAACCGCGATCTTCTGCATGCGGCCCTGCTCGGCTCGGACAACCGCGCCGTCTCGGCGCTCGGCCGAGCCGCGGGCCTCGGCACCACGCAATTCACCGCAGCGATGAACCACAAGGTTGCATCGCTCGGCCTGCGCTTCACGCGCTTCCGCGAGCCCACGGGTCTCTCGAGCGACAACCAGTCCACGCCCCGCGAGGTGATCGAGCTCTTGAAGGCAGCCATGGCACATCCGGTGCTCGGGCCTATCGTTCGCCGCCCGGAATACGATGCTCACCCGGTGTCGAGGCCGGCCATTCACTACGTCAGCACGGACCGGCCCGCGGCCCGCGGCAATATCCAGGTACTCGGCGGCAAGACCGGCTACAACGACAGTGCTCGCTACTGTCTGGTCATCGCCGCGCGTATCGACGGACACAGCTACGGAATGGCGTTCCTCGGCACCGAAGGGGATCTGACCCGATTCGGCGATGTGGCCCGCGTCGCCGACTGGATCATCACGCACAAGCCCAAACGCGGCCCCTCCACAGCGCCGCAAGGCCCGCCATCGCCCGAGACGATCCTCGACCAGCCCGACGGTGGCGCCCCCTTAAACGTCGCAGCGCAAAGCCACGAGCGGACGAACTAGGGCGCGGCTGGTGCCGTCGTGCGGGCGGTGGGCTCACGCACAAGAGCGGCCACTTCTGCCAGCCCGGGCGTGCTGGGATCGTGAATCTCGCTGAGATAGATCATCGCCGCGTCTTTGCGTCCCCGATCGATCTCTTTGCGCGCCATCGAGACCAAGCTCGCGTCTGGCTGCGGGAACATACGAAGGGCCAGCCACAACATCGACTGCATGCACGAACGACATTCCGACTTGTCCAGCACGCCGATGAGCGCTTCCATCTTTTGCGCATCGAAGCCGGGCTTGGCGATGACGGATTCCCACGCGTCGGCCGTGCCTTTGGGGATGCGGCCGTCGGACTCCTCGCGCTCGCCAATGGTACGCAACAGGCCGGCCGGCCCCTTGATGCTGTGGGGATCGATGTCGCCGGCGCGCATGTAGCAGGCTGCGGCCTCGCGGTAGAGTTTCTGCTCGCGATACGTCTCCCCGAGCTTGAGCTGCGCATAGATAGCTTTCGGTTGTGCGGCGGCGGCGTGCTGCCACAGCGACAACGAGTCGTGCCAGACCGGAGCAAGTTGCATCGTTGCCCACAGCTCGACGCCAAGAACGACCGTGCCGACGGCAATCAAGGCCTTGCGGCCGGGCTGCCACGTCAGGAGCTCGGCGACTGGCCACGCCAAGGTTCCCAGCGCCAGTAGGACGTAGCGATCGGCGAAACGAAAATAGACCGGCGTGATGTTGGCGACGGGCAAAAGCGCGCCGATGAAGGCGACCGAGGCGAACTTCGCAGCGGACGGCATGCGCCGCCACGACGCGACCACGACCAGCAGCAATCCACCCAGTGCGAGCCCAACCATCACCTCGCCCGAGATAGCGGCGGGATAAACCGGAGACAAGTCTACGGGCACGACCACGCGGGCCGCATACACACCGAGCGTTCCAAGAACGTCGAGGACGATCGGCAAGGGTCGCGCCGACGGAATCATTTGGTTGTGCTTCCAAATGAACGGCACCGGCAACGCGAACGCGATGGCGATCATCGCGAACGGAAGACACCGCCGTGCCGCCTCGCGCGCCGGCACGGCCCGCACGAAACACCACCAGGCGAACAGCACGACGGGAAGGATCACCGCCGACGTCTTTGCCAGACACGCGAGGACCGCCAAAGAGCAAGCGAAAACCGTCGAACGGGTACTGGGCGTCTCGCGATCCGCGACCAACAACGTTCCGAAGAGGAGAAGCAGCGCCAGAACATCTTTCCGGCCGACGATCCAAGCCACCGACTCCACGGCCAGAGGGTGAAGGCCGACGAACAAGATCCCCATCAGCGCTGGCACCACGCTGACTGTCCGCCGCAGCAGAAAGTAGCCGAGCGTCAGTGCGAGCGCGAACAAGGCCACGTTCAGCGCATGAAAGCCGGCGGGCGAATGCGCCCAGAGCAAGCGATCCGGCAGATACGAAAGCAGATGCAGCGGGTGGTAGGCTTGAAACTGGACCCGCGTCAACGCTGCCCAGACGTAGGTACCGATATTCCCTTGGAAGAGCGGATTGTCGACGATGAAACGGTCGTCGTCCCAATTCGTAAAACCAGCGCCGAACACGGAGGAATAGGCCACCGCAACGGCAGCGAGGATGGCAACGACTGCCTGCCGGTCCCAACGCGCGTCCGCCAGAGCTACGGATTGAGCCGCCTGGGCCGCTTTGGCGCGCTGTTTTGCTTCCCGCTGCCGGTCTCGCCTCATGGCCGGCAGAATACACAACGCGAGAGAAGCTTGTGAGCAAACCGTTTCACGACCGACTACCAACCCAAGAAGCGACTCTCCATCCGCAAGGGTGGCCGACCAACCTGACAACTTAGTTGCCGCGAATGCCAACCGTTCGCTCGCCCGGCAGAACAAGGTCGAGTGAAATCAATTGTTTTCTGGTACTTTCCTTCGGCCCGCGTATTGCTGTAAGGTAGCCAGCAAGCCACAACAGTATCTCTGGCTGCTCTACGAGGAGGACTTCCCATGACTGGTAATTCTAAGCGCAGCATTCGCCTTATGAGTTGGCGAACCCTCCGCTGGGTCATCACACTTCCGGCGTTGCCGCTCATCTGGTGGGCCTGCACGTCTCACCCGCTCGCGCAGCCGACGCCGGCGCCGGAGCAGCAGACGAATATCTACATCACGGTCAAGCCGAACCGACAGCTCGACCTCGTGTTCATGGTCGACAATTCGCCGTCCATGGCGCCCAAGCAAGCCAAGATGAACGCGCAATTCCCTAAGTTGATCAACGCCCTCAAGGACCCGACTGATCAATCGCTGCCCGACCTGCGGGTCGCGATCATCGACAGCGATCTTGGTACTGGTGGTGCTTATCCTACGGGGTCGTGTGGGCCGAAGACGCTGCCGGATGGAACCAACTCCAACTACGGAGACCTGGGACGATTCCAAATGATTGGCGCCACAAAGTGCGGCGTGAACAGCGCGGATGCCCTCTTCCTCGAGTACAAAGGCGGCGCGGCCGTCAACTACACCGGCGACATCAACACCGTGTTTGCATGCTTGGCCACCAACCTCGGCACGGTCGGCTGTGGTGAAGAACATCAGCTCCAAGCCTTCGAGTTCGCCTTGGCCGCCAAGGGCATTGGCAACGAAGCTCAGCAAAACGCCTTTCTCCGTCCCAGCGCCTACCTCGGCCTCGTCTTCTTGACCGACGAGGACGACTGCTCGGCCGCGACCAACGATGGCATGTTCGGGCAGACGCCCGGCGGGACCGATCTGACCGCCGAGTCTGCGAGCTTGCGCTGCTACAGCCGTTCGCACGTGTGTAGTGGAAACAACCTGGCCGACTCCGGGCCGCTCTACCCCACCAAGAACGCATTCAAAGCCGCTCTCACCGACTGCTCGGCGCGCACCGACGCATGCCCCAATGGAACGGACGGACAGAACGCTCCTGGAACCGACACCTCGAAGCCGACCAGCTGTAGCCCGCTCAAGGGCATCGCGAATCTCGCTAGTCACATCAAGAGCGTTAAGTCTTCCCCGGACCAGATTCTGGTCGCCGGCATCTACGGCTGGCCGCTCAGCGATGCCGATCTGCAAACTGCACAGTACAAGATCGACCAAACGCCCAATCCGACGGCCGATCCGAATCACCCGACCGTCTTCGATTCGTGGCCGATTTGCTACGATCCTCAGCACCAGCCGTCCGGCTCTGGCTTCGATGCGACCGCAGCGGGTTGGGGTGCGACGGCGGGCTTGCGCAATGCTGCCTTCATCAAAGAGTTCGATACCAACGGCCTTTCGTTCAGTATCTGCCAGCTCGACTTCTCGGACTCGATGAGCCTGATCGGCGATACGCTCCGCAAGAAGCTGACGAACCTTTGCGTCGACTACAAGCTCTACGACACCGACACGAGCACCGCCGGTCTCCAGCCCTCGTGCCGCGTGGTCTATCGCGTCCCGAGTACCGTCAACAACCAGCTCGTGTGGACGGAAAATCCGAACTCGCTTCCGGAATGCGGACCGAACGACACCAGCGCGACCCTCGCCGTCGGCGCAGACTGTTGGCAGCTGACCCAGGACACGACCAGGTGTCCGACAACGGGCCAGCTCATCGAGGTCGTCCGTTCCAAGGACTCGCCAGCGCTCGATGCCGGTACCCAGGTCGGCATGCAGTGCCGCACCTGCACCGATTTCAAGGCCCCGCAAGGGACCGAGGCCTACGACGCCTGTAACTACTAGCGGCTAGCTGCCCCAGCTCAAAGGCCCACTTCCTTCGGGACGTGGGCCTTTTGCTATCGTTTGCCCACTTTTTCGGCGACCGCCGGGCGCACAGGGCCCAGGTTCGCGTCCGCCAGCCGAAGCGTTTGGCTGTTGTAAGGAACGTTGCTGCAAAAGGCATTGCGATCACAACGCGGTCCGAGGCCGGTCGCCCGCACGTGGAGCCTCTCGCGAGCACGCAACAACACCGTCCGAGCCGCCTCGATGTCGCTCGCGGCGAGCAGGCATTCGGCATAGGCCAAGCAGATCAGCGTCTCGCGATCACCGATAGCGCCCAGCGATTCCAGGGCGCCGTAGTAGGCTTCGTGCGCGGCAACGGACGCGTCGTGGATCTTGCCGCCACCAAGGTAAGCACGGGCCAGCAGCGAAAGCGCCGTCGCTCGTTCCGCCGGTGCCGCCGCCAGCCCCTTCGCAGCGCGTTCGGCAGCCACCGCCGCCTCTTCGAAGCGGCCCAAACCCAGCAGAATTTCCGCGAGCGTGCACAGGGCCAGGCTCTGTTCGCGCGAATCGCCGCGTGAACTGAGCGCCGCAATCGCTTGCCGGACCAGCCGTTCGGCCTCGGCGTGCTCGCGCCGCCAGCTGAGAACGCGCGCCAAATCACGACGACCGATGGCGGCTATCTCGGGCAAGCCCAAGCGCTCCGCATTGGCGAGAACCTCCCGCAAGAGCTCGATGGCGCGTTCGGTATCGCCGAGATCCGCATAGAGAGAACCAATTCCCGAGCGAACTGCACAGGCATTACGCTGGTCGCCCGCTTGCTCGAAGAGGGCCCACGCCGTCTCGAGCTCCTCGAGGGCACTCGTCGTCTCGCCGCGCGCCGCCGCCCTCGCCGCCCTCGCCTTGAGCACGAGGCCCCAGGCCTGCGGCTCGATGTCGGAAAAATAACCTGCCAGGCGCGCGGCTTCTTCGAGAAGCGCGTCGGAGGCAGCCAAATGTCCTGCCACCACCAAATGCGAGGCACCCTCGCTCAAGCACACGAGGAAGGCATCGCGCGCCTCCAGCTGCGGCTCGACGGCGCGCACGTTGGCGATGAGAGCGCCAAGCTCGGCCACCTTGCCTTGGCTGCCCAGCGCAACGATGGTCTGCCCCGCCGCCCGAAACCACATGGACGAGCCCGGCGAAAGCAAGGCCAGTGCAGACGTGCCCGCCGACTCCGCCCGAGAGAGCTCGCCCTGCCACCGGTAGGCTTCAGCCTGAACCAAGAACAGAGCGCCGCGAATCTCGCCCGACTGGGGATCGCGCGTGTCGGGCGAAAGGGCTTCTTGTCCAAGCCGAGCTCGCGCGACGGCCCCATCGAGATCGGTAGCTTTCAGCGCTTGCTCGGCGGCGCGCCGGTACCAGAAGGCCGCGCTTCGCGCATCGTTGCCCCGGCGAAAATGCTCGGCCAGCACGAATGGCTCGGGAGAGCTGTGCTCGAGCAACCATTTGGCCGCCAACCGGTGACCGAGCGATCGATCCTCGTCGGTCAGCATGGCGTACGCGGCTTCGCGAATGAGGGCGTGGGCAAAGGTGAATGCCGCGCTGCCGTCAGACGCAATCGACGACTCCGCGGCGTTGACCAATTCGCGTTCGCTCAGACGCTCGAGCCCTTCGCCAATCGCCGACCGCTCGCCGCCGAGGAGCGACGCCACGCCGTCGCGCGAGAACGTTTGGCCAAACACCGCCGCCGCGCGCAGCACGCGCCGGTTCTCGACACCCTCTTCCTCCAAACGGGCCTGCACGATACCCAAAATTGGTTCGGGGATCTCGCCCGAGCGTCCGGCATGCGCCGCGCGCACCAGCTCCTCGAGAAAGAAAGGATTGCCATCGCCGCGACGAACGATCTGGGCAACGACATCGTCGCTGGAAGGCGTGCCGAGGGCCTCCCGCACCAGCCGTTCGCTGGCTCGACGGGAAAGCGGCGGCAACTGCACGACGTGCACCTGGCGATCCGCCCACAAGTTGGGAAAGACGGTTTGCAGATCCGGTCGCGCCAGCGCCAGCACCATGAACGGGTAGTCGCGCAAACCGCGGATGGCGCCATCGAGAAGCCCGACCGTGCCGGCGTCTCCCCACTGCATGTCGTCTAGCACGACCAGCACCGGATTGACGTCGCACTCGGCGCGCATCCACGTCTCGAACGCCCGGCGAGTCGCATCGGCCATCAACACGGGATTCTGCCGCGCGCCCCGCAGCGACTCGTGGTCGCCCTCGGGAAAGCTGACGCCGGCCACTTCGCCGATGAAGGCGGTCACACCCGCGGCGACATCGTCGGGAAGGTTTCTGCCCACGCAATCGGAAAGTTTGCGCCGACGCTCGTCGGCCGAATCGTTGTCGGCGATGCCGGCCAAACGACGAATGGCTCGACCAAGCAAGGCATAGGGCGAGCCGGCTGCCAGCGAATCGCCTGCGCCGAGCAGCACCAGTACCGGCTCGGGTCTGGCGCGCAGCCACGCCATGAATTCTTGCAGCAGGCGCGATTTGCCGATGCCGGCCGGCCCCAAGACCAACACCGCCGACGCCTGTCGCTCCAGCGCCGAGTCCGTCAGAAGCCCAGCCAAGAACGACAGCTCTTGGCCGCGACCGAGAAACGTCGCCGGCCGACCGAGCAAGCTGCGCTTCGATTCCATGGTCTCGCGCGGCGACACCAAATACACGCCGCTGTCCTCGCGCACGAGATCGAAGCGGCCGGCCAGAAGTGGCGTCACGCTGTCCTCGACCCGCACCCGGCCGGATGTTGTCTTCAGCAACAGCGCCGCCGCCGCGTCGATCACGCTGCCCATGGCGGAGCGACGAGACAGCCGAGCAACGCCGAGCGCGACCACGACGGCGGAGTCAGGCAGGTGCTGGTGGATGAGGAGCGCGCAACGGGCGGCGAGCACCGCCTGGTCGGACGCCACCGTACCTTCGGGCAACGTGACGACCATCTTCTGGCCCGGCAGAAGGTAAGTCTTGGCCGTGAAACGAAGGGCCAGCCGCGCCTCCAACTCGGCCAGCGTCGGGGCTTGTCCGGGTGACGACAAAACGGGCGTGACCTTGTCTGCGGCCGGAGCCGGTGCCTCGCCCGAGTGCCGTGGCCCGACCGTGGCCATGACGATGCAGCTCACGCGCTGTTCGACAACCGTCAATTGCGTGTCCTGCGCGTGCAGATGAACGCCACCGTCCGAGAGATCTCCCATCGCCACCAGCGTACGCAGCACTTGCGCCGCCGTCGGGCGACGCTCTGGGTTCTTGGACAGCATGCGCGCCACGAGGTCGCCCACCACTTTGGGAACGTCGGGCACCACGTCGGACAGATGCGGCGGATCCTCGAGCATCAGCTTGGCGAGCAGCACGCCCGGTTCATGCCCGCGAAACGTCGGCTTGCCCGTCAGACACTCGTGCGCCACGCAACCCAGCGAAAAAATGTCGGCGCGGCCATCGACCGTGCCGTTGCCGTCGACCGTCTCCGGTGCCAAGTAGCCTGGCGTCCCGACCAGGTTGCCCGTGCGGGTGAGGCGCCGGCCGGCGTTGGCCAGCCGAGCGATTCCGAAGTCGAGGACCTTGAGCTGGCTAATTTTGCGGTCGAGCAGAAACAGATTGTGCGGCTTGATGTCCCGATGGATGACTTCGTGGGCATGGGCGTAGGCAAGCGCCTCGGAAGCCTGCTTGAGTAATATGACCGTATCGACCAGACTGGCAGGCTCGCGCTCCAGACGGCGTGCGAGATCCTCCCCTTCCAGCCATTCCATGACCAGGTAGCGATCGCCCCCCACCGTTCCGTGTGCCAAGTAACGAACGATGGCCGGATGCTGAAGCGCCGAGAGGATCTTCGCTTCCTGGACAAAACGCTCGCCTTCCCTGTCTTCTCCAGCGCGCAACAGCTTCACGCACACTTGCAGGTGGGAAACCACATCGCGCGCACGGTAGACCTCACCCATGCCGCCGGACGCGACCACGTCCTGCAGCCGAAAACGGCCAGCGATCAAACCGGAGCGAGCTTGTCCTCGACCGTCTCTCCGACGGACGCCCATTGGATCGATTATGCGCCTGTTCTGCCGCTCCGCTACTTGGGCAGGGAGAGGTCGAGCGAGTCTGTCAGCGCGACGATGGCCGTTCGCTACCGATGGCGGCGCCGTCGCCGCTACGCGGCTTGTCCCTTGAGGACCTCGCGCGCGATCACCAGCTTCTGGATTTCCGTCGTACCTTCGCCGATCTCCGCCAGTTTCACGTCGCGCAGATAGCGCTCGACCGGAAACTCGCGAAGGTAGCCGTAGCCGCCGTGGATCTGAACAGCGGCATTGCACGCTTTCACCGCCGCTTGCGAGGCGTAGTACTTTGCCACCGAAGATTCGCGGGTGGTGCGCTGCCCTCGGTCTTGCATCGTGGCCGCACGCCAGACCAAGAGGCGAGCGGCATCGAGTTCGGCCGACATGTCCGCCAACATGAGCCGAATCGCCTGAAAATCGGAGATGGGCCGCCCGAACTGCACGCGCTGAGTGGCGTAGGTGCGAGAGGCTTCGAGCGCGGCACGGCCGATGCCGACCGCCCACGCACCGATGCCGATCCGGCCGCGGTCGAGCACTTTGCACGTGTCGACGAAACCACTGTCTATCGGACCCAAGCGGTGCGCATCGGAGACGACGACCTCTTCGATGACAACGTCGGCGGTGTCGGACGCCCACAGTCCCATCTTCTGAACCAAACGACCCGGCCGCAGCCCGGGCATCCCCTTTTCGAGAACGAATGCGGTCAAGCCCTTCTGTTTCCGCGCTGGCGTCGTCGAAGCCAGCACGACATAGACGCCGGCCACCGATCCCTGGGTGATGAAGCTCTTGCCGCCATTGAGGACCCACTCGGGGCCAGCGCTGCCATTGCGACGGATGGCGCGCGTCCGCGCAGCGCCGGCATCCGATCCCGAATCGGGCTCGGTCAAGCACCAAGCGCCGAGCGCTTTGCCGCTGGCCAGGCGAGGCAAGTATCTCTGCCGCTGCTCTTCGTTGCCAGCCAGGTAGATGTGGTCCATGCACAAGAGGTTGTGCGAAGCCACGGTCAGCCCCACCGAAGCGTCGGCGCGGCCGATTTCCTCCACCGCGACCGCCAGGTCGAGCATGCCCATTCCCGCCCCGCCGTAGCGCTCCGGGATCTGAATTCCGAGCACGCCAAGCTCGGCCAAGGGCTCGATGATCTCGTGCGGGAATCGCGCATGTTCGCTCCATTCGGCGGCGCGCGGAATGAGTTCGCGCGCACAAAAATCACGCACCGTCTTCTGCAGGATCTTCTGTTCTTGGCTCAGCTCGAAATCCATCGTTCGCTTCCAACTAGAATCGGGATCGCCTACTTACGGTCCGCCGCCACCTTCAACTCGACCATCACGATCTTGTCCGATTTCTCGGCCTTTTCTCCTCTGTCTTGCTTGTCTTGCTTGTCAGGCGCGGCGACCTTCATCGCGTAGCCCGCTTTGCGTGGCAAATAGATCATCGAATCCGCCGCCAGCGGCAGCTTTTCACCGCCAACCTGCACGCTGCCCGTGCCGGAAACCAGGTAGAAAATCGTTGTCGCCGAAGGATCGCCCTTTCCTTGCAACTCGGCACCATCCGCGAGCTCCATCTGAACCAGGGACATCGGTTGGCCCGGCCGCGATTCGATGAGCGTCTTCGCGGTGCCCGCGCCGCGAGCCATGGCCACGGGTTTGACCTCCGCTGCCGTCGCGACCACGACCCCAACGTCCGCTGGCACTTTGACCGAAGCCGGATCGCGAATGACCTCGAACTCGGCCCGGCCGCGCGCATCGGTTGAATCGCGGTACACGCGTTCCGGTCCGGGCGGCGAGAACGCCTGCAAGAACACCGCGGTCGACTGCCGACCCATGTTTTCAATGACGTGCGGGTAGCCGGCCGGCACGAGTACCACCGCGCCTTCTTCCAGCTTGACGGGCGCCACGCCCTCGGGTCCGAGGATTCGAGCGTGCCCCTTGACGAGATAGAGAATCTTCGCGCTGTGGGGGTGGCGGTGCATGGCCACGCGGCTGGCGGGCCCGATGGAAAGCAAGGTCAGCGAAACGCCTTCCGCCTTCACGTTGGTCTCGTCGGCGAGAACCTTCACAGTGAAGGGAACGTCGCGCTTTGGCCCAGCGCCTTTCCCTTTGCTCGACGGCGCACCCAAGGCGCGCTCGGAAACGTCCGCGGCATTCACCACGTATTGGTTCTGCTGCGGCTTGAAGGAGAACGGCAGAACGACGCTGGCGCCCGGCTCGATCCCCTCGATGGTCCAGCCAAGCGCAGCCTTTTCGATGCACGCGGAAAGAGCGGGCGACGAAGCCTTGTCAGCCTTCTTGACCTTGGCCGCCGTCACGCGCCCGCCCTTGCCGACTCCGACCGTCACCTCGACGGTACCGGCGACATCCAGTCGATCGGCAAGCACCTTTTCGAAACAGCGGTGAACGTCCCCGCCATTTTTCTGCAGGGCATTTTCGATGGCCTGCGCGGCTTGCTGAGCCTCGCCGGCCTTGCCTTTGGTCTGTGCGTTCGCCGTGGGGTTGGCGGCCATCCCGAGGGTCAAGACAAGCGTTCCAGTTCCGAGGCGCTTCCACATGCTGGTTTGCTTTGTCACGGCTCTTTCGTAGATCGCCTGCGTAGGAAAGTCCCGTAGTTTTCGCAGGTATCGACTCCGCCTTGAACGCAGCGGGTCTTCGGGCGTTGCCCTCTTCATACGGCTCGAAAACGTGCCGATAGATTTCGGAAGGCATGCCCCGCGCATTGCACGTTTTCGTCTGTTTTTTCGGCTTGGCTTGGCCGCAGCTCGCGAGCGCGGCGACCGAGGTGCTCAAGACCAGCTCGGGCTCGCCCGTGCACTGGACACGCACACGGATTTCGGTGGCGGTGCAGACCGCGGCACCAAGCCGCACGGCTTCGCAAGAGGCCGTCGAGCTTGCGATCGAGCGTGCTGCCGACACCTGGAACGCGGTCAGCGCCGGACAACCGCACTTTTATCTCGCGCTCGGCGGGGACGCGGACGTCGTGATCGCCTTCTGCCGTGGGCGATGGCACGGCGACACCATCGACCTCGGCAGGTCGCAATTCACGGCGAGCCTCCACGACGGTTCGGTCAGCACCGCCACCGTGGAAATCAACGAGTGCGATCACAGCTTCAGCGGGCCCGACACGGCCGTCGCTGACAGCTTCGATCTACAATCGGTCATCACGCACGAGCTCGGCCACGTCCTCGGGCTCGGTCACAGCGACAACTCCACAGCCGTCATGCACCCCAACGGCAGCGGCGGTGCGCACGTGCGCAGGCCAAACGTCGACGATCAGACCGCCCTGGCCCTAATCTATTTCGGTCGCTTTTCGTTCGACGAAACGATGGCCGGCGACCGAGCACCGGTGATCGCGCACGCAGAAGTCGCCGCGCCCCGCACCCCCGCCCCGCCGCCGACCAACAAGGCCGAGCCGAAACCGCCCGAGATCGTGTCCGTGCTCAACTTGACCGCAGTCAGCGGCAAGCAGGTCATGGTTTACACTTCCGAGCCGACGATCTTGCCGCCGTTCGAATCTGCAGCAAAAGCCGGACACGCTCCAAGCCGGCGCATCAAGCGAAGCGTAGAGGCTCCCCGATGAGGCAAGGTCGTCGAAATTAGCGACGACGGATGAGGAGCCTGTTAGCGCCTAGGATTCCGTATTCGTCGAGGGCGTGCCGGTGTTTTCGGCAGGCGCCGCAGGCGGCGGTAGCGGTGCTGGCGCAGGCGGTGATACGGGCTCGGCCGCGACGGTCGCTGGCGTCTCTGCCGGCTCGGTAACGACGGGCTCATCCCAGCCACCGCGACGACGACCACTCCAGTTGCGATCGCTGCGCGGCGCTTGCGGCCTTTCGCCTTCCGGTCGGCGCGGGCCCGGACCAGGGCCACGGCGGCCGTTGCTCGGACCGCCGCCACCACCGGGACGACCGGCGGCGTTCGCCGGACGCGGACCACGGTCGGGACCGGGGCCACGATGATCTCGTCTGCCATCGCCTTGGGGCGCGCCGCCACCGGCACCTTCGGGACGTGGGCCGCGCGGTGGACGATCGCCCTGCGGAGGGCGAGGACCGCGCTGGTCGAAGCGCGGATCGCGCGGCGGACGAGCGCCTCGCGCGGGATTGGCATCGTCGGCATAGACGCGTTCGTTTTGGGGACGCGACAGCGTCCAGCCAGCTCCGCCACGCGGTGTCTCACGGCCTTCGTCCCTGGGCGCGCGATCCCCGGTGAACTTTGCACCATGGGCACCCGCTGGACTTCGGCTTCCGCCAGAACCGCCTGAACCGCCGGCCCCACCCGGACCACGGCCACCGCCGCCTGGACCGCCGGGCCCACGTCCACCACCCGGACCGCCGGGCCCACGCGGGCCACCTGGACCACGTCCACGTCCGCCGTCGCGATCCCGACCGGGACCGCCCCGACGCCCGTCGCGCCCATCGAACGATTCACGCTGCATGGCCTGCGGCCGCGGCATGAGGTCGACCAAATAGAGGAACTCGCCGCGTTTCTGCGCGCCGGCAGGCGCCGGATCGCCCTGCACCACGCGCACCAGGCGAACCTGGCCCGCTCGGCGGCCGACGACATCCAAGGCTTCCATCAGCCGCGACAAGCGATCGCCCTGCACTTGGAGAGCAGCACCAACTGCCTCGGCCTCTGGGCCTGTCCCCAAATCCACCGGCTCGGCCGGAGCAGCTTCTGCAGGCGCACTCTCGGCCGCAGGAACCTCCGCCGGGCCGGCGTCCTCGACAGGCGCAACTTCAGCCGCGTCATCCGCGGGCGAAGCGGCAGCATCGACTGCGGCGCCTTCGGTCGCGCCTTCCGCCGATTCCGTGGCGCTGGCGTTCTCCTCCGCTGGCGGCGCCGCCTCGGGCGCAGGTTCAGCTTTGGGCTCCTGCGGGTGCTCGGCCCGGAAAGCCCGCTGGGCCTCTGCTGCCCGCCGCAGCACGATTCCGGAAAACTCGGTGATGGTCTTCATGGTGGTGTGCCCTTCCTTGCGATGTGAATCAGGGCCCTTTTCGAGTCAATGCAGCGCTTTTCGTAGTTGTTTTGGAGGCTGCCGTCAATGGCAAGGTGGACCGCTCGTTCATTTGCCGCAAGCAAAGCAGCCACTGCCGCCCGATTTCGAGGCGCCACCCTAGCACGAAATAGCGAGAAAACAGTCCGTAGCTCGCAGAATTGGCTTCGTCGCCTATGGCGAAACGCAGGGCAGCAGGGTCGTCCGGCGCTGGGGCCGATCTTTTTTGGATTTTTTTCGGCAACCGCTTAAGCGCAGGCCGTCAGCAACCGAAAAAGAGCTGGCCGGGACTTGAGAATCAATTGCTCTCTTCGACGACTCAAGCCCGCCTGCGGAGGATCATCTTATGCACCGATTTGAAACGACGCCTGAATTAGCCACTGGCAATCGCGACATCGACCATCAACTGCAAACGCTGTTTGCCATGGTCAACGAAATCCTATTCTCGCTCGAGCTCGCCCAAAGCCGAGACCAGTTCCGCAGAGCCGTGAACTTCATGGTCTCGTACATCGAATACCACTTCGCCGCCGAAGAGCTGGCGATGCTGGAGCGCGGATACGATAGCCGACGCTTCCATACCGCCTTTCACGATCACGTACGCCGCGAGGCTCGCACCATCGCAGCGAACTTGTCGCGCAAGGGATCCACGGAGGAAGCGCAATCGGCGATCTTCTTCATGTTCGAAGACTGGGTCGAGTACCACGTGCGCGAGTCCGATCGTCAGCTCGCCTCGTATCTTCACGAGCACGCTGGCCACGGCGCGGTTGCCCTGCCCGGCATCCGCCCGCTCAAAGCCGCCGGCAAAATCTCCGCTGATTTCGACGAACAGATCCTCACGCACGTCGCGGGCGTGGCGTAGGTCGCGGCGCGAGAGCGCTCGCCCGCTTGGCGAGAGCGCCCGCCCACTCTTGCGAAAGGTCTGCCCAAGTCGCGAAAGAGCGAGCCCAAGTCCCGAAAACTCCCCGCGACTTGCAAGATCGCCTGCATCGCTTGCCGACGCCCATGGGAAACGTCGCGTGCCGGAATCTCGATGAAGCTTGCCCGACTTGCGAAAACCCGCCTACGCTCGCCAGCCAAGCCGCGCAGGCGATAGCCTCAATCCCTGAAAGCGGCCGAAAGTCGCGACGACGAAGACACAAGGGCTTGGAGCGCGCCCGCAGCCCGGATCAGCACGATCGCTCCACCGCGCTTCAGCGTGAGCGAAAGAAAAGTGGTGACCCCATCGGGACTTGAACCCGAGATTACGCCGTGAGAGGGCGCCGTCCTAACCGCTAGACCATGGGGCCGTTGCTAAGCTGCAACTTTTGGAAGCTAGTTCGGGGATAAGGATTCGAACCTTAATAGCCAGATCCAGAGTCTGGCGTCCTGCCATTAGACGATCCCCGAATATGTTTGCGGCGGGCTGCCCCGCCGTGGGTGACATTTGTAGCAATGCGGACGTTCCTGTCAAGGACCTGCATGCATTCTGGCGAAAATTCGCTATCTTGCCCGCCCTTACAATCGGTGTACTTTAGAGCGCAACTGCAGGCGGCGGCTGGCCGCGATGAGGAACATGGATCTCAGCTTCTGGGCCGCAACGGATATTGGGCGCAAGCGTACCCACAATGAGGACAACTTCCTCGTCGACCAAAAGCTCTCCCTCTTCGTCGTGGCCGACGGCATGGGTGGACACGCCTCTGGCGAGGTTGCGTCACAAATTGCCGTGACCGAATTTCGCGCCGCGGTCGACAGCCGGCGCGACATTCTCGACGCGTACGCTCGCCACGACACTGGGGTCACCACGCACGACGTCCTAGGCGTCCTCGAGTACGCGGTGCAGACGGCCGGACTGGCCATTTTCGAGCGCGGCCAGAAGGAGCCCGACAAGCGCGGCATGGGCACCACCATCTCCGCCTTCTTGCTCATCGCCGAGCGCGGCTTCATCGCGCACGTGGGCGACAGCCGGGTGTACATGGTGCGCGGTGGGCAGACGGTGCAGCTGACGGAAGACCACTCGCTCATCAACGAGCTCATTCGCCACGGCAAGGTCACGCGCGAGACGCTGGCCAAATCGCCCTACGCCTCGTACAAGAACGCCGTCACGCGCGCCCTGGGCGTTTACGAGACGGTGCAGGTCGACACCATCGACCTCGAAGTCCTGCCCGGCGATCAATTCCTGCTGTGCTCGGACGGGCTACACGCCTACCTCGACGAGAAAGAGATTTCGCGCCAGCTCGCCGAGGAAAGCGTCACGGCCATTCCGAAGAAACTGGTCGATCACGCCAACAACGGCGGCGGGCACGACAACATCACGGCCGTGGTTCTGCGCGTCCACGCCGACGCGACCGCCGTCGCGGACGCGCGCTCGCAAGAGCTCAATCGCAAGGTCGAGGTCCTCAAGCAGATGCCGCTCTTCCGGCACCTGACGTACAAGGAAATCCTGCGCGTGCTCGCTCTCACCGAGGTCAAGGATTACAACCCGGGTGACGACATCGTCGTCGAGGACGAGCCGGGCAGCGAGCTCTACATCATTCTGTCGGGCAAGGTTCGCCTGCACAAAGAGGAGGCGCTCGTCACCTACCTTGGGCAGGGCGCTCACCTCGGCGAGATGGCCCTAGTGGACAATGGCCCCCGTTCGGTGACGGCCACGGCGGAAGAGCCGTCGCGCATGCTGGTCCTGCGCCGCCGCGATTTCAACGACCTCATCCGCAACTACCCGCGCATGTCGGTGAAGCTCCTGTGGAGCTTCGTGCAGGTTCTCGGACAACGGCTGCGCAAGACGAACGCCGACTTGGCCGGCGCGCGCAACGAAGCGGCGTCGGACATCTCGGATCAGGTCCTGTTCGACGAATAGCACGACAAAACGCGTGCGGAGCCTGCCAGCTTTGCTGGCAGCGAAGCTTCGCGGGAGGGTTTGGGAACCCTCCCAGGGTTCCCATTAGGAAAGCCGCGCGAGCGCTGCCTCGACGTTGGCCAGCGCCGCCTCGATCTCGGCCAATCGGCCGCGATCCTTGTCGAGCACGGCCTGTGGCGCACGTTCGATGAACTGCGGATTGGCCAGCTTCTTGGCGATGAATTCCCGATCTTTGGCCAGCGTCGCGCGATCTTTTTCGAGCTTCGCGCGCTCGGCGCCGGTGTCTGCAATCTTCGCCGCGGCGACCAGCAATACCTCGACGTCGCCTGCCATCGAGGTTATCACCCTGCCCTCCGGTGCGTCGCCGCCACGGCGAACGACCAGCTCGCCCAGGCGCGCCTGCTCGCAGACGAGGCTGCGATAGCCGTCGAGGATTGTCTTCTTGTAATCGTCGGCGACGTTGAGGATCACCTTGGGCCGCTCGGACGACGGAACCGTGTTTTCGGTGCGCAGAGAACGGACGACGGTGACCACCTTCTGTACCAGCGCCATCGAGGCTTCGGTGGCGTCGTCCAGGTAGCGCGGATCCGCAATCGGGTAGAGCGTAATCATGATGCTCTGAGGAGCTCCCTGCGGCTTGGGAAGCTTCTGCCACAGCTCTTCCGTGATGAACGGCATGAACGGGTGAAGCAGGCGCATGGCCGCATCGAGCACCGTCACCAGGGTGCCCTGAATCTTCCACCGCTCGCTGGCGCGCGCCGGATCCTGCAGGCGCGCCTTGGCCAGCTCGATGTACCAGTCGCAGATCTCGTCCCAGATGAAGTGATAGACGGCCTGCGCTGCCTCGGCGAAGCGGTAGTCCTCGAGAGCTCGATTGATTTCCTCGGTGGCACGCTGGGTGCGGGAAAGGATCCAGCGCTCGGGCAAATCGAACTCGGCGCTGTCAGGACCGTCGGGCGTGCGGTCCACGAACTGATCGGCATCGTAGTCGCCGAGGTTCATGAGCACGAAGCGCGAGGCATTCCAGATCTTGTTGGCGAAACGGCGCGCGTCCTCGACGTTGCTCCACGAGAATTTGATGTTCTTGCCTTGCGCCGCCTGATTGGTCAGCCAGGCCAGGGCGAAGCGAAGCGCGTCGGCGCCGTGCTTTTCCACGACCTCGACGGGGTCGATGGTGTTGCCCTTCACCTTCGACATCTTGTCGCCCTTCTCGTCGGTGACCATGGTGTGCAGGTACACCGTGCGGAACGGCACTTTCTTCATGAAGTGAAGGCCCGCCATCAGCATGCGCGCCACCCAGAAAAACAGAATGTCGTAGCCGGTCTCCATGACCGTCGTCGGATAGAAGGTGCGCAGCTCGCGCGTCTGCTCGGGCCAGCCGAGCGTGGCGAACGGCCACAGCCACGACGAGAACCACGTATCGAGCACGTCCTCGTCCTGGTTAAGCTGCTTGCCGCCGCAATGAACGCACGCCGTGGGCGTTTCGCGCGCGACGGTTGGCTGATTGCAGTCCGCGCAATACCACGCCGGAATGCGGTGGCCCCACCACAGCTGGCGCGAGATGCACCAGTCGCGGATGTTGTTCATCCAGTGGAAGAACGTCTTGGTCCACGTCTCCGGGACGAACTTGGTCTTGCCCTGCTCGACCGCTTCGATGGCTGGCTTGGCCAGCGGCTCCATCTTCACGAACCACTGGGTCGACATCATCGGTTCGACGACGGTGTGGCAGCGCTGGCAGTGGCCCACCGAGTGCACGTGCTTCTTGCTGCCGCGCTCGAGGCCGAGCTTGGCCAGCTCTTCCTTCACTTTCTTGCGCGCCTTGAAGCGATCGAGACCCACGAATTCGGGGCCGCCTTCTGCTGTCACCACACCCGTGTCGTCGAAGATCGAAATAAACGGCAGCTTGTGGCGCTTGCCGCACTCGAAGTCGTTGGGATCGTGCGCGGGAGTGACCTTGACCGCGCCCGTGCCGAACTTCGGGTCGACCAAGACAGAATCGGCAATCACGCGGAATTCGCGACCGGTGAACGGATGCTTGATGACCTTGCCAATCTTGGCCTGGTGACGAGGATCGTCGGGATGCACGGCAACCGCCGTGTCGCCCAGCATGGTCTCGGGCCGCGTGGTCGCCACCACGACTTCGCCCGAGCCGTCGGCCAGCGGATACGCGAATTCGTAGAGCTCGCCCTGCGCACCTTCGTCGTGCTCAACCTCGAGATCCGAAAGCGCGGTCCGGCACGACACGCACCAATTGATGAGGCGCCGGTCGCGATAAATCAGGCCTTCCTCGTGCAAGCGAACGAACGCCTCGATCACGGCCCGCGAATACTCGGGCTCCATGGTGAACTTCAGGCGCTCCCAGTCGAGCGAGCAGCCCATCACCTTGAGCTGTTCGAGAATGCGATTGCCGTATTGCTCGCGCCACTTCCAGATCCGTTTGACGAATTCTTCGCGACCGAGGTCGTGGCGCGATTTCTTTTCCGTCGCGCGTAGCTCGCGCTCGACGACCATCTGCGTGGCGATGCCGGCGTGGTCGGTGCCCGGCAACCACATGGCGTTGTATGCGGCCATGCGACGCCAGCGGGTGAGCAAATCCTGAATCGTGCAGGTGAGCGCGTGCCCCATGTGCAGGGCGCCGGTCACGTTCGGCGGCGGGATGACGATACAAAACGGCGCCTTGGGCGTGGCAGCGTCCGCGTGGAAATAGCGACACTGCATCCACTCTTGGTACCAACGCGATTCAATGGCAGCGGGATCGTAATTCTTGGCGAGCTCGGTCATGACGGAACCTGACGGATCGAGGGTGGGAAAAACAGAACGGAACCGGAATCTACTTCTTCGCGCTCGCCAGACGATCGATTTCTTGTCGAATGATCGTCTCGGCGAGCTCGGGTACTACTTCCCACACGACCTGCTCGATGATCTCGCGGGATAGCTTGGCGATGGCCTCGTACTCGGGACCGCGGGCCGCAAGGGCGGCGACCTTTTGATCCACCGCCGCCGAAACCGCCGCAGAGAAGGTAGACGGGGCAATCGACGGCGCGGGGGCGATGGCGGCCGGCGGAACCGGCGTGGCAACCTTGCGTGTCACTGGCGCCGGTGAAAGCACCGACGAAATGGGTGGCTGCGCCGGCGGTACGCGCGGCAAAGGAGGACGCACGGCGGGCGGTACCAGCGACGCTGGGGATGCCGAAGACGCTGGAAGCGACGGCGGCGGAACCACCGGTCTGGTGAAAACAGGACCCGTGGGCGCAGGCGGCATCGACGTGGCCGGAATCCCGGTGGTCGGACGGATGGGAACGGCAATCGAGGGAACCGCCGGCGTGGCGCGCGCCATCGGCGAGGGCATCGCCACGGGGCCGGACGCAGGTTTGGCCGGGACCGGCGGCTTGACCGATGGAAAGCCCATCATCGTGCGATTGAGCGGCGGCTTGGTTGCGGTCGGCGCCGAGGTCGACGGTTGCGGCGTCATGCCCGTGCGCACGGCCGGCATGGAGGCCGACGGACGCGCACCGGGAATCAAGGATGGACGCGGAGAAATGGAAGGAGGCGGAGAAGCAGTGGGCGGAGCAGCAACGATGGGACGATTGCCCGACGGTCGCGTCGCAGGCTTGGCCGCCCACGCCGATGGCGACTGCGCAGGTGACGGGGGCGTCCCCCGCTCGATGGTGATCTCGCCATAGCTGTCATCGTCGCCAGAAGGAAAGTCGCTGCTCGTAATACGAGCGGTATTGTCGTTGAAGTCGGCCGAGACTTCCGGCATGGAACCGCTGTCCGACCTGGCCGGCGGAGACAGTGCCGATGCGACTGCGTCCAGCAACGACTGACTCTCGAAGGGCTTGGCCAGATGACCGTCCGCCCCGACCTTGCGGCCGCGAACCTCATCGTAAGGGTTGTGGCTCGACGCGAGGATATAGACCGGCACTTCGGCCAGGCTCGAATCCGCCTTGATACCGGCGCACAAATCGTAGCCGCTGCCCGCGCCAAGGACGATATCGGAGAGCACGAGATCGGGCCGTCCGTCTTTCTTGGCCAGGGCAAGCGCCTCGTCTACCGACCGGGCGAAGGACAGCTCGTAGCCCGAGCCGTTCATCACCATGGCGAATGCTCGTTGAATCGTCCGACTGTCGTCCGCGACCAGGATGCGCTTGCTCATCAATATTTACCCAGTGTCTCCTTCGATAACATGGAGGGCAAAACGGGTCAATTCCGCGAAGCGCTACAAGGGGGCCACGGGGGCGAAAACCACACAAAGAGGCGGCCGAGCGCAAACCCGGCTATCATGGCTTTGACGTGCACGCGCGCTCGAAAGCAAGGTTCTCCGCAGGTATCGCGCTCGTGCTTTTCCTGCATCTTCTGGCCCTCCCCTGCCGCGCGAGCGACCGCGACGACGCCGACCCTTGGTGGGGCAAAGACAAGGCCCTGCACTTCTCGGCCTCGGCGTTGATTGCCGTCGACGGATACGCGGGGGCATCCCTCGTTTCCAAGCGCGAAACCGTTCGCGCCGGTGCGGGCTTGCTGCTGGCGTTTGCCGCAGGCGCCGCCAAAGAAGTGTATGACCAGCACGCAGGCGGCGATCCATCGTTTCGCGACTTGACCTGGGACGTAATCGGCGCCGCGACCGGAACCGCGCTGTCGTGGCTCGTCGACCGCTTTCTCTTTTGATCCTATGGAGTAACCGATGAACGAACCGAAGCTGAAAACACCGTCCGTAGCTCGCCATCCTCTGGCCTACAAGAACGAGAAGTTTCTCGACAGCGACGACGCCCGCGGCTTGCGCATCCTCGCCGAGTACATGGAGCCGCTCGCTCGCTTCGAGAAAGAAGAGGTCCCGGGCACGGTCGTGTTCTTCGGCTCGGCGCGCCTGCAGGAAAACGGCCTGCTTGGGCAATATTACTCGGATGCGCGTGAGCTCGCCCAACTGTACACGGCATGGACCAACTCGCTGCCACCGGGAACGCCCCGCTACCTCATCTGTTCGGGCGGGGGCAACGGCATCATGGAGGCAGCCAATCGCGGTGCTGCGGACGCCGGCGGGCGGACCATCGGGCTCAACATCAGCCTGCCCGAAGAACAAAGCGCCAACCCCTACATCACGCCCGAGCTGTCGTTCGAGTTCCACTACTTCTTCATGCGCAAGCTGTGGTTTGCCCACCCGGCACGCGCCGTCGTGGTCTTCCCGGGCGGCTTCGGCACGATCGACGAGATGTCCGAAATCCTGACCTTGTCCCAGACGCGCAAGCTGGAAGGCAAGATGACCGTCATCCTTTACGGCGAGCAGTACTGGAACGAAATCATCAATTTCGGGGCGTTGGCCAAGTACGGCATGATTCACAAGAACGACCTCGAGCTCTTCAGCTTTGCCAGCACGCCGGCCCAAGCGCTCGACCTGCTCAAGCGTGGCATTACTCCCGAGCTGGCCGCGGCACCGCCTGCCGGCTACGCGAAGACCCGTCCTGCCTCGAATGCGACCTACATCTATCAAAGGAGCGGCGATTGATTGAGCTAGAGTTCATCGGCGCCGCGCGCGTCGTCACGGGTTCGAAGCACATCCTGCGCACCTCGAAGGCTGCGGTTCTTCTTGACTGCGGCATGTTCCAGGGGCGAAGACGCGAATCCACCGAGTTGAACCGCGGCTTGCATGTGCCAGTGAACGAGATCGATGCCGTCGTGCTTTCCCACGCACACATCGATCACGCCGGCCTTCTGCCGCTGCTGTACAAAAAGGGCTATCGCGGTCCGGTTTACGCGACGCCGGCGACGCGCGACCTTTGCACGCCGATGCTAATGGACGCGGCGATGATCCAAGAAGCCGACGCCAAGCACATCAAGAAGCTAATCGAGCGCGACCGGCTGGACATGGAGCCCGTCGAGCCACTCTATGGTCCAGAGGACGTCACCGGTTTGCTGGGCCAGATCATCGGTCTGCCCTACCGCCGGTCGCACCTCATTGCGCCAGGCATAACGCTCAGGCTGCTCGATGCCGGCCATGTGCTCGGCAGCTCCATCGTCGTGCTCGACGTCGAGGACGACGGCGCCCGCGCGCGCGTGGCCTTCGCCGTCGATCTAGGCCGCAAGGGTCTCCCGATTTTGCGCGACCCCGAAGTCCCCACCGGCATCAATTGCTTGGTCACGGAAAGTACCTACGGAGACAGACACCACCCGCCCATCGAGGAAGTCGACAACGCGCTCGCGGATGCCATCAATCGCACGGTCCGCCGCGGGGGCAAGATTCTCATTCCTGCGTTCGCGCTGGAACGCGCGCAAGAAGTGGTCTACGCGCTCAAGCGGCTGCGCGCCGCCCAAAAGGTACCGTCGATCCCCGTTTACGTCGATTCGCCGCTCACCGTGAAATTGACCGACGTCTTCAAGATGCACCCGGAGTGCTACGACAAACAAATGTACGCACGGCTGGTCGGCGGCGATCCGCCCTTCGAGTTCGACGGGCTTCACTACGTTTCGGACAAGGAAGAATCGAAGGGCATCGCCGCGCAGCCGGGACCGTACATCGTCATCGCCGCCAGCGGCATGTGCGAAGCCGGCCGCATCCTGCACCACTTACGCGAAGGCGTGGAGGACCAGCGCAACACCATTCTCATCGTTGGCTTTCAGGCGCAGCACACGCTTGGCCGACGCATCGTCGAGCGCCAGCGCGACATCAAGGTCTTCGGTGTCATGCGCCGCCTGGCGGCCGAGGTCACTGTGCTCAATGGCTTCTCGGCGCACGCCGACCAGAAGGATCTGCTTGGGTTTGCCGAGGCGGTTCGCGACCAAGGCAAGCTCCACCGGGTCGTTTTGGTTCACGGCGAGCCTCCGGCGCAAGCAGCGCTCCTGGGAAAGCTCACCGAGGCGGGCTTCCCCACGGTATCCGCGCCAGGACCGGGCGAAAAAATCCGCCTCTAGCCCTGAGCTCACCTCGCGGCGCGAGGTGTTCAGGTCCAAAGCCGACAGAGAACGCAGAGAAAGAGGGGAATGGGATCGGGGGAGGTGATGCGGGTTTTCTTTCTCTGCGTACTTTGTCGTCTTTGTCGTCTTTGTCGTTCTCGTCGCCTCCGGGACTAAACCAACCGATCGATGAGATAGCTCGCTGCCGAATGCGCGTCGCCGCGAACGCCCTCGAGGCCATTGCACCGGCGGGACACGACTTCGAGCGCACGCAACACGCGTTCCGGGTTCCGTTGCGAGGCCACGGCGTGCTTGAACATGCCGAGCAAGGATTGGCCCCGCGCCAGAAGCTTGGGCTTGAAAACCGCACCGGCCTGGTAGGGGGCGAACAGAATCAGCCCGATGGGCAACGGCTTGGGCTCGCTATTCTTGCCGAGCTCGTCCATCCAGTACGAGAGCACGGTGCCGGGCACGGTCCAGTTCGCCGAACGGGCTGGAAAAGGCTGCACGGTGTTGCCCTCGATCACGGCGTATTCGTCCGAGAAATAGGTCGCGCCGCAGCCGACCAGGGCGCGTACCAGCGTGCTCTTGCCCGAGTGCGGGCCTCCCGGAATGACAATCGCACGGTCGCGCCAGCCGACCACGCCAGCACGCAGGAACAATTTCCGCGGCGACCGTTCGGCCAAGAGGAACTTCAGATCGTCTTCGAAGGCGTCCGCAACGACTTCAGGCTCGGACGAGCGCACGAGCGGCCGCCCGTCGGCACTCAGCATGAAGCTCAGATCGCCGTCCGAAGCTTTGGACGGCAACGTTCGAAAGACGTACGTGCGAGCCATGGCCCTCGCACTGGTCGGGATCGAGACCGACGGCAGACGATCGAGCAAGAGATGGTAAGCCGAAACGTCGTCGGCGCGCATTTCCCAGGAAACGCCGAAAGCCGAATAGCGGCCGCCTGCGAGCAACCCGTCCTGCAAGCTCGGCGAAGCTGTCCGATGGACACGTGGGGTCGCCCCCAGGCTACTTACTGTTCTTGGATCTTCCATCGTCCACCCCCTCAGCTCAGTTCGTGCGCTACTCTTGGGATGACAGTACGACGGAAGGCGATGCTTTCGAGAGTCGCAGGGCTCCCGATAATCGTGTCGGGCCGTCGGCTAATGCGGCGTAGTCCTGCGTCCTACAAATCTTGGCGCACTGCCGAAGAACCGTCCCAAATTCCGGACTCCAGCCGTCTTTTTTTGGCCGTTTTCCTCATTCTCAGAGGAGGACGCGGCACACGCGCCCGTGCGCGCTATGCTTGCGCGCATGCCAGATCCATCCATGTCTAGCCTGCTCGTCATCTTCGGCGCCTCCGGCGACCTGACCCAGCGCAAGCTCATCCCTGCCCTTTTCGAGCTTTTTCAGGCCGGCATCCTTCCCGGCGGCGTCAGCGTCCTCGGGATCAGCCGAACCAAGCTGAACGACGACGGTTTTCGCGATCGCATGCGTTCAAGCTGTGCCTCGCGCGCGGGATTTACCGAGGCGCGGTGGACGGAGTTTGCACGACGGCTTTACTATTTCCCGGCGGACGCCGCCAACAGCTCGGAATGGCCGGCCATCACGCAGTCCCTTCAAGCCCACTGCGACGGCGGCGGCAACCTGCTCTTCTATTTGTCGGTCGCCCCCGAGCTCTACAAGCCGATCATCGCGAACATCGGCGCCGCAGGGCTGGTCACGCCGGGAAAAACCTGGTGCCAGGTGCACGATCATCCCGAGCCTCGTCAACGCATCATCGTCGAGAAGCCGTTCGGCTCGGATCTGGCGTCGGCGGAAGAGCTCAATCGCGCCATAGGGCGCGTTTTTGATGACGAAGACGTCTTTCGCATCGACCACTACCTGGGCAAGGAGACCGTCCAGAACCTGCTGGTCTTCCGCTTTGCCAACTTACTCTTCGAGCCGCTGTGGAATCGACGTTATGTCGACAACGTGCAAATCACGGCCGCGGAAACCGTCGGGCTCGAAGGCCGTGCCGGCTATTACGACAACGTCGGCGCCTGCCGCGACATGATCCAGAGCCACCTCCTCCAGCTCATGGCGGTCGTGGCCATGGAACCGCCCACGGCATTCCGCGCGGCGGATCTTCGGAACGAGCAGCGGCAGGTGCTGGAAGCGATTCGGCCCGTCGCCTACGAAGACGTTCCCCAGGTCGCGGTTCGCGGTCAATATGGCCGCGGCGTGGTGGCCGGCAAGACGCTGGCCGGTTATCAGGAAGAGCCTGGTGTTCGCCCCGGCTCGACGTGCGATACATACGTGGCCCTCAAGCTAATGATCGACAACTGGCGGTGGGATGGCGTGCCCTTCTTCCTGCGCACCGGCAAGCGCATGCGGCGCAAGCTGACCCAGTTCGTGATCAACTTCAAACCGGCGCCGCACCTCTTTCGCAACCTCGACAACGGTCGCGTGCAGCCCCGCCACAATCAGCTAGTGGTCAATGTTCAGCCCGACGAAGGCATCAGTTTGCGCTTCGAAGGCAAAGTACCCGGGCAAGGTCTTCAATTGAAATCCGCCCTACTCGACTTCGACTACGGACAACAATTCAAAGCCGCGCCTTTCGAAGCCTACGCCACCCTCCTACTCGAGGCGATCCGCGGTGATCAGTCGCATTTCAAAGACCGCCACGAGGTGGAAGCAGCCTGGCGAATCGTCATGCCGGTGCTGGACTATTGGCGCGATCATCCCGGTCGCGATGGCGACGACGGGCTCACGAGCTACCCGTCGGGCAGCTGGGGACCGGCTGCGGCCGACGAATTGATCAAGCCGTTCGGCAAGTGGCGCAATCCGGAGACCGACGGCTCACGCGCCGATCCGCCCCGCGAAAACGAAGTCCTCATCAATCGGTGACGGTGGAGATCGGAGATGAGCGACACGCTTTCGGGCTTGCCGGGTGCACACGTTGTCCGTCCCACCGCCGAAGAGGCGGCGGACGCGCTGGCAGAGATTCTCGTCGAGCACCTGCAAACCCGACTGGTTGTCGCCCGAACGGTGCATCTGGCACTGTCCGGAGGATCGTCGGCGAAGCTGCTCGGGCTGGCATTGAATGAGCAGAGGCGGCTTTCGAGCGACGAATGGTCGCGCGTGCATCTGTGGATGGTCGACGAGCGCTGCGTGCCCGACGACGATCCGCAACTGAATTTCGCCTTGATTCGCGACGGTGTGGCCACGCCGCTTTCGATTCCCACCGCCAATCTGCACGCCATGCCTGTGCTTCGCAAGAACGGCGATCGAGAGTACGAGCACGCTCTCACGCAGGCTCTGTCTGCCCGTCCGCCCGCCGACCGTCGTTTCGATGCGGTGGTGCTAGGGATGGGTCCCGACGGGCACACGGCCAGTCTTTTTCCGCAATCCCCGGCCCTCGACGAAGCCGAGCGGTGGGTAGTTTTCAACGACGGCGAACAGGTTGTGGCGCCCCGACCGCGCATGACGCTCACCTATCCGGCCTTGCGCTCGGCGCACCTCATCGTACTGCTGGTCACGGGAGCCGGGAAGCGCGAGGCTTTGGCCAAGACCGCCGCACGCACTTCCGAGTTTCACCTGTGGCCTGTCGCCGGGATTTTTCCCCAAAGCGACGCCCGAATGCTCTGGTTCGTCGATCACGCTGCGCTGCCGGCGCCGTGATCGGCGACACGAGCGCGACACCGCTGTCAGGCGCTCGTCGCCTTTTTGGCTAAGGCGTGCGGAATTCCGAGGCTTCCGCCTGCGAAACGCCGGCGCACTGATTGCTTCGGTAGCGGCCACCCGTAAGGAATTCCCCACTCAGGACACTACTTGTGGGTCAGGAGTGTTCGGAGTGTGATCGACTTCACTTCTCAACGCCTATCCCCTCGTGTCAGTATCGCTCACGCGTTCGTTCACTTAATTAAGGAGATCCGCGATGAAGGCTAGTGAAGTGGACCCCGAAAATAGGACCATGGGCTAAGGTGTAGTCCGCCTCAACGACGAGGCAGGACACGATGAAGAACCGACAGAAGCATTCAGCAGCATTCAAGGCGCAGGTCGCACTCGAAGCC
>Ga0265339_10000140_pt1 | contig 60076 bp, 52 predicted proteins | sample 4CB219metaG_FD_202085 | JGI IMG/M metagenome (GOLD analysis project Ga0265339, IMG submission 202085) | Rhizosphere microbial communities from Carex aquatilis grown in University of Washington, Seatle, WA, United States - 4-CB2-19 metaG | ecosystem: Host-associated > Plants > Roots >... | reverse complement strand
TGGCCGCTGTAGCCGAGCGCGTAAAAGATGTTGCGATGCGCGCCGGTCACTCCCATCGAGCAGACGCGGTCGAGGGTGATCGCCAGAGGACCGCTCCAGCGCTGTGCGATTGGCTCGCCCACCAAGTTGGGAAAATAGCCGCGCAAGCGGCGTTCGACGGCGGCGTAAATCGGTGCGGCGCGCGACACGGGCTCGCACACCGGCGAGCCGCCGAAGCGATACGTGTATGCGCCGTTGCTGCCGCCGCCGAACGCCAGGCGGCCGCCGGGCGTGCGGCAGCCGTACGCGATGCGGTCACGATCGTCGCTGAAGCCTGCATAGGGTCCCCAGCCGAGCGCTGCCCAACGCGCGGCCGGCAACGGATTCGTCGCCACCATATGCGCGTGCAGCGGCAGGATGCCGCGGCGAAAGAAGCCGAGCGCCGGCGTATACGCGTTGGTGGCCAGCACCACCGCCGGTGCGCGCACGGCGCCGTGCGGCGTGTGCAGTGCCGGTATCGCGCCGTCGTCGATGCGCAGCACCGGTGTTTGCTCGTAGATCGCGACGCCGCGCGCCTGCAGCGCTGGCCGCAGGCCGCGCAGCAGCGCCGCGGCGTTGACCCGCGCCGCGTGCGGGTCGAGCACCGCGCCATGCGCGCCATGCACGCCGACGGCGCGCCGCGGCAACCACTGTAGCGGCATCCCCCAGGCGGACCACTGGGCGAGGCGTCGCTCGGCCGCGTCGGCGCCGGCCGCGCTGGTGTACACCTCGAGACAGCCGTCGCGCGCAAAGCCGGCGTCGAGCGCCGATGCGGCGGCCAGCGTCTCCACGGCGGTGATGCCGCGCAGCGTCGTCGCGTAGATGCGCTGCAGCGCGGCTGGATCATCCGGCTCGACGCCGTTGATCCAGTTCAGCACCTGGCCGCCGTTGCGGCCGCTGGCGCCGTAGGCCAGCCCGCGCGCCTCGAGCAGAACGATGCGGCGATTGGGAAAGCGTGCGCTCAGGTGCCACGCGGTCGACACCCCGGTTAGGCCGCCGCCGACGATCGCCACGTCGGCGGCAATCTCGGCATGCAGCGCCGGGAGCCGCTGGTATGGCGGCAACTCCAGGAGCCACGCGGCGCGGTTGTCATCGAGCTGGTCGGATCGCATGGCAGGCTCAGCCGCGGGGGCGAAGAGAGCTTTACACCCGTGCGGGGCCCTGGGCATCCTTCGGCAGGAGCTCCTGTGACCCTCGGCACGCGCGTTCGTCTCTGCCTCAAGGATCTCTATCAGCAGGACATCGTCGAGATGATCGAGCGCGAGACGCGGCGCTACGAGCTGGACTCGATCGAGCATCCCGACCATCCCGACTTCACGCGCGCCTATCAGGTGCTGTGGGACGCGTTTGGGCCGCAGGGCGAGATGGAGCCTGAGGCGGCGATCCGCCGCTTCCTGCGCGACGACGCCTTCGAGCCGCTGCCCTCGGGCACGTTCATTCGCTACTTCCTGCTGGTCGCCAAGGATCGCGACGGCAACTTGCGCGGCGTGCGCGACGGCTCGGTGATCTACAATCCACGTTGGGCGCCCGATCTGTGCACCGTGTATCTGTCGCACATCTTCATGCTGCCGCAGGCGCGCGGCACGGTGCTGACCTACTGGCTGCGCATCGCGCCGGTCGAGCTGGCGGTCGAGTTTCTTCTCGCCCTTCAGCAACGCGGACTGGTCTCCCTGCCGTTGCCGGATCAACCGGGCAAGTACTTCGGCGTGCAGCTGAACCTTGCTGCCGAGATGGAGTACTTCTCACCTGACGACACCCTCTCGCTGCAGCGCATCCTGTTTTACGGCCGCGGCGGTTTCGACGTGATCGATCCACGCCACTTCCCCTATCGCCAGCCGGACTTCCGCGATCCGGCCGTCATCCAAGCGACCGGCAACTCCCCGGTGCCCTTTATGCTGCTGCTGCGGCGCCTGGGGCGCGAGCGACAAGCGCGGCTGCCGATCGACGAGGCCGCGGCGACGATGCGCATGCTGTACGACGAGTTCGCTTGTTTCTGTGCGCCTGAATTCCTCGCCAACAGCATCGAGGTCGTACAGCGACGCCTGGACGAGCGCCGCGCCACCGGCAAGACCGACGTGGCGCTGCTGCCGCTGCCGACGGGGGCGCTCAACCTGCACCGGCTGAAGCGGTTGTTCCGCTACGACATCTACCGGCGCTTCTACACGGACGTGCCGGCGACCGGGCCTTACCTGGAACGCCTGCGACCCCTGCTGCAGGCCGATCCGCGCTGGTTCGACGACGCGCTCGCCGCGCTTGCCGCGCACCTGTCGCAGACGCGGCACGACGTCTATGGCTCGCGCGACAAACGCTACGCGGTCGAGGCCATGGCGTCGCTTCCGGCGGAGGTCGATGACGCGCGCGAACCTGTCTTGTCAGGCGCACAGGCTTCTGCGACAAGCGCCGGGCGCGCGCCCGAAGGCGCCGTGGCACCGACCGTGCGCCAGGACAAACGCGGCTGACCGTCATGCAGATTCCGCCGGGCGATGCGCCCGTCATCGCGCTGCACGACGTGCACAAGCGCTTCGGCACCTTCGTCGCCGTGCACTGCGCCAATGTGGAAATCCGGCGCGGCGAGTTCTTCTCGATGCTCGGCCCATCCGGCTGCGGCAAGACGACCGTGCTGCGCATGATCGCCGGCTTCGAAGCGGTCAGCAGCGGCCACATCCGGCTGGACGGCGTCGATGTCGAGAACGTTCCGCCGTATCGGCGCAACGTCAACACCGTCTTCCAGCAGTATGCGCTGTTCCCGCACTTGACCGTGTTCGACAACGTCGCATTCGGCCCGCGCGTCCAAGGCCTCGGCGAGCAGGAGATCGCCGAGCGCGTCCGCACGATGCTCGACATCGTCCGCCTCGGCGACTTCGCCGAGCGCCGGCCCGATCAACTGTCCGGCGGCCAGCGCCAGCGCGTCGCGCTGGCGCGCGCGCTGGTCAACTTTCCCAGCGCGCTGTTGCTCGACGAGCCGCTCAGCGCGCTCGATTTGAAGTTGCGCCAGGCGATGCAGTTCGAGCTCAAGCGCATTCAGCGCGAGGTCGGCATCACCTTCATCTTCGTCACCCACGACCAAGAAGAAGCGCTGACCATGTCCGATCGCATCGCCGTGATGAGCGAGGGCAGGATCGAGCAGGTCGGCACCCCGGAAGAGATCTACCACTCGCCGGCCTCGGTATTCGTCGCCGGCTTCATCGGCTCGGCCAACCTCCTGCCGGTGACCGTCAACCGCATCGACGATCGGCGCGCCAGCGTCGAGCTCGCCGGGCGCTGTGCGGCGGAGGTGCCGGTGACGCGCGGCCGCTTCGCGCCTGGCGATGCTGGCGTGCTGATGATTCGCCCCGAGCGCATCAACCTGCTCGCGGCGCCTGATCCGCGCCTCAACGGCATCGAGGCGACCGTGCGTGAGATCGTCTTTCAGGGACCGGTCCTGCGCTGCCTGCTGCGCGACGCTGCCGGCGACGAGATCCTGGCCCACATCGACGGTGCCGAGCGCCCGGACAACCTGGCCGTCGGAGCGACGGTCTGGGCGGCGTGGGACGCGGCCGGCGCGCGCTTGTTGGCGCCGCAAGCAGCGCGCCGCGACGACGACTAGCGCCAAGTTGGAGAGCGGACGTTTGGCGCGCCGGCGCCGCGTCGCCGCCTCGCGCTATGCACAGCCGTCGAGCGCTGCGGCGACGGCCGCCACCAGCTCGGCGATGTCGATCTGCCCGTCGCCCGACGTGTCGAGCGGCGCGCACGGCGACACGGACGCGCCGAGCGCCAGCCCGACACCGCGCACCAGCTCGTCGATCGTGACCGTGCCGCTCGCATCGCAATCGCCGGGGCAGGTCGGCGCGACGTGCACGCGCACGACCGCTAGATTGCCGTCCGTTTGCCCGTCCGAGGCGGTGAAAGTGAACTGATCGTCACCGCTGAAGTCGGCGCTGCGGAAGTATCGCGCGGTGCGACCGTCGAGGCCGACGGTGCCGTTGGCCGGTTGGTCGACGACGCGCAACGCCAGCACATCGCCGTCGGCGTCGGCGGCGGTCAAATCGATCGTTGCGCTGGCCCCTGCGACCGGTAGCTCGCCATCGGCGACCTGCGGCGCGTGATTGCGATTGGCGCTCTCGCCGCCGGGGCCGTCGTGACAGGCGTAGCAACCGACTTGAAAGCCCGGCCAAAAGTGCTTGGTGCCAAAGTCGGTGGAGAAGGTGCGGTCGCCCTTGCTGCGCGACAGCACGGTGCCGCGGTAATCCTCGCCGTGACAGGTGCGGCAGCGCAGCGCGCCGCCTTCATCCGCGATGTCGCCATGGCGCTGCACCCACACGGCGCCGATCGGGTGCAGCCCGTGCGGCCCGCCGTCGCTCGTGTTGGGCGTCTCGGCGTGGCAGGCCGAGCATTCGGCCAGCACGCCGACATGTCCCTGCAGCGCGAGGCTCTGTAAATTGTCGTTGCGCGTCGCGCTCGGATACTCGGCGTGAGTCGCACCGTGGCAGGCCTCGCACTGCAGGCCGCCGTGGCCGGTCGAGAATCGGTACAGCGAATGGCCGGGGAGGGGGACGTCTGGCGTCGTCGCGAACGTATCATCGACCGCTTCGCGGACGAGGCCGGAGTCAGCAAACACGCTGGTGAAGCGTAAAGCGCCGGCGTTCTGGATCGCGGTGCCGGTGTGGCAGCTCTGGCAACGCGGCTCGTCGAGCCAACCGGCGCGCGCGCCGTCGGCGACCGTTTGCATCGAGCCGTGGCAGCTCTGGCATTGCATGGCCAGGCTGCCGTCGGCCGCGACGGCGCGACCCATGGCGCCGCGCAGGCAGCGCGTCGTCGAGCCGGGATGGCAGCGATAACACGCCGCGCGGTTGTTGCCGTCGTCGAGCCGCAGGCCGGTGTCCGGATCGCGCGCCGAGGCCATGCGGTGGTGCACGGCACGGGTCAGCGGGCTGACGCCGGGCAGTCCACTGCCGGTCAGTGCTGCGGACGCGTGGCATCGCGCGCAGAGGATCGGCGTGCCCGCCGTCGCCGTGCCGAACAATCCGCTCGCCTCGTAGCCGGCTTGCGCGAGCAGCGCCTGGTACGTGCCGCCGCCAGCCTCCAGATCGTCGTGCAAGCGTAGAATGTTGAGTCGCGTGTCGCGCTCCGGATCGGGATCGTCCACCCAGCCGCTGATCGGTTGCGCCGCCGGGCTCGACTCGGAGGCATGGCAACTCCGGCAATTGAGCTCGGTCGACACCGGCAGGACCACATCGGTCGCGGCCAGCACGGTGCCGCCGCCATCGCGCGCTGTCAGACGCATGAGCGGGTACGAATTGGTATGACCGGCGTCGTCGAGCGGCGTCAGTGGAATCCCCTCGGCGATGAACCAGGCGTGCGCCGCGTCGAAGGCCATCGGCTGCGCGACATTCTCTGCCCCCGGCATGGCGTTGCCGGCGAGCCCGACGTCCTCGTCCACATGCACACCGAACAGCGCGCCGACGTAGGACCAAAAATTCGTCTTGCCGCGCGAGCTCCGATTCACCGAGCCGTCGGGGTCAGCGACGGCCTCGTAGGTCACGGTGATGCCGGATGCGTCGACGACGAGATGCCCATCCGTGTCGACCAGCTGCGCGACGACGGTATTGTAAGGGGGCAGCAGTGCGAACACCGAATAGTCGGGGTCCATGCAATGCATGCCGAGGTTGTTCCAGCCGACCAGAGTCCAACGGCCGGCTGCACGCGCCGGGCTGACACTGCAGACCAGTATTGCGAGCATCAGGCTCGTCGGGTGGATGCGCATGACGGTCTCCCGTGGTGCTTGGGACGCGGAATCGGTAGCGGATTATGGCAGCCGCCGGGAAGTATTTCTGTAATTTCTTCCGCAGGATGCGAAGTCGGCTTCGCAGTTCCGGGAAGGTGAGCATGCCCGTATCCCGCCGTTGATCTAGCCCGCGCCTGGCACGCGCCTCGCATAGCTGACGCGTGTGTGGAGGGGCTCATGACGTACTCATTCTTCGATTTTCATGGCAATCACCTCGGCTCGATGGATCGCGCCGGTCGCCTGTTCGACAAGCGCGGTTGCGAGTGGGCTCGCTTGCGTCCCGATCGTCGCGTCGTCGACGAGCAGGGGCAGTTGCGCGGCTACGTGAATGCGCAAGGAAGCTACTTCGAGCCGGATGGCTCGTGCCGCGGTTACCTGCGTGATCAGCGCGCGCGGCCGCCGCAGGTGGGGCCCAGCGGGCTCGTGATGCACCTGCGCTGACATGGCTACTGGATACGCACCGAGCGCAAGCCGTGCGGCGCCAGGTCGAACTCGATGGCGTCGTCCGAGAGGGACACCGGGGCGCCGTCTGGCGTTTCATCGAGGCGTACCGATTCCACTGTCGAAATCGGAATTCGCAGGCGCAGGACGGCGCGACGCGGCAGGTTGGTCGGGTTGGCCACCCGTACGATGCAGCCGTCCGAATTCTCCGCTGGTTTGAAGGCAGAGAGCACTATGCCGTCGCCGCTGACCGAGCACAGCGGTCGAGCGGCGGCGAGCTGAGGGCCGGCGCCCGCGATCACGCCGATTAAACCGAGCTCGGCGTCGCGCGCCGCATTGGGATCCAGGCCATCGAACAGGCTGATCTGCGCTTCGAAATCGCCGATCATCTGGGCCCCCTGCAGCGGCATCACCGGCCCTGCCGGCTGATACCGGCTGCGCAGGCCGTGCCGGGACAGCCAGCCGATCGATCGCAGCAAGGTAATGGCGATGGTCCCGTCCGCCGCGACCTCCGCTTCAGGCAGCCCGGGCGCGACGACCGTGAGGCCGTTGGCGCTGATCCAGCCCTGATGCGGAAATGTGGTCGGGGCGGGGTGCAGCCAGCGCTCGTCATCGGGCAGATCGAGCACCGGCGCGGCAACGTCGAAGGTGGTGGCGGCAAGACAGCGATGCGGCGGCCTACCGGTCGGGAAGCGCAGGCGCAGGCGATGATCGCGCGCCGTATTGTTTACGCGCACGCGCGCGTCGACGCGCGCGACACCGGGCACGACGCGCGCCTCGACCACCACCGTCACCGGCACCGTGTCGAGGCGCCGCGCGTCGCGATCTTCCGACGCCGCGGACGGCACGTCGAATACCCGTGTGACCTCGAGGCGCTCGATGCCGGAGGGATGGCGCAGTCGCCGCCAGGAGACGGATGCCAGGGCGGCGCCGGGATCGTCGGCGACTGCATCGAAGTCGTACGAATCGCCGCGATCGCCTTGGTCTTCTACGCCGAACAAGCCGTAGTACGTCGTGCCCGCCAGCGTGACATCGAGGGTGCCATCTACGGCGACCGTGACGCGCAGCGCGTCGTTGCCGATCTCGCGACCGGCATCGATTGCATCGTCCAGGCGTGCGGCGCGCTCCAGTTTGATGCGCCGGTAGCCGAACGCCGGTACGTCTGCGACGACGAGCTCCACGTCGAGCGCGTCCTGGAACGGCAGCCAGCGCGCGCGCGTGGGGTCGTCGGACACCGCGACCCGCACCGGCGCGCCGTTGGCGCTGAAGCCGACGTCTTCCAACGTCGCAATCATCAGCGCCGGAAACTCCGGCATGCCGACCGGCAGCCGCATGGAGGGATAGGCGTCGAGCGGAATGCGCACCACGTCGGTGCGCGGATAGGGCGACGGATTGAAGATCGCCAGCTCCGGCTCCGCCAGATCGGGGGTGCGCCGTTCCACGTCATGGCCGGCGAGCCGCTCGAGCAAGCGCAGCGTCGTTTCGCGCGCCAGTCCCTCCGCGGTCTCGTAGCGCGCCAGCACCTGTGCCCCGACGGAATCGAGCGAGCAACCGCAAATCGAGTCATGCGCCTGGTTGTGCAGCACTTGCTGCCACGCCAGGCGCAGCGCGGCACGCTCGTCCGGTCCGCCGAGCGCGAGCGCGAGCGCCGCCCACGGCTCCGCCCAGCCGACGAGCCAGTTCTCGCAGCGCCGGTTGGCGAGCTTGATGGGCATGCGCGTCGACCACACGCCGGGCAGCAAGTTGGCGAGGCGCGCGCCCATGAGCGCGCCGGTGTAGGCCGGCAAGTGCGGCAGCGGCCCGCGCGCCGCATCGTCGAGCAGGCCGCGCTCGAACGGCAGCTCGGTGAGCGCGGACAGCGCTTCGACCACTTCGCCGACGTGTGCGTCCGGCAGCATGTGGTCGAAACCGTTCATCAGGATGCGCGGATGTCCGTCGTCCGGCGCCAGGGCCAGCTGCTCGGCGATGCGTTCGGCCGCGTCGGCGACGTCGGAAGGGAGACAGGCTGCGTTGAAGTAGCCGTCGCGCAAGAGTAGCGCTTCGACTTCGCTGCCGTCCGGGGCGACCCAGCGGTAGGCGCGTCCGAGCGCGTCGATCTCGCTGCCGTTGCCGCGCCAGTAGATGAACGTCCGCAAGCCGAAGCCGGCGAAGAGCTGTGGAAACTGCGCCGGATGGCCGAAAGAGTCGGGCACGTACGCGACACGCGAGCCGCCGCCGAACGCTGCGGCGATTCGTCTTCCATAGAGGAGATTGCGAATGAGCGCCTCGCCGGACGGCAGCAACGAGTCGGGCTGCACGTACCACGGGCCGGTCGACAAACGACCGGCGCGCAGCGCCGCGGTCAATACCTCCGCGCGCTCCGGCCGGACCGCCAGGTAGTCTTCGATGACGACGGTCTGGCCGTCGAGCAGAAAGCGATAGCCGGGATCGGCGTCAAGCAACTCCAGCACGCGGTCGACCGCATCTGCCAGGCGCGCGCGGTAGGCCTCGAACGTGCGATACCACTCGCGGTCCCAATGAAAATGCGAGACGACGATGTAGCGCATGCCTCCGCCATACGAGGCACGCCGGACTGTCGCAACTGGGGGAAGTCGGAAGGCCCGAAGCGCTTCAGGCTTGCGGTGTGTGGGCGTTCCGGTATGTCGAGGCCATGCCCGAGCTCGACGCGCGCGCCGAGCAGCATTTGGCCGACTACGCTGCAGACGTGCAGCGGGCGCTCGGCGAGCGCTGCCTGGGTGTGGTGTTGTATGGCAGCGCCGCCGGCATCGATTGGGTATCGGGCACGTCCGACTTCAATACTGTGATCATGTTACACCGTGCCTCGGTGGAAGCGCTCAATGCGCTGGCGCCGGTGATCAGGCGCTGGCGTGCGCGCGGCTTCGCGCTGCCGATCGTGCTCGACGGGCAGCAGGTCGAGCACGCCCGACAGTTGTTTCCGATGGAGCTCGACGACATCAAACACCAGCATCGCCTGCTCGCCGGGCAGGATCCGTTCGCGATCCTGCAGAGCGACGAGGCGGCGTTGCAACGCGAATGCGCCCAGGAGGCGTTCGGCAAGCTGCTGCGCTTGCGCGCCTTTTACCTGGAGCATCGCGACGAGCCGGCGGCGCTGGCGCGCATGATGGTCGAATCGGTGAAGAGCTTTCTCATCGTCGCCCGCCATCTGTTGCGGCTGCGCGGCGAGCCGGTTCCGGCAGGCTACGACGAGGCGCTGAGCGCCGGCGAGCGCAGCGTCGGCGCGCTGCCGGCGATGCGCCGCGTGTTGACGGCGCGCGCCGCCGCCGATCACGCCGGTCTCGAGCAGGTCGCGGCAGCGTATGTCGACGATGTCGAGCGCCTGGTCGCGGCGGTCACGGTGTACTGCGTATGACGGCACGTGGTGCGCCCTGTCGCCCGGAAGCGTGTGGCGCGCCGCGTGGGTGGCAGACGCTGGCGACGACGCTGTTCCTGCTCGCGGCGCTGTCCGCCGCGCGCGCCGCGCCTGCGCCGAGCATTCCCGCGCCACGCGGCTTCGTCACCGACGACGCCGGCGTCATCGACGCCGCGACGCGGGCGAAGCTCGATGCGCTGCTGACCGAGTTGCAGCAGAAGACCGGCGCCGAGATCGCCGTGCTCACCGTCAACAGCACGGCGCCGTTGGACGATTTCACGTACGCGATGCAGGTCGCCGATCAGTGGAAGGTCGGCAAGAAGGGCGCCGATAGCGGCGTGCTCATGGTCGTCGCGGTGCAGGACCGCAAGATTCGCGTCCTCACCGGCTACGGTGTCGAAGGCGTGTTGCCCGATGGCCTGGTCGGCGCGATCGAAGATCAGGAGATGCTGCCGTCGTTCCGCAGCGGCAACGTCGGCGACGGCATTTGGCGCGGCGTGGCCGCCTTTGCCCAACGCATTGCCGCGGATCGTGGCGTGACGCTCAGCGGCATGCCGGCGCCGCGCGCGCAGCCGGCCCCGGTGAACATTCCACCCTGGCTCTTTATTCTGCTCGTCATGTTGGCGTTCATCGTGATGGCGCAACTGCGCGGCCGCGGCGGGCGCCGTGGCGGTGGCGGGCCGGTGATTCTCCCCGGCGGGTTTGGCGGCGGTGGAGGGGGATTCCCGGGCGGCTTCGGCGGTGGTGGCGGCGGATTTGGCGGCTTCGGCGGGGGTGGCTTCGGCGGTGGCGGAGCGGGGCGTAGTTGGTGAGGGGACGGCGACCACTTTGGTGAGAAGGCGATAGGCGCGGAGGGCGCGATGCGACGAGGACTGATCGGGCTTCTGGCGGTAGCGCTGCTGCCGCTTGCCGGCTGCGGCTACAACACCATGGTGTCGATGAAGGAGACGGTCGACTCGGCCTGGGCGCAGGTGCAGAACCAGCTGCAACGGCGCAACGACCTGATCCCCAACTTGGTCGAGGTCACCAAGGGCTATGCGGCGCACGAAAAGGAGATCTTCGAATCGGTTGCCAACGCGCGCTCGCGCCTCATCGGCGCCGGGACCCGCGAGCAACAGATCGACGCGGCGAATCAACTCACCGGCGCGCTGGGCCGGCTGTTGGCGATTGCCGAGCAGTATCCCCAGCTGAAAGCGGATGCACAGTTCGCCCGCTTGTCCGACGAGCTCGCCGGGACCGAGAACCGCATCGCCGTCGAGCGCAAGCGCTACAACGACACGGTGCAGGAGTACAACACGTACGTGAAGCGCCTGCCGCAAGCGCTGTACGCCGGCTGGATGGGCTTCGAGCCGCAGAAATACTTCGAGGTGCCGGAGTCGGCGCAGCAGGTGCCGAAGGTCGATTTCGGCACACACTGAGCGCGGCGCGGCGGAGGCGAGATGAAGATCAAACGCATTCTGGTGCCGGTCGATTTCTCCAAGCAGTCGCGCAAGGCGCTCGACTATGCCATCGAGCTGGCGCGGCCAACGGCGGCCCAGGTGGTCGCGCTGTTCGTCGTCGAGCCCATCTACTACGCAGAGCCGGATCTCGCCGGCGCGGTGGGCAGCACGGTCGGCGGACTGCTGGAACAACAGCGCAGCGGCGCCGAGAAACAGCTTGCTCGCCTGCGCGCCCGCCTCGCCAAACGGTGCATCAAGCTGCGCACGCTGCTGCAGGAGGGAACGCCGTATCAGGCGATCGTCGATACGGCGCGGACGATCAAGGCCGATCTGATCGTCATCTCGACGCACGGTCGCACCGGCCTCTCACACTTACTCATGGGCAGCGTCGCCGAGCGCGTCGTGCGCACCGCTACCTGTCCGGTGCTGACGATACGGGCGAAGTGAAACGACGCAACTCGGCTCGAGGCGTCGAGCGCGGTGGCGCCGCGGCCGATCCGACGGAGCGAGATAAGGCCGGCGGCTGCTGCGTCGTCATCAGTTGCGGATCTGTCCCGCAACCGCGAACAGGCTGCCGCTTACGGCAGCGAGAAGGGCTCGGCGCCCGTGCGTACGCTGAGGACGCAGCCCTCGACCGTGCGGGCGGTGCCCTCGGCGACGCTGCCGAGCAGCGCGTGCGCGAGCCCGGTGCGGCCGTGCGTGGCGAGGACGACGAGGTCGGCGGGCAACGCCTTGGCGGCGGCGGCTACGGTGGTCGCCACGTCGCCCTTGATGGTCTGTGTTTCACAGCGCACGCCCTGCGCGTCGAGCTTGGCGAGCAGCGCGTCCCATTCGGGCTGCAGCTCCTCCGGTTCGATGACGTAGATCTCGCCGCCGGCCAGGTCGGTGGCCCACGCGTAGGCCTGCACGATCGGCTCGATGACGTGCAGCAGCACCAGCCGCGCGTTCCAGCGCTTAGCCAACGCAACGGCTTCGTCGAGCGCGGGCTGCGAGGCGTCGGAGAAATCGGTCGGCGCCAAGATACAGGTCGGCGTCGCGGCCAGCGGCGCCTTGGCGATCAACACCGGTGCGCTGGCTTTGCGCAGCACACGCTCCGCGGTGCTGCCGAGCAACAGATCGGTCAGGTGCGTGCGTTTGCGCGCGCCGATGACCAACAGGTCGTGCCCCTGCTGTTGGGTGAACGCGAGTAGCTCGGCGAACGGGGTGCCGACGCGGGCGTGGCAAGTGACGGGCAGCCCGGCGAGCGGCGGCGCCGCGGCGATGCGGTGCAGATGCTCGGTCGCCTGGCGTTGCAGGTCTTCGGTCAGCGGCTGCTCCTTGAGCAGCGCGCGCTCGTACAGCGGCGGCCGATGGATGACGTGCACCAGGTCGACCTGTGCGCCGCTGCTTCGCGCCAGCGCCGCGCCGGCGGTCAGCGCGTGGTCGGATTCGGCAGAGAAGTTGGTCGCGATGCACAGTCGGCTGAGTTTCCGCATGCGCGGCGATGTAGCAGAAAGGCGCGGCGCGTCACAGCGCGGATTCGACGGCGGCGGTGCCGTGCGACGCCGGGTCGGCGCGCTCCGGCTGGCGCTGTATCGCCGGCGGCGGCATCAGCGCCGGTTGAGCGGCGTGGAAGAACCACTCGTCGAGCACGATGCGGCGTGCGAACCACGCCGTGCCGAACAGACGGCCGGCCAGCGGCGGCAACATCCAGGCCGGCAACAGGTCGAGCGCACTGGACGCAGCCTGTCGGGGACCGAACCGCGCCTCGATGCGCGCCGCGTACGGCGCCAGCGCGTTCGCATCGCCGCGGCCGCCGGCCTCGACGATGGTCCGCGCCGCCAGCAAGCCCGACTCGACCGCCGGGCGGATACCCTCGCCGCTTTTCGGATAGGCGAGCCCGGCGGCGTCGCCGATGAGCAGCGCGCCGTCGCCGAGCAGCGGCCGCGGCGCCTGGCCGTAGAGCAGATAGGGATGTCCATGCAGCTTGCCGGCCAGTGCGGCGGGAATCTTGCCGCGCGACACCAGCCACGCGAGGAACGCGGCGACGTGATCGGCGAGCTTGGCGTTGCCCTGCCGTCCGAGGCCGATGTTGATGTAGTCGCCCTTGCGGAACACCCAGCCGTAGCCGGCGAGATCGCGCGTGAAATAGAGCTCCGGCAGTGCCGGATCGACGCCGCACGCGGCGGCGTCAGCGGGCGCGAGCGCGAGCTCGATCTCCTGTGCCGCGATGATCGGCTCGCCGTGCCCGAGGCGCGCGCCGAGGCGCTGCGCGACCGGACAAAAGTGGCCGCCGGCGCCGATCAGCACGGGCGCGCGCACCGCGTCGTTGAGCGTCCATTCACCGCCGTGCCGGTCCAGCGTGCGCAGCGGCTCGCCGAGGCGCAGCTCGGCGCCGCTGCGGCGCAGCAGGAAGTCGTCGAGCTCGCAGCGTCGGATGCCGTAGCTGACCGTGTCGGAATAGCGCACGCGCGCTTCGCGATCGCCTTGGCGGCTGACCTGAAAGCCGGCGATGGGCTGGCAGGTCCGTCCGCTCGCGGCGTACGCGGCGAGATCGAGCTGCAGCGATGACGCCACCTGCGGCGTGATCCAGCCGGCGCAAATCTTGTCGCGTGGAAACGTCCTTCGGTCCCAGACCACTACATTGGCACCCTGCCGCGTCAGCGCCCAGGCCGCCGTCGATCCGGCTGGCCCGCCGCCCACGATGATGACGTCGAAGTTACGCATGGGTTGGGCGAGGGGCGCCTGGCAGCGCACCGCGACACCTCCGCACCGCACGCTGCTTTCTCATGCGTACACGTGCGCACGGGTCCACGGCATGCCGTTGAAGCGGTCGCGCGCGAAGACGACTTGGAACAGTTGCAGGAGGCCGATGCGGAAGGCGACGCTGGTGCCGGCGAGGTAGAGGCGCCAGGCGCGCACGAAGCGCTCGTCGAACATGTCGCGCACCTGATCGACCTGCCGCTCGAAGCGCGCTAGCCAGTCGGCGGCCGTGCGCTCGTAGTGCGGGCGGAGATTCTCGACATCGAGCACCGACAGTCCGAACGGCTCGAAGATCGGCATCATCTCACCCAGCGTCGGCGGATAGGCGCCGGGGAAGATGTGTTTCTCGATCCAGGCGTTGAGCCGCGCCGGCCGATTGCGGCCGATGCTGTGGATGAGGCCGCGGCCGTGCGCCGGCAGGCAGCGGTCGATGACCGCTCCGAAGTCGCGATAGTGATCCGCGCCGACGTGTTCCAGCATGCCGACCGAGATGAAACAGTCGTACGTGCCGCTGACGTTGCGGTAGTCGTCTTCAATGAACTCGATGCGCTCGCCGAGGCCGGCGCGCGCCGCCCGCTCGCGCGCCCAGCTGATTTGTTCGTGCGAAATGTTGAAGGCGCGCACGTGAGCTCCGTAATGTTGCGCCATGTGCATCGCCAGCGCGCCCCAGCCGCAACCGGCTTCGACGACCCGTTCGCCCGGCTGCAACCCGACTTTGCGGCACACGTGGTGCATCTTGGCGACCTGCGCGTCTTCGAGGCTGGCCTCCGGGGTCGGGAAATAGGCGCAGGTGTACAGCATGCGCTCGTCAAGCCACAGGCGGTAGAAGTGGTTGCCGAGATCGTAGTGGCGGTGGATGTTGTGCCGTGAGCCGACCAGGGAATTCTGCCGGGCGCGTCGCGCCGTGAAGAAGAGCTTCTCGACCAGCGGCGCGACGGGCTGATAGGCGGCGGCAACGATCTCGACCAGATCGCCGTCGATCTCGATGCGGCCGTCGGTATAGCCTTCGCCGAAACCGATCTCAGGCGCGCGCAGGAAATGGTACAGTGTCGCGCGATCGCGAAAGCGCATGCTGCCGACCGGCTCGCCGGATCCCTCGTAGACCGCGTCGCCGTTCGGCAGCACGCAGCGCACTGGCGGCCGTCCGGCGAAGCGCAGAAACGCGCGCAACAAGACGCGATCGATCGGCAGGGCGCGCGCGCGCGTGGCCTGCGCCCGCGCTGGGCCGGTGACCGCGGACCCCTGCACCTGGGAGAGCGGCTGAGACATCGGCATGGCGAATCCTCCCCTCGGATGACGCGCAACGTTGGCGGAATTTTATCACGCGCCCGCCCGGGCGGGGAGATGGATTGCGCAAATTTCTGCGCGGCGCGGCGCCGCCGGACTGAGCGATTCAGCCGAGCTCGGCGCGAAAGTCGGGGTGCGCCACGGCCGCCAGCGCCGCGCGTCGCTCGCGCGCGGTCAACATGCCGAGGTTGGCAACGCCGTGCTCGGTGACCACGTACTGGACGTGGTGGCGCGGCGTACTGGTCGGCGTACCCAACGGCAGCGCGTCGACGATGTTCGACACCGTTTTGCCGTCGACGGTGGTGGTGGAGCGCAGGCAGATGATGCTGCGCCCCTCCACGGCGTCGTGTGCGCCGATGACGAACAGCTCGTGGCCGCCGACGCCGGAGTATTGGCGTGGGCCGATGCTGTCGGCCATCACCTGGCCGGTCAGATCGACCCCGATGGCGCCGTTGATGCTCACCATGCGGCGGTTCTGACGGATGATCGACGGATCGTTGACCTGCATCACCGGCAGCATGCGGACTTCCGGGTTCCGGTGCAGCCAGCGATAGAGCTCGGTGCTGCCGGCGCCGAAGGTGGCGATCGAGAAGCCGTCGAAGATGCCCTTGTGGTTGGTCACCTTGCCTGCCCGGTGCAGGCGCATGATGCCTTCGATGAACATCTCGGAATGGATGCCGAAGTCGCCCTTGGCGCCGTCCGCGAGCATCTGCGCGACGATATTCGGAATCGCACCAATGCCGAATTGCAGCGTGGCGCCATCCGGGACGAGAGATTCGACGTAGGCGCCAATCTGCCGGTCGGCATCGCTAGGCGCTGCGTCGGGCACGACCATCGCCGAGCGGTCGGACTCGACCAGGGCGTCGATCTCGGAGATGTGCACGCGGTGGCCGCCAAACTGACCGAGTCCGTACACGTGCGGCATGTCGGCGATCACTTCGGCGACGGCGAGGCGCGCGGGATCGCGCGCCGCTGCGACAAAGGACTCGAACGCCGCACCGGCGTGCAAGCCGAAGCTCAGGTAGCCGCGCTCGTCCATCGGTGACACCGCCGCCGCGACGGCGCGCGGTTTGACCTGTCGCGCATAGCGCTCGTAGCCGAGGAAGTCGGCCGGCAGGTAGTCGATATTGGCGCCGGCGGCGATCATCATGCGCTCGATCGGACCGTAGAACCCGCTGATATAACGGACCCCTGGATGCTGCAGCACGGGATGCGGCTCGGTCAGCAGGCCGCCGAAGATCGTCAGTCCCCGCCAATCGCTGCGCTCGCCGAGCGCCGCCAGGAACGCCGCCGGTTGCCCGGTGAGAATCGGAATCACCAGATGATCGTCGACCCGCAGCAGATCGGCGGCAGCCCGCGGCGTCAGCAGCTTGCGCTGGTAGGCGTCGTGCGTCGTGCTCATGCGCCGCCTTCCTTAGCAGCGATCGGCGATGAGGCGTAGGCGGATCGTCGCGAAAGGCTCGTGGCGCGTTGGAGACGAGGCGCGGGATTGACTGCTGGCTGGCGAGCGGCGGGAGAGACGCGCTAAGCGACACGCGGCATGCGACCGGCAAGCATCGACCGGGTGTTGCGCGACGGGGGATCGATTCACATTCGCCCCATCCGTCCCGACGACAAGGCACAATTGCGGGATCACTTCAGCCGCATGAGCGCGCGTTCGGTGTACTTCCGCTTCTTCCGCGCCAAGAAGCGCCTCACAGATGCGGAGTTGGCCGAGTTCACCGAGCTCGATTTTCGTCAGCGCGTCGGTCTGGTGGCGACGCAGCGCCAGGACGGCGTCGAAACCTTCATCGGCGTCGGCCGCTACGCGATGCTGCCCGGCGCGCCGGGCGAGCCGCGTCGCGCCGAGGTGGCGTTCGCCGTGGCCGATGCGCACCAGCGGCGTGGCGTCGCCAGCATCTTGCTGGAGCAGCTGGCCGAGCTGGCGCGCAGCGATGGGGTGGAGGAGCTCGAGGCCGACGTGCTGGGTGAGAACAACGCCATGCTGTCGCTGTTTCGCGCCAGCGGCTATCACGTCACGCGCGCGCTCCAGGACGGCGTTTTTCATCTCAGCTTTCCCACCCACGTGACGCCGGCCGCCGCCGCCGCCGCACAGTATCGCGAGCGCACCGCCAGCGCCGCCAGCGTGCGGGCTTTTCTGCAGCCGCGCGGCGTCGCGATCGTCGGCGCTTCCGACCGACCGGGCTCGCTCGGCGGCGCCCTTCTGGCCAACGTCCTCGGCGGCGGCTTCACTGGCGCGGTGTATGCGGTGCACGCCAATGCGCACTCGGTCGGCGGCCTGCAGGCGTATGCCTCGGTCAGGGCCATCGGCCAGCCGGTCGATCTGGCGCTCATCGCCGTGCCGGCGCCGGCAGTCGAAGCGGTCATTGCCGATTGCGCCGCGGCGGGCGTGCATGGGGCGGTGATCGTATCGGCCGGCTTCGCCGAGAGCGGCGACGTCGGGCGCGCGCGCGAGCAACGCGTCGTCGCCGCGGCGCGGGCCGCCGGCATGCGCGTGGTCGGGCCGAACTGCTTTGGCGTATTGAACGGCGATCCGGCGATCTCGCTCAATGCCACGATCGCGCCGCAGCAGGTGACGCCGGGACCGGTGGCGATGTTGTCGCAGAGCGGCGCGCTCGGCGTCGCGGTGCTGGCACGGTGTGCTCGCAATGGCGTCGGCATGTCCAGCTTCGTCTCGGCCGGCAATACGGCCGACGTGTCGAGCAGCGATCTGCTGGCGTACTGGAATGAGGATCCACGCACGCGCGTCGTGCTGCTCTACCTCGAGAGCTTCGGCAATCCGCGCGCCTTTGCGCGCATCGCGCCGGAGGTGGCGCGGCGCATGCCGATCGTCGCGGTCAAGGCCGGCCGCTCGACGGCCGGGACGCGGGTTGCCGCGGCGCACTCTGCGGCGCTCGCCAATCTCGACGTGGGGACCGACGCGCTGTTCGCGCAGGCCGGGGTCATCCGCACCGATACGGTGGCTGAATTGCTGGAGGTCGCCACATTGCTGGCAACGCAACCCGTGCCGGGCGGTGCGCGCGTCGGCGTGGTGAGCAACGCCGGCGGCCCGGCGGTGCTGTTCGCCGACGCCGCCGAAGCGGCAGGTCTCGCGCTGCCTGCCGACCTCCAGTGCGGCAATCCGGTCGATCTGTTCGCGGCACAGCCCGACGACTATGTGCGCGCCATGCTGCAGCTCGGCGCGCAGGCGTCGATCGACGCCGTCGTGGCCATGTACATCACGCCGCTGCGCACCGAGACGGCGGCATTTGCCGCGGCGATCGCGCGCGGCGCGGCGGCGGTTCCGGCGGCGAAACCGGTCGCAGTCGTCTTCATGACCGCGGAGGAAGGGGATGCGGCGAGCGAGCTGCTGCACGGTGGGGCGCGCGGTCGCTTGCCGGTCTATGAGTTCCCCGAGAGCGCGGCGCGCGCTCTCGGCGCCGCGGTGCGCTACGCCGCGTGGCGCGCCGGTCCGCTCGGCGCCGTACTCGAGCTCGACCCGTTTGCGCGGCAGGCGGTCCGCGCCGTGATCGAGCGCGCGCTGGGCGCCGGCAGCGCAATGGTGACGGCGAGCGATGTCGCGGCGCTGTTGCGCGCCGCCGGCATCGACGCGGCGATGGCCGAGTGCGTGGCGCCGCAGGAGACGGTCGAGGCGGCCGAGCGGCTGGGCTATCCGCTGGTCCTGAAAGCGGTGGCGCCGGGCCTGGTGCAGCGGCGCGCCGTCGGCGCGGTGTTGCTCGGGCTGAGCGATGCGGCGGCGGTCGCCGAGGCGCTGACCCTGGCGCGCGGTCGCGTCGCCGGACTGGCCGCCGTCGAGCTGCAGCGTCACATCGAGCCGGGGCGCGAAGTCTTGGTCGGCGTGACGACCGACGCGACGTTCGGGCCGCTGGTCGCCTGTCGCATCGCCGGCGAGGGCGGCGCTGCAGCGGCCGCGCAAGTGCGCCTGCCGCCGGTGACGAATGTCGATGCCGAGGCGATGGTGGCAGGCCTGACCGGCCCGGCCGAGCGCGCGGCGGCGGTCGATGTGATCCGCCGTGTCTCGGCGCTCGTCGACGCGATTCCGGAGTTGGCCGAGCTCGTGCTGGAGCCGGTCGCACTACTGCCCGACGGTCGCGCCGTAGTCGTCGGCGCGACCCTGCGCCTGGCGGCGCACAGTTGAAGGGCCTCGGCTGAACGCGGATTGCGTACAGCATGGGCAGGCACAGTCCGGTGCGCCGACTCGCATCGCGGCGCCGCCTGGTGCGGTCGTCAGGACTCGGCCGCGGCCTCTTCCGATGCGTCGGGTTTTTCCAGAATCTGCACTTGCGTGACACGGTTGCGCGACAGATCGCTGACCACCAGGTCGTAGCCCGGCAAATGGATGGACTCGCCGCGCCGCGGCGTGCGCCCGACGGTGTTGAAGACCAGCCCGGCGAGCGTGTCGGCCGATTCGGCCGGCACCTTCCAACCGGTTTGACGGTTGAAATCGCGCACCTTGACGCGGCCGAGCGCCTGATAGCGGCCGGGCGCGACCTGGCGAATGGTCAGCAGCTCGTCGCGATCGAACTCGTCGCGGATCTCACCCACCAGCTCTTCGAGGATGTCCTCTTGCGTGCAGATGCCGAGCGTGACGCCGAATTCGTCTTTGACGATGGCGAAATGGACGAAGGCGTTCTGCATATCGGTGAGCAGCTCGAGAATCCGCTTGCGCTCCGGCACCTGCAGCACCGGCCGCAGGATGCGCCGCAAGTCGGACTTTTCATCGCGCACCAGCTCGACCAAGTCCTTCAAGTGCGCGACGCCGAGCACGCGGTCGATCGAGCTCTCGAAGATCGGCACGCGCGTGTAGCCCTCTTCGAGCACGCCTTTGAGCAATTCAGCCGGCGGCGTGTCGACGGAATAGGCGACGACCTCGGTGCGCGGCACCATGATATCGGCGACGGTCATGTCGACCGCCCGCGCCGCGGCTGCGATGATGCCGATCGGCCGGTCGCCGCTGGCGCTGCCGGTCGGCTCGGTGGCGTGCCGCGCCAGGCGCATCAGCTCTTCGGTCGAGCTCATCTGCGGCGCGCTGTCGGGGCCGCCGGCGAGGCGCTCGATGAGTGGATCGATCAGCTTGTCGTAGACCACGTGTAGCGGCCGCAGCAGCTGGTGCAGCAGGTAGAGGGGCAGCGCGACGAGATAGGCGACGCGCTTCGGATGGCTGGCGGCGATCGCCTTCGGCATCACTTCCCCGAAGAGGAACACGACGATCGTCATAATGACCGTGGCGGCGACGATGCCCCAGCCGTCGCCGAGGTAGCGCACCGCCAGCGCCGAGGCGACGGCTGCGCCGAGGGTGTTGACGATGTTCTGGCCGAGCAGCACGGTAACCAACAGGCGCTGAATCGACTGCAGCAGCTCGCGAGCCGCCAGCACGCTGGGCCCTTTGGGCTTTTTCGCGTCTTCTTCGAGGTCGCTGCGCGTCAGGCGCAGCAGAGCCGTCTCGCTGCCGGCAAAGAATGCCGCGCCGACGAGGCAGACGACCACGATCAATAGGTAGGTGAGCGACTCCATCAGGTCGCTGGTTGCGTCCCGCAACGGGGCTCGGGCTCCACGGCGACGGGACCGTATCGCGTGGCCGGGCGGCGGGCAACCGAGGGTCGCCCGCCGGGCTGCGTGGCGCCGGCCCGACGGCGGCGGCTGACCGGAGTTGCCGAAATGTGCGTTGCAGCATATCAACGATGCGGCGCCGGGGCCGCGCCACTACAGGAACCAGAATGAGCAACGCCAAACGCAAGACACGCGACGCGATTTTCCGAGCGCCACGGCCGGTAACCGACTTCGCCTTCAATGCCGAGACGGCGTCGGTCTTCGAGGACATGCTGGAGCGCTCGGTGCCCTTCTACACCGAGATGCAGCGCATGCTCGCCGAGTTGGCCGCCGACTTCGCCGTCGATCACACCGCGGTGTACGACCTCGGATGCTCGACCGGAACCACCCTGATCGCGCTCGATGCGCTGCCGCAGGACGTGACGTTGGTCGGCGTCGACTCGTCGCCCGACATGCTGGCGCGCGCCGAGCAGGAGCTCCGCGGTAAGCTGCGCCATCGCTTCGAGTTGCAGTGCGGCGATCTCAATCAACCGCTGCGCATCAACAACGCCTCGGTCGTGGTCATGAGCCTGACGTTGCAGTTCGTACGTCCGCTGCATCGCGAGCGCATGCTGCGCGAGCTGTGCGACGGCATGCAGCACAACGGGTGCCTGTTGCTGATCGAGAAGCTGGTGGCGCAAGAGTCGATGCTCAATCGACTCTACATTCAGCACTACTACGAATTTAAACAGCGCAACGGCTACAGCGAGATGGAGATCGCGCAAAAGCGCGAGGCGCTGGAGAACGTGCTGATCCCGTATCGGCTCGAGGAGAACGACGAGATGTTGCGCCGCGCCGGCTTCCGCGCCGTCGACGTGTTTTTCAAGTGGTACAATTTCTGTGGCATCATCGCCCTCAAGTGAGACGGTCGCGTCGGCGCCGCCGCCAGGCGGCGTCGACGGCATCATCGTCGCCATCGGCAACTTCGCCTTTGGCTATCGCGACTACATCGCGCCGATCAGCATCGCGCTGGTCGTCCTGCTGACCACCCCGCGCCCGTTTCTCGGCAGTCGCACGCTGGACCTGTGGTGGGATCTGGCCGGCGTGCTGGTGGCACTGATGGGTCAATCGCTGCGCGTCTTGGTGATCGGCCTCGCCTACATTCAGCGCGGCGGCAAGAACAAGCAGATCGCGGCCGACAAGCTGGTGGTCTCGGGGATCTTCTCGCACGCGCGCCACCCGCTGTACGTCGGCAATTTCCTCTTGCTGTTCGGCTTGATGATGATTTGGAACTCGCCGTGGGGCTATCTGCTGGCGGCGACCCTGGCGACCGGTCTGTTCTGCATGGCGCGCGCCGAAGAGTTGTTCCTGAGCCGCAAGTTCGGGCCCGAGTTCGACGCCTACTGCGCCAGCGTGCCGCGCTTCATCCCGCGCCTGCGCGGGCTGCGCCATACGCTGTCGCAATTCCGCTTCGACTGGAAACGCGTCGTGCGCAAAGAATACGGCACGACGTTTTCCTGGACGACGACGGCGGTCGTGCTGATGATTGTCGAGCGCCTCACCTGGGACGGCGCGCACGACGCCGCACCGGCGATCGGGCGCTTGGCGCTCGTCTGGCTGGTGCTGGCCGCCGTCTGGGGCACAGCTCGCTGGATGAAAAAAACGCGTCGCCTGGTGTCGCCGGACTAATCGCGCCGGCCGCACGCGCACCTTGACCCTTCGGCGCGGGCTCACGTATGTCGACTGGGATGTTCGCCGAGCGCCAACGCGTCGTTATCACCGGCCTTGGCGCCATCAGCCCGCTGGGCAACGACGTCGCCAGCAATTGGCAGGCGCTGCTGGCCGGGCGCTCGGGTATCGGCCCGATCACCAACTTCGACGCGAGCGAATTCCCCGTGCGCATCGCGGGCGAGGTGCGCGGCTTCGATCCCGCCGACTATCTCGAAAAGAAAGATATCAAGAAGATCGATCCGTTTGCGCAATACGCCATCGCAGGCGCGCAGCAAGCCCTCGACGATGCAGGGCTGCGCATCGATCCACAGCGCGCACATCGCGTCGGCGTCGTCGTCGGCGTCGGCATGGGCGGCATCGGTACACTCGAGGCCTACCACAAGCAGTTTCTCGAGTCGGGCCTGAAACGCCTGTCGCCGTTTACGATTCCCCGCGTCATCCCCAACATGGCGCCGGGTCTGATCGCGATTCGCTTCGGCTGCACGGGCGTGAACTATACGCCGACCAGCGCCTGCGCTTCGGGTGGGCAAGCGGTCGGCGAGGCCTTCCGCTTGGTGCGCGCCGGCGATCAGGACGTCGTCATCACCGGCGGTGCCGAGGCGGCGGTGACGCAGCTCGGCATCGCCGGGTTCGCGGTCATGCGCGCCATGTCGACACGCAATGCGGAGCCGGAGCGCGCCAGCCGTCCATTCGATCGCAGCCGCGACGGCTTCGTCATTGGCGAGGGCGCCGGCATCCTCGTGCTGGAGTCGCTGGCTCACGCGCAGGCGCGCGGGGCGCGCATCTATGCGGAGGTGGTCGGCTACGGCGCCAACTGCGATGCCTTCCACATCACTTCGCCGGCGCCCGATGGGCGTGGCGCCGCGGATTGCATGCGGCTGGCGCTGGCCGGCGGCGAGATCGATCCGCTGCAGGTCGACTACATCAACGCGCACGGCACCTCGACGCCGTACAACGACGCCAACGAGACGCAGGCCATCAAGGCGGTCTTTGGCGAGCATGCGGCGCGTGTCGCGGTGAGCTCGACCAAGTCGATGACCGGCCACTTGTTCGGCGGCGCCGGCGGAGTCGAAGCCGTATACACGGCGCTGACGGTGCACCACGGTCGGATTCCGCCGACGATCAATTACGACGAGGCGGATCCGGAGTGCGATCTCGACTACGTGCCCAACGTCGCGCGCCAAGTGCCTGTGCGCGTCGCACTGTCGAACTCGTTCGGCTTTGGCGGCGCCAATGCCTGCATCGCGTTTCGCCGCTGGGACGAGTGACGCCAAACGCGGGCGGACGTGTTGACGTGCCGACGGGCTGACATAGGCTGAGGCGGCGCCGCGGTCCGGTCCGTGCGTTACCGACCTCTGTGCCGCGAGGCCGCGCCCCCAGTTCACCGATGACGTTTGATCAGCTGTTTACGCGCCGCTTGATTGTCGTGGTCGGCAAGGGGGGCGTCGGGAAGACCACCGTCGCCTGCGCGCTGGCGCTCGAGGCGGCGCGACGCGGCAAGAATGTGCTGCTCTGCGAGGTCGACGGCATGGCGCGGGCGCCGCAGCTGCTGGAAGCCGAGCCGGGACCGTTGGGTCAAGCCGTGGCGACGGCGGCCGGGCCGTGGCTGATGGCGGTCGAAGGCAAGGCGGCGCTGTCGGAGTACCTCGCCATGATCGTGCCCGTGAAGCGGCTGCTGCAGGCGGTCTTCAAGAGCCAGCTGTACCAGTACTTCGTCGCCGCCGCGCCGGGGCTCAAAGAGCTCATGACCATCGGCAAGATCTGGTACGAGGCCGAGCGCGAGGCCGAGCGCGGCGGCGGACCGCGCTGGGACCACGTCATCGTCGACGCGCCGGCGACGGGTCACGGCTTGCAGTACCTGCGCATGCCGGCGGCGGCGCGCGACACCTTCGAGATCGGCCTGGTGCATCGCGAGGCGCAGCGCATCGTCGACCTGCTGACCGATCCCGCGCGCACCGCGGTGAATCTGGTCACCACGGCCGAGGAGATGCCGGTCAACGAAACGGTGACGATGTACCGCGCCTTGCGCGATGATCTGGGGATGCCGACCGGCTTGCTGTTCGTCAATCGCGTGCACGCCGGCGGACTCGCGGCGGCCGATGCCGCCAGATTGGAGCAGGTCGGAAAAACGCAGCGCGATCGCCGGGCGCGGCAAGTGCTCGAGGCGGTGGCGGCACGCGCCCGCGCCGAGATCGGCTGGGCGGAGCTCAATGCCCGCCATCGCGCCCGGCTGATCGTGGAAGTCCCGTTGCCGGCGATCGACCTGCCGTTTCTGTTCGCCGAGGAGTTCGGCACCGCGCAGCTGCACGCCTTGCGCGAGCACATGGTCGCGGCAACGCCCGTGGGCAGCCGGCGGGCGGGGCGCGTATGAAAGGCTTGGCGGACGTCGTCGCACGCCATCGCGTCGTGATCTGCGCCGGCAGCGGCGGCGTCGGCAAGACGACCACCGCCGCGGCACTGGCGGTCCATGGCGCCGATCAGGGCCGGCGCACGATCGTCATGACCATCGATCCGGCGCGCCGCCTGGCCGACGCGCTCGGCCTGCGCAACTTGGGCAACAGCGCGCGCAAGGTGAACATCGGCGGCGGCTCACTGTCGGCGATGATGCTCGACCAAAAGGGCGCCTGGGATGCGTTGGTCGAGCGCTACGCGCCCTCGGACGAAGTGCGCCAGCGCATTCTCGCCAATCGCTTCTATCAACATCTCTCGGAGAGCTTCGCCGGTTCGCAGGAATACATGGCGATCGAGCAACTCGCCGAGCTGCACGCCAGCGATCGCTACGACCTCATCGTCGTCGACACGCCGCCGACGCGCCACGCGTTGGATTTCCTCGAGGCGCCGCGTCGCATCGCGGCCTTTCTCGATCGCTCGGTGATCCGGTGGTTCCTCAAGCCGTATTTCTCCGCCGGCTGGTCAACGTTGCGCGTCGTCAATCGCGCCGCGGGTAGCGTCCTGCGGCGCCTGGAGGATGCCACCGGCGTCAAGGCGCTGGTCGAGATCTCGGACTTCTTCAATTCGATGAGCGCATTGTTCGACGGCTTCGAGGCGCGCGTGCAGACCGTCGACACCTTGCTGCATTCGAAGCAGACCGCCTTTGTGTTGGTGACGTCGCCCGAGGAGCAGGTGCTCACCGAGGCAGAAGACTTTTGTCGGCAGCTCACCGCGCTGTCGGTGCCGCTGCGTGCCGTGGTGTTCAACCGCGTGCAGCGCGAGGCGTTGGCGGAGTGGCGGCGCGTCGACGAGGCCTGGCTGCGCGAGCTGGTCGGCGGCGTGGTGGCGCGCAACGAGCGCGCGACACGCCTGGTCGACAACTTTTTGCGCTACGAGATGTTGGCGCGCGGTGATCAGGTGCGCATGGAAGCGTTCCGCCGCCAGCTCGGCCGCGGTCCTGTTGTCGCCGTCGTGCCGAATTTCGAGGAAGACCTGCACGACGTCGCCGGCCTGCGCCGCATGCTGCCGCACCTAGTCGCGGCGTGACGCCAAGGGTCGGAACTTGATTGAAGAATCCGGAAACCACCTACCGGCAGATGAACACAGATAAATGCAGATAAAGCTGAGGATGCGGACCTCCGAAGAAGCAACGTAGTTCTGCGCGTCGTCTCTGACCTTCTTAATTCAAGAGATCAGAGGACAGCGGCGTTCGAGCCGCCGCCCCTCCGTATCCGGGCTGCCGCAGGATCCATCTGTGTTTATCTGTGTTCATCTGTGGTGAATCAGTTTCCTACCGTCGTCCACGGCGGAGCGGCTAGGCTTCGAGGCCGGCGCGGTAGGTGTCCCAGCGCCCGCAGCTCGGACAATAACCGAGCCACGTTTCGCTGAGGTGGCCGCAGTTCGTGCAGCGATGATCGACCGCCGCGGCGCCGAGTCGGTCGGCGGCGGCGGTCAGGGACGTCCACGCCGCCTCGGCGTCACCGCGCTGGCGAAACAGGTCGGCCCACGTGCGCTGCACGGTCGGCGCGTCCTGTTTGGCGATCGCCTGCAGCTCGCGTTCGGCGCCGTCCAGATTTCCCTTCTCCAGCGCGACGCGCGCCAAGATCAAATGGACGCCGTCCCCGGGGAGGGCGTGCCAGTGCTTGCCGAGCACCGCCAAAGTGCGTTCGCGCTCGCGCGCCGTGGTGCTGTGCGCCAGCAAGCGCTCGATCAGCACCAGCCGCGGATGGGTGCGCAGCGCCTTCTCCCACACTTTCTTCGCCTCGTCGACGCGGCGATTGTCGACTAACGCGTCGCCGAGACTGATCAGCCCCGGCAGGAAGGCGCGGTCGGCCTGCACCACCGCATCGAGTGCCGCGAGCCGATCACCGGCGTCGGGCAACGCCATCGCGGCCTGATAGCGCAGCTCGACCAGACGTTCGCGCTCGCCAGCGCGCGACTTGCCCGGCAGGCTGTCGAGGTAGGCGGCTTGCACGTCGGCTGCATCGCCCCAGCGCTCCGACTCGCGATACAGCTCGCGCAAGCTGATCAGGGCGCGCGGTGCGCGCGGGAAGCGCACGCGCACCGTCTCCAACATGCGAATCGCTTCCGCGGCGTTGCCTTGCCGGCGCAGTGCTTCGCCGAGCGCGTAGCGCAAGTCGGGGTCGTTCGCATCTTCTTCCAGCGCCGCGGTCAGCACTTCCTGCGCGGCGGCATACTCGCCCGTGTCCATGTAGGACGACGCCAACGCCAAGGCCGCGCCGGTGTTGCCGGCGTGGCGGCGCCAGGCTTTGCGTAGCAAGGCGCGGCTGCGCTCCAGCTCGCCGCTCCACGCCGCCGCTTCCCCCGCCTCGTGCCACGCGCCGGCAACCGCCGCGGCGCGCGCCCCGCGGCGCGTGCGCCAGTTGCCGATCGATTGCGAGAGCTGATGCAGGCCGCCGCCGAGCACGACGAACACGGCGCCGGCGGCGAAGGCGAGAATCAGCAGCACGCCCAGCATCGGATGGTAGCTGTGCACGTGCGTCGGATGGAACTCGACTTCGCCCGGGTTCAACGCCACCAGCGCGGCGAAGACGGCGGCGAGCACGACGCCGCCGAGGATGAGCAGGCCGCGCTTCATGGGCGCTGATCTGGCTTACCGGGCGTTGCTGGCCAGGCGCAAATCGCGCGCTTGGCTGCGGTAGGGCTCGGGGAGCTGCACGGGCGTGGCACGCGCCCACAGTCGCTCGAGATCGTAAAACTCGCGCACCGATTCGAGAAAGACGTGCACGACGACGTCGCCGTAGTCGAGTAGCGCCCATTGGCCGCTACTCAAGCCTTCGACGGTGCGCGGGCGGCGACCGAGCTGCGCGAGATTCTCCTGGATGCTCTGCGCGATCGCCTGCACCTGCGTATCGGAGCGGCCGGTGCAGATGAGAAAATAGTCGCCCAGCGAGGTGTGTTGGCCGACGTCGAGCAGCAGCAAATCGTACGCCTTCTTGTCGAGAGCGTAGCGGACGCAGAGCAGCGCGGTCTCGCGGGGATCGGTGGCGGGCTTCTTCAAGACGCGGCGCGGCTCTGTCGGTAGAGCCCCTCGCGGATCAGGTAGCGTTCGACGGCCGGCGTCACGAGATAGCGAACGGAACGCCCACGCTGTGCGCGTTGGCGAATCGCCGAGGCCGAGATATCGAGCGCGGTGACAGTCAAGAAGCGAATCCGATTCCCCGTGTGGTGGATAAGCTCACTGCGGATCGAGCCGTAGCAGAAGTCCCGCCGAGCGGCAACGGGGAGCAGGGCGCGCGGCGCACCGAGGCGTGGCCCCGGACGTGTCCACACGGCCAGATCGGCGAGCCCAAAGAGCGCACGGTACTCATGCCAGGTGCCGATCTCGCGAAACGCATCGAGCCCGAGCAGCAGCGTCAGGCGAGCGCTCGGATCGCGCGCCTGCAGAATTCGCAACGTGTCGACCGAATATGACGGACCGGGCCGCCGCAACTCCATATCCGACGCCGCGAACGCGGCGTTGCCGGCGACGGCCAAGCGCACCATGGCGAGGCGCTGTGCCGGCGGCGTCATGCGGCGCGATTTATGAGGCGGGTCGGCGGCGGGAATGAACAGCACGCGCGTCAGGCCGAGCTGCTCGCGCGCTTCTTCGGCGCAGCGCAGGTGGCCGAGGTGAATCGGATCGAACGTGCCGCCGAAAACGCCGAGGCGCGGTGGCGAAGGACGCGCGGCGCTCACGTGCGAATCTGCCCGTCGCCCTGGATGACGTACTTGTATGTGGTCAGCTCGCGCAGTCCCATCGGGCCGCGCGCGTGCAGGCGGTTGGTTGAGATACCGACCTCGGCGCCGAAGCCGAACTCGTAGCCGTCGGTGAAGCGGGTCGAGGCGTTGACATACACCGCCGCCGAGTCCACCGCCGCGGTGAATCGCTGCGCGTGCGCGTAGCTGTCGGTGACGATCGCGTCGGAGTGTCCGGTGCCGTAGGTGTTGATGAACTCGATCGCCTCGTCGAGCGAGTCGACGACCTTCACCGACAGGATCAAATCGAGATACTCGGTGCGCCAATCCTCGTCGGTCGCCGGAGCCGCGTCGGGCAGGATCGCGCGCGTGCGGGGACAGCCGCGGATCTCAACCCCCGCCCGGCGCAGCGGCGCGGCAACCTGCGGTAAGAACTGCGCGGCGATGTCGCGGTGCACCAGCAGCGTTTCCATCGCGTTGCAGACGCCGGGACGCTGCACTTTGGCGTTCACCGCGATGCGCTCGGCCATGCCGAGATCGGCCCGATCGTCGACGAACACATGGCAGATTCCGGCATAGTGCTGGATGACCGGGATCGCCGATTGATTGGTGATCGCTTCGATCAAGCTGGTGCCGCCGCGCGGCACGATGACGTCGACCAGATCGCGCTGGCGCAGCAAGACGCTGACCGCCTGCCGGTCGGTGGTCGGGATCAGCTGCACCGCCGCCGCCGGCAGCGCGGCGGCGGCGACGCCGTCGGCGATGCATGCAGCGATGGCCCGATTGGTCGCGAAGGCCTCTGAGCCGCCTTTCAGGATGACCGCGTTGCCCGCTTTGAGCCCCAGCCCCGCTGCGTCGGCGGTGACGTTGGGACGCGATTCGTAGATCACCCCGACGACGCCGAGCGCGACGCGCACTTGCGCGATCTCCAAACCGTTCGGCCGGCGCCAGCGCGCGATGGTCTCGCCGACGGGATCCGGCAGCGCCGCGATCTCCTCGAGCCCACTCGCCATGGCATCGATGCGTGCGTCGTCGAGCGTCAGCCGGTCGATCAGCGCCGCGCTCAAACCGCTCGTGTGACCGGCCTCGACATCGCCGCAGTTAGCGTCACGCAGCCGGGCGCGGTTGCCGCGCAAGCGTGCCGCTGCCTCGCGCAAAGCAGTGTTCTTGGCTGCGGGGGTAGCCGTCGCGACCTGCCGAGCCGCGGCGCGAGCGGCGCGGCACAACTCCACCACCAGCGGTTCGATCTGCGTCACCGGCTGGATATACAACGCCGTCGCAGCCATTCAATCGGGGCCGCCGGCGGCGCATGAACGGATGGGTTCCAATCCACCGCTGCATGGAGTTTCTTACCCGCCCTGGTGTCTGCCGCGCAGCGTTGGACGAACCCGGCAACCCAGCGCTGACTGGCGCACGACTTGCTCCTTTGACACCGAGGAGGACATCATGCGCATCTCTCTCGTTGCGACCTGTGTCTGGGCGGCGCTGTGCGTCGCTCCAGCACTCGCTCGGGCGCAAGATCCGGAGCCGGAAATACCGAGCGCGGCGCGGCGCGCGCCCGGTGTCGCGCCGGCGCCGGACGGACCGATCGCCGGCGAGCCGAGCAACATGCCACTACCGGGCGATCGACCGGCAGCCCAGCTACCCGGCGGGGCGGGCAACACCAAGATGCCGATTCCGTCCGCACAGTTGCCGGGCGGTACGGCGCCGCTCAATGCGCCGGGGCCGGCCCCGGGCGCAGCCCCGGGCATTGCGCCGATCAAGCCGTCGGGTTTGTGACTCAGCGACCGTCCACGCGAGTTAAAGTCGCCGCGTCCGAGTCAGGCAGGGGCTGCAGCTGCGGGCCGAGCAGGCGAATTTGTCGCTCGTCGATCACTACGAAATCCAACGCCGCCGCCGCTGGCTCTGGGATCAAGCTGTAGACCACAGCGCCTGAATCGGACGCCGTGCCGCGCCGCCGGGTCCACGTGCCCGAGGTGCGAACGGTGCGCTGCGCATTGGGCCCGTCGGCGTAGGTCTGCGCCAGCTGAAATTGCGTACGCCCACTCCAGTCGCCGCTCAAAATGAGGTCCGCCTGCACCGCGCCGCAGTCGGCGCACGGCAGCGCCCCGGTGAAGCGACCGACTAAAGGCAGAGCGCTGGCTGGCGCTGCAGGTGCCGCAGCGGGAGCGACCGGGGCCGGCGGCGGGGCGTGACGCGCGCACGCCGCCGCGAGCCCGGCCAAGACCGCTATGATCAAAGCGCGTCGCCGCACGCGGCGACGCCTTAGCGCGTTATCCCGTCGCCCGCCAAACGACGCCGCTCACGCCAGCAGCACCAGATCGTCGCGATGGATGACGGCGTCGCCGGCCGTATACTGCAGCAGCGCCTCGATGGCGCTGGTGTGCTGGCCCTTGATGCGCGACAGCTCGGTCGCGCTGTAGTTGACCAAGCCGCGTGCGAACTCGTCGCCGTTCGGTGCGACGCAGGAGACGCATTCGCCGGCGCCGAACGAGCCGCTGATCGCCGTGATGCCCTTCGGCAGCAAACTGCGGCCGCCCTGCGCGATCGCCTCATAGGCGCCCTGGTCGACGGTGATCGCCCCCGACGGCTTCAGCGTATGTGCGATCCAGTGCTTGCGGCGGGTGAGCCGATCGCCGGCGGCGAGAAACAGTGTGCCGGCGCTCTGTGTTGCGTCGAAGACGCGCGCCAGGACATCCGGATTGCGGCCATCGGCGACGACACAGGCGATCCCGGCATCGTTTGCCTTGCGCGCCGCTTGCAGCTTGGTCGCCATGCCGCCGGTGCCGAGACGACCGGAGCCGCCCGCATAGGCTTCGATGTCGCGTGTGATCTCGGGCACCACCGAAAGCAGCGCGGCATCGGCATACGAGCGCGGATCGGTGGTATACAGTCCCGGTACGTCGCTCAGGATGACCAGCAGATCGGCACTGATCAGCGTCGCCACCAGCGCCGACAGATTATCGTTGTCGCCGAAGGTGAAGCGCATTTCCTCGACGGCGACCGTGTCGTTCTCGTTGACGATCGGCAACACGCCGGCGTCGAGCAGCGCTTCGAATGTGTGGCGTGCATTCAGGTACCGACGGCGATTGGCCAGATCGTCGTGGGTCAGGAGAATCTGCGCCACCGGTTGACCCAGGGCGCTGAATTGCTCGTCGTAGAAAGCCATCAGGCGGATCTGGCCGACCGCTGCGGCGGCTTGTCTCTGCGGCACCGTCTTGGGGCGCTCGGTCAGCCCGAGGCGCGCCATCCCGGCGGCGACCGCACCCGAGCTGACCAGCACGAGCTCGTAGCGGCGGCGCCGCAGCTCGGCCAGCTCGCCGGCCAAGCGGGCGATGCACGCCCGATCGATGTCCTGCGCCCCAGAGAGAATGCTGCTGCCGATTTTCACCACGACGCGGCGCACGCGCGGCAGCAGGGCGCGTTTGTGCTCCAGCTGGTCCATTAGGGTTCGACCGGTGGAGGCAGCGGCTCCGTCTCGGACTCTTCGGCTGCCGCGGCACGCGCGGCGACCCGCGCCGCATGGACGGCGGCGGCGACGCGCCGCATCAGCTCGGTGACGCCGTCGCCGGTGACCGCGGAGATGCGATGCAGCTCGATGCCGCGCGCCGCAAAGCGCTTGCTGATCTCGTCGGCGAAGCCTGCCGGCGCGGCGTCGAGCTTGTTGGCCGCGACGATCTGCGGCTTGGCGGCGACGCCGGGATCGTATAGCGCCAGCTCGCGGTTGATGACGTCGAAATCGTCGAGCGGGTCGCGGCCGCTCATGCCGCTGGCGTCGAGCATGTGCAGCAGCAGGTTGGTGCGCGACACATGGCGCAAGAAGCGATGGCCGAGGCCATGTCCTTCGTGCGCGCCCTCGATCAGGCCGGGCGTGTCGGCCAGCACGAAGGTGGTGTCGTCATCGACCCGCACGACACCGAGATTCGGCACCAGCGTCGTGAACGGAAAGTCCGCGATGCGCGGTCGCGCCGCCGAGACGCGGCTGATCAGCGTCGATTTGCCCACGTTGGGAAAGCCGAGCAGGCCGACGTCGGCGACCAGTTGCAGCTCCAGCCGGATGCGCCGTTCCTCGCCCTCGAGACCGGGCTGGGCATGGCGCGGTGCCTGACGGGTCGAGCTCTTGAAGTACTCGTTGCCGCGGCCGCCGCGTCCACCGCGGGCGATCACGACGCGCGTGTCGGGGGCGGTCAGGTCGGCGAGGATCTCGTCGGTCTGAACGTCGCGCACGATCGTGCCCAGCGGCACGCGCGCGACGGCATCGGCGCCGCGGTGCCCATGCTGCTGTTTACCGCGGCCGTGCTCGCCACGTTCGGCGATGAGGCGCGGTTGATATTTGAAATCGAGCAGCGAGGTGAGATTGGCGTCGACCTGCAGCACGACATCGCCGCCGTCGCCGCCGTTGCCGCCGTTCGGGCCGCCCTTGGCCTTGTACTTCTCGCGCAGGAAGCTGACGCAGCCGGCGCCGCCGTGCCCGCCGTGAACTTCGATCTCGGCTTCGTCGACGAACTTCATGGGCTGAGTGGGAATGCGGGCCGCAGCGGGCCCGCGCACCACCGAGGTGCGGCCGTGCGGGCCGCGGGCGCCGAGCTATTGGGGCGGAAGAATGTGGACCTGCTTGCGGTCCTTGCCGAGGCGCGCGTACTGCACCGTGCCGTCGATCATCGCAAATAGCGTGTAGTCACGCCCCATGCCGACATTCTTGCCGGGGTGGATCCGCGTGCCGACCTGACGCACCAGGATGTTGCCAGCCTTCGCGACCTGGCCGCCGTACACCTTCACACCGCGTCGCTGGGCGTTGCTGTCACGGCCATTGCGTGTGCTGCCCTGTCCTTTTTTATGAGCCATGGCTCACGCTCCCATCTCGATGGCGGTGACCTCGACCGTCGTTTCGTACTGGCGGTGGCCCTGGCGACGGCGGTAGCCCTTGCGGCGCTTCTTCTTGAACACGAGGATTTTCTTGGCGCGGCCTTGGCGCACGACCTTCGCCGTGACCCGGGCGCCGGCGACGGTCGGCGAGCCGACCTTGACGGCACCGTCGAGTGCGGCGAGGAGAACCTCGGTGAACTCCAGCTCGGCGCCGGGATCTCCGGCGAGCTTCTCGACGGCAAGCACGTCACCGGGGGCAACCCGGTATTGCTTCCCGCCTGTCTTGATCACTGCGTACTGCATAGCGTCGTCTCCGCGGCTGAACCGCAACGACTATCGGAGCTATAGAACGGTGTCAACTAATGCGGCGGGGCGTGCTTTGTCCGGATCCCAATGGCGCAACCCGACATCACGCTGACCCTCGTTACGCGTCGTGACTGCCACCTCTGCGAAGCGATGGAGGCGGCCGTCGCCGATGTGCGGCGTCAGATTCCCTGTGACTTGGAGCTGCGCGACGTCGATGCCGACGCGGCGCTGTTGGCAAGCTATTCGGATCAGGTGCCGGTGCTGCTGGTCAACGGGCGCAAGGCGTTCAAGTACCGTGTCACACCAGCCGCGCTGGCCTCCCGACTGCGGGCCGAGCGCCGCCGCGCGCGCCTGCGCGGCTGGTTCGGGCCCCGACCCCCTTGAACGCCAAAACGCCCACCTCCTATTGTCTGGCCCATGCCGGCGGTGGCGGTCGACGCGATGGGCGGGGAGCATGCGCCGGAGGAAGTGGTGCAGGCGGTGGCGGCGGTGTCTTTACAGACCGACATCGAGTGCGTGCTGGTCGGTGATGCAGGCCGTCTCGAACGGTTACTCGAATCGACGGCCTACAACCCCGAGCGCATCGCGCTGGTCCACGCATCGGAGAGCATCGCGATGAACGATGAGCCGCGCAGCGCGGTGCGCTACAAGCGCAAGGCATCGCTGACGCTGACGCTGCGCCAGGTGGCAAGCGGACGATGCGTCGCCGCCGTCAGCGCGGGCAATCCCGGCGCCGCGATCGCCGCCAGCCTGCGCGAGTTGACGGTACTTCCGCAGCTGCACAAGGCGGCGATGACCAGCGTGTACCCGCGCGCCGTCGAGCACATCGGCCAAGACCCGCTGGCGCTGGTGCTCGACGTCGGCGCCACCGTCCGCTGCACGGCGGCCGAGCTGGTGCAGTTCGCCGTGATGGGCGCCACCTACGCGCGCGTCATTTCGAAAGTCGCCGAGCCGCGCGTCGCCCTCCTCAATATGGGCCGGGACGCAACCCAGGGCGACGAGGTGTTGATCGCCGCGCATCGGCGCTTGCGCGAGCTGTCGGCGATCAGCTTCGTCGGCAACATCGAAGGACACGAGCTGACCAGCGGTCGCGCCGACGTCGTCGTGTGCGAGGGCCTGCTCGGCAACATCGTGCTCAAGCTGCTCGAATCGGTGGCCAGCGCGGCGGTCGACCTGACCAGCGCGGCGGCGCCGCGCAGTTGGCGCCTGCGCGCCGGCATGGCGATCATGGCCGGCGGCAGCGAGCGTCTGCGCGCGCAGGCCGACTACGCGACGTACGGCGGCGCACCGCTGTTGGGTTTTGAACAAGTCTTCATCAAGGCGCACGCGCGCTCGAAAGCGGCGGCGATCGCCAATGCGGTGAAGGTGGCGGCGAAAGCGGCGCGCGACGGACTGGTCCCGGCGCTCAAAGCGGCCCTGACGGAGACGCAGTGACGTCGAACGGCACGCCGGCGCGCCGGCGCGGCCCGGCGGCGTGGTTCGGCGCCGGCCGTCGCGCCGCAGCGCCGCCGTCCGAGCGCGTCGTGTTTCGCTGGGATCTCGACAAGACCTATCTGCTGAGCGAGTTCGAGAGCCTGCGCGAGATGATGCGCATCCCGTTCGAGAAGCCGGAAGACAAAGTCGCCGCGCCCGGCGTCGCAGCGCTGATTCGCGGCCTGCGCGAGTCGGCGCTGGGTCGCGGCCGCGCCGTGCGCGTCTATTTTCTCTCCGCCAGCCCGCCGCAGATCGGCCGCGCCATCCGCCGCAAGCTGGAGCTCGACGGCATCGTCTACGACGGCATCACGTTCAAGGATCAACTGCAGCGACTGTTCCGCGGCAAATTCCGCCACCTGCGCGAGCAAGTGGGCTACAAGCTGACCGAGCTGCTCAAGGCGCGCAGCCTCGAGCCCGAGACGGCGCGCGAGTATCTCTTTGGCGATGACTGGGAGTCGGATCCGTTGATCTATTCGCTCTACGCCGACATCGCGTCCGGCGGGCTGGCGCCAAGCGACCTGGCCGAGCTGTTGCGCGGCGCGCGCGTCGATCCGCCGCTGATCGCGGAAGCGCAGCAGCTGGCGACCGCTCTGGCGAAACGCGAGGTCGTGACGCGCATCTTCATCAACCTCGAACGCCCGACCCCGCCGGCACAGTTGCGCGCCTACGGGCCGCGGCTGGTGCCGACATTCAACTACTTTCAAACCGCCGCCTGTCTGTTTCAGGACGACGTGTTGAGCTCCGACGGGGTCGTCCGCGTCGCTCGAGCGCTGGTTGAAGACTCGCACTACGAGGCGACGCAGCTGGAGAACTCACTTGCGGATATCGAGCGCCGCGGCCATCTGACACCCGCCACGGCCGCGTCGTTGCGCGCGGCGCTGGCCGCCGCGGGCCTACTCGCGCCAACGCCGCGCCGGCTGTCCGATCGCTTGTTCGGTCCGTGGCATCGCGACCGCCGGCCGAAATCGACGTCGGCGGCCATGATCGACTATCGCACCCTGCTCGGCGTCCAGTCGGCGGAGGGGGTCGCCGAATGAGCCCGGCACTCGTGCTGCTGGTGACCGTGCCGTCGCGCGCTGCCGGCGAGCAAATGGCCGAGGTACTGGTCGGCGAATCGCTTGCGGCCTGCGTCAACGTTGTCGGCCCGATCCGCTCGATCTATCGCTGGCAAGGCGAAATCTGTCGCGATGACGAGCATCTGTTGCTGATCAAGACGACCGACGCGCGCTATGCGACCGTCGAAGCGCGGGTGCGTGCTCTGCACACCTACGACAATCCGGAAGTGATCGCGCTGCCCGTCGCGCGCGGCGCCGCGGCGTACCTGGCGTGGATACAGAGCGTGACCGGTGAGGAGTGAAGCCTGGCGGAGTACGCGTATCGCGCGGTCGTCACATGCGCCGGAAGAGTTGCTCGTTGGACACCCCCTGAATGCGCAGGCTGCCGCTGCCGTCGTCGATGGTCTTGCGGTCGGTCTGCCGCAGGTCGAGGTTCTTGATCTGAATGCGCAGATTGTTCGCACTGTCGGCATTGGCGAGCGCTTGCTCGGCGTCGATGCGCTCGTCCTTGTAGAGCTCATACAGCGCTTGATCGAAGGTCTGGCCGCCTTCCTGCGTGCTGCGCTCCATCGCTTCCTTGATCGTGTCGACCTCGCCCTTCTTGATCAGATCTTTGACGTACGGCGTGTCGATGAGGATCTCGAGGGCGGCGACGCGGCGTCCGGCGAGGCCCGGCACCAGGCGCTGCGAGACGATACTGCGCAGATTGAGCGAGAGCTGCAGAAAGATCTCGCTGTGCCGTTCGACGGCGAAGAAGTTCATGATGCGCTCTATGGCCTGATTGGCGTTGTTCGAGTGCAGCGTCGCCAGGCACAGGTGGCCGGTATCGGCAAAGGTGATCGCCGCCTCCATCGTCTCGCGATCGCGCACCTCACCGATCAGGATGACGTCGGGCGCCTGGCGCAGGGTATTCTTCAGCGCGGCTTCGTAGTTGTGGGTATCGAAGCCGATCTCGCGCTGGGTGACGATCGACTGGCGATGCGGGTGCATGAACTCGATCGGATCCTCGACGGTGACGATGTGGCCGGCGGTGGTGGCGTTGCGCCAGTCGATCATGGCCGCGAGCGTCGTCGACTTGCCGGAACCGGTGGCGCCGGTGACCAACACCAAGCCGCGCTTGGTCGCGACGATCTCCTTCAGGATTTGCGGCAGGCCCAGCTCGTCGATGGTCGGAATCTGCGTCTTGATGGTGCGCACGACGACGCCGACGGCACCGCGCTGGCGGAACACGTTGACGCGGAAGCGCCCGAGCTTGCTCGAGCTGATGCCGAGGTTCATCTCCATCTGCTCTTCGAACGTGGCGCGTTGGCGCTCGGTCATCAACGAGTTGGCGAGCCCTTCCACTTCGGTGGGCGTCAGCGGCTCGCCGGCGCCGACATGGTTGACGCCCTCGATGCGAATCACAGGTGGACTGTCGACGGTGACGTAGAGGTCGGACCCGCCGCGGTCGACCATCTCCTTCAGGAGTGTGCGGATATCCGACGGCATCGCGCTTCTCAGCTCAGGAGCGCAGACCGGACAAGCGGGCTGCCTGCGGAGCGGCGCCCGGCGTGCCGCCCGGCCGTTCGACGGCGTTGCTGGCGAACAGGTTCGGCGTCAGCGTACGCGACTGCGCTTCCTCCGCGCTCACCAGATTGCGCCGCACCAGATCGATCAGCGCCATGTCGAGCGTTTGCATGCCGACGCGCTGGCCGGTCTGCATGGCGGACGGGATCTGGTGAATCTTGCCTTCGCGGATGAGGTTGCGCACCGCCGGCGTGCCCATGAGGATTTCCAACGCTGCAATGCGCCCGCCGGCGCGCTTCTTGAGCAGCGTTTGCGTCACCACGGCCTGGATCGATTCGCTGAACATGATGCGGATCTGCTCCTGCTGCGCGGCCGGGAAGACGTCGATGATACGGTCGACGGTCTTCGGCGCACTCGAGGTGTGCAGGGTGCCGAACACCAAGTGTCCGGTCTCGGCCGCGGTCAGCGCCAGCGAGATGGTTTCCAGGTCGCGCATTTCGCCTACCAGAATCACGTCGGGGTCCTCGCGCAGCGCGCCGCGCAAGGCGTTGGAGAACGACATCGTGTGCGTGCCGACCTCGCGCTGATTGATCAAGCACTTCTTCGAGTGGTGTACGAACTCGATCGGGTCCTCGATGGTCAGGATGTGTCCTTCGAAGCTCTCGTTGATGTAGTCGATCATCGCTGCCAGCGTCGTCGACTTGCCGGAGCCGGTCGGGCCCGTGACCAGGACGAGGCCTTTCTCTTTGTCGCAGACCTCCTTGATGATGTTGGGCAGGCCGAGATCCTCGAGCGTCATCACCTTGGTCGGGATGGTGCGGAAAACGGCGCCCTCGCCGCGCCGGCCGCGGAATACGTTGACGCGGAAGCGCGCGATGTCGCCGAGCTCGAAGGAGAAATCGACATCGTTGGTCTCTTGGAACTGACGGCGCAAGCCGTCCGACATGATGTCGAACACCATGTTGTGTGTTTCGTCGGGAGACAGCGGCGGATGCTCGATCTTTTTCATGTCGCCGTTGATGCGCAGGCGGGGTGGCTCGCCGGCGGTCAAATGGGCATCCGACGCGCCGGATCGGTGCGCGAAGGTCAGCAGTTCGGTGATGTCCATGCCGTCTCCTCTGGTGGTGGTCCGTTGGCTGGCGGCCGACGCCACTGGCCCGTAGCCAACGAACAAGCAACGCGCACGCCAGATGCGGTCGTGGATGACCGGGAAGGGCCTACGCGATCGACGGCGAGAGTGCGGGCGTCACCGAGATGACGAGCCCGGCCCGCCTGGCGTTGGGGCGCGAGGCCGACTCGGACGCGGTCGCATGGCATCTGCGACGCAGCCGGCGGTCGACCGCCGCCGCGCCGGCGACGGCTACTGCATGCTGCGCGCCATGAACTCGTAGAGCAGGTTGGCGAAGCCGTGGTACGCCGCCGGCACGGCGATACTGTCGCTGCGCGCGCGCAGCCAGCCGGCAAACAGGCCGAAAAAGGCGACCCGCAGGCGCGTCAGGTCGCCGGTGACGATGTGGCACACGCCGAAGAGCAGCGCGGCATAGATCAATCCGCGCCCCCACCTGGCGCCGAGGAAGCGATACGGACGGCCATACCGCGCGTCGAGTTGGGTCTGCAGATAGCCGCGGAAGAAGAACTCCTCGGACAAGCCGACGACGATGAACTGCGCGAACGCAGTCTCCAGCGGGTTCGGCGGCAGGGTCGGGACGAAATGCAGGCCCAGCACCAGACGCGCGAAGCCGTAGTGCAGCAGCGCATAGCCGCCGAAGATCACGCCGGCGGTGATCAGGTGGAAGCGCGGCGTGCCGAGGTTGTCCCAGGTGAGACCGTAGATCTCGTACGGTCGCTTGGTGACGGTGATGATGACGAACGGCACCAGGAACCAGAGCGTCGGCAGTTGCCACCAGATGGCCAACGGCAAGGTGAGGGCGAGCGCCACCAGCGCCTCGGCCACGCTGCCGGTCTGGGCGCGCAGTGCTTCCGCCGGCGGCGGCGTGGTCGGATCGGCGGCAGCAGCCACGCCGCGGTTCTATCTGCTCGGCCCGGCGCGCACTACCAGCGCCGGGGCGCCGAGCGCGGCGAGGCGGCGCGCGGTGCGGTCGGCCTCGTCGCGAGTGTCGAACGGTCCGACGCGCAGCTGGTAGTAGCGCGCATCGGGTGCGTCGATCATCGCCAGATGGATGCGCGCCACCTCGGCACCAAGGCGCTGTTGCTCGTGTCGCGCGTGGTTGTAGTCGACGTAGGTTCCGGCCTGTACGGCGTAGAGCGCAAAGACCTGCGGCGGTGGCTCGACGGCGGAGACGCGGACCGGCTCCTCGCGCAGCGGTTGCCGCGCGGGCTCGACATACGCGGGCGCGGCCGGCGGCTGGTACGCCGCTGTCGGGCGCGCGGCGATCGGCGGCGCAGCGGCCACGGCGAGCGCGACCGGCAGATCGTCGGCGTCCGCCTCGAGCACTTCGATGCGCACCGGGGCGGTGCCGGAGCCGATCATCGCCAGGCGTTGGGCGGCCGTGTACGAGAGATCGATGACGCGGTCGTCGACGTATGGACCGCGGTCATTGATGCGCACGCGCACGCGCCGGCCGTTGGTCAGGTTGGTCACCTCGATGCGCGTGCCGTGCGGCAGCGTGCGGTGTGCCGCGGTCAGCGCATATTGATCGTAGATCTCGCCGTTCGCCGTGCGGCGCCCATTGAAGCCGGGGCCGTACCACGACGCGATGCCGGTCTGCGTCGCGCCGGGATTGGCGCTGATCGGTTTCGGCTTCTTCGAGAACAAGCCGCAGCCGGCGAGCGATACCGCCAGCGCCACCGCTGCCACCGCACCCCACCGCATGCCGCTAGTATAGCGGCTGTGCTGGTGCGGCGCCTAGAGAATCACGGCACCGCGGCAGCGATCAGTTGCCTGCCACCGTCATCTTGGCGATCTTCAGCGTCGGCGAAGCGACGCTGTTGCGCAGGACCAGGTCGGAGCCGACGACCTCGATGTCCTTGAACATCTGCAGCAGGTTGCCGGCGATGGTGATCTCGCTCACCGGGTAGGTCAGCTGGCCGTTCTCGATCCACAGCCCGCCGGCGCCGCGCGAGTAGTCGCCGGTGGTGGCGTTGACGCCGAAGCCCATCAGCTCGGTAACATATAGGCCGTTCGTGACGGATCCGATGATCGCCTCGGGCGTCGTCTCGCCGGCCGGCAGGAAGAAATTGGTCGGGCTGACGTGCGGCGAGTCGGCCACCGAGCGCCCGGCGTTGCCGGTCGAGCGCAGGTTCAGCTTGCGCGCCGAGTAGGTGTCGCACAGGTAGCTGGTCAGCACGCCGCGCTCGATCACCGGCGTGCGCCGCGTTGCCAACCCCTCGCCGTCGAACGGCTTGGTGGCGAGCCCACCCGCCAGCAAGCCGTCGTCGTAGACGTACAAAAAGGGCGGGGCGATGCGCTCGCCGAGCTTGCCGGTGAGGAAGGAGAGACCGCGATAGATGGAGCCGCCCGACACCGCGCCGGCGAGATGGCGCAGCAGACTGCCGGCCATATCCGGGTCGAACACCACCGGCACCTCCTGCGTGCCGACCTGCCGCGCGCCGAGCCGCCGCACGGCGCGCGCCGCGGCGATGCGGCCGATCGACTCCGGCGAGTCGAGCTTGGCCAGATGGCGCTGCACGCTGTACCAGTGGTCGCGCTCCATGGCGCCGTTTTGCGATGCCACCGGCACACAGCTCAGCGAGCAGCTGGAGCTGCGATAGCTGCCGCGAAAGCCGTTGCTGGCGGCGTAGACGACCAGATGCGCGCCGGCGTCGAACTCGGCGCCCTCGGAGTTGGTGATGCGCGGATCGGCATCGCGCGCCGCCGCTTCGGCGGCCTGGCACCACTCGGTGGCTTGCTCGGCCGTGACCTCGCCGACTGCCGCGTCGAACAGATCGAGCATCGGCGGCGCGCTGCTCAGATCCGCCGCGTCGGGCAGGCCACTGAATGGGTCTGGCGCGGTGACACGCGCCAGCGCGACGGCGTCGGCGGCGAGTTGGCGCAGTCCGGCGTCGGCAAAGTCGGCGGTCGACAGGATGGCGCTGCGATCACCGGCGAAGGCGCGCAGGCCGAGATGTTTGGCGCGGGCCCGTGAGACTTTCTCCACTTCGCCGAGGCGCACGCCGACGGTCAGCGAATCGCCTTCGACGACGACGACGTCGGCGGCCGTCGCACCATTGCGTTTGGCTTCGCTGAGCAGCAGCTCGGCGAGGGAATCGAGCGCCGGCGCGCTCACGCCTGCGTCCCGCCAACGGTCATGCCGTCGATTCTGATCGTCGGCATGCCGACGCCGACCGGGACCGATTGGCCGTCCTTGCCGCAGGTGCCGATACCTTCGTCGAGCGCCAGGTCGTTGCCGACCATCGAGACCCGGTTCATCGCTTCCGGCCCGTTGCCGATCAACGTCGCACCCTTCACCGGGCGCGTGATCTTGCCATCCTCGATCAGGTAGGCCTCGGTGGCGGAGAAGACGAACTTGCCGCTGGTGATGTCGACCTGACCGCCGCCGAACGAGACGGCGTAGAGGCCCTTGGGCACCGAGCGGATGATCTCGTCCGCGGTCGATTCGCCGGCCAGCATGAAGGTGTTGGTCATGCGCGGCATGGTCATGTGGGCGTAGCTTTCGCGCCGGCCGTTGCCGGTCAGCGGCACGTTCATCAGGCGCGCGTTGAGCCGGTCCTGCAGATAGCCGCGCAGGATGCCGTTCTCGATCAATACCGTGCGCGACGTCGGCGTGCCCTCGTCGTCGCAGTTCAACGAGCCGCGCCGATTCGCGATGGTGCCGTCGTCGACCACCGTGCACAGCTCCGAGGCGACGCGCTCGCCGATGCGGCCGCTGAACGCCGACGTTTGCTTGCGGTTGAAATCGCCTTCCAGGCCGTGGCCGACCGCCTCGTGCAGCAGTACGCCCGGCCAGCCGGGGCCGAGCACGACGGTCATCGAGCCGGCCGGCGCCTCGGCCGCGGTCAGGTTGCGTACCGCTTGCTCGGCGGCCGTTTTCACCCAGCGCTGCCAGCGCGTGCTGTCGTTGACGAAGCTGAACTCGACGCGCCCACCGCCGCCTGCCGTGCCGTGCTCGCGCTTGCCGTTCTCTTCGGCGATGCAGGTGACGCTCAACCGCACCAACGGCTGCACGTCGCCGACCACGACGCCGAACGAGTTGACGATGAGCACGATCTTCTGCTCGGCGGCCAGACTCGCCATGACGTTCACGATGCGCGGATCGAGGCGCCGCGCCGCGACGTCGATGGCGCCGAGCAGCGCGATCTTTTCGTCCAGCGCCGCGTCGAGCGGTGTGTGTGCCAGCGCGTAGAGATCGTGGCTCGGGCGCGCCGGCGCCACCGCGATCGAGGCATGCGCCGTCGTCCCGTCGGCGATCGCCTGCGCCGTCTCCGATGCCAGGCGCAGCGTGCCGACACTGACATCGTCGGTGTGCGCGCAGCCGGTTTTGTCGCCGGCGACGACGCGCACGCCGGCGCCCTGCGAGACGTTCTTCACCGCTTTCTTGACGATGCCTTCCTCCAGCACGAATGCCTCGGAGGTGCGGAACTCGAAGTAGAGATCGGCGAAGTCGGCCTTGCGCGCGATGGCGGTGGCGATGGTCGCCTCCAGTGCGCGGTCATCGAGGCCGAAACGGTCGAGAAAAAACCGATGCGGTTCAGTAGTGACGGGTAGCGACATGGTCGGACGCTAGCAGAGGCCCACACTTGGCGACAGACAAGCTTGCGCGGCTGGCAGCTGAGGTGGGCCACCGGCTCGATCGGAGTCCAGAGCTGAATTCGACACAAATGCCGGCGCGTTGAACTGTGTTCTCGTGACTGCGCCGTCTTGGGAATCGACTCGCGCGAATCCCAATGCCTGCGCCGGTGAGGTTTAGAGGTGCGCAACCGGACTTCCCTCGCGCCCGCAGCTTTGGCAAAGGAGCGGGAGGAGTTCTGCAGCTCAGCGCAATCCGCGCGCGTATCGATGTAACACAGCTCGTCGGCGACGCCCGGCGTCGTGAGGAGACTTTCATGGGACTGCTCGATTCGATCGTCGGCACCAGCACCGGCCTCAGCGCCGGCGAGACGGCGCCGGACTTCGCCCTCACCGATCAGCGCGGCCAGACCGTGCGCCTCTCCGACTTCCGCGGCAAGAAGAACGTCGTGGTCTATTTCTATCCAAAGGACGACACGCCCGGCTGCACCAAGGAATCGTGCAGCTTCCGCGACCAATATACCGCCTTCACCGATGCCGGCGCGGAAGTGCTCGGTATCAGCAGCGACAACGAGAAGTCGCACAAGGCGTTCGCCGAGAAGTACAACCTGCCGTTCCCGTTGCTCTCCGACACCGGCGGCAGCGTGCGCAAGGCGTACAAGGTTCCCAAATCGCTCGGCCTGCTGCCCGGCCGGGTCACCTTCGTGGTCGACAAGCAGGGCGTCGTCCGCCACGCCTTCAACTCGCAGCTCAACGCGACCAAGCACGTCAGCGAAGCGCTGACGGTGCTCAACATCCTGCCCTGAGCCGCCTTGACGCCGCGCACCGTAGGCGCGGCGCGCCCGGGGCGCGGTCGTCGGCGCGCCAGATCCCGTGGCCGGCGCTGCGCTCAGGCGAGGCCGAGCAGTTCCGGCAGGCGTGCGACCAACTCGCGATCGGCGTCGAGAAAATCCAACGCTGCGAGCCGCTCGACGAGGACCCAGCGGATGTCGCCGAAGACGCGATTGAGCGGCTCGCCACGAAACCGATCGACGCGAAAGAACGTCAGCCGGACGCGCGGCCGGCCCGTGTACTGATGCTCCGTACGCCACACCTCGGCCCCGACCGTCGCGTCGATGCCCAGCTCTTCCTCCAATTCACGCTGCAGACACTGTTCCGCAGACTCGCCCAGCTCCCGCTTGCCGCCGGGGAACTCCCACTTGCCGGCGTGGCTGCTCTGCGGTCCGCGCTGACAGGCGAGAACGAGGTGGTCGCGCACGAGAATGCCGGCGCTGACCTCCACGACGGCGGCGGGCGTGGCACTGTGCGATCTCTCGGTCATGGCAGTTGCGTCAGTTCGTCGTGGCGGCGCGCTCGCGTTGAGCGGCGCGTAGCGCGACCTGACTCTCGCCGACACGCGAATAGCACAGGTCGGTCATCGAGGCGGTCTTTGGCGGTCCGGCATTCACTCCTGTTTGTCGAAGAATGAGTACATCTCCACGGGCGGCTCTTGCTTGCCAGCATACTCCAGCACCGCGAAGCGCGCGCGACCATCGCGCATGAAATCGATCTGCATGAAGCCGGGTGCGTCGGGGTTGGCATGCGCGAACAGCGTGTTGCCGGCGCTGCCGACGGTCGAGGCGCGATCGCTCGAGCCGAGACCGCTGACCAGCAGATGCTGCGGGCCGGAGTTGGACTGCAGTACCTGTAGGCCGTGGTCGTGCCCGGCGACGTAAGCGAGCGGCGCGGCGCCGTCTGTTGCCGCCTCTTCCATCGAGCGCAACAGCTCGCGCCGCATGTGGCGATTGGTGCCGTTGGGAATGTCCTGCGCGCTCGGCGAGCAGCAGGCGCGCAGGCCGACGACGGCTGAGCCGACGATCGGCAGCGGGAACCACTCAAGATAGACCGGCACGTAATAGCGCGCGACGTACATTGGAAAGATGTGCGTCAGGCCTTCCGAGAAGCCGCCGTGCGGGCCATGCGAGGCGAGCGGGTGATGCCCGACGACCACCGCGCGCCGCTTGTCGTGCGCCGCATGCTCGAGCATGTCGCGCAAGGCGTCGCCGATGGCGGGCTCGGTGACGTACTGACAGCCGGTGGGATTGCGCGTCAGGGTCGGCTTCTCTGCGCTGGTGTCGCCCGCCAGCCACCACTGCGTGTCGATCGCCAACAGCTCGGCGACGTTCGATAACGGTACCGCCGCAGGACCCGGGCAGCCGTCGGCCGGCAGCAGCTCGACGTCGAGGCCGTCGCGCTCGTGCAGCTCGCGCAGATAGGCCTGTAGCGCCAGGATGCGTTTCCAGCCGCCGCTGTTCGACTGATCCCAATCGTGATTGCCGGGGATGAAGATGGCGTGCGCGCCGTTGCCGCGGATCACGTCGACCTGCGCGTTGATGACGCGTTCGGCTTCTTTGCGCGTCTGGAAAATATCCGAGACCAAGATGTCGGCAGCCTTCACCGCGGCTTCGGCGGCCGGATCGGGCGTCGGCGCCGGTTCGGGCATGCCGCGCTCGTAGATGTTGTCGCCGAGGAAGACGACGGTGGTGCGCTGCGGAATCTGATTCACTTGACTGGCCAGCGCCTGCAAGGCCGGCTCGCCCTTCGAATCCGGTGAGCCCGCGTCGCCGATCAGCAGCAGCCGGTAGGCGATGTCATCGTTGTTGATCCACGCCGCGGAGAGGCCGTGTCCTTCGCGGTAGTACGGGCTGAGATGCGAGCAGCCGTAAATCGCCGCCCCGAGGGCGGCCACAGCCACGGTGATGCCCAGCGGCCACTGCAGTCGAGCGCGCGCGGCCGAGCGGCGGCCGAAGGAGGAGCGCATGTGGCGTGATCAGAAGACGGTCAGCTTGCCGCTGTCAACTTTGGCCAGCAGGTCGTGAATGCGCTGCGCGAGGTCTTTGATCTCCGCCGTCGTCAGCCCGATCTGGATGCCCTTGCCGTCGGCGCGCTCGCCGTGCTTCGGATCGACCGGTGTCGTCGTCGAGCTGGCGCGCAGGATGCCGTCGGCATCGGGCTGCAGATCCTCCAGCACCTCCAGTTGGGCCAGCCGCTCTGGCGTGACGGCGCGGAGGCGCGCCACAGCGGCGGCGGGCAGACTGCCGATGACGATGTTGTCGAACTGCCAGTTGAGATAGTTGAACAGCAAGTCGCCGAAGGCGATGCCGTTGTCGACCGAGAACATCTGTGGATTCAGCTCGTCGGTCGAGATGAGGAAGTTGCTCGGCCGCCGATCGCGGTGCGCGATCAAATACGTGAGGATGTTGAGGTTGCCGAATAAACGCGCGAAGCGCGGATCGCGCGTGAAGCGCTCGACGTCGTAGGTCTCCTTGGGTTCCTCGACGTTGCTCAGCCACGCCGACAGAGTGCCGAGCACGCAGCGCGTGTGCGGAATGTTCGGCGTCGCTTTGGCCTGGATCGGCTCGTAGTCGGCGAGCGGGATGCAACGCGCCACCGACGGCGGTACGACATAGTCGTCCGGATCGAGAAACAACTGCTGCACGGCATATGCGCCGATCTCGCGCCGTGGATAGTTGTTCCAGCCCTCACCGCCGGTCGGCGCCGCTTTCCACTTCGCCTTGATGCGCATGCCGTCGTTGGGAAACAACAGCGTCAGTTTCTCGGTCGTCATCATGCCGCCGCTGGTCTTGCCTACCTCGACCACTTGAAACGGCTCGACCAGCAGTCGCTGCTCCAACTGCGGCGCGGGGAGTGGAATGTTGCCGTCCGGCCCGCTCGGCTGCGCGCCAGCAACGGCGGCGGCGAGTAGGCACGCAGCCGGGAGAGACAAGAGGCGACATGGGTTCATGCGGCGGTCCTCGTAGCGCGCGGCACGGGCGCGGTGGCGGTGGCGGCGCGGTGGGCGTCGAGCTGCAGAAGGCGACGCGCACAGTCGCGCAGGGTCGCTTGTCCGACATGGACGTGGTCCTCGGCGACGTCCCAGAAGGCATGTGCGCTGATGCCGAGCAGCCACGTCGGCACAGCGGCCACGCCCGTAAAGGCGTGCGGCACTGCGGCTAGTGCCGCGTTCTCGGCCACCATCGATCCCGGCCCGGCGCGCAGCGTCACGCCAGCACTCGTTGCGCGCCCGTCGACGATGCCGTGCGTGACGACGTAAAACTCGGTCGCCGGCGCACCAGCCTCGAACAGCACGTCACCGGCGGCGAGCCGCACGTCGCGTGCTTCGCGGAGCAGGGCGGCCAGCACGCCCACGCCGAGACCGCGCAGCGTCGGGGCGCGCTGCAGCCAGAGCAGCCGGTCGACGAACGTCGGCTCGCTGTCGAGCACCGGCTCGAGCGCGATCGACGGCGCGGGCGCCGCAACGCGATCCGCATCGGCCTCGGCTTCGCGCGCCGCGAGCAGACGGCCGAGCGCGGTGCGCAGATGGACGACGAGCGCCACCTCGTCTTCGAGGACGTCGAGCAGCGCCGCGTCGTCGATCATCAGGGTGGCCACGGGCCCGTCGGCGATCGCCGTTGAACCGGCAGCCAGCCCGGCCAGCAGCTCGAGCAGCCCAAGCGCACCCGGCGCGTCGAGGTATCCGGCGTCCTGCGTGCCACGGCGCAGGCGGACGCTGCCGCTGGTCAGCAGCCGCACGGCGCGGACGCGGCGTCCGGCGGTCTGCAGCACCGTGCCGGTGGTGGCGTTTTCTTCGCGCATGATCTGCGCCAACAGCACCAGCTCGCGTCCGCGCACGGCTCGAAACAGCGGCAGCGAGCGCAGCAACAGCGCGCGCTCCAGCGGACCGATCGTGTCGCTCATCGCCAGGGCTCGGCGCCCACCGCCAGCGCGACGCAGGCGGCAGCGAGCTCGACCGCGTGCCGGCCGGCCTGCGCGACCGGCGTGCGCAGGCGCTCGCTCAACCAGTGCGCGCCCGTCGACGGCGGCGCCGAGACCTCGCTCTGCGCTGCGTCGAGCCCCAGCTCCGTGGCGTGGTAGTCCGCCAACGCGGATAGTGTCTCGCTGGCTTGCGCGCGCAGGTCGGCGATCAGGACCTCATAGGTGACCGGCTGCGCCTCGTAGAAGCGCCCGGCGCTCTTCAATCTGTCCGCGTCGGGCACGTCGTCGATCAAGCCGCGCATCGGCTCGCGCCACGGCGCCGGCAAGATGTGCTCGAGCAATTCGTGGCCGGTGGACTGCGCCGCGGCGTCCTCGCTATGCAGCGCGTCGTAGATCTGCGCGAAGTCCTCGCCCGGATCGCGCAGGCCGAGGACGCGAAACAGGCGCTCGACGGCGAAAGCGTGGCGCTGGCGCAGCAGATCGAGCAACAGCGCGTGCCCGCGCGTACGCCGCGCCGGCTCTTCCTCGGCGCCGCGCGCCAGCGCAGCGCACCAATCCAGCGTGCCGTAGGCCTTGCCGATGTGGTCCTCGACGACGGCATCGAGCGTGGCCGCATCGAGTTGCAGCGACGGCAGATCGGCGCGCAAGCGGCCCAGGCCGCGCAGAATCTTGTAGCGGATCAACCCGCCCGGCTCGACGCGCAAGCCCGCCAGCAGGATGTCGGCGGCGCGCTGGTGGCCGAAGCGTGACAGCGCGCGCGGCACGTGGGCGCGCGTAGCATAGGGAAGGGCGCGGTCGGCGAGCGCGCGCTCGAGCTCGAGCACTGCGGGCTCGCCGTAGCGCAGCAACGCGCGCCGCGCCGCCTCGCGCAAGGCGCGCTGCGCCAGCGCGCCGACGAGCAGCGGCAGGTGGGCGGAATTGCGCAGCTCGCCGATGGCGCGTACGGCTTCGACGCGTGCCGCGACGTCGTGGCTGCTGAGCAACTGGGTCAGAAACGGTGCAAACCCCGGCAGCGGCCACTCGCGCAGGGCGCGCGCGATGTACTGGCGCGCGTCGGGTGCGTCGTCGTTCGACTCGGACAGTTGTTGGCGGATCGCGGCCAGTGCGGCGTCCGGCGCGGTGTGTCCGCGGGCGGCGGCCGCGATATGCGCTGTCGCTGCGACCACCGGGTGCGGCGACGCGGTCATCGCCAGCAGGCCATCCGTCTCGGTCTCGACGATCGCGCAGGCGCGCGCGGCAGCGGCGCGCACCGCCGCGTCGACGTGCGCAAGCAGGTGGGCTCGATACTCGAGCACTTCGGGACGTCGCAGGCGTGCGAACACTTCCAATGACTGCACCAAGACTGCGGATGACGGATGGTAGAGGATCAGCGCCGGGATCAGGGGCCCGCGCCCGGTTGCGGCGAGCAGATCGACGGCGGCGACGACGCGATCGGCGTCCGGGCTGTTGAGCCCGGCCAGCAACGTTTCCAACGACGCGATGTCGAGCTCCGGGAAATCGAGTCGGGTTTCCAGCCCGGTATCGCTCAGCGCGCTGCGGAACAAGCTCAGATACGGACCACGCAGCGACATGGCGAGCGCGAGCCAGACGCCGGCACACGCCAGCAGCAGCGGGCCGGCCGCATGCAGTGGGGCGGCGACATGCAACGCCGCCAAGAGGAGCAGCGAACCGATGGCCTGTCCGCCACGCTGCGACAGCAGGTCGCTGACCTCTTTGACGGCGCGGCGTACGCGCGGCGCCAGGGGGACATAGAGGAGCTCGGTGGCGGTCTTGTGCAGCGACCAACGCAACGCGCCGTCGACGCCACGCACCATGAGCGCCGCCGGCAAACCGCCAAACGCGACCAGCAGCCCGCCGCCAATCACCAGCAGGGCGGGCCGCACCGTCAGTGCCGCTGGCACGCCGACGTTGCGCACCACCCACGGCACCAGCCCAAGCATCAAGATGAGTGAGGCGAAGTCGAAGCAGAAATACGCCGCGGCGAGAAACTGCCCGAGACGCGGACCGGGCAGCGCCTCGGCGACCGCGCTCTTGAAAGCGAAGTCGCACAGCGTGACCGAGACGCTGGCGAGCAGCAACAGCAGCGCGACGCCGCGGACGTACGGGTCGCGCACCACGTGCGCGACGCTCTGCCATTTCTCCTCGTCAGGCTCTTCAGACGCCGCATGCGGTTCGCCGTCTTGGCGGGTGACGGGCGGCACCACACGACCCCAGAGCAGCGACATGCCGGCACTGGCGAGGAACATTGAAGCACTGAACCCGAGCAAGGCGTGGGCGCCAAAGTGCGTCGCCAACAGCCCGGCGCTGCCGTAACCGACCAGGCTGCCGAATACGGCGGCGGAACCGATGATCGGATAGAGCCGCTTCGCCTGGCTGACGGTCAGACGGTCGCCGAGGATGAGCCAGGCGCGCGCCAGAATCACCGCGCCGGCCATGCCGCCCCAGAGATACAACGCATAGAGCGCCGCATCGTGCGGCAGCGATGTCGGTACGACGAAGGCCGCCGTGCCCAGCGCCGCGACCACCTGCATGTAAATCAAGCTGCGGCGGTTGGCGCGCTCGCTTCCGGAGCGGCCGAGAATCGGCCCGGCGATTACCGCGAGCACGGCGATCGAAAGGTACAACCACGGCAAACGTCTGGCCGGCAGGTTGGTCAAGAACAGCGTGTCGCGAGCGGTTTCCAGCGCTGCATGCGCGACCATGACCAGCGCGATGGTGCCCATTGCCGCAGCCGTCTCGCGGCGCTCGCCGAGGCGGATGCGCGTCGCCAAGCTCATGGCCGCGCGCGCAACAAAACCGGCGCCGCGGCGGCGCGCTGTCGGGGTGCGTCGGCCGGGTCGGTGGCGTGTGGCGCGACGCCTTCGGTCTGCACGGTGAAGTGGCGTGCCGCCGAGCGCGCGACTGCTGCCCAGAGCGCCACGACCGCGACGGCGATCGCGCTCAGCCAGTGGACGGCGCCGCTCCCTGGCAGCCACCACGCCATGCTGGCCAGGATGAGCAGCGAGCTGGCGCCCTTCGCCAGGCGCATCAGGAACATGTCGATGAATGCCTTCGCCTGATACTTCGTCGCCTCGTCGGTCGGCGTGTAGAGCACTTCCTTCGTCGTCTGGTTCAACGAGTAGCCGAGCGCCGCGTCGCTGAAGAACGTCCCGGCGATGAAGCCGAAGACCGGCACGCAGAGGAAGCCGAGACTGCCGAGCCCGAGCGCCGCCGGCAGGATGAGCAGCCCGACGCGCGGGCCCCAGCGGCGCAGGATCCAGCTGGTCAGCAGGACCTGCATGACCAGCGAGGCGAGGTTCGAGACCGTGCTGAAGCGCCCGAGGAACGCCGCCATCGCGGCATCGCCGTGAAAGCGCGCGGCAACCGCGGTGTTGAACTGATAGTCGATGATGTTGGAGACGATCTCGTAGCCCACCACGATGGTGGCGATCGCCGTCAGGTACGGCGAGGCTGCGGTCAGACGCGCGCCGGCCAGCGCTTCGCGCAGGCTGGCCGCTCGCTCGGGCGCGCGCGCCGGCTGGTCGGCGCCGCTGCGCGCCAGCAGCCGCGCCAGCAAGGCGATGACAGCCAGGATGAAGACGCAGACGAGCAGCAGGTTCGCCGCGCCAAGTGGGCCGACCAACCAGCCGGTGAGCGCGCTGCCGGCGACACCGCCTGCTATGCCGCCGGCGCCGACGAGGCCGTAGGTGGCGCGCGCTCGCTCTGGCGAGGTGAGGTCGTTGGCGAAGCTCCAGAACAACGCCACCATCACCGAGCTGAAGATGTCGACGTAAAAGAAGTAGGCGTACGCGGTCCAGCCGCCTGGTGCCTTGCCGGATAGCAGCCACCAAAAGGTCAGCGACCCGATGATGAACAGCGCGCTGAAGATGTAAACCAACGCCTCACGCCGAAAGCGCGCCGCCAAGCTCGAATAGAGCAGCATTGCCGGCAGCACGAGCGCCGCGGTGCCGAGCTTGACCAGCGGCAGTGCGGTCGGTCCGACTTCGGAGAGAAAGCGCGAGGTGCGGATCGGCTTCTGCACCCAGAACGCGGCAATGACGAGAAAGAAGAACGCGAACAACCCAGCGGTCTGCCAGCGCTGCGCCCGGACCTCGCTCGTCACCATCGCGAGCAACGGTGAGCAAGAAGTATGTCAGCGCCGCGCCAGTTCCGACGCGTCGAGTCATTGCGCGTCGGTGTGAAAGATCGTCCGTCGCTTGTAACTCTTACCCGGCGTACATCGTGGGCGGAGCGACCTCGAAGGGAGGGAGCGTTCAGCCTTGGGCGTTCAGGCAGAGCTCACCGTTTGCGCCGTGGGCCTTCCATGGTGGAAGGCGAGCGCGGACGGTTGCAGGCAATCAGCCGGCGCACGGCGCATCAGTGCAGCGTGGCGCCGCCGTGACGGCGAATCTCGAGGAGCTTCTCGCGCACAGCCTCGGCGCTGGCATCGCCGGGCGCCAAGGAAAGGAAGCGCTCAAAGTCAGTCTGGGCCGCGGCGTAGCATTCGAGCTGGTGGTAGAGCAGCCCGCGGTCGCGCACTTCCTGAGCCATCTCCGGCTCGACGAGCAGGATGCGCTCGCTGCAGGCCAGCGCCGGCTCGAGCTCGCGCGCCTGTAGGTAGATCTGCTTCAGATTGCGCAGCAGGCGCACGATGATCTCCTGCGAGGTGGCGGCGCGCAGGAGCTGGCGATCGAAGGGGGTTTCGCGCCCCGTCACGGTGCGCAGTCGCTCGGCACAGGCGCGCTCGTCGAGCACGCGACCAAAGAACGGGTCGATGATGATCTCTTCGCGCCCGGCGAGCTTGACCAGAAAGTGTCCGGGAAAACCGACGCCGAACATCGGCAGGCCGAGACGGCGACCGACTTCGACATAGATCAACGCCAACGTGATCGGGATGCCGGTGCGCCGTTCGAGCACGTCGTTCAAGAAGCTGTTGCGCACGTCGTAGTAGTCTTCGTGGTTGCCGCTGAAGCGTTGCTCGGCGGCGAGAAAATGGATCAACGCGCGCGCCCGTTCCAGATCCGAGACCGCCGCTTCCAGTCGCGGCTCGGCGGCGTCGGCGAGCGCATCGAGCGCGGCGAGGTGGCGGTCGACGTCGAGACCCGGGTAGGCCTCGGCCGCAATCAGCAGCGCCGCCTGCGCCAGGTCGAGCTCGTCGCCGCGGCGCATCTCGGCGGCAAACAGCTTGCGGGGGCTCGTCTCTCGCATGCGTTGCGCACATAGCGAATGCCGACAATCGGTGCCAGGCTCGATGCGTCTCGCCGTCTGCGTGGTCGGGTAGGCGCCGTGGTCCCCGTGGACAGGCTCCCGAGCCCGAACTATATCGGCCGGCATATGGGCAACGACTCCAGCAGAGGTGTTCCCTCTGCGTTGCTCTCCGTGCTCGAGCGGCCCGGCCCGCTGGTCATCTTGCCGCACGACAATCCCGATCCGGACGCGCTGGCGAGTGCCGCGACGCTGCGCTTCATCGCCAAAGCGTTGGCGGACAAGGATGCGGCCATTGCGCTGGGCGGTTACGTTGGGCGCGCCGAGAATCGGGCGATGGTGCGCTACTTGAGCATTCCCCTGGTGCCCGTCGCCGATCTGCCGCTGATGGCGCCCGAGACGATCATCGCGTTGGTCGATACCCAGCCGGGCCGGCGCAACAACTCGTTGCCGCCGGATGCGCGCGCTTCGATCGTCATCGATCACCATCCGCAGTACACGGTGACGCCCGACCTGCCGTTTGCCGACCTCCGCGAGGGCTACGGCGCCACCTCGACGATTCTCACCGAATATCTCGGCGACGCCCGCCTGCACGTCGAAACCAAGATCGCGACGGCATTGTTCTACGGCATCATGGCCGAGACACAGGATCTCGGCCGCGAAGCTACGCGGCCGGATATGGACGCCTGCAGCTTTCTCTACCCGCACACCAACAAACGTCGCCTGGCGAAGATCGAGAATGCGCGCGTGCCGCGCGAGTACTTCGGCGCCTTCCGCAGCGCCATCCAGTCGGCGATGATCTACGACCGCGCCGTCGTCTCGGTACTTGGAGAGATCCGCTATCCGGACATGGTGGCCGAGATGGCCGACTTTCTCTTGCGCTTGGACGAAGTCGATTGGGCGGCCGCGATCGGCAAGTATCACGACTTTCTCTACGTCTCGCTGCGCACCACCAATCGCGACGTGAACTCCGGCGACCTCTTGCAGCGGGTGTTGGGCAACGACCACGCCGGGGGGCACGACATGATCGCCGGCGGCCGCATCCTGCTGCCCCCAGGAGCGGACTGGCAGGAAGCGGCAGCGCGCGTGCGCGGCCGCCTGATCGCTGCCGTCGGCATGGTGCAGGCCAAGCCGACACGCCTCTGTCAGTGAGCGCGAAGGGCTCGCCGGCACTCCGCGCGTGCCGTCGCCCGCCAGCGCTTTCCCTCACTGAATCGCTGTGGTAGCCGCCTGGGGTCTGCCCTTAGCGGGTGCCCCGCGCGCGGCCGACATCAGCAGCAACCGACAGGAGAGGAACGGCCGCGATGGCGGGAATCGTCGCATACGGAAGCTATGTGCCGCGCTACCGATTGGCGCGCGACGTGATCGCCAAGGAATGGGGTCAGCCGTCGATGGGCGGCGAGAAGGCGGTGGCCGGGCACGACGAGGACAGCCTCACGTTGGCCGTCAACGCGGCGTTGAACGCGCTGCCGGACGACGGCGCCGGCCTCGATGCGATCTACTTCGCCTCCACCACGCCGCCGTATCGCGAGAAGCAGAGCGCCGCGACGCTCGCCGCCGTGCTCGATGCGGCGCCGTCGGTGCGCACTGCGGATTTCACCGATTCCCTGCGCGCCGGCACGTCGGCAATGCGCGCCGGCCTCGATGCGCTGCACGCCGGCGCCAAGCGCGTGCTGGTGTGCGCCGGCGACTGCCGCATGGGCGAGCCGGATACGCTCGCCGAACAGAGCTACGGCGACGCCGGCGCCGCGTTGGTGCTTGGCGATGACGACGTCATCGCGGAAGTCATTGGCACGCACGGCGTCAGCGAGGAATTCATCGGTACGTGGCGTTCCGACGCGCACGAGTTCCTGCACGCGTTTCCCGGCGGTTTCGAGAGCAAATTCGGCTACACGCCCTTCGTGCTCGCGGCCATTCAGGGCGTCCTGCAGGCGACTGGCACGGCGCCGGAGTCGATCAGCAAGCTGGTGGTGGCGGCGGCGAACCCGCGCGCCGTCGTCGGCATCGCCAAGGCGCTGAAGATCGATGCGAAGCAGCAGGTGCAGGACACCCTGTGGATGTTGCTCGGCGACGTCGGGACGAGTCAGCCGCTGCTGCTGCTCAACGCCGCGCTGGAGCAGGCCAAGTCGGGCGATCTCATATTGCTGGTCAGCTACGGCGACGGCGCCGATGCGATCCTGCTGCGCGTCACCGACCAGTTGGGGCGGTATCGCAGCGCTGCCAGTGTCTTCTCGCAGATCGAGCGCAAGCGACTGCTGCCGTCCTACGGCAAGTACGCGCGCTTCCGGCGCCTGATCAAGAAAGAGAGCGGCAGCGAGGATCTGTCGACGCCAGTAGTGTTGTTCCGCGATCGCCGGACCGTGCTGTCGTTGCATGGCGGCAAATGCCCCGCGTGCAAGACCGTCCAGTTCCCGCGCCATCGCGTGTGCATCGAATGCGGACATCGCGACGGGCTCGACGAGGTGAAGCTGGCGCGCCGCGGCACGTTGTTCACGTTCACCAACGACTATATCCACGACTCGCCGGATGCGCCGACGTCGCACGGCGTCGTCGAGCTCGACGGCGGCGCGCGCGTCTACGTGCAGCTCACCGACGTCGACGCCGATCAGGTCGAAGTCGACATGCCGGTGGAGTTGACATTCCGCAAATACCACGAGGGCTCCGGCATTCAGAACTATTTCTGGAAGGCGCGGCCTGCAGCGTGATTTCCAAAGACCAAGACCAAGGACCAAACACGAGAGACCAAAGACTGGAGCGGCCGGCGACGCTGTGGCCGGTGAGTTGTTGTCTTTGGTCCCGGGTCGTTCGTTCAATCTTGTAGAGCGGAGGCAAAATGGATTTCGGATTCAGCGAAGAGCAAGACATGCTGCGCCAGAGCGTGCGCGACTTCCTCAGCGCCGAGAGCGAGATGACGTACGTTCGTCAGATGATGGAAGACGAGCGCGGCTTCTCCGAGGCGCAGTGGCGCAAGATGGCGGAGCTCGGCTGGACCGGACTGATCGTCCCCGAAGAGTACGGCGGTGCCGGGCTCAACATGGTCGACATGGTCGTCGTGCTCGAGGAGATGGGGAAGGTCGTCTTTCCCGGCCCGTTCTTCGCTTCGGTGATCCTCGGGGCGCTGGCGATCGACCTCGGCGGTACGGCGGAGCAGAAGCAGGGCTGGCTGCCGAGCTTGGCGGATGGTTCGAAGCGCGCCACGCTGGCGCAGGTCGAGGAGAGCGGGCGCTGGGATGCCGACGGCATCCAGCTGGCCGCGAAGGGCGATGGAAATGGGTTTGCGCTCTCCGGCACGAAGCTGTTCGTGCACGACGCGCACAACGCCGACCTGCTCATCGTGCCGGCGCGCAGCGGCGGCAGCGGCGCCGAAGGCATTGGTGTCTTCGTCGTCGACGCCAAGTCGAAGGGCCTGGCGGTGCGCGTCCTAAAGACCATGGACCAGACGCGCAAGCTCTGCGAAGTCACGTTCGACCACGTCGGCGTCGGCAAGGACGCCGTCCTCGGCGAGATCGGCAAGGGATGGGCGCTGCTCGAGCGCTTGGTCGACCGCGCCAAGGTTGCCCTGTGCGCCGAGATGTGTGGCGGCGCGCAGCGCGTGTTGGAGATGAGCGTCGAGTACGCCAAGGTGCGCGAGCAGTTCGGCAAGCCGATCGGCAGCTTCCAGGCCATCCAGCACAAATGCGCCAACATGATGGTGCAGGTGGAGAGCGCCAAGTCGGCGACCTACTACGCGGCGTGGGCGGTGGCCAACGACGTGCCGGAAGCGCACTTGGCCGCGTGTATGGCGAAAGCCTACACGTCCGACGCGTATCGCTTCGTCACCGCCGAGGGCATTCAAATCCACGGCGGCATCGGCTTCACGTGGGAACACGACATGCACTTGTTCTTCAAGCGCGCCAAGGGCTCGGAAGTGACCTTCGGCGACGCCACGTGGAACCGCGAGCTGGTTGCGCAGGTGGTGCTCGATGCGCCGGAGTCGGCCAGCGCCTAGGCGCGTCGTGCGGCGCGCTCAGCGGTCGACGGGGAGCGCGCGTGCGTACTCGTAGAATCCGACGCCGCGCCGCTCGCCGAGGCGAAAGGCGGCGGCGCCAAACGTCACGCGCGCGATGCGCTGGCCGTCGAGCGGGCGCTCGACGGCCATGTGCGTGCGCGGCTCGGCGATGAGCGTCTCGCCGCCGGCGTCGACGCAGATGATGGCCGGCGCATACGGATCGGCGGCGAAGCGCATGTGCAGCGAGGCGATAGGCCGGGCGTCGCCGGACAACGGCAGCACCTCGCTGCGGCCGGGGACGTGATGCTCGACGCGCAGCGCCTCGCGCTCGGCGAATGCCGCTTGCAACGTCACTTGCGCCTGCCATGCCGCTCGGCCGCCGCCTGCGAGCGCCGCGGGTCGCGCGAAGCCGAGCGCGGCGATGTCGTGCGCCGCCCCATCGATCGTGACGTGCCCTCGTACGCGCCCGTAGTGCGGCGCCGTGCGCGCAAACGTGAGATCGAGCTCAGCCGTGATCAATTGTGAGGCGGCAAATGCGGTCTCGAGATCGACGTAGCGTCGGCCGTCGTCGCTGCGCAGCAGCTGGCCGGCAAAGCGCAGGCGGAATCCGTCGGCGAGTGGCGCGAAGTGCGGGCCGCCACCACTCAACTGCTTGCCGGCGTCTTCGCCGGTGAACAGCGCGACATCGCGCTCGCCGATGAACAACAGGAGACGCCCGCTGACGCCGCGGCCGCCCGGCAGCGCGTCGACGCGCGCGCTGATGCCGAGTTGCGCCGCCGCGTCGTAGCAGGCCAAGGCAGCTGGTGGAGCGAGCCCGGCCGGGGTCGCACGCCGGCACGGCGCGACGTCGCGTGCCGCCGGCGTTGGCGGGGCGCTGAACACGCGCTGCGCGATCTCTGTAAACCTTCTGCGTAAGTCGTTGGGCCAGCGCAGTGGGACGCCGAGCTCCAGTTGCACGGCGTCGATGCGGCCGGCGCCGACCCATGCTGCGAGCCGCGGCGGCGCGCCGGCGCGGCCATCGCGGCGAAACAGTTGAATGAGATTGTTTGGATGGCGCGCCGGATAGCGTGTCCCGAGCGGTGCGCCGATGCCCGCCTCGTGGCACGCGGCGACCAGTGCGGCGAGCCGTGCGGTGGCGTACGGCGCCGATACCGTGAGCTCGCCGGCATGCGCCGCGGCCGCTGTGACGTCCGGCAAGCACCGGCCGATGCCGATGTCGCACTTGGGCTGGATGACGTTCCAGCCATGCAGGAACAGGACTTCGGCGCGCTCGTGGCGCTCCAGGATGGCATTGAGCACCTGTTCCAGCAGCTCGAGGAACCACACCGCCCCGTGCCGCACCTGCGACAGACGATTGAGATCCAGCTGGTTGCGATCGAGCATCGGATTGGCGATCAGGCTGGCGCCCAAGCCGTCCGCCAGCTCGTCGGCGAGATCGGCGGTGTGCAGGTCGTTGACGCGGCGTGTCGCCCGTCTCGGCGCGTCAAGGCACCGGCCGCCGTGCGGAGCGACGATGAGGTGCCGGCCATGGCCTTGCACCCATCGACACCAGGGGGGGACGTTGTTCGACACGCTACGTCCGACCGCGGGTTTTCCGGTGGTGTGCAGAGTCTGCGGAGAATGTCACAATCGCCTCGCTCGCATCAGTATCGAATTCGAGATGGTGCATCTAACTTGCTGCTTAGTGGACCACTGGTACCAGGGGGAGGAGCGAGATTGACGGCGATCCCAGGATCGACAGGCGTGCCGCGCGCGTACTTCGCATGGCATGCGGACAACCGTCCATGATCCCGCATGGGACTGGCGCGGCAGGAGGGCAGACGATGCGGTCCGACTTGCGACTGACCGATTTACGAAAGCGTGAGCGTGCGGTCAGCAAACTGATGAACGTCAAGATTCCAGCGCATATTAGCGACGCGATTCAACGCGTCGCGCGTGCGCTGGGCGCCTCGAAGACCGACGTGGTGATTGCCTTACTGAACGAGGGACTGGATCGTTCCGGCGAAACTCTGAAGGGGTGGAAGCGGCCGATCGTGGTCCTGCCGCCGCCCAAACGCGTGTGCTCGGTCAAGGGCTGCGGCCGGGCGTACGTCGCCAAGGGGTACTGCGCCAACCACTACCAAGCCGTGCGGCGCGGTGTGAAACCGCAGTGAGCACGCACTGGTGCGGCGGGTGTCGATGGCGACGCCTGCCGCGCCGCTAGGCATAGTGCGAGCGGCGTTTCACGACGATGGACCGCTCCAGATAAAAGATCTCTACTTTGTCCGGCGTGTCGTGCTTGGTGACGAACTTGTGGCCGCGCAAGATGGTGTCGAGCACGCCGAGGTCGGAGCGGCCGTCGAGATCACGCCGGCCGGTGATCTCGGTGCTGGCGAAGACGGTGTCGCCGGCGAACAGCGGCGCGCTGTGCCGTCCGGTCTTGTAGACGAGGTCGCCGAGCGAGTTGTCGGCGACGTCGGGGCAGGACAGACCGAGGCAGAGCTGGAACGGTATGCCGCCAAAGATGATCAGCTGCCCGCCGACGAAGCGCTCCGGGTTGCGGTCGATCATGTACTGGTTGCAGTGCACCTGCGAGGTGTTGTCGAGCATCGCGGTGAGCGCGATGTGCTCGCTGGTCATGGTGCGGCCGCGTGAATGCTCGATCGTATCGCCGACGGTGAAATCCTCGAAATAGGTGTCGCCGTTGCTCAGATGGCTCAGCGTGGCGTACGGCGCCGCCGCGTCGTAGCGCGGCAACTCGAGCGTGCACTCGACGCGTGCGGCATCGGTCGCGGCCTTGACCACCT
>Ga0265339_10000139_pt1 | contig 60091 bp, 96 predicted proteins | sample 4CB219metaG_FD_202085 | JGI IMG/M metagenome (GOLD analysis project Ga0265339, IMG submission 202085) | Rhizosphere microbial communities from Carex aquatilis grown in University of Washington, Seatle, WA, United States - 4-CB2-19 metaG | ecosystem: Host-associated > Plants > Roots >... | reverse complement strand
GCAAGGCGGCGCTCTGCGAAGGCTGCGCGCCGCGCCATTTCTGGCCAAACGGAAGGCCGGCGAGGGCGCGTTCGTAGCGCTCCGCCAGCATCGCCGCCAATCCCTAGCGGGAGCGCCGCATGTCGATCTTTCGCCGCCTCGAGCTGGCGCTGGTCGCGCTGTGCGCCGTCGCCGCCCTGGCTCACCCGGTCGATGCGGCGCTCGCCGCGGCCGCCTTCGTCGCTGCGCTCGAACTGATGAGGATTCTTCGATGACCTGGGCTGGTTTCGATGGCCGCGCCTACACGCGCGAGCAGTGGGCGGCGCATGTCGCCGAGACGCCGATCTTCCCCGACGCCGTGAAGATCGTCGTCCACTCGACGGGCGTTCCGACGCTGGCGCAGGCGTTGGCGATGAACGAGCGGAACTACATCGTCAACACGCAGTCTTACTATGAGCAGAAGCTTCGTTGGGCCCACGGCCCGCACGGCTTTGCGATGCACGATGTGATCTTCGGCTTCTCCGCGCTTGGCGCGCGCGGGACGCATTGCTCATGCGAGAATTACGATTCTCTCGGTTTCGAAGGGTCGATCAACCGCAACACCGACGATTTCTCGCAAGGGCCGGGCAAAGACGTTCTCGACAACCAGCACTGGGCTATTGCCTGCTGCCTGGTGAAGATGAACCTCAGAGCGACCCCGGCGACGATCGTTCCTCACTCGGATTGCCGGACGGACGGTCACTTCCAGTGTCCGGTCGAGAACTGGGCGCAGAAATATCGCGACGCCGAACTCGCGGCGATCACCGAATTCATGAACACGATTGGCAAGCTTGTTCCGGCGCCGGCGATCGCCGCGCAGGCGAAGCCGATCTATCAGCCGGGATCGCCGCCGCCGGTCGGCTCGATTGCCTGGACGCAGGGGCTGCTCAACAAGTTTGGCGCTGCGCCAGCTCTCGTCATCGACGGCGATAATGGCCCGGCGACGCGGCGGGCCGTGGCGCGCTTCCAAGGCGCCCACGGGCTGTTCGTCGACGGCATCGCCGGCCCGAAGACGATCGCCGCGCTCGAGGCGGCGGCCACCTGATATGTGCCAGGCCTCGACTAAGCTGCGGCGCAGCGAGGACGGTTTCACGTTCTGGTGCGCCGGCTGCGGCGAGACGCACCACATCCGCGTCGGCGTGCCCGGTCGACCATGCTGGTCATTCGATGGGAACGTCGAGCGGCCGACGTTCAGCCCGTCGATCCTCGTAAGCGGACTCCAATCGATCAACGATGAGCGCGGCGATTGGACTGGAGAATACCGGCGCGGCCCGGATGGTAAGGCGCTCGAGATGGTTTGCCACAGCTTCATCAGCTCCGGCCGAATGCAATTTCTCGCCGACTGCACGCACGCACTCGCTGGCCAGACGATCGACCTGCCGGATCTGCCGGATTGGTTGCGCGACGGGGCGGCGACATGAGCCGCGTCCTGGCGCTAACGCTGCTGCTGGCGATCGCCGCGAGCTCGGCCGGCTGCGGCGCGCTCGACGTCGGCCGCGTCGTCGCGCTGTGCGCCGCCCATCCTCGCAACTGCAACTGAAAAGGAAACGACAATGAACCTCATCACCGCAAACGTGTTGCGCCATCTTGCCTGGCAGATCGCCGCCGCCACCATCACCGGGGCCGTCATGGCGATCGGCCACGTCGATTTCTCGGCGCTCGGCGTCTACGCGCCTCTTGCCCAATCCGCGGCCGCGTTGATCGGCTCCGTCGTCAACGAAGCGATCGGCGCCGCGCCGGCCAAAGCCTGATTAACGGAAACGTTAACGCGATAATCCGCGCGTCGGCGACGTCCGGCGCGGGCTGAAATTTTCTCGACCTCAAACGCGGTCGAGAAACTTATCGTCCCTCCCATCAAGGAACCGGTCATGAAAAAACTCGCTCTTGCGGGCGCGCTGGCGCTCGCCGTGGCGCTCGGCGGCTGTGCGACGATCATCGATGACATCAACAAGACGACCGCGGCGCTGTCGAGCCCGGCCGCCAACCAGGCGGCGGCCAATCTGAAGGCCGGCGCGGCCGCCGTGATGTGCGCCGTCGCCAACGTCGCCTCGGTGATCAAGCAGATCGAAACCGATGCGACGATCCCGAGCAAATACGCCGCGGTGATCGTGCGCGACACCAAGACCGTCTACGCCGTCTCGTCCGACGCCTGCGCCTTCTTCGGCGGAACGTCGCAAGGCGCCGTGACGGTGCCCGCCGGCGCGGGGACGCCCGTCGTTCCGGCGACCCCGTGAGGGCGGCGTGACTTTCCAAATCACCGCGGCGGAATTTGAAGCCGGCGTCGCGATGCTCGAGTCGGATGGCTTCAAGGCCGTCCTGGCGCAGATCCGCCAGGCCTGGGAGCGCCGCTTCGCCGACGTCGGCGAGGACGCGGCGGTCGCCGAGGACATCCTGTCGCTGCTGGGGACGATTCCCGGCCTCGGCGTGCTCGGCGAGCTGTCGACCGGGATCAAGGTCGTCGTCATGCTGTCGCAGTTCGTCCAGAGCCCACCCAACGGCGGCGTGCTCGGCGCCTTCGTCGATTCGCTCGGCGGCGTGGTCAGGTCGGTCGACAATCCGGGCGGCGCCGTCAGCGAAGGCGCGGTCTGACGTTTTGCGCCGGCGCGACGCCGGCGCGACGAACGCGGCGCCCCGGCCGCACGGGTCGGGGCCAACGACAGGACGGGCCGATGGCGCTCGCCGACATCAGGACGAAAGACATGGACGCGTCGGTTTCGGCCGTAGCGGAGGCGTCGGGGCTCGCCGCGCAACTGCGCGTGGTCGCCGACTTCGTCGGGCTGCTCGGCGCGGCCGGATTCGGCTGGCTCGCCCGCATCACCTGGCGGGCCAGCGCCCGGGTGACCAAGATTGAAACCGCGCAGGCGACGCAGGTCACAATCAACGCCGAGGTCAAGACTCAGATCGCCGCGCAGGCGGCCAGCCACGGCAAGCTCGAGGTGGCCGTCGCCCAACTGCCGACCCGCGACGAATTGACCGAGCTATTCCGCGATCTGCGCCAGGACATCCGCGACCTGCGCGTCCGGCGCGGCAAGACCGCCCCCGCTCCCTAGCCGCCTGCTCCCTGCGGCCTCCTGGCCCCGCCGTCCCCAGATCCGGGGAGGGCGGGGCCTTTTTGCGTTTCTGGACGCCGTCGCGCCGCTAGGGCGGGTCGCGGCGCAGGCGATCGGCCGGGAATGGCGCCATGCCGACGTCGAGGCCGCCCCAACCCGGCAGCCGGACGCTCGCGCCGCGGCCGCCGCAGCGCCGGCAACGCGCTTTGCGCAGCACGTCGGACGAAGCGTCGCCGCCGAAGCGGATGAGCCACGCCGCCAACGCCGTCGGCGCGCCGCCGCCGCAGGCGTCGCAGTAAAGCCAGACCCAGCATGTGGAGCGGCGCAGTTCGGCGAGCGAGGGCGGGTGAGACGGCGATCGGCGCATGACGCAGGCTTGCGGAACTAAGTCGAAGCCGTCAACCGGAGCGCTTCCGTCTCATTTTTCTGGACGACAGGCGAACGTTCATAGGCCTCGCATAGCAAGCGCATCGTCTCCATCGGCGTCTGGCCAACCGGGATCCAAAAAGACAGATCGCCCTGAGGCGTGCCGAAGATCTGCCGACGATATTCTACATAATGCGTAGCCAACCGTGGATTGAATTGTGCAAACGCCACCCTTTCCTCGCCGAGAAGTCGATCTCCATAGAGGATCGTTTTGCGTTCGCCGGCCAGCGGTCCGCCAACGCAAAGAAGAGGCCGCGTTCTGTCGGCGTCTCTCACTGAGCGGCCTCCTTCCAAAGTCGGGCAAAATTCGCCTCGAAGCCGGCGCAGGCGGCCGGCCCGCGAATCACCACCAGGTCGTTGTCCTGCCGCTTCTCGCCCGAGGCGCTGAAATTGGCCGCCCCGGTGCGCAGGGTCTGGCCGTCGACGCAATACGATTTGAGATGCATCAATTCGCCCGGCGGCTTGACCCTCATGACGGCGCCGGTGCCCGCCAGCCTGGCCAGCCCGGCCGCGTCGCCATAGCCCGACGTGCTGTTGTCGCGCCAGATCCGCACGGCGACGCCGCGCTCGGCGGCCGCGGTCAGCGCGGCGATCAGCGGCGCGTCGGTAAGGACGTAGGCCGCCATATCGATCCGCTCGCCGGCCGAATCGACCAGGGCGACGTCGAGCGCTTCGAGATCCTCGGCCGGGGCGTAGTGGATGTCGGGGGATGGTCGCGGATCCGAGACCGGCCGCCACGGCAGACGACCCGTCGCTGCGACCACCGCCAGCGCGATCGCCGCGACCGCGGCGGCTTGGATGAGCCATCCCGCGCCCCGCGCCGCAGCCGCCTGCAGTCCTAGCGCCCGGAGCCCTAGACGCATGCCGCCCCCCTTGTCCGATCGGCCGCGGCGCCATAGAAGCGCCAAAGGCTCAGCCCGAGCGCCTTGGTCAGAACGCTGTCTAGTCGCATCAATAGTCTAGCACAGGTTCGAATCCTGCTACCCCGACCAGCTAAGACTTTGTTCTACTTACAATCCGTTCTGATGACGTTCGGATGATCCGTTCGGAGGGCGTTCCGCCGCCGCGATGTCTCATTCTGTGGGCAGTTCGTCGCCTTCCATCCGCACCATGATGTGCGGGGCGCCATTGATCATCCACACCACCTGCGTGACCTCGCCGAATCCGCCCCAGCTGAAGGTGGCGACCGATTCGCCGACACGCGGCACGCCGGTCATCGTCCGGACGATTGTTCTGCGTTCTGGCGTCCGAGAACGGAAAAACTCCACCTCGACTTTCATGTCGCCCGCGCCTTTTTCCTCGCCGCGGCGACGCTGGCGACGGCGAGCTCGGTGTCGCGATCGTAGCGGGCGGTCATGACGGCGCTGGAATGGGTCGCCGTGCGGCGCACCGCGTCGAGCGCGGCGCCGGCCTCGAGCGCCTCGGTGACGGCGCCGGCCCGCGCGTCCATGTTCCACACGGCGTCGGGGATCTCGGCGGCGCGGGCGATCTGACGAAACCATTTGCGATAGCTGCGGGCGCGGATCGGCAGGCCGAGTTCTCCCTTGACCACGGCGCCATGGCGCTCGATCTGCGGAACCGCCTGCAGCAGCGGCCACAGCAGCTCGAGCCGCGTCAGGTCGTGGACGATCGCCGCGCCGGTCTTCGAGGTCTGCAGGCGCAGGATGCCGCCGGGTAGGTTTTCCCAGGCGAACGGGCCGGCCCAGTTTTCGACTCCGCGCGCATCGCTAGTCCACTCGCCGATGACGTCCATCTGGCGCAGCATGGTCTCGAACTGCGTCGCGACGCCGATCGCCATATAGAGGCCGCGCGGCTGACGGTCGAGCGCCTGCGCGGCGGCGATGAAGGCGCGGGCGTGGGCGATGGTCATTTCGGCGCTGCGCGGCGCCGAGCGTTCGAACTGGATCGCCTTGAGGCCTTCGGCCAACTTGCCGCATTCCTCGTAGCCGAGCGCCTGGCCGAAGCGCAGCACCATCCGCACCGCGGCGACGGCGTCGTGGGCCCGCTTGACGCGCTCCGGCTTGCCGGGCTTCGCCGGCGCGCGCCAGCGGGCATACCAGGATTTGACGTCGATCGGCGCCAGGGCGCGGACGGCGCGGGCGGCGACGGTGGCGCGGATGACCTTCAGGCTGTCGACGTAGCTCTCGGCGGTGTTGCGCCGCACGTCGTGAATCGGGCTTTGCGGATGGCGCTCGAAGGCGTCGCACAGCGAGCCGAACGTGCCGTCGTAGAGGAAGCGCGGCCGCGCGCCGCGATCGAGCCAGGCGGCGAGCCGCGCGGCATAGGTCTCGCAGAGATCGGCGAGCTCAGCCGCCGTGGCGTCGAGCGGTAAACGGATCCAGCGGTCGGGGAAGTCCGCGGCCTTCGTCGACAGGCTGTCGGCGCTCCAATAAAGGGCGTCGCGCCCCTCGCGCCTGCGCCGCACCAGTCCCGGCGTCGCCCCGCGTTTCGCCATCCCAGGTCTCCCTCCCGTCAATCGCCATCGGCGCCATCTTGCCCAAGCCGGCGCGGGCGTCCAGCCAGGCCCGCACCGCCGGCCAGTAACGCCCGCCAAACAAAGGGTCGGGCCGCGGAAAGCCGTCGGCCTCCAGCTCGAGCAGCCGCTTGACGAAGGCCGCCCGGGCGAGCCGCGGATTGATGCGGTCGCGCAGCTCGTCGTCGCGCAGGAAGAGCGAGGGCGCGGCGGGCGATTCGGGGAGGGCGGGGCGGGTCACGGTCAGGCGGCCTCGCAGATTGGCGCGTTGGCGATGTCACCCAGCACGTCGGTATGGCACGGCGCGCAATTCTGGCAGGGCTCGTCGAACGGCTTGCCGCTCGCAGCGTGCTTGGCGCAGACGCCGCACCAGCAGGCGAGATTGCGGGCGCGAAGCTGCGTTCTTGCCGCCCTTAGAAACCACTCCGCGACGCACTGCACTTCACGGAAGGCTGTCACGGCAGTCGCCGCATCGGCGACCGGCCACCTCGACCAAAGGTCGACGTTCCGCCGGTAATCGCCGTAGTGTTTAAGGCGGACGGGATCGTTAGCGCAGACGACGAAGCGGTTTCCCCACCGGCTCGGCCGCGCGCAGTTGATCGCCGGGAGGCCGTTGACCGCGCGCGACCAAGCCTGCAGGTCGAAGCCCTTGCGGCGGGAGAGTTGAAGGCGGACGGGGCGGACGGCGGTCATAGCCGCTTCACCGTTCGAAGCGCTTCATCTACCGTGGCGAGCTCGGGCTCGCGCAGAACCCTGCGCGCGATCTCCCGCGGCGTCAGCCAGATCGTGCCGCCGGCGAGCTCGGCGCTATCGTCTTCTTCCGGCCGGCGGCGATCGAACATACGCGGCTGATGATGAGCATAGATCGTCGCGTCATTGCGCGCCGCAGCGCGCAGCGCGCGCTCGAGTTCGCCGACGCGGGTGGCGAGAGCCTGACGAATTGCGTCGGTCATTGTGATGTCTCGCTGGTCGACCTGGGAGCAACGCACAGCGCCCATTCGATCATCACGCCTTTGGCGCGCGCCGGCCGGGATGGCACGCGTTTGACGCGGCCGCTACGCTCAAGGGCGCAAAGCCGTCGATAGACGGTCGCCGTCTTCAACGGCGCGCTTCGCGGCGCCAGGACATTGCGCATGACGTAGGTGTATGTCGGCCCGCGCATTGCGAGGATTTCGGCGATCGCCGCGTCGAGCGAGGCGTGTCTAGCTTTGGTCATCACGGCGCCTCGCTTTCGTCGTCGCCGAAGGCGCCGATGTTGACCGGTTCGTCGTCGAGCTGAACATCGCCGCGCGCGGTCAACCGATACGGCGACGCATAAGGTCGATTGAGAGAAAGCACCGTCGTCTCGTCGGAGAGACGCAGCGAGAAGATCGAGGCGCCGCCGTAAAGGTGCGTCACCCAGCCGTTGGCTGCGGGGTCGCCGTCCTTCGGCACATCGATCCGCATCATCTTGGCGCCGAAGCGCTCCTCCTCGCGGATGCGGCCGGCGTGAGAGCGATGTCCGAAGATTTCGACAATAGCCCATTCCCAACCGTCCGGCGGGGCGGCAGCTTCGGCGGCCGGCGTTTGTTCATCCGTCATGACCTTTCACCCATGTCCCGCCCTTTCGTGTTCCGGCGCGGTTTGAGGGCCGCCCCAGGTCGCGTCGACGCCGGCCGCGCCACGGATCAGGTCGCCGACACAGTCCCGCATCAGCATCATGAAGGCCTGTTTGCGCGCCGGATGTCCGGCGACCAGCGCCATGCGGATCGAGGCGAGCGGCAGCGCGCCCTCCATCGTGTCGGGCGCAGCGTAATAGGCGTTCCAACTATCGCCTTCGTGGCGGAGCGCCAGGCGGCCGACTCTTGCAAGCTTCGGCATCACTTTTTTCCCATCAGCTCAGGCGCGGCGCGAACGCCGTACCCGCTCTCATCGAGCAGGCCGGCGGTGCGCAGGCGCGACAGGTAGGTTCCGAACGTGCCGCCGCTCGGCGTCATGTCCAGCGCGGTTGCGAGATTGGCGCGGGCGACTTCATCGGGGAAGCGGGCGGCGAGAACGCGCAGCATCGGCCCGGCCGCCGCGACTCGCGCCGCCCAGAATTCGACCAGCTCGCGGCCCGGCGGCGGGAGTTGCGGCGGCGCATCGCCCAGCGCCGCGAGTCCGGCTTCGGTCGCGCGCCAGGCGCCGTTTGGGTTGGCCTGGCCAGCGCCGCGATCGAGACGCTCGATCAGGCCGGCGACGCGCAGCCGCGATTTGTAGGTGCCCCACGTGCCGCCGCTACGTCGCATGCCGGCGGCGATCGCCCATTGCGCCTCAGTCATGCCGGACGGAAAAGCCTGCGCCAAAGCCGCGAGGATGCGGCGTTCGGGGCCGAGCGGAGCGGCGGCGTCTTTTACCCCCGGCCTCCCGGGGGAAAACGGACGTGAAGTGCGTCGATCGACGATCGGCGGCGGCGCGACGAACGCGCGCTTGGCGGCCGCGTATTCGGCCGCGGCCAGAACACGCTGAACCTTGGCGGCCGGCGCGTCGACAGCTCCCAACTCTTGGGCGTCGGCCGGGACGGCAATCGGCGGGCGCGCCGCATCCGCCGCTTCGCGCATTCCTTCTTCGAGCACGGCGAGATTGTCATGCAGCAGGCGCGCCGTCGCCATGTTGCGATCGATGACGCCCGCATAGACGTCGCGCGCGTCGCGCGTCCCGGCTTCGTAGCCGCGCGCCCAGGCGTGGCGGCTGGCTTCCGCGGATTGCTGGCGCACTCCGGCGATTGCTTCGCCAAGGCGAGCGACCTCGTCGCGCAGCGCGGCGTCGCCGGATCCGCGTAACGTTTCACCTGCCGATTTGAGGCGGGCGATTTCGGCCCGCAATTCGCGCGGATCGTTGGCCTTGGCCTCCTCGACGACCGACGCCAGCTTGGCCTTGACGTCGTCGAGGTCGACGGCCGCCCAGCCCTTCAGCTTGGCGGCGACCTCGCCGGTCGGCGCGGCGAACGAATCGTAGGTGGCGAACAGCGGGAACTGGATGCATGCCGGGCCGAAGCCAATCTCCGGCGACCAAACCCAGCCCTGGCCGCGCTTCAACCCGGCCAGCGTCGTCAGGACCTCCTTGCCCTTCGACGCGTCGGGGCAGCCGGATATCCAATCCTCGTCGGCCCGCCGGTCGAGCGGGTGGATGACCCGCATGGCGATCAGCGTCTCGTGCGAGGTGACGAAGTCCTTGTGGACCTTCTGCGGCCGCTGCGATGCGGAGATCAGCGTCACGCCCTTGCCGGCGCCCTCGCTGGCCAGCCGATTGGCCCAATGCAGCATCATGCCGGCTTGCGGATCCATCACCTTGCCCTGCGGCGCGAAGTTGTGGACCTCGTCGACGCACAGCCAGCGCGGGCCGCGGGTATGGCGAAACAACGCCTGGGCGAAATCGATGAAGAACCGGGTGCGGTCGGCGACCGTCCAGCCGCCGAGATCAATGACGCATGGCCGGTTGCCGGTTGCCACGAGTTCGCCGACATAGGCGCCGGCGTGGGCGGCGATCGGCACGTCGGCGTGCTCGCCGCCGAAGATGATCACCGCGAAGCCCGGGCTCTTGCCGTCGGCCGAGGATTTCAGGCCCCACCAATCGCCCTTCGGATCGACGATGCAGACCGGCTTGGCCTCGCCGAGCAGTTTTTCGACGATCAGCCGCATGGTCGAGGATTTGCCCGACCGCGTCTTGCCGAGAATGATCACATGCTGCGCCAGCGCGGCGTCCGGCAGAGGGAAGGAACGGGCGGCGGTCGTCATGCGCGTTTGGCCTCCAAAGGCGTGACGCTGCGGGCGCGGCCGGCGCCGACGGCGCGATCGGGCCCGGCGAAGGATTCGCCGGGGGCGAGCAGGGCGCGCAGATCCGGATCGTCGATCCAGCCCGGCAGCTGCTGGCAATGGACGCAGCGTTTATCCGAGTCCGCCGGGTCGCCGGCGAAGTCGAAGATCTCGCGGCCGCAGCAGCGGCAGACGAAATTACGCGGCATCGGCGGCTCCGGGGGCGCGACGGCCGCTTTGCTGATTGCGGCCGGGATGGGCGGCGGGGAAGGCGTTGTGTTCGACGCCGTCGAGCAGGCGGCCGGCGCATCGCTTGCCGACGCGATGCACGTAAGCGGCGCCAGCGGCGGGATAGAGTTCTTCGGGCTTAGCCATGCCGCCGAGTTTGCCGCGGAGCGGAGTCCATCCACAGTGTTCGGATTGTGCTGCGTCCGGCGCGCATGGCGCCCACGCGCCCCATTGCTTGAAGAAATAAGCGATGGCGCGTGCGGCGCAGAAGTCGCGGGCCGCGCGGTGCCAATCCGGGTGAGACGGCCGGGCGTTCGGGCCGCTCTCACCGCCGCTGATCAGCCAATCGATAAAGCCCCAAGGCGTCCAATTGACCGGGCCGAGCGCCGGCTCGTAGCTGACGAACGTCGTCCAGCCGCGCTCGGCGAGCGCGAACAGATCTTCGCGACGCTCGTCGGCGCGACGCTGATCTTCGGCCGAGACGCCGAGATAAACGTTAGCAAGGGGCAAGCTGGCCCGACGGACGTCCTCGATCGCGATCCGCCACCAATCGTGGGTCCTATTGAAAAACATCGGTACAAGTCGTTCGGACCGACTGTGAGGGTTGCGCTCGTCGAACAGACCATGCGCGACAGCGGCGATGCGCTCGGCGGCTAGCCCAGATATGTATCGTCGCATCCGCGGGCTGCGCTTCGTCAGCACCTGGAACGTGTGCTGCGGGCAGAGCGCCATCACGGCGAACACTCGGTCGATCGCCGCGTCAGGGACCGCCTCGTGGAACGGGTCGCCCATGCTATTGACGAAGATGGAGCGCGGACGCTTCCAGCGCAGCGGCTTGGTGAAGGCGGAGTCGTCGACGACGCCAATCTTGCCGGTCCACACCGGGCCAGCCATGCTGTCGCGCGTGACGCCGGCGTAGGGCGATGGCGGAAACGGCGCGCCGCCGCCGCCTTTGAGATTGGCGCCGACATACATCGCCTCGATCCGCGCCGCTTGTTTCATCGCATAGCAGTGGGTGCAGCCAGGACTGACGAGCGAACAGCCGACGATCGGGTTCCAGGTGGCGGTCGTCCATTCGATGCGGGATCGGTCAGCCATCACGCGGCCTTCGTCGTGGAATGCGGCGCGAGGCGGCTGCCGGCAAGCGTGTGCGCCTCCAGCAGGTGCGGCACGCGGGCGACCTCCGCCAGGGCTTCGTCGCGGGTGTATTTGCCGGCGCTGACGCGGTCGACGGTGTAGCCGCCATAACGCGGGCCGTAATAGGCGCCGTGGTTGCGGTGGAAGATCAGAAACAGCTCGGCGTCGCCGAAGCGAATGCGGCGCAGCGTCTCGGCGCGGGCGAAATCCATCAGGCCGACGGCGCGCGCCAGCTCGCACTCGAGCCGCTTTTCCCGCAAGCGGCGGTTATCCCTGGCGCGCGGATTGGCGGGCAGGCGCGTGTGGATCTCGCGCGCTCCAGCGCCAGCGACGGCGTAGCGCGACGTGACGATGGTGAAGCGGTCGTTGAGGCTGAAATAGGCGAAGCCGCGCAACAGCCGGCCCTTGGCGTCGCGGAACCAGACGCGCTGGCCGTTGTCGATCAGCTCGCCGTCGAAACTGGTCCGATTGCGATCGCAGCTCGGGACGGTCCGGCCGAGCGCGCGATCGCAATGCCCCGACTTGCGCCATTGCTGTTCGATGTAGGCGAGCGCCGTCATGCCGCCGATCGCCGGGCGCTCGACCTTGTTGAGATCGACGACGGCGACGGTCCATCGCGCCGACGCCCATGCGGCGAGCTTGGCAAACTCCAGATCGACGCGCAGGCGGTCGAGAAACTGCATCTTTTGCCGCTTGTCGAAATCGTAGCGATGGCCGTTTGAATTGGTTTTCACCCAGGTCTCGGTCCAGACGTCGAGTTTGACGACGCGGCCGGAAATTTGCAGATCCGCGCGAAGCCGCCCTTTGGCGCAGAAGTGCGTGTCATGGCGCAGCGCGGGATAATTCCGCGCCGTTTTCCGATCCTCGGCGACGCTCCAGCCGCGCGAGCGCAGCAAGCGGATTGCGCCGCGGTAGACTGCCTCCCGGAAGGTCGGATCGTCGGCGTGGTCTTGCCACAACGCTAGCGATGCATCGTGGATGCGCAGCTCGATCTTGCGTGACGACGCGTCGCCGCATTTCATTTTTGTTTGATCGGTCACGCGATGACTCCTATTCGCCGTCGTGCATGAACTTCAGCCGCGGCAGGCTGATGCCGAAGCGGTCGGCGGCCGAGGCGAGCGGGACCGCCGGCGCGGCCTGGTCGGCGCGCGCCAGGGCGCGCAGATGCAGCGTGCGTTCGACGCGCGAAACGCGGCGCACCAGCCACATCGGCCCGCACGGGCGCGCGAAGACTTCGCCGTCGTCCGGCGTTTCGGTTTGCTCACGCATCAACGCACTCCTTGGTCGTCGCGGGCGGGGACGCCCGCGAAACTGACGGCAGTCGCTCATCGCGGCCTCACGCGATGCCGAGGGCGGCGAGGTAGAGATCGAGGATCGTTTCTTCCTCGAGGCGCTTGTCGCGGTCCTGTTTGCGGATCGCGATGACTTTGCGCAGCACCTTGACGTCGAAGCCCGTGCCTTTGGCCTCGGCGTAGACATCCTTGATGTCGTCGGCGAGCGCCTTCTTCTCCTCCTCGAGTCGTTCGATGCGCTCGATGAAGGCGCGCAAATGGCCGCCGTTAAGTGTATGGCCGTCGACGGCGCGCGTACGGGGGCCGGGCTGGGCTTGGGTTTGGCTCATCGCGTGTCCTCAGGCTGTTCGGCGTCGGCCGACGTTGCGGAAGCTTCGCTGGCGGCGGCTGGCGCCGGCGCGGGTTCTTCGGCCTCAGCCGCCGGCGGCGCGTCGGGGGCGCCGGCGATCGCCGCGGTGATCGCCTCCATGTCGAGGGCGGAGCGGCCGCCGAGCGCGTTGGCGACGAATTGCGGGTAGACGACCGGCGCATCGTCGTCGAACAGGGCGTCGAGCAGACGCTTGATCAGCGTCGCGGTCGCCGCGCCCTTGCGCGACAGCACGGCGCGGCCGCGCTGCGCCTCGCAGAAGGCGACGATGTTGAACGCCTGAGCGAGGCGGTCGTCGTCGGCGTCGCGTAAGCGCGCGCGGGCCTCGGCGGCTTCGACCGCGACGCGATACGATTCGCGCTGCGCCGCGGCGTCGGCCGCCTCGCGGGCGTCCGCTTCGTCGGCGCGCTGCATCGCTGCGTCGACGTCAATCGCGGCGCGGTCATCGATATCCTCGGCGCGCGGCAAGGCGCGCAGAGCGGTTCTCAGGTTTGCCATGGTCCGTCCTCCTGCAAAGGCGGCCGCCACTCGGCGAGCGCCGGGTCGATCTGATCGGCTTCGTCGTCCGAGCCTTCGGCCGCCCAGATCAGCCAGAGGGCGAAGGCGGTCAGCGCAGCGCCGATCGCCAGTCCGCAGCCAACGGCGATTGTCAGCCAACCCATGCCTGCGCTCCGAGCTGGATGGCGACGACGAAGGCGGCGAGGCAGGCGAGCTCGAGGAGGTCGCCGAGCAGGTCGCGGATCATGATTTAAAGCCTCCGCGCCGATGGCGAGGAATGGCGGCGCGGCCGCGGGCGGGGACATCCGCGCGACTGGCGTGGCGTGAGAGACGGAACAGCGGCCAGACAGCGCGCCACGGGGCTTTCGGCGTGGGCTGCAGCGCATGCGCCTGTCGCGCCGCGTTGCGCCGAGCGCTGCGATAGGACGAGCCAAGCCGCGGATGGCGGCCGGAGACGATCGGCGGCGTCGCGCCGGCGTCGACGCCGGTCAAGCGGCGAACCGCTCGCGCCGCGGCGTCGGCTTTCCTGCCGAGCGTTTCGATACTGGCGCGCGCGGCAGCCAGCCCGTTTTCGGCGATGATGAGTTTTCCACGCGGGGTCATTTCGTCGCCTTGTAGAGTTCGAGCGCCACATGGCGCGCCGCATGAACGCGGTTGGAAAGCGCTGATCTCGGCGCTCCGGTGGACAGAGTGGGGTTCTGATAGAATTCCTCGGCCAGCCGCAGCGCCTCCAACATTGCCGGCGCGGCGACGAACAACGCCGCGATTCCAGCCTTGTCGGGGCGGTCGCAGAGCGTGGCGACGCCGCGGCCATCCGCGTCGCCGATCAGCGTCGCGACGCCGCCCCATGGCGTGGTTCCGGCAAAGCAGCAGAACGGCGCGCGCGGCAGGCTCACAGCAGCCCTCCCATCTTGCGCATCGACGCGGCGGCGAGCGGGACATCGCCGGAGGGGATTTCGGCCAGGGCGCGATCGAAGGCGGCGGCGTCGGACTCGGCGCGCACGGTGATCAGCGCGACGCAGGCGACCACGCGCATGCCGGTTTCGGTCACGCCGCGCCAGCAGCGCGTCGTCAGGCCGTCGAACGGGACCATCAGGTCGGTCGGCTCGAGCGTGATCTTCATGGCGCGCCTGCGAGGACGTCGACGCAGGACGGCAGCCAGGATTTGCCGTGGGCGATCAGCGCCGCCTCGGCGGCGAGGTCGTCGTCGGCCATCCAGGCCTTGCCGCGCTCCAGCGCTTCGCCGCCGCAATCAAAAATCGCCCGCTGCGCGTCGGCGCGGGTCGCGGCGCGGAAGAAGGCGGGATAGTCGAAGGCGGCGACGATGGCGGCGCGCAACGAAGCGGGGCGTTGCGGCGCATCGCTGTCGGCGTCCCAGCCGAGCTCGGTCTCGCGGAGCAGCGCCCGCGCGTCGTCGGGATGGGCCTCGCGCAGATCGAGGCTCGCCGCGACGCATTCGGCGAAGGCCGGCAGCAGCTCGGCGCTCGGCCATGCGGCGATCGCCGTCAGCGCCTCGGCAAACGACAGGCGGCGGAGCTCGACCAGCGCGCGTGTCTTGACGCCGCGCAGCGATTGCTCGCGCCGCACGCCGACCGGCCGTTTGTGCGGGCCGGCGACGGCGAAGGCGGCGACGCACAGCATCAGCGCATATTCGGGGTAGGCGGCGACCTCGTCGGCCAGAGCGCGCGTCGCCGCGGTCTCGGCGACCCGGCGCGCCGCGGCGTTGAGCGGCGCGTCGAGCGGCACGCGGGCGCCCATCGCCCCTCTGTCGCGCGGCGGCGGGGGGGAACGTCCCGCGGCGATAGAGGGGCGCGGGTCCGCCGGCTCGCCGGGCGACGCGGCGCGGGGAGGAAGGGCATCCGCGTCGTCGGCAAGGGGACTTTCGGCAAGGGAACTCTGCGCGTCGGCGCGCGCCAGGCCGCGCTCGACCATCAGCCGGCCGTCGGCGTCGACCGACACGGCGAGGCCGAAGCGATGACGATCGGCCAGCGCGACGGCGCGCAGGCTGGCGACGCGGTCGATGGCGTCGCGTTCATCGAGTAGCGCCGCGGCGGCGTCGGGCGTCTTGGCCTCGTCGATCGCCTGGTCGATCGCCGTCAGGCGCTGGCGCTCGTCGGGCCGCAGATCGAGATCGACGCGCCGGCAGGCCTCGCCGACGGGGTCGTCGACGACGAAGCCCCAGCCTTCGGCGGCGCGCAGGGCGGCTGCCGCGGCGGCGAGCTTTTCGCGTTCCAGCCGCTCGAGCAGGGCGCGATCGAGAAAGCGCGGCTCTTCGCCGAACAGATCGTCGCGGATTGTGCCGCCGGCGGCGACATAGGCCGCGGCGCCGACGAACAACGCCGCCGGGGCGCTGGCCGGCGCGGCGCGGACGCTGAGACGCCGGCGGATCTCCAGCGGCGTCGCGGCGAGTTGGGCGAAGTCGGGCGCGTCGAGCAGCGCCTCCTGCTCGGCTTCGTCGCGCGCCGTGGCGAAGGCCTTGGCGGCGTCGAGGCCGATGCGGCCGGAACGCCAGGCGGCGCGCACCCGGGCCGACAAAGCGGCGAGCGCCAGGCGTTCCCGAACGAAGCGGCGCGGCGCACCGAAATCGCGGGCGACCCGATCGACGCCGAGGCTCTTGGTCAGTTCGGCGAAGCGCTCGGCGAGGTCGAGCGGATGCAGCTCCTCGCGGCCGAAATTCTCGATCAGCGAGGCTTCGCGCGCCTCCGAATCGCCGCCGTTGAACACCCGAGCGCGCACCGAGACGGCGCCCGGCGCGTCGCCGGCGTTGTGCAGGAAGCCGAGCCAGCGGCGCCGGCCGGCCAGCACGGCGTAGCCGTGGCCGGGAACGCGGCGCAGCAGCAGCGGATGGATCTGGCCCTGCTCGCGCAATTGCGCCGCCATGGCGTCGACGTCGGTCGGCTCGGTCTGGCGGGCGTTGCACGGATCGACGCCAAAGATTTCGGCCAGCGAGACGACGATCTCCGGGCCGATCAGGTTGCCGGCCGGGGATGTGGCGGCGGGGGCTTTGGCCGTGCGGATCACAGGATGCTCCTGGCGACGCGGCGCGGACGGACGCAAACGCCAAGCGTGGCGAGGCGGGCGTCGCGGGCTTTGAGTTCCTGGATGCGGCGGGCGAAGCGCGCCTCGGCGGCGCGCGATTCGGCGAGGTCCTGGGTGAGGACGGCGGCGAACAGCCGCAGGCACTGCGCGGCGGCGGGCTGGAAGAGGCGGGGCGGGGACATGGGGCGTCCGGAATGAGGCTCGGTCGCCTAGACTACGCACGAAGCGTAATTGATGTCAACGCCTTTTGCGTAGTGCAATCTCGGCGAGCGAACTTTCTGTGACGCTGCATGGGTGGACTCTCGGGGCTACCGCGTGGCAGCGTTTGCGGCCGATGGTTGGGGGACCAGATGGGCGCAATCGGGCGAATTCTCGCAATTATTGTGATGGGCGCGGTGCTGCTGGCCATAAGCGGCATTCCATTGGCGTTTTCCATTGCCGCCGCCGCGACGCCTGACAAACCTCCATCGATGTTGGCGTTGACGGCGCCTTACGTTGCGGTCGCCGCAGTGACGCTTTTCGTCGCCATCGCCGCGCCGACTGCGCGCATCGCATGGGGAAGGTTGTGCATCATCGCCGGCGTTGCAGGCTTCGCTCTGCCGCTGGAGGGCCTGCTCGCGTCCGCTCTGATGAGTGCGCAGATCGTCGGCCGCGCCGATTCGGCCGCCGGCCGCGCCGGCGAGGCAATCGGCGCCGGGCTCGGCATGGCGGCGATTTCCGGCGTCGCGGCGTTCGTCGGGATCTTCGTCGGGCTGGCTTTTGTCGCTGCGGGAGCGCTGACGTTGCATGGCGCGGCGCGGCCGCTTCGTATTGGCGCGTGAGGGTCAATCAATGAGTGCGGGCGAATTCTGGTACGGCGACATCAGCACCGTAAAATAGCCGAAAGGCGGTTCCTGCTCCGCTCGCGCCAGCAGCGCCTACCGGCTCTATCGACCCTTCGCTCTGGTCTTTCCTGACGCGGGGATTGGCACGCGCGCCGTGGATCCCGGCAGCACACCGAGATAGCGCCAGGCGGCGCGCAGCTCCACCTCTTCCGGATCGGCGTTGAACGATTCGAGCCGCCAGCGATCGGGGCGATCGGCGCGGCGCAGCACCTTGATCAGCGTGCGCTCGCCGTCGTCGGTCTGCACCACGGCGTAGCTGTCGATGAGCGCGGCAGGCATGACAGGACGAGGGTCGTAGAGCACCACCTCGCCGGGCAGGAAACGCGGCCGCATCGAATCGCCGACGACCACCAAGCCGGCGATTTCGCCGTCCCGCGGCATCAGCACGGCGTCGAGGTTGGCGAGCTCATCGCGCTCGCGATCAAAATCGACCAGGGCGCCGGCGCCGACGCAGCCGGTGATCGGGATGGATGTCTGTCGCCCGCGCATTTCGCCGCGGCCGGTCAGCAGCCATTCGAGGGAAATGCGAAAGGCGGCGGCGATTCGGCGCGCCGAAGCCTTGCCCGGTTCGCGATCGCCATTTTCATAGCCGAGATAGGTCGAGACGACGAAGCCGTGGGCGCTGGCGGCCGCAGTTGCGGTCTCGAAGCCTGATTCTAGGCGCGCCCGCTTCAGGCGTTCGGAGAACTCGGCCATTTCGGCTATCTCGCACAAGGCGTTACGCATCGGGCGTTGACAAGAATTACGCCTCATGCGTAGTCTCGCGCCATGGACCATCCCTCGGTTGCAGAAATCATCGCCGCAATCGGCGTCTCGAACGTCGCGCGAGAGTTCGGCCACGAGAACGTTTCGACTGTCTCGAGCTGGAAGCTGCGCGGGGCCATTCCCGTCGCCTATTGGCCGCGCCTGGTGGAAATCGCCGCCGCCAGCGGCGTCCCCGACGTGAGCTACGAAACGCTGGTCAACGCTCACGCCAAACCCTCTTCAAAACCGGACGACGCGGCATGAGCGACTCGCCCGCCCTCGTCTTCTCGGAGCGCGTGACGGCCGACAGACCCGTGACCCGCAGCGGACCATCGGGCGTTGAAAGCGCGCCGTCGAGCGGAGAGACGCGATGAGTTTCCGGCGGGGGCAGAAGGTGGTGTGCGTGGCCGACTCGGCGGTTTGGGCCGAGACTGTCAGGTTGATTACGTTTTACACCGGCGCGGCGCCGCCAATCCCGGACAAAGACGGCGTCTACACGATCGCCGCCATCGACGATCTGCCGCAGGGCTGCTTTCTCCAGCTGGTCGAACTGCCGCCACGGCCGCCCTTCTCGGATCTCGGCTATTTGGCGTGCAATTTCCGACCGGCGGTTTCTCCGGAGATATCGATCGCGGTCTTCCACGAGATCCTCGCCGAGGTGAACCGGCGCAAGTGTGCGCCGGCGCCGCGGCGCGAGCTGGAGACGGTGAACGACGCAGCCGCGCTCGTTCAGCGCGGGCCGCCGCCTTCCGTTGTGCGGCGCGTCCTGCGCGCGATCGTCGATTTCATTCCGGGCAAATCGTCATGAGCTTTAAGCCCGTCAAACCGCGCGAATATGGGACGACGAAAGACGTCGTGTCGCGATTGATCGCCGAGGCCGGCGGGGCCAAACGGGCGGCGCATCTGATCGGTCTGTCGGCCACCCAGGTCTACGCCTATTCCGATCCGCAGGAGCCCGACCAGATCACGCTCGACAACGTGCGGCGGCTGGTCGAGGCCTCGGGCTCGAGCGCGCCGGCCGAGGATTTTTCGGGGCTGGCCGGCGGGTTCTTCACCGCGGTCGAAGCGTCCAACGAATCGTTCGCCGCGCTGATGGCGCGCGAGGAACGCGAGCACGGCAAGGCGATGGCGTCGATCGTCGAGCGGCTCGGCTGGCACGACAACGGCGCGCTCAAGCCGCCGGAGCGGGCGAAGCTGGCGCGCGAGATCGACGGAATGATCCGCGCGCTGGTCGCGGCGCGGCGCAAGCTGGAGGACGGGGCGCAATGAAAGCGCCGCGCTTCATCGAGGACATGTCGGATGCCGATCGCCAGGCGGCGACCTTTCTGTCGGTCGGCGTAATTGAAGCGGCGTCGAGCGGCGAAGAGGTCGACGCCGCGCGCGCGCTGACGATCGGCGTCTGCGCGCTCGAAGCGCTGACGGCGGTCGTCTGCCGCGACAAACCCGCGGAACGCGCCAAGGGCATGCGCGCAATGGCGGCTGATCTCGAACGCCTTGCCGGGGAGATCGCGCCGGACGAGCCGCAAACCGGCGCTGTAAGGCGCTGGCCGGAACGCCTGACGCCTGAACTCGGCGAAGTGCTCGGCATGATGGTGTTCGAGACCTGCCCGATCGCGCACGCCTTCCGCGCCGCAGGCCGCGATATCGCGCCCAAGACAGAAGCCGAGCAGGCGTTCGTTCTGCATTGGCTGATTGGCGTCGCGCTCGAGCACGGCGCCAACTGGCGCGCGGCCGCCGGCCAACGCCTCTGGGAAATCGTCGAAGTCGCCAAGGCGGCAGGAGCGCCGGCATGAGCGCCGCGCGGCAGGCCATCGGCCTCGACCCGACGGAGGCGGCGATCGCGCTGGCGCTGTCGGATCTGCGCATCCGCATGGCGGGGCTGGTGTTGAACCTCGACGCGTCGCCGGCGTTCGTCGCGGCGATGGGCGACAGCCTGATATGCTGCGCGATCTCCTGGATGCGTGAATACGGCCTGACTTCGCCGGCGCTGACCGTCGCGGCGTCGCGGCTGCGCGACGCGGCGCAGGACTACGCCGACGCCGTCGCGGCGCGCGGCGCCGCAGCGGAGCGGACAGCGTCATGACGCGCCCCGGCGGCACAGCCTCTTCCGCCGCCGGATCGTCAACAGCCCAGGCAAAAGGACAAAGCGGGAACGCAGCGATTCGCCCGGGTTTGTCGGCAAAAGTCAAGCCGGGCGGCGGACGGCGGTCGTCGGAATTCGCCCGGGTCAAGCACGAGCATTATGTCGAGGAGCCGTGGGTTTCGGCGCGGCTGTTCGCACACTATGCCGATCAGGTCGTCGACCCGCTCGGAATGAGTTGGCCTGGGCGAGACGAGATCGTGATCCTCGATCCCGCCGCCGGCTTCGGCCATATCGTGCGATCGGCGCGCCGCGCCGGTTTGGCGGCGTTAGGCAGCGACCTGATCAAACGCAGTCCGAACGTGCGCGGCGGCTGCGATTTCCTCTCGCCGAGCTGGCGTCGGCCGGCGCGCAATCAACTGCTGACGATCGTCTGCAACCCGCCGTTCCTGCAAATGAGAGCCTTTATCGAGAAGGCGCTCGCCGTCGCCGATTTCGGCGTAGCGATGCTCGTGCCGACGCGGCGGCTCAACGCCGCGCATTGGCTGGAGGACACGCCGTTGGTGGACATCCTCTACGTCACGCCGCGGCCGTCGCTATGGCCCGGAAACATCTATCGCCGGCGCGTCGCCAAAGGCCTGCCGCTCGGGACGGGGACGGCGTACGTCTGCTGGCTGATTTTCCGCGTCGGCCGCGCCTACGCAGGCCACGCCGGTTGGCTGAAGCGCGACGGGGAGGGGGCATGACGACGGCCGTTTTCGCCGCGCTCGCCTGCGCCAACGCCGTGCTGGTCTTGGCCATGCTGCGGGATCGCCGCGACGGCATGGCGGCGATCAGCGGCGCACTCGCCGGCCTGTGCGCGGCGCAAGCGGCGGGGATGTGGCCATGACGATCGCATTCTTTGTTGTGATGGCGGTCGGCGAGACCGCAGCGGCGGTGAAGGCCTTCGGGCTTCGCCGCTATGCGGCTGGCGCGCGCTGCGCGATTGCGGCGGGTTTTTTTGCTGGCGCGGGAGCAGGGCTATGGTGACAACGATCTGGATTGCCGTCGCCGCCGGCTTGGCGCTGGCGACATGGGCCGAAGCCAAGGATGGCTCGGCGATCGGCGTGTTCTCATCGGGCGCGCTGGCGATCGCCTGCGCGGTCGCGGCGGTCATGAGCCTGGTTGGCGTGGGAGCGCCGCCATGACGAGATCACCGCGCATCCGACGGACCGCGCCGTCGACCTCTTGGCAGCCTCTTTGTTCCGCGCTCGGCTACCCGTCAAGGGCGCGCCTTTCGGCGCGCCGCCGCAGGCGGGCCAAAAGGGCGTCGGGAGACGCCCGTCTCTCGACGGGCTTTCGGCCCCTTGACGGGTACCCGAGCGCGGAAGGGGGATCATCCAAGAGGTCGACGGCGCTCTGTGACGAACAACGGGGGCGCGCATGACCGCGCCGCTATCGTCCTTCCGCAATCGCTCCAGCGAAGAACTGGCGATGCGGGCGCTGTGCGCCGCGAAACTGCGCGAGCTGTGGCCGACAGCGCGGATTATCCACGAGCTGCCGACCCGTTACGCGCAGAACCGCATCGATCTCGCGGCGGTGACGGAGACGGAGCTCGTGGCGCTCGAAATCAAATCGAGCCGGGACGTCGCCGACCGCTTGGAGGCGCAGCTGCGCGCCTTCGCGCCGGTGTCGCATCTGCTGATCGTTGCGCTGGCGCCGAAGTGGAACGAGGACCTCCCGTGGCGCGAGGTCGTTCGAACCCTCGAAGGGCGGCGCTACGTCGGCTCGCAGCCACAATATACCGCGGCGCAGGCGGCGATTCAGCGCGTCGGGCCGGGGGGCGTCTGGACCTGGACTGTTGACGCCGAAGTGGGGACGCTGACGTGCGGCTACAAGCCGGTTCACAGTTCGCAGCCATGGCCGCGCCGCATGCTCGACATCCTGCATCGCGACGAGCTCGTCGCCATCGCCTCGGCCCATCGGATTGCCGAGCCAAATCGGCGGACGACGCATTTCAATCTCGCCGAGGCCTGCGCCGAGTTGATGAACGGCCGCGAGGTCGACCGGGCGGTTTGCGCGGCGCTGCGAGCCAGAGCGGCGTTCGCCCGCGAGTCGGACGCGCCAGCGATCGCAGAAGCGAGTCTTGAAGCCGCGGAGGCCGTCCATGTCGCGTAGCGCGCCGCCGGCCTGGCATGTGGAATGCCGCGATCTGCGACGGCGCGGCTGGTCGCCGGAGCAGCTGGCGAGCCATTTCGGCAAGGCGCTGGCGACCGTCCGCTGGCTGCTCGACGAGCACGGCGAGCGCGGGGCGCAATGCGAGCGGGTCAAGGAGCGGCGCGCGGCGCAACGCACTGAGACGCGGCGCGCCGCCGCGCGGCCGGCGACGATGCGGCTCGTGCCGCTCGCGGCGCATAACGCGGCGCTGCACGCCGACCTGGTGATGCGCGCGGCGCGCGCCTTCGCCGCCGGCGAGATCGATCGCGCCACGCTAATGGCGCGCATCCGCGGAGGCGCGGCATGAACGCGCCGATGCGGCCCGCGGTAAGATGGCATGGCGGCAAGTGGCGGCTGGCGCCGTGGATCATCGCCCATCTGCCGACCCACACCATCTACGTCGAACCGTTCGGCGGGGGCGCCAGCGTGCTGCTGCGCAAGCCGGCGATCGCCGCCGAATGCTACAACGACCTCGACGGCGCTGTGGTCGACGTGTTTCGCGTCTTGCGGGATCCGGCGGCGGCGAGCGAGCTGCACCGCCGGCTCGAGCTGACCCCGTTCGCTAGGGAAGAGTTCGAGGACAGCTACGCGCCGGCGATCGACGAAATCGACGCGGCGCGCAAGACGATCGTGCTGAGCTTCATGGGACACGGCACCGACAGCGTGACGCGGCGCTGCCGCACCGGGTTTCGCGCCGCGCTCGGCGGCGGCCGCGGCGACAGCCTGCCGGCGCAGAGCTGGGCCTCCTACGCCGCCTGCATTCCCTTTTTCACCCGGCGGCTGCTCGGCACGGTGATCGAGCAGCGCGACGCGCAGGAGATCATCGCGCGCTACGACACGCCGCAGACGCTGTTCTATGTCGATCCGCCCTACGTGCTGGCGACGCGCTCGTCGCTCGGCGGCGGCAGGGGGACAATGCACGGCTATCGCTATGAGCTCGACGATGCTGCGCATCAGGCGTTGCTCGCCGGGCTGGGGGCGCTGAAAGGCCTGGTCGCGCTCTCCGCCTATCCGTCGCCACTCTACGAAGACGCCTTGCCAGGCTGGCGGCGCTTCACCCGCGAGGCGATGGCCGACGGCGGGCGTCCGCGCGTCGAGGTGCTGTGGCTCAATCCGGCGGCGGCGCGCGGCCTGGCGCAGGGCTCGCTGTTCGACGGAGGCGCGGCATGATCGGACCGCGACCGATTGCGGCGGCGGAAATGCAGCGCGCCAACGCGGCATGGGGCGCCAATTGCGGGCCCGGCGCGCTGGCGGCGATGATCGGCGTGACGCTCGATGAAATCCGGCCGTTCCTCGGCGACTTCGAGCGCAAGGGTTATGCCAACCCGACGCTGATGTTCGCCGCGCTCGACGAAATCGGTTGCCGCTGGCGCAAGATCGGACCGCATTTCCCGACGTACGGCCTGGCGCGCATCCAGTGGGAAGGGCCGTGGACCGCGCCGGGCGTGCCGCTGCGGGCGCGCTATCGCCATACGCATTGGGTCGGCGCGTGGCGGCGCGAGTCGCTCGGCGTCTTCGACGTCAACGCGGTCGACAACGGCACGGGCTGGTGCGCCTTCGACGTCTGGCGCGAGCGCCTCGTTCCTTGGATCTTGCGCGAGTGCGAGCCGCACGCCAACGGGCGTTGGCATGTGACGCATGGCGTCGAAATCGAGCGGCCGAGAGCAGCGGCGATGGCGACCGACGGCGCTCAGACTGCGGGAGCGCCGGCATGAACGTCTGGACGCGCGGCGGGATTTCGCTGATCAAGCTACCGGAGCTGGCGCAGGCGGCCGCGCTCAGCGGCCAGCGGATCGAGCGCTGCGCCTATGTGCTGCGGCGGGCGCTCGATTCGGCGCTGAGCCGCAACGCCGACGGCTTCTTCCTGATCGACGCGCATGACGTCGCCTTCACGCTGAGCTGCGCGCCCAGCGCAATCGAGCGGGCGCTCGAAAGCTTCCTTTATCTCGGACTGACCGACGACGTTGCGGCGAGCGTCGGGATCGAGGCCGGCCATATCGCGCATTGGCGCGACTGGGCGGTCGAACGGGCGGCGTTGGCGCATTTGGACTGACAAGAACCGCGCTCGGCGGCGCGGCGTTTGGGTTTGGGGGTTTTTATGGCGCGCATACGGTCGGTCCATCCGGGCCTGTTCACCGACGAAGCCTTCATGCAATTAACGATCGAGCAACCGGCGGCGGTGGCGCTGCTGATCGGCCTGTGGTGCCAGGCCGACGACGCCGGCCATTTCGAATGGAAGCCGCTGACGCTGAAAGCGCGGGTTCTGCCGGCCGCGCCGTTCGACATCGCCGAGCTGCTCGACGCGCTGGCGCGGCTCAATTTTATCCGGCAGTTCCGCATCGACGGGCGGCTGATCGGCGTGATCCGCAATTTCGTCCGTTTCCAGCGGCCGAAGAAGCCGGTCGATCTCTATCCGTTCACCGACGAGACGCGGGCCTACGCCGGCTTCGACCACGGCGCGCGGCCGAACGCCGGGACGGCCGCCCGCGCCGCCGCCGGCGACGCGCCGCGGCGGGATGGCGAGGCGGATGAGGGCGTAGAGGCTTTTGCCCCCGAGCTGCCGCTCGAGGCGCCGGCGCCTGACGCCATTCCACCCTTCAACTCGCCTCAGTACGGAACTGAGGCCGCTTCAAGTGGCCTGAGTTCCGTACTTTCGCCTCAGAGGGAGGAGGAAGGAGGAAGGAGGAAGGAAGAAGGTTCCGAAGCTGACGCTTCGGACGCCAGGGCGTCGCCCGCGCCGCGCATCGCCTTGGTCGAAAACCCGGAATATCCGGCCGATCCGACCGAGCGGCTGTGGGCCGAAGGGCTCGATCACATGCGGGCGATGGGCGCGCCGGACCGGGCGGCGCGCAGCGTCATCGGTCGAGCGTTGAAGCTGGCCCGCGGCGACCCATTGCGCGTTCTCGACGCCATTCGGCGGGCCCGCGAACACGGCACCAAGGACCCAATCGCGCTGGTGATGCGGCTGCTGAGCCCGACGGCGTTCAATTCGGCCAATCCTCAACCAAATCCGGAGAAATCTGTCCATGCGGCCGCTAAGCGCCTTTGCGACGACGTCGCCAGCGGGCGCGTCGTCTTCGGACCCATCCCGCCGTCCGTTGGCGAACTGCTCGCCCGCGATCGCCAGCGAGAGCGCGAGAATCGTCCTCGGTTGCTATCGTAAGGGCGAGGCCGAGGACGCGGAGATCTACGTCCGGGCGATCGCCGCCATTCTCGGCGGCTATCCCGAATCCGTCGTGCGGCGGGTGGCCGATCCGCGCATCGGAATCGCCGGCTGGTCGCAATGGCTGCCGACGGTGGCGGAGATCCGCAGCGCCTGCGAACGCGAGATGGAACCGATCTACGCGGCGGCGCGGGCCGAGGCGCGAGCGCGCGAGCGCCAGGCGCTGCCGCCGCCGGGCGACGCCGCGGCGCGGCCGAGCCGCGAGGATCTGGAGGGGCGCTACCCCGATCTGCTCGGCGGATCCGCGGCGGGCGCCGTCGACGCGGCGCCGCCCGACTATTCCGGCCGTCCGTGCGCGCTGTCGCCGCTGGCGCTGCGGGCGATCGGGCTGCGGCCGAAAGGCGAGCCGGCGGCGGAGCGGGGCGGGGGCGATGACCCGGGTGTCTAGGAAACGCGCCGCGTTTCAACGCTTTACCGCATCACAGTCGCGTGATACATAAATTGCGGCTGGGGCTGCGCAAGCACATGACTCAAGGCGCTAAGCGTCTGATGGACGTCGAGGACGTCGTGCGTTGGGCGTGTGGGCAGGGGCTGGAGGGACGACGCGGATCCGACGGTCCGCAGCGTCTGGGCCTCAATCTGCGGCGCGACGACGCCAGCCTGGTCGGGCGGTGGATGTGGCCGGCCGGCTTTCCCGAGATTTCGCCGATGTTCGCCGGGGCGTTCGCCACCGGCGGGTCGTCACGCGGCGCGGGCGCGCTGCCGGGGCTGGGCGCGCGCAGGAGCGGACTCGGGACCGGCGATCCGGACGAAGACGCGCTGCTGGTCGAGACGGCGATTGGCGGGCTCGCCGCGGCGATGGCGGGGCGGTTGGCGCCGGAGGCGCTGGCGCTCGACATCGGGCTGCCGGTCGACGTCGACGGCGCCTATGCCGCGGCGATCGCCAACATCGTCAACCTGACCTTGGTTCACGGCCGGATGGCCAGCCGGCCGGCGCTGGGGCCGGAGCGCCCGGCGCCCTTCGCCAAGGCGGCGCCGAACGGCAAGCCTGGCGTGTGGCGGCAGGAGACCTGGCGCGAGCCGACCGTCGAGGGGAGCACAGTCGAGCGCGAGGTCGAGACGCGCTGCGCGCCGATCCGCCACGACCTCTATCCCGGCGGGGCCTATTGCCGGCTGGAGTGGGACCCCGACCCGCAGACCATCGTCAACGCGCGGGCCGAATATCTGGCCTGGCGGCAGGGGCTGGAGGCGCTGGCGGAAGCCCTGTCGGGGAAAATGGAGCGCATCGCCGCGCTGCCGCCGGCGGCGGCGCTGGCCCCGTGGCTCGGCGAGGCCGACGCCGACAAGCCGCGCGACCTGTTCGGGCCCGGGGCGGAGCGGGTCTATTCCGGCCGCGAGGCGCTGGCGATTGCGGCGCGGCGCGAGGCGCGGGAGCGGCGGCGGCCGATGGTCGCCAGCGCGCCGGCGCGGCGACCGACGCGGCCGGGGAAGGGGGCGGCGGAAGGATGAGCCGGTGGCCTGACGCGAGCGCCAGCGACGGCGAGATCGTCGGATGGACGATGAAGAACGCCGACCGACTTTACGGCGTGGAGCGGCTGCGGATCCCGCTGCGGACGATTTCGGCCGAGCAGCCGGACATTGCGGTGTTGGAGTGGGATGGCTTTTGCTACCACGTCGAAAGGCGTGAATTTTCGCCAAGGCCGGGTCAACTCACACAATGACCATCGCCATGCCGCGCCGGCGCTTCCTTGCCGGGCTGGTAGGCCTGGTCGCCGCGCCGGCGGTGATCCGGGTGGCGACGCTGATGCCGGTCAAGGCGCTGGCTGAGATCGCGACGATGGAAGAAGCCACGGCCGTCTTCTTCGCCGGCGGTTTCATAACGTCGGTCGGTTTCTACGAAGAGGTCGCAGCGTTTTTGCACCGCGGCGAAAGTGTAATTCCTCGATCGGTCGCACAAACGCTCAACCGGCGCGCCGCGATGCTCAAGGCGGACGGGGAATGGCGCGACGAACGCGCGAGGATATGACTGCCATGGAGCTGCGAGCTGGGCCCGGACGGTGCGAGGAGGCGTCGCCGCTGTCGCACGAGACCTACATTCCCTGCAACGCGCCGGCGACTTGCAGGATCTGGTCCGAGCGCGACCAGCGCGCTTATCGGATGTGCGAGCCGTGCGCCGATCATTCGGTGAGGAACCGCGGCATGCGAAGGCTTGCGCCTGACGAAAAGGCCGAAGCGTGAACGCAAACGGGTATGGCGCCCGTTCTCGGCCGACGCTCGACAGGACCGGAATCGCGATCGCCATGGGCCGGCGCTTCCGGCGTGAGCATCGCCGCGGCGATCGGGTGCAGATCCTGATCAGGCTGCCGATCGAGGCGCAGCCGGTGTTGGACTGCTGGTTCGGCCATGTGGCTGAGTTCTCGACCTTGGGGCGGCTGCTGGTCGACATCGAAAGCAAGCCGGAGCGCGTGCTTGTTTTCGCCGACTGCTGTTCGGCCTGTTGACTCAACCGACGCGGGCAAGGGCGGCGCCTGCGTCGCCGGTTTCGCGTGAAACAGGTTAACCCTGAAGGTCAGCGAGGGCTTGCGCTCCATCTGGGGCTTGTGGCATAAGGGAGATGTCGAAACGCGCTCCCCGGCCAAAGGCCGGCGGGGCGCTTTTCATTTCCGGAACCCTCCATCGATGACGATCCTGCGATGACGCCCGACCAGGCGGCTGGGCGGCTGTTTGCGCTCGCCGCGCGGGTCGGCCGGCTCAAGCCGCTCAATCACGACCCGGAAGCATTCTTCGTCGACCGCGGCGAGGTCGAGGCCGACCTCAAGCGGCTGGCTGAGGACGTCAACCCCGGGTGCATTGCGCCGCGACGCGCGCCGGATTCGAAATTCACCCTCGGGCGGGTCGATGTCGGCGGGCGCAGCGTGTTCGTCGCGACGCGCGGCGGCCCGCGCCGCACCTCCGACGCGATCGCCGCGGCGAGAAAGGCCTTTCGATGAGCCGAGACGCTATTCCGCTGACCAAGGTCGCCAAGACCGAGCTCGCCGATCGCTGGGGCGCGCTGAAGGCGCGAGCCGACAAGGTCGATGATGAGATCGAGGCGCTGAAGGCCGAATTCGAACGGCGCGGCCTGACGGTGGTCGAGGGGGCCAAGTTCTCGGTGGTCAAATCGACCCGCAGCTTCGACTCGCTGAAGATCCGCGAGATTCGCGCCGAGATGGGGCCGGCGTGGTGCGCCGCCCGCTCGGCACCACAGGACCGCACGACCTACGAGGTGCGGCCGCTCGGCGGGGTCAAGAAGAAGGCCGCTCGGGCATGAGCAATTACTATTCCCCGACGTCGGCCTATCGGTCGAAGTTCGACGAGACCAAGCTCTTCGCCACCGGCGACGAGGCGCGCGCTTTCGATTGCCGCTGGGCGGCGAAGAAGGTGGCCGAACAGGACGACGGGTCGCTCGGCAAAGCGTTGCGAGAGGGCGACGCCGTGCTTTGGCTGGCGATGCGCTTCCTGGTCGACGAGATGCCGGCGACACTCGACGAGGCGAGGGCATGAGCTACCCGCAAATCGCCGCTTACGCTTCACAGCTCGAGCGGGGCGCCCTCTTCGCCACCGCCGATCAGGCGGCGCGGCATGACCGGGATGTCGCGGCCAAACGGATCTCGCATCGCAGCGAAGAGCAATGGCGAGTCGCGCTGCTGTTTGGCGACCGGGCCATCGTCGACGAGCTACGCTGGATCGCCGAGGCGATCGAGTCGGCGTCAGCGCCTCCAGCTACGCGCTCGTTTCGCTGAGCTGTCGCCGCCCGCACGCGGGCGCTGGATCACTAGCGATAATCTTCCTTCCCGTTAGCTCTGTTTCCGCGTTCCGGAGGATGCAATCCGATGGGCGACATTCTGCGGCCGCGCTTCGGACAGCCCTGCTTTTCCTGCGAAAACCCGGTGCCTGAGCCGCGCGTCAGCCATTTGCGCGAGCGCGCCGAACGCGAGCGTCGGACCTTCTTGAAAAACGACATTCTCTGCATCGACTGCGAGCGCGGCGCGCCCGGTCGAAGCAAGCCAAGAGGTCCGGCGAGGCCGGGCCGCATGTAGCAATCCCGATGTCCGACGAACTGGCCGTCATTGGCCCGCCGTCGGGCGTTCCGGCGCCGGGGCTCACGGATGCACTGACCTCGGCGGCCGGTTACGCCTTGGCCGAGAAATCGGCCGCGACGCGGCTCGCCTATCGCGCCGATCTCAAGCAGTTTACCGCGTGGTGTCAAAGCGTAGGGGCGGCGGCGCTGCCGGCTTCGGCCGGCACTGTCGCCGCCTATCTCGCCAATCTCGCCGACCGCAAGCTGTCGGTGTCGACGATCCAGCGGCGGGCCGCGGCGATCTGCTACGCCCATCGTCTCGGCGGCTTTGCCGCGCCGACCGGCGAAGAATCAGTCAAGGCCGTGATGCGCGGCATTCGCCGTCAGCTCGGCGTCGCGCCGGTCGCCAAGGCGCCGGCGATCGCCAAGATCGCCGCCGCGATGGTCAAGCGCATTCCGCCAACGCTGGCGGGCAAACGCGATCGGGCGATCATCCTTGTCGGCTTCGCCGCCGCGCTGCGGCGCAGCGAGATCGTTGACTTAGACGTCAACGCGATCGATCGCCGGGCGGAAGGGATTGTGCTGCGCATCGCCTGGTCGAAGACCGACCAGGAAGGGCGCGGCCAGGAGATCGCCATTCCGCGCGGCCGCAAGCTCGGCGTGATCGAGGCGCTCGACGACTGGCTCTCTAGCGCCGGCATCGTCGAAGGGCCGGTCTTCCGCCGCGTCCACAAGGGCGACCGGCTTGCGGCTGAGCGCTTGAGCGACCAGTCTGTAGCGCTAATCGTCAAGCGCTGGGCGAAGGCCGCCAAGCTCGACCCGAAGCTGTTCTCCGGCCATTCGTTGCGCGCCGGCTTCGTGACCAGCGCGCTCGAGAACAACGCTGACGTACTGAAGGTGATGGACGTCACCCGCCATCGCGACGTCAGGACGCTGAAGATCTATGACCGCCGCGCCAAGGCGTTCAAGGATCACGCGGGCAGGGGGTTCCTCTGATGCTGAGCGACCAGGAGCTGCGGCTGATCGCGCTGGAGACTGCGGTTCATGTCAAGGGGCCGAAGGCGACCACCGCCGAGGTGCTCGACGCGGCGCAGCAGATCCTCGACTTCCTTCGTGGCGTCTACGGCGAGAACGCCGGCAAGCCCAACTGATGGGACTGCGCACGCTGCCGCTGATGCTGACGGCGGCCAATCTCTCGGTTGCCCGTGTGCCGCCGAAGACAGCCGATGATCTATACTCCACTCCTCAGTATAGGGTGTGGCGCGATCAAGTCATATCGCGGGCGGACGGCGTCTGTGAAGCAATGGGTTGCGGCCGCCGCGAGCCCCGTATGTTCGCCGACCACATCGTCGAAGTGAAGGACGGCGGGGCCAGGTTCGACCCAGCCAATGGGCAGTGCCTGTGCGGTAAGCACCACACGCTGAAGACCAACGCCGAACGAGCGAAGCGGTGGGCGCGGCGCGGACGGTAGAAGGGGGTGGGGGTTTAAATCCTCAGCCCTCCACCGTCCTGCAACCACGACCCCACCCACGCGCAGAATTTTTTCCGTTTGGTTTTTGCCGAAACCAAAGGGGCTAGGCATTTCAATGACTAAGTCGCGCGGCGTCGGCCGCGGTGGGAGGCGTTCGAACCCAGGAGGAAGGCCCCGCAAGCCCAAGCTCGATGTGGCGAAGGAACTCGCCGAGGTGACGGTCCAAGAGATGGGGGCCATCCTTGCCGCCCAGCCCGTGCCGGAGCTCGACGACCTCGTTAAGTCTGCCTACCAGGCCCTTGATCGCGTGCTGAAAAGCACCTTTGCCGAGCCATCCGCCAAGGTTTCGGCTGCCCGCGCCGTGATGGCCGAAGCGGCGCGCCGCGCCGGCGGCGGCAAGGTCGGCAAGAAGGGCGAGCGCGCTGAAGCCGCCAAAGCCTCTGGCGTCGGCCGGTTTGCGCCGCCGGCGCCGCCGCGTCTTGTCGTCGACAACGAATGAAGACGTGGTCGACCGCGTGTCCGGACTGGCAGGACCGCATCCTCGCCGGCCGTTCGCTGGTCCCGTTCAATCCGCTCTTCCCCGCCGAGGCGGAAGCGGCGCTGGAGATCTTCGGCAGCCTCAGAATCGTCGACGCCACCGGCAGTCCGACGATGCGCGCGGCCTGCCGGCAATGGCTGTTCGACTTCGTCGCGGCGATCTTCGGATCCTACGACGCCGAGGCCGGTCGCCGCCTGGTCCGCTATTTCTTCCTGCTGATCAGCAAGAAAAACTCCAAGTCGACCGGCGCCGCCGGCATCATGCTCACCGCTTTGATGCGCAACTGGCGGCTCAGCGCCGAATACGTCATCCTCGCGCCGACGATCGAGATCGCCAAAAATTCCTTCGCGCCGGCCCTCGACATGATCAAGGCCGACCCGGAACTCGCCGCGCTGCTGCACGCGCAGGCGCACATCCGCACCATCACCCATCGCCTGACTGGCGCAACGCTGAAGGTCATCGCCGCCGACAGTGAGACCACCGGCGGCAAGAAGACGGTCGGTCTGCTGGTCGAAGAGCTTTGGCTGTTCGGCAAACAGGCCAATGCCGAGAACATGCTGCGCGAGGCGATGGGCGGCCTGGCGTCGCGGCCCGAAGGGTTTGTCATCTACCTGACGACCCAGTCTGACGAGCCGCCGGCCGGCGTGTTCAAACAGCGCCTCGAGCGCTTCCGCGACATTCGCGACGGCAAGATTGTCGATCCGCGCAGCCTCGGCGTGCTCTACGAATTTCCGCCCGACATGGTCGAGGCGAAAGCCTACGAAGACCGCCGCTTCTGGTACATCACCAACCCCAATCTTGGCGCTTCGGTCGACGAGGAATTCCTGCTCGAGCAGCACGCCGAGGCCAAGGGCTTCGGTGAATCGTCGCTCAACGGTTTCTACGCCAAGCATCTCAACGTCGAGATCGGCGACGCGCGCCGCCTCGACATTTGGCCAGGCGGCCGCCATTGGCAGGGCGCCGCCGAACCCGGTCTGACCCTCGAGTCGCTGCTTGAGCGCAGCGAGGTCGCGACGATCGGCGTCGACGGCGGCGGACTCGACGATCTGCTCGGCCTCGCCGTGCTGGGTCGCGAGAAGAATACCCGCCGCTGGCTGCTGTGGACCCACGCCTGGTGCCACCGCGGCGTGCTCAAACTGCGCCAGAAGATCGCCACGGTCCTGCTGGACTTCGAGAAGGACGGCGACCTGACGATCGTCGACAAAATGTCGGACGCCTTCGCCGGCGTCGTGGCGATTTGCGACACGGTCAATCAGGCCGGCCTGCTCAACAAAGTCGGCTTCGACCCCGCGGGCGTCAAACTGATCGTCGACGCGCTCGCCGCCCTCGAGACGCCGATCACCCAGGAGGGCGGCCAGGTCGAAGGCGTCCGCCAAGGCTACACGCTGCAGGGGACGATCAAGGCGACCGAGGACAAGCTGTCCGACGGCGAGCTGGTCCACGGCGCGCAAGCGATGATGGCCTGGTGCGTCGGCAACGCCAAGATCGACCAGGTCGGCAACGCCATCCTGGTCACCAAGGCGGTTTCCGGCATCGGCAAAATCGACCCGCTGATGGCGGCGTTCAACAGCGTCGCGCTGATGAGCCTGAACCCCGAGGCCAAGGGCTCCGTCTACACCGCCGAGCGCGGCCTGGTCGTCTTCGGTTGAACGAGAGGAGGGACGCGTGAAGTTTGTCGCTCCTCTTCGCTCCGCCGCCGCGAAACTCGCCGCCGCCGTCGCCGCCCGCGAGCTGGCGCTGCTCATCGGCCTGGCGCTGCTCGCCGGCGGCGCAGCGCAGATCTATCCGCCGGCGGCCTATCTCGTTCCCGGCGCCATCCTCGTCTATGTGGCGATCAAGGGCATCGCCTGATGGGCTTCCTCCGCAATTTCAAACGCACAACCGACTCGACCCAAGACGAGATGATGTGGAGCGCCGCGCTGGTCAACGCGGAATCAGCCGCCGGCGTCAACGTCAACCAACAGACGGCGCTCAACGCCACCGGCGTCATCGCCTGCGTCACCATGCTGGCGGAGGATTTTGCCAAGCTCACGCCGCGCATCTATCGCATCGATCCGCAGACCGGCGGCCGAAGCGACGCCGACGACCACGAACTCTACGATCTGCTCTATCAGCCCAACGCCTGGCAGAACTGGTTCGAATTCGCCGAGATGATGCAGTGCAGCCTGCTGCTGCGCGGCAACGCCTACGCGGTCAAGGTGCGCAACCTGCGCGGCCAGACAATCAAGCTCGTCCCGGTCAACGCCGACTGGGCGGCTTTGTGGGAATCGCCGGACGGCGAACTCTTCTACCGCGTCACCGCCAACGGCCTGCACATGATGGCCGAGCTGCGCGGCGAACCGTTCCTCATTCCGTTCGACGACATGCTGCACGTGCGCGGCTTCTCGGCCAACGGCCTGCTCGGCGCCAGCCGCATCATGCTGGCCAAGGAGGCGATCGGCCTGGCGCTCGCCCAGGAGCAGCAGGCGTCGCGCTGGATGGCCAACCGCGCCGCGCTCGGCGGCGTGCTTACCACCGACACCAAGCTCAGCGCGGACGCCGCCAAGCGCATCGCCCAGGACTGGAAAGACCTGAAGGGCGGCCTGCAGAATTCCGGCAAGATCGCCGTGCTCGAGCAGGGGCTCAAATACCAGCCGATCGCCATGTCGGCCAACGACCTGCAGATCATCGCCCAGCGGTCGTTCCAATTGCAGGAGGTCGCCCGCATCTGGCGCGTGCCGCTGCACATGCTCGGCGACCTGACGCGGTCGACCAACAACAACATCGGCCAGCAGAGCCAGGAATACATCAACCTGACGCTGTCGAGCTACACCGCGCGCTGGCGCTGGAAGCTGCACACGTCGTTTGCGTTGCGGCCGAGCAAGCTGTTCATCGACTTCGACCTGTCCGAACTGACGCGGGCCGACATCACGGCGCGCTACAACAACTACGCCCGGGCGATCAGCGCCGGCTTCCTGTCGCCGCAGGAGGCGCGGGTCGATGATGGCCGCAATCCGGAGCCGGAAATCGGCAAACTGCTGACGCCGTCGAATCTCGCCGCGGCCGGCAGCGACGCCACCGGTGGCGGGGCCGACGACGGCGGCCGGCCGGAAGCGGATTCGTCCGACGCCAAACTCGCTGGATTTGTCGCCGATTGGCTGCGCGCCAATGGCGCGCCAACCATTGCCGAAGCGTTGCTGAGCCTCGCGCCGGCCAGAGCCCTGGCCGCCGCGCGGCAAACCCAATGATCCATTTCCGCGAGGCGGCATGAGCGACCTTCGTGAGCACAATGGCTGGAAGCGCATCGCGTCGCCCCGCGACGATGAATGGCGTTTCGAGAAGATCATCGACGGCAAGCGAGCGTTTGCCATCGCCTATATCGGCGATTTGTCTCCGCCCCTCGAACACGTGCGCGCGCTCCTTGACGACGAAGAAATGTTCCTTCGCGAGGACGGGCCGCCGCCACATGGTCCGCGCGGCGTCAGCCCGTCGGGAACGCCCGCATGACCCAGCGCACCCTTCCTGGCGGCCCGCGCTATCTCCGCCTGGCGACCGCCGCGCCGCTGATCAGCCGCGCGGCGGACGATCGCACGGTCGACTACATCTTTTCCGACGAATCGGTGGCGCGCGACGGCGACACCATCCGCACCGCCGGCTGGGATCTCGCCGCCTATCTCGCCAACCCGGTCTTTCTGTGGGCCCACGATTCCTCGTCGCCGCCGATCGGCAAGGTGACCGAGATCGGCGCGGACGCAACTGTGCTGCGCGGCACAGTGCGCTTCGCCGAGGCCGACGAGTATCCGTTTGCCGACACGATCTTCCGCCTGACCAAGGGCGGTTTCCTCAACGCCACGTCGGTGTCGTGGCTGCCGCGCAAATGGCGCCAGGCGACCGACAAGAGCCGTCCGGGCGGCATCGACTTCCTCGAGCAGGAGCTGCTCGAGATCTCCGCCGTTCCCGTGCCGGCGCTGTCGACCGCGCTCGCCACCGCCCGCGGGGCCGGAATCGACACCACGCCGATCTTCGAATGGGCCAGCCGCGCCCTGGATCTCGGCGGCTTCGCCGTGCTGCCGCGCGACGAGCTCGAAACCTTGCGAAGGGAAGCCAAGATGGCCGCCAAGACCCGCGCCAAACCCGCCGCTCAAGCCTCAGCACAAGCCGCGCTTGAGCCGGTCGCCGAGCCCGTCGCGGCGCGCGCCAACGAACCGGTTGTCGATCTTGCCGCCGAACGAACTGCAGATGCGCCGAAGCTCGGCAAACGCTCGCTGTGGCACGTCGGTTGGCTTGCCTCGCTGCTCGCGGATCTCGGCTACGTCCAAGAGGACGTCGAGTGGGAAGCGGCCTACGAGGCGGACGGCTCGACCGTCCCGGCCGAGCTGCTCGAGGCGCTGAAGGCGCTGGGCGCCGTGCTGATCAAGATGACGATCGAGGAAGTCAACGAGCTGGTCGCCGGCGACGACGAGGAAGAGCCGGGCGCCGAAGTCATGGCGATGGCTTCGCCGGCCGGCCTCAAGCGCGCCGCCCTGCGCGGGTTGCTCGGCCTCGACAATGTGGCGCTGGCCAGCCTCGTTCAGGCGATGCGCGCCCATCTCGACGGCAAGCGCGTTTCATTCGCCATCGACCGCGCCGCGGGCAAGCCGCTGTCGCGCACCGGAAGGGTGCTGTCGGCCGACAACGAGCGCTGCCTGCGCGACGCCCACGGCCGGATGAGCGAGGCCTGCGACCTGGTGCGCGGCGTGTTCGAGCAGGTCGACGATCCCGAAGACGACGGCGACGATGACGAGGCGCGCGCGCTGCGCGCCCGCAAAGCCGCCGCGATCAAGCGCCGCGCCGGTCTCGCCGCGGCCTGAAAGCCAGAAACCCCGAAATTCAGAATTCCGGCCCCGCCGGTGACGCCCTTCCGGACCCTTGGGCAAGGTGACCGCAGCGTCGTGAGACGCCGCATCCCCGCCGCGCTGTGAAGCGCTGCAATGTTGGAGCCTACCTATGGAGAAGCTCGCTGAGCTGCGCCGTAAACTCGGCGCGCTGACCGACGAACTCAACAGCGACGCGATTGTCGCTGACGCCAAGGCCTTCGAGGCCAAGGAGCGCGAAATCGTCGAATGCGAGGCGCTGATCGCCCGCGCCGAATCCGCCCAGAAGCGTTCCGCCTCTCTGGCGCGTCCGGCGCTGCTGCGCGGCGCGCCGGCCGAGCAGCCCGAGTCGACCTCGGTCGATGAGGCCGGCGGCATTCTGCACTATCGCGCCCAGCTCGGCGCGCGGCTCGATCCGCACAAGCCGGAGGCGTTCGGCGACTATCTGCGCGCCGCCCGCCAGGGCCTCGGCGTCAGCATCGATCGCTCGCGCCAGTTCGCCACGCTCGGCGAGCAGCTGTGCGCCATCGCCAGCCATTACGCTAGCCACGGCTCGAACACCGATTCTCGCCTGGTGCGGGCGCCAACCGAGGTAAACCGCGCCGGTCCGACCGGCTCGGCCGAAATGGATCCGACCGGCGGCGGCTTCCTCGTTCAAGTCGACTTCGCCGCGGCGATCTTCATGCTGGCCCACGACATGGGCGAGATTCTGAGCCGGGTGAATAAGATCCCGATCAGCGCCAATTCCAACGGCCTCAAGATTCCCGGCGTCGACGAAACCAGCCGCGTCACCGGCTCGCGCTGGGGCGGCGTGCAGTCCTACTGGCTGGCCGAAGGCATCGCGCCGGCGCCGAGCAAGCCGAAATTCCGGCTGATCGAGTTCGACCTCAAGAAGCTGATGTCGCTGTGGTACGTCACCAGCGAAATGATGCAGGATTCGACCGCCCTCAACGCCATCGGCGTTCAGGCGTTCTCGGAAGAAATCATGTTCATGACCGAGGACGGCATCTGGGAGGGCACCGGCGCGGGCATGCCGCTCGGCGTCCTCAACAGTCCGGCGCTGCTCAGCGTCGCCAAGCAGAACGGCCAGGCGACCAAGACCGTCGTCAAGGAAAACATCGATAACATGTTCGCCCGTTGCTGGGCGCGCAGCCGCAAGAGCGCGGTCTGGCTGATCAACCAGGACGTCGAGCCGCAGCTCCAGGCGCTCAACGGCCCGGTCGGGACGGCAGGCGAACTGGTCTACATGCCGCCCGGTGGCCTGTCGGCCGCCCCCTACGCGACGCTGAAGGGGCGCCCGATCATCAACGCCGAATATTGCTCGACGCTCGGCACGCTCGGCGACATCAATCTGGTCGATTTGAGCCAATACACGGTGGTCGACAAGAACGGCGTCCAAGCGGCAACGTCGATGCACGTCGCCTTCAACACCGACGAAATGGTGTTCCGCATCACCTACCGCGTCGACGGCAAGCCGATGTGGACCAAGGCGATCACGCCGTTCAAGGGCACGAACACCCTGTCGCCGTTCGTCGCCCTCGCCACCCGCTAATCGCATCGCGCATCCCTTCCCCCGCACGCGGGGGAAGGTGGCCGCGCAGCGGCCGGATGAGGGGAGGCGCAAGCCAAGCCCTATTTGTCTTTCACGCTCTTCCGGAGAATTTCCATGGCTCGTCAGCTTCAAATGGCGGCGCAGTTTCCGCCGGTCACGCTTCTCGCCGCCGCCGCCGATGCGGCCGGCCGCACCAGCGTCTACGCTTCGCTCCGCAACGCCCTAAAGGCCTGGGTGGTCGTCGAGATCAACCAAGGCAACGCCGCCACCGTGCTGCTGTCGCTGCTCCAGGCGCAGGATTCGTCCGGCACCGGATCGAAGGCGATCAGCAACGCCGCGCCGATCTGGCTCGACGCCGACACCGCGACCTCCGACGCCCTGGTCGCCCAGACCGCGGCGACCACGCTGACCACCTCGGCGGCGGTCAAGGACAAGCTGGTCGTCTTCGAGATTACGCCCGACTTCGCCCTCGACCTCGCCAACGGCTTCAACCACATCGCGGTGTCGACCGGCGCGTCGAACGCCGCCAACGTCACCGCGGCTCATCTCTTCGTCTACGGCGCGATCCAGTCCGCTTCGCCGCCGACGACGATCGCCTGATCGCGCGCAGCGCGGGGCAGTAGGCAATAGGCAGTAGGCGGTCGCCTGCGTCGCTTATGCCTACTGCCCACTGCCTATTGCCCATTGCCTCCGTCCGAGGACCCCGCCGATGCCCACCCGCGCCCAGTTTCGCTCCTTTGTCGAGACGTTCTTCGACGACGCCACCTTCGAGACCGTCTTCTCGATGGCCCCGCTGCAGTTCAATGAGGACTTCATCGGCGCCGGCCACGGCGCGGGCATTCCCGCGGCTGGCTCGCCCGCCGCCGGCTATCCCTGGGTCAAGAAGATCGTCGGCGCCGCGCCGCCGACCGTCGCGCTGGTCTCCAACGCCGCCGGCGGCCAGGTCGCCTGCGCGCTGACCGCGACCTCGGAAAAGCAGGACGCCGCGCTCTACTGGAACGATAGCCTGGCAATCGACGTCACCAAGATCGCCAGCTTCGAGGCGCGCGCCGCCGCTTCGGTGCTGCCGAGCGCCGCCGGCGTCCAGCTCGTCCTCGGCCTCGCGGCCGCGTGGATCGACGGTCCCGACAACAACGTCAAATATCTCGAGTTCGGCTGCACCGCCAACGGCAACCTGCTCTGCCGTGCGCAGGACGGGACGACCCAGGCCTCGATCGCCGCGGCGCAGATCGGCGGTGCCGCGATCACCCTCGACACCGCCTTCCACATCTTCCGCATTTCGGCCGAAGACCCGACCGACGTCGCCTTCTTCTACGACGGCAACCGGGTCAACGCGGTCGGCTCGATCAAATACGCCGCCACCGGCGCCAACGCGATCCTCCAGCCCTATCTCGCGGTCTACAAGCCGTCGGGAACCGGCGTCGCGACGCTGACCGTCGACAAGATCGACATCTTCGCCAACCGCTGAGGACGCGATGACCCGCTACAACGTCGGCGATCGCGTGCGCCTGGCCTCGGGCGCGACCGGAATCGTCTTCGGCGTCGCGATCACCGCCGGTGCAATGTCGCTGCAGCTCGCCCGCGCCGACGCGCCGTGGATCCCGGCCGACGACGTCGAAATCATCGCCGCCGTCGCGCCGCCCGAAGAGACAATCGCCGCGCCGGAAGTCGCGCCGATCGCCGAACCGTCCGCGCCTCTCGACGCTGCGCCCGCGGCGGCCGAATCGCCGCCGGCGCAGTCCGAGATCGCCGCGCCGGATGCGGCGCACGATCAGCCGACCGCGACGGCTGCGCCGTGATCAACGCCAGCCTCTACCCCAACCGCCGGATGCCCACAGGAGAGACGCATGGACCCGATCGGCCTCTTGCCGCAGCAGGCGGTGATCGCGGCGGGCGCGGCGCTGTCGGGCGCGGTCAACCTCGGCGTGGCGCGGCTGCACGGGATCCTCATCCCGACGCCATGGACGACCGCCAACCTGACGTTTCAGGTCAGCGTCGACGGCGGGGCGAATTTTGAGGAGATGTACGACGACGCCGGCAACGCCATCACCGTCACCGCCGCCGCCTCGCGCTATTGCGCCCTCGATCCCCTCCGCTGGCGCGCCGTCAATTGCCTGATCGTCCGCTCCGGAACCCTCGCCGTTCCGGTCAACCAGGTCGCCCAGGCGATTCTGGCGCTAATCGCCCGGCCGATTGCCTGACCCCATGCGCCCGGCGACCATCGTCACGACCGTCCAGACGCCGGCGGGCAGCACGGCGCTGACCGACCTGACGACGGTCAAGGACGAGCTCGCCATCGCCAACACAGCGAGCGATGTGTTCCTCACCCGCCAGATCGCCAATTCCTCGGCGGCGATCCAGAAATATTGCGGCCGGATCTTCGCGCCTCAGACGATCCAGGACCAGATCTGGCTGGCCCGCGATGGCTGGCCGCCGATCGTCCGCGGCGACGTCGCGCCGCTGCAGCTGTCGAACTGGCCGACGATTTCGGTGACCAGCGTCGTCGAGGCGATCGCCGGCGTCGCGACAACCCTCGTCGCCGGAACCGACTTCCTGCTCGAGCCGGAGGTCAGCGAGCTGACCCGCCTCGATACCTTCGGCAATCCGCGCTTCTGGCGCGATTCGCCGATCGTCGTCGTCTACCAGGCCGGCTTCAGCACGCTGCCGGCCGAAGTCGCAGAGGCGGCGATCTTGCTGGTCAAGATGCGCTGGTTCGGCCGCCAGCGCGACCCGCTGACCCGCAGCAAGAACGTCGTCGGGGTGATGGAGACGAGCTACGTCATGGGCACCGGCCCCGGCGGGGCCGACGACATGCCCTCCGACGTCACCGCGCTGATCGACCGCTATCGCATGCCGGTGGTGGGGTAGGGAGAGGACGGAATCTTGCGAACAGCAATCATCGATATCAATCCCGAGGCGCTCAAGGACGTCATCGGGCCGCTGATCGACGGCGGTCTTTGCGTCAACGGCTCATTGGACGGGCGCGACGGCGGCGCCTACCTCCCGTTCGTCCGCCTCGTCGTTAGCGGAGAGGGTCTTCCTGAGGCCTGCGATCGCAGCCCAGGCGACCCGATTCGACGCGTTCGTCCGTTGTTTCGCCTAGAGACTTACGGCGACCAACGGATGACCAAGATCGACAGTTTCGACCTCGATTCCGACTTCCGCTTCTTTCCGCCTGTTCGCTGACATGGCCGACCCCGCCGCCGTCGCCGCCTACCGCGAGGCTTTGTCGCCCCCGCCGGTCGGCGCCGGCGTGTCGGTGGTCATCAACCAGGTTTCCGGTTTTGCGCCAAACTTCACGGTCGACGCCTCGGCGACGGTCAACGCCGCCGTGCGGATGATCCTCGCCGACCGCACGGCGCCGGCCGCCGACGGGCTCGGCGCGGCCCAGCCGGGCGCGATCGAGCAGGGCGACCGCATCGTCATCGTAATGGCCGACGATCTGACGGCTGCGGGATTTCCGCGGCCCATGCAGCGTGGCGACCAGGTTGTGCTGCCCAACGCCAGCGAGGTGCTCAACGTGCTGCGCGTCGATCCCTACAAGCGCGCCTTCGCCGGCGCGATCGAACTGACCGTGGTCGGCGTCGCGTGATCCCGGCGCTGTTCATCTCCGACGCGCACATCACCCGCGTCCTCGACGCGGTGGCGCCGTCCCTTCGCGCCAAGCTGATCGACGCGCTGACGCCGATCGCCGACGAGATCGCCGCCGACGCCAAGGCCGCCGCCGCGGCGCATATCCGCTTTCTCGGGGCCAAGAACCCAGGCAGCTATGTCGAGTCGATCAAGGCCGGCGTCTCGATCCGCGACGCCCAGCGGGTCATCGGCTACGTCCGCTCCGGCCATCACCTCGCCCATCTGCTCGAGGACGGCTTCACCATCAAGGAGATGATGATCGCCGCGGGCGACGGCGGGATCATGGCCTTCGAGGGCGAGCTGGGCATGCAATTCGCCCGCCAGGTTCACCGGCCGGAGACCAAGGTCCCGGCCTATCCGGCTATCAATCCGGCCTTCGAGGCGCGCCGCGGCGAAATCCTCGCCACAATGGATCGCGTCGCCAGCGAAGCCGGGCAGGGGCTTTCCTGATGGCCGCGACGCGAGAGCAGGTGATGACGGCGCTGCTGGCGCTGGTCGCCGGCGTCGGAACGTTTGCGCTTGCCTCGCGCCGCAACCGCGCGCCGGAAATGCTGACCGCGGCGCAATCGCCGGCGGTCTTCCTGATCGAGGACAGCGACGAGTATGTGTCGCCCTCGCCGAGCCTGCCGGCCAAGCGCCAGATGATGGTCAGCGCCGTCTTCTACAACGACGTTGGCGCGGATCAGAACGCCATCCCGGCGACGATCATCAACAACGCACTCGACGCTCTCGACGCCGCGTTGAAGCCGACGACGCCAAGCGGCCTGTTCACCCTCGGCGGCCTGGTCGATTCGCTTCAGGTCTCGGGCAAGGTCGAGCGCGTGCAAGGGGCAAAAACCGGCCGAAGTCTCGCCAGCGTGCCGATCAAGATCATTCTGCCGTGACCGAGCATCTGACAGAGAAAGCCGGAGGGTTGTTGAGCGAAGCGAGGATTGCCTTCGAGGCCTGCCCGTTGTGCGGCTCGCCGGCGTTTCAACCGTTCCGTTCGGCGGATTGTTCGCGGCACGCCCTCTACGATCCGCGCCTGCCGCCGACGATCGACTGGATGCGCTGCGACGTCTGCACGCATGTCTTCACCAGCGGTTCATTTACCGCCGCCGCCGCCGCAATCGTCCTGTCGCGCGCCCACGCCTTCCAACTGCCGGGCCAGGACTATGAACGTCGGCGGCCGATCGCCGCGCGCATCGCCGAACAGGTCTGCCGCTTCGTTGCGCCGGACGGTCCGTGGCTCGACGTCGGCTTCGGCGACGGCGCGCTGCTGCTGACCGCCGAAGAGTTCGGCTTCGCGCCGGTCGGCGTCGACATCCGCCCGGCCGCGGTCGCGGCGCTGCAGGCGATCGGCGTCGAAGCCTACGCCGGCGATTTTCTCAAATTCGTCAGCGTCCGCAAATTCCGCGTCGTCAGCCTGATGGACGTGCTCGAGCACCTGCCGTTTCCCGGCCGAGCGCTTACCCTGGCGGCCTCGCTGCTGGCGCCAGGCGGCGTGCTGATCGTCTCATGCCCGGCTTACGACTCGCCGGCGTGGCGGGCGCTCGACGCAGTCGGCGAGAACCCCTACTGGGGCGAGCTCGAGCATTATCACAACTTCAGCCGGGCCCGGCTGAGCGCGCTGCTGCGCCAAGAAGATTTCGAACCCTGCGGCTACGCTGTCAGCCAGCGCTATCGCGCCTGCATGGAAATCGTCGCAACGCGCGGCGGCGGGCCGGCGGCATGAGCGCCTCCCGCTCGGTCTTCGTCGCCGTCCCGACCTATTCCGGCGCAATCGACGCGCCGGCAGCGTTGAGCCTGATGCGCGCCCGCGACGAAGCAATCGCCATGGGCTGGGATTGCACGGTCAACTTCCGCGCCCTCGACTCGCTGCTGCCGCGCTGCCGCAACGTGATGTTGACCGACTTCCTGCGCTCCGGCGCGACGGACTTCGTCTTCTGGGACGCCGACATCGCCACCGCGCCGGGCGCGTTCGCTCGGTTGCTGCGGCATGAGGTTGATTTCGTCGGTGGAGTCTACCGTTGCCGCTCCGATCCTGAGCGCTACATCTTTCGCAAACTGCCGGGCCCGCTGGCCGAAGATCCGGCGACCGGCCTGGTGGAGGTCGAGGGAATCGGCACGGGCTTCATGCGGATCACCCGCGCCGCGGTCGAGCGGATGATCGCCGCCTATCCCGATCTTTGGGTCAACGATCGCGGGGCCGGGCGCCTGGTCTGGCTATTCGACTTCGAGCTGCGCGATCACCAATATTATTCCGAGGATTTCGTCTTCTGCCGCCGCTGGCGCGAGGCCGGCGGCAAAGTGTGGATCGATCCCGATCTGCCGTTCCACCACATCGGCCAGAAAACCTTCTCCGGCCGGTTCGCCGATCATTGGCGGCGCGCCCTGGCGGCGCTGACCAGCGCCGACGATCTCGCCGCGGCGCAAGCGGCGCTCGACGCCTTCGCCGCCGAAGCCGGGCCGCCCCACGCCACCCTGTGATCCCGCAGAGAAGCTGACCGCCGCGTCGTGAGACGCCGCATTCCCGCCGCGCTGTGAAGCGCCCATCGATGGAGTTTACGCCATGCTCAATTTCGGCGCCGGCGCCCTGTTCGGCACCCGCAACGACATCACCGGCCAGACGCCGGTGCGTTTCGGCGCGTTGCAGGACATCACCGCGGATCTGTCGTTCTCCGACAAGCCGCTGCTCGGCACCAACCAGTTTCCGATCCTGGTGGCGCGCGGCGAAGCCAAATGGTCGATCAAGGCCAAGGCGGCGGTGATTTCGGCCAAGCTGTTCAACTCGATCTTCTTCGGCCAGGCGCTGACCACCGGCCAGATCGCCGCCGCGGTCGACGAAGTGCATGTCGTGCCGTCGTCGTCGCCCTACACGGTCTCGCCGACCAACCAGTCGACCTTCGCCGGCGACCAGGGCGTCACGTATGCCGGGCCGCTCGGCCTCAACCTCGCAACGATGACGACCGCCCCGTCCGCCTCGGCTCAATACCAGCCGCCAGCCGCGCCGAGCACTACGGGCGTCTATACCTTCTCGGCGAGCGACGCCGGCAATTCCGTGGCGCTCGACTATCTCTATACGCTGACCACCGGCGAGCAGATCGCCATCGCCAATCTGGCGCTCGGCTCGACGCCGACCTTCGGCTGCGTGTTCCGCAACCGCGACCCGCAAAGCGGCCTCTACACCACGCTGAAGATCAACAAGGCGACCTGCACTAAGCTGTCGTTCGGTTCGAAGACCAGCGACTGGACGGTCCCCGAGTTCGACATCTCCATCATGGACGACGGGACCGGCAACATCGCCACGCTGTCGACCGGAGACGTCAGCTGATGATCAAGATCGCGCCGGATCCCGAATCCGTCCCCGTCAGCCTCGGCGGCAAAACGTTCGCCGTGCCGCGGCTCAACCTCGGGCAGATCCGCCGCCTGGTGAAGCACTGGGACGAATTCAACCGCGCCAAGGATGTCGACGCCGGGGGAATGTTCGAGCACGGAATCGCCACCGCGGCGTTGGTGTTCGAGCGGGCCAATCCGCCGCTCGGCGATCTCGACGAGCTCGAATGCTCGCCGAGCGAATTGCGCGAAGCGACGCAGGCGGTGCTCGCCTTCTCTGGCATGATTCAGAAGGCCGGCGAGGCGGCCGCGCCCACGGGGGAAGGGTCGTCGAAGAGCCCATCCTGACCGAACGCTGGTTTCAGGACGTCCTCGGCCGCTTGCAGACGGAATGCGGCTACACGCCGCAAGAGGCCCGAGAGACGACGCTCTTCGACGTCAACGACCTCTACGCCTACTGGCGCCGCAACCCGCCGCCCGGCGCCCTGATTGGCGTCATCGCCCAAGGCCTGCGCTGGAAGCCGGCCGAGGCGGAAATCGATCCGATGAGCTTCGAGGAGGCGGCGGCGCGCGACGCCGGCGTCTTCGACTTGCCAGAACGCTGGTTCCCCAACAAAGGCGGATGAGCAATGGCCGCGGCCGACGTCTATGTCAGCTTTGGCGCCGACACGGGCGGCCTCGAGGCCGCGCTGGCGCTCGCCAAGGCCGAAGTGACGGCGATGACGCGCGAGCTCAACACGCTGGCGCGCGAGATGCAGAAGACCGGCGCGTCAGCCGATTCCGAACTGGGCCAGAAAGTGCTGGCGCTCGGCGAATCGGTCGCCCTCGCCAAGGGGCGGGTGAGCGGCTTCAAGGACGAGCTCAAGGGCGTCGGCGAAGCCGGCGCCGGCGGCCTCGCCGGCCTGCTCGCCCCGATCGCCGCCATCAAGGAGAATCTCGGCGGTGTCGTCGAACTGTTTGCCGCGACCTTCGCCATCGACAAGATCATCGAATTCGTCAAATCGATGGGCGAGCTCGGCGAGCAGACCGAGCGCACGGCGATGATCCTCGGGCTGACCACCGAGGAGGTCGGCCAGCTCAACTTCGCCTTCGCCTCGACCGGTACCAACGCCCAGAACATCGATCAGATGATGGGCCGTTTCGAGGTCAACCTAGCCAAGGCGACCCAAGGCACGGGTTCGGCGGTCGCCGGCCTCAAGGCGCTCGGCCTCAGCGCCAAGGAACTCGTCGGCCTTTCGCTGCCCGAGCAGATGGACAAGATCGCCGACGCAACGTCCCGCTTCGCCGACGGCACCAACAAGACTGCCGCGCTGCAATCGTTGGGCCGGGGCTTCGTCGAGCTGATTCCGCTGCTCAACCAGGGCTCGGCCGGCATGGAGAGCTTCCGCCGCACTGCCGACGCGACCAACAGTGTCCTCGACGAGACCACCACCGGGCGACTGGTTGGCATGGAGCACAACTTCGTCACCCTCGGCGCGTCGATCGAGGGCGTCGCCGTCCAAGGCTTCAAGCCCTTTATTGACGTCGTCAACGGCGCGGTCCGGATGATGATCGACCTCGCTCAAGCGTTTTCGAATTCGATCAAGAATGGCGAGTTTTTCGGCCAGATGCTGAGCGTCGTGGCGACCGCCTTCAAAGGCGTCGAAACGGCGATCGTCATCACGGCGGCTGGGATCGCCGATTTTGACACGATCGGCGACGGCGCGACCCGCGCGCTCATTCAATCGTTTCTCGGCCTCGGCCGGACGATCAGCGAGATATTCTTGGCGCTAGGGCGCGCCATTCCTGAATTCTTCAAGGCCCTCGTCACAGCCGGCGCGGAAGCGGTCAAGGCGGTCGGCAAGCAGTTTGTCGATCTCGGGACCGTCATTGGCGACGCGTTGAAGCTCGACTTCGCCGGCGCGAAAGCGGCCTTCGGCGGCATGGGAAGCGATGCGGGCGATTCAGCGAAGAAGATCGCCGGCGCCTTCTCCGGCGTCTTTGACTTCTCGGCGGCCGAACGTGCGTCGCAGCAGAGCAACGCCGCCGTTGTCGATATCTTCAACAAGACGAAGGATCAGGTTCTCGCCAACGCCCGAACGATGAGGGGCGAGTTGGCGACGATCTGGGGCTCGCCCTACAAGGGCGGCGGCGCTGAAGGACCGGAGCAGGGCGCTAAAGCTTCCGTTCCCAATCTCGACGAGCAGTCGCAGGGCGCCAAGGACAAGGCGCTGCAGGAGCAGCTGCGCGCGGCGCAGGAGGAAGCGGGGCTCGAGGTCGACGCGCTGAAGAACGCGGCGCGGCAAAAGGAAGACCTGTTCAACGAGCAGCTCAAGACGCATCAGATCTCGATGGGCGAGTGGCTGGCGCAGACCGTCGCGACGCTGAGCGCGGAAGAGCAGGGCGTCCAGGCGGTTTACGACAAGGAATTGCAGACCGCCGGACTGACCTCCTCGCGGATTATCGCCATCAAGCGCCAGGAAGCCCAGGCGCTGGCCGAGATCCAGCATCAGATCGCCCAGGCCGAGACCAAGGCGGCCGAGCAGAGCGCGCAGGAATGGAAGGCCGGCGCCGACCAGGTCGCCGGCGTGCTCAATTCGCAGGTCAACGGCGTGCTGCGCGGCGCGACGTCGATCGCCCAGGCGTTCAAGAATATGGCGGCCTCGGCGCTCGAGGACGTGATCAAGTTCTGCATCAAATGGGCGGCCGAACACGCCGCGACGATCGCCGCCAACATTTTCGGCCTTGGCGCGCAAACGGCCGCGACAGGGGCGGCCGTTGCGACGCAGACCGGCGAAATCGCCACAGGCGCCGCGGCGCAGAAAGCCATCAACGCCTCGACGATCTCCGGCGACGCGGCGCGCGCTGCGGCCGGCGCTTATGCAGCGGTGGCCGGAATTCCGATCATCGGCCCTGTGCTGGCCCCGGCCGCAGCGGCGGTTGCTTTCGCCGGCGTCGAGGCCTTCGGCTCGTTCGACAAGGGCGCCTGGACGGTGCCAAACGACATGATTGCGCTGATCCACGCCGGCGAGAAGGTGGTGCCGTCCGGGCCGCCGGCGCAATTCCTCGACGCGATGGCGAGCGGCGGCGGGGCAGGCGGCGGCGGGGCGGCGCCCGGTCACAGTCTGACGCTCAACTACACCCACAACGGCATGGCGCAGATGTCCGACATCCGCGCCAACGCGCGCGAGATCGCCAGGATCGTCGGGCAGGTCTTCACCCGCGAACCCAGCACGCGCGGAGCCTACTGACCCATGGCGACGCTTGTCTTCCCCTATCTGCCGGCGAGCGCCTTTCCGGTCAAACGCAGCGGCGGCGGCTTCGACACGACAGTCCAGCGCGCCATGTCGGGCAAGAAGACGACCTTCGCCAACCGCACGCAGCCGGAGCGAAAATACGAGATCAGCGTCGCCGGACTCGATTCCTCCGGCGCGTTTCCGGCGCTGGTCGCCAACTCGTTGCAAGCGCTCGAGGGTTTCTTCAACCAATGCCTCGCTGGCGCGCTGATCTTCAACTATTGGGACGTCGACGATTGCCAGATCGTCGGCCAGCAATTCGGCGTCGGCGACAGCGTGACGACCAAGTTTCAGTTGGCCCGCGCCGCCGGCGGCTGGGCCGACGCGATCTATGCGCCGCTCAACCAGGCCGGCCCGGTCGTCGTGCCCAATCCCAACGGCTGGGGGACGATCAATGCGCCCTATCCGACGCCCAATCTCTACATCGGCGGCGTGCTGCAGCTGTCCTCGAGCTATTCCATCGTCAACGGCCTCGTGACTTTCGTCGCGCCGCCGGCCGGCGGTTCGGCGCTGAGCTGGGACGGCAATTACTACTGGCCGTGCAACTTCGACGACGACGTCATCGAGCTGTCGAAGCTGATGGGCGGATTGTGGGAAGCGCCGAAGATCAGCTTCTCCACCCGGAATTTCTGAGATGAAAGCCGCTTCGCCGGCCCTCGTCGCGCTGCTCAACGCGGCGATCGCCGAGGCCGCGACCTCGCCGCTCTATTCGGTCGACCTCTACACCTTCACGCCGATCAACGGGCCGGTCATCCGGCTGTGCACCGGCGATTTCGACGCGATCGACAATGCCGGAAACGTCTATTCCTGCGGGTCGATCGGCTCCGGCTATCCGAAGATCGACCTCAAGCAATCGAAGACCCAGGGTCGCTGGACGCGCGGCCTCGATGACGATCCGTGGACGGTGGCGCTGCTGCCGACGGTGCAGGATCCGTTCACCGGCGAATTCACCTATCCCGACGTCTTCGGTTCGACGCCGTGGCTCGCCGCCTGCCGCGCCGGCCTGTTCGCCAGCGCGGGAGTTCAGGTGGCGCGCGCCTATTGGGCCGCGCCGCCGACCGGTCCCTACACGGTTGCGGCGCGCACTTGCGTCGGTTCGGTCGTCGTCTACGGCGGAACGATCGGCGAGGTCGACGCCATCGCGACGCTCTGCGTGTTCAACTGCAGCTCGCACAAATATGCGCTGTCTATGAACATGCCGCGCAATCTGGTGCAGGCGTCGTGCCGCCATCGCCTGTTCGATGCGCGCTGCACGCTCAACGCGGCGAGCTTCGCCAAGACGGCGACGGCGCTGGCCGGATCGACTCAATACAGCGTGCTGGCCAGTCCGGCGACGCCGGGCGGCTCCGGGTCATTCGCCCAAGGCCGCATGCTCTGCACGTCGGGGGCGAACGCCGGCCTGCAGCGCACGATCGTCGCGCGGGCCGGAAACGCCTTCCAACCGCAATATCCCTGGCCGTTCGCTGTCTCTGTCGGCGATGGCTTCACCTTCTATCCCGGCTGCGACAAGAGCATGGGGGCCGGCGGCTGCGGCGGCTTCGCCAACATCGTCAACTTCCTCGGCCAACCGTTCACGCCTCAGCCGGAAATTCAGATCGGATGATGGGTGTGAGGGGTACTTTGGAAACCGAGCGGCAGTCGGCAGTCGGCAGTCGGCAATTGGGGGCAAGCGCGCCGGGCGACGCGGCGACTGCCGAATGCCGATTGCCGAATGCCGACCAAACCGCCGCCCGCGCCCGCGTCGTCGCCTGCGCTCGCGATTGGATTGGCACGCCGTTTCACGATCTCGCCCGCGTCAAGGGCGTCGGCGTCGACTGCGCCCAGCTGATCGCCGCGGTCTACGAGGAGGCCGGGCTCACCGCGCATATCGACACCGGTTATTACCCGCCGCAGCATTTCCTGCACAGCGACGGCGAGCAGCTGGCGACGTTCCTGTCCCGCCACGCCGCCGAGATCGACGCGGCCCGCGCCGGCGCCGGCGACGTGGTGATCTATCGCTACGGCCGCGCCTACGCCCACGCGGCGATCATCGTCGAATGGCCGGCGCGCATCGTCCACGCACACAAACTCAGCGGCAAGGTCGTCGAGATGGCGCCGTTCGCCGCCGATCTGGGAGGGCGCCCGACGCGGTTCTTTTCGGTCTGGGGGTGAGGTTTGGCCAATCTCTTCCGATCGAACCGGACCAACAACCAGGATCCGGTCGCCCTCGGGCTGCGCGTCTCGGCGTCGGTGCAGGGCGCGGCGATTCCGATCGGCTGCGGCCGGACGCGCTGGGCGCCGATTCTCGTCGATTATGCCGGGTTCTCCAAGACGGCGGCCAAATCGTCGGGCGGCGGCAAGGGCGGCGTCGTCGGCTCGTCGGGCAAGGGCAACAGCGGCCAATACAACTACGCCTGCTCCGGCCTGTCGCTGCTCGGCGAAGGGCCGATCGCCAAGATCACGACGATCTACAACGGCTCCAACGTCGACTTCCTCGAATCGCCGACCGCGCAGATGCTCGCCGACCTCAACGCCATCGGCGTTCCGTCGAGCGACATCACGCGGGGCAATGCGACCTACAACACGATTTTCCATTCCGGGACCTATTCGGATGGGGACGATTCGTGGTGGTCAGCCAATTTCCCGACGCACGCGCTGGCCTATCGCGGCCTGGCCTATGTCATCTGGCCGAACCTGCAACTCGGCTCGTCGCCGAGCTTTCCCGCCTTCACCGTCGAGGCGACCTGGGGGATCCATTCCGACGTTCCGGCGCTCGGCGAAGACGCCAACCCGGCCGATTGGATTGAAGCCTTCCTGACCAATGCCGATTGGGGCGTCCAGGGGTTCCCGGCGGCGGCGATTGGCGACTTCGACACGGCGCGCGCCTACTGGCGCGCGACCGGCATGCTGATCTCGCTGACGCTGACGTCGCAGGTCGCCGCCAACGCCCATATCAAGGCGCTGATGGAGGCGCTGAACTGCGAATTCCGCCAGTCCGGCGGCGTATTCGACATCGTGCCCTACGGCGACGTCGCGGTGACCGGCAACGGCGCGACCTATACGCCGAACGTCACGCCGGTCTACGACCTCGGCCCGGACGACTTCCTGCCCAACCAGGGTTCGCTGGGGCAGGGCGCGGCATCCGGCAAATCCTATCTGGCGTTCGCCGCGGCCAACCCGCTCGACGTCTTCAACAAGCTGCAGACCCGCTACGCCGACCGGGCCAATCTCTACACCCCGGTCACCATCTACGCGACCGACGATGCCTCGATCACCGCGACGTCGCGGACGCGGCTGTCCGACGTCAAGGACAATTCGTTTTTCAGCCTCGCCGCCGCGGCGAGCGTTTCCGCGTCGCTGCAGCTGCAACGCCTGCAGGCGTCGACTCGGCAATGGCAATGCACAATCGGACGGCAGTTCGTCCTGCTCGACGTCATGGACCCGGTCACGCTGACCGAGCCGTCGTTCCAGTTGACGCGCCAGCTCGTCCGCATCACGCAGATTGACCAGAACGCCGATTCGACGCTGACCCTCACCGTCGAGGAAGTCCCGCTCACCGCCGCCGCGCCGGCTTACAATGCGCAGGTCAGCCTCGGCGCCGGGCGGTTCAACAACGCGCCGCCGAGCAGCGTCAACGCGCCGTTCTTCTTCGAGCCGCCCGATCAGCTCGGGCACGGGCTCGTTTTGTGGGTAGGCCTGTCCGGGCAGAACCCGGCCAATTTCGGCGGTTGCGACGTCTATCTGTCGACCGACGGCGCGAGCTACAGCCTGCTCGGTTCGTTCGACGGCTCGACCCGCATGGGCGTCCTCACCGCCACGCTGCCGAGCGTCGCCGCGGCGATCGCCCCGCCGACGGTCGACGCGGCCAACACGCTGGCCGTCGATCTCAGCGAAAGCGCCGCGGCGCTGATCCCGGTGTCCGGCGCGGCGTTCAGCGCCAACGCGACGATCAGCGTCGTCGACGCCGAAGTCGTCGCCTACCAGAACGCCGCGCTGACCGCGGCCAACAAGTACAATCTGACCGTGCTGTCGCGCGGCGCCTACGAATCGCCGATCGCCGCGCACGCCGTCGGCGCGCCGTTCATGCGCCTCGATCGCGATTCGCTGTTCGAATGGGCCTTCACCTCGGCGCAGGTCGGCTCGACCGTCTATTTCAAGTTCTGCGCCTTCAACCAGTTCGGCGTCGCAGCGCAAAGCCTGGCCGACGTCGGCGCCTACCCTTACACGGTCAAAGGCGCGGCTTTGTCGTCGCCGCTGCCCGATGTCGCCAACCTGCGCACCGTCTATGTCGACGGCTTCGCCAATCTCGACTGGGACGAGGTTTCCGACTTCCGCGCCGTGCGCTACGAGATCCGTCTCGGCGCGACCTGGGGTGCCGCGCTGACCCTCGGCACGGTCGCCCACCCGCCGTTCGCCACGCGCGGCGACGGCACATTCTGGGTCGCCGCCGTCAGCCAGCCGATCACCGGCCTGACGGTCTACAGCGATATTCCGTCCGACGTCGTCATCGCCGGCAACCTGCTGACTTCCAACATCCTCGAAAGCTGGGACGAGCCAGCGACCGGATGGGGGGGGACCTTCGCCGGCGACGCATCGATCAATGGAGGATTGATCGAAACAACGCCGGGGAACGGAAGTTATACGATTCCGTCTTCGCATATCATCGACGCAGGCCGTAAGGCGGCGTGCCCCGTAACGGTGACTTGGACGGCGGAAGGCTTTCCGCTTGCAAGCAATATGTTGGCGCTCGCCAATGTGCTGACCGAGCCGGATATCCTGGGCTCGGCGTCGACTCAGTTCATCAACGCCACGCCGCAGATCCAGGTCAGTTTTCTCGATCCGGATATCTACGATTCGCCGGACGTTTACGCCGACCTCGATGTCTACAAGGGAACGCTGGTTTCCGGTCCGTGGCAGAATTACGCGCCAGGCTCCTACTACGGGCAGTTCTTCAATTTCCGCATCCTGTTGTCGACCAGCGATCCGAAAACCGTCTGCGCGGTCACCAAGTTCTCTTTCACCGTCGACGCCCCAGCCCGGCAGGATCACCTCACGAACTACGCTCTACCGGCCGCCGGCGCAGCGATCGTCTTCACCCCCGACGGTTCCGTAATCTCTGCGCCGTTCAACGGCGGCCCCAACGGTTCGCCGGTTCCCTACGCGTCGGCGACGATTCTCAATCCGCAGCCCGGCGATCAGCTCAGCGTCAGCGGGCTCACCGCCACCGGCGCGACGCTGCAGATCCTCAACGGCGGAATCGGCGTCGCCCGGACGATCAACGCCGATTTCGAAGGCTACTGACGACCGCGACGGCCTTCGCGCGCTTCCCAGGAGACATTATGAAAAAACCGACCATCGCGCCGGCCAGGCCGGGCGCGCCGCTTTCCGACGCCGACATCGTCAAGCTGATGGGGGCCAACAAGGACGCCATCGCCCGCATCGTCGCCCAGGCGAACGGCGGCGCAGCGCCGGCGGTCGAAACGGCGCCCGACGTTGCGGCGGCCGCGCGGCACGTCGCTGCGCTCAAGGCGGCGCTCGGGCCGGTTCTCGCCGCCCTCGACGCCGCCAAGGCGGACGGCTTCGACGCCGCCTTCGGCCTCGGCGCCGGCGAAGACGGCAAGCAGGCGATCGTCCAGTTCACCATCGCCAAATCTTACGCGGTCTGAGGCCCAACCATGAGCCAGGCGTCGCTCGTCATCCCGACTTCGGGCATCCTGTCCGGCCTGGCGGAGGTCGTCGACGTCAACGGCGCGCTCGACGCGGTGGCGACGATGAACTCAGGTGCGTCGCCGCCGACCAACGCCGCGTCGCCGACGCCGGCCGGTCAGATGTGGCTCAACACGTCGTCGCCCGGCGCGGGCGTCTGGACCGTCGAAATCAGCGACGGGACGAATTGGCTGCCCGTCGGTTATGTCGACTCGGTCAACCACCTCTACGTGCCGAAGGGCGCCACCGCCACCGGCGCGGACTGGTGGGGCGACGCGGCGGCGATTCCGCCCGGCAGCCTGCTGGCCTTCGGCCAGGTGCTCAATATCGCCGACTTTCCGTCGCTCGGCGCGAAGTTCGGCGCGAAATACGGCGGCAACGGCGTCACGACCTTCGGCATGCCCAACAAGCGCGGCCGCGTCTCGGCCGGCAAGGACGACATGGGCGGCACGGCGGCGGGAGTTCTGACCGCCGGCGGCTCGGGGATTGTCGGGACGACGCTTGGCGCGGTCGGCGGGGCCGAAGTCCACACGCTGATCGCCGCCGAACTGCCGGTCACCGCTTACGCCGACAGCGGCCATGCGCACGGCTACACCGACCCGGGGCATGTGCATTCCTACACCGTGAACTCGGGCGGCTCCGGCGCTATCGGGTCGGGCGGAATCGTCAACCAGACGTCCGGGACGACCGGCCGGTCGACGATCGGCATCACAATCAACAACGGCTCGGCCAACATCACGAACGCCGGCGGCGGCGGCGCTCACGCAAACGTCCAACCGACAATCGTCTGCAACTACATCATCTGGACATAGCCAGTGCCCGCGACCGTCAGCGTCACGCCGATCATCCCGCTCTCCGGGCCAAACACTTTCGGCGGACCGAGCGGCGTAGCGTCGCAGATCAACGCCGCGATCGCCAGCCGCACAGAGGTGCCGGATATCGCTTACCCGGTGGCGTCGAGCGACAGGGCGATCGCCTATACGTCGTTGACCGCCGCGCGCATCGTTTCGCTCTGCGCGGCCTCGGCCTTCCCGAAAGGCGTGGAGCTTATCGTTCACGATGAGAGTGGGGCCTGCTCGTCGACGATCAAAATCACGATTGCAGCGGCCGGAAGCGACCTGATCAGTGGGTCAGCGTCGCAGGCGATTACGACCGCCTACGGTTCGATGCGACTGCGTTCCAATGGAGCCAGCAAATGGACGGTCGTCTGATGAAGGCGCGCCTATTCGCCATCGCTGCGATCATTCTGGCGCCGCTGTTTGCGGCGCCAGCCTTCGCGGCCTGTACTGGCGTCTTTCAGCCTGGACAGATATGCGCCAATCTCGGCGTGTCTGCAGCGATCCCTGGGCCAGCCCAATTAGGCTCCGGCGTCGGCGACGCTTTGCAGGTCAATATCGGCGCGCCTGGCGCGCCGATTCTATACAATGGCGCTGCCGGCAAACCGTCGTCGATCAATCTCGGCAACGCGACAAATCTTCCGGCCATAGCCCTCCCGGCGCCGACATTGTCGACGCTCGGCGGCGTCGAGGCGATCGCGCCGGTGGCGCACAACTTCATGACCGGGATTTCGACGCTCGGCGTCCCGTCGCTGGCGCAACCGGCGATCGCCGATCTGTCCGATCTCGCCGCTGGCGTTGGCGCGTTTCTGGCTACACCGACGTCGGCCAATCTCGCCGCGGCGGTGACCAACGAGACGGGCAGCGGCCCGCTGGTGTTCGCAATCTCGCCGGCGCTGACGACGCCGAACCTCGGCACGCCGTCGGCCGCCAATCTCGCCAACGCCACCGCCTATCCGGCTTCGGCGCTCGCCGGCACGGCGCTGCCGGCGGCGATCGTCAGCTCGTCGCTGACCAGCCTCGGCACGATCGCCACTGGCGTCTGGCAGGGAACGCTGATCGGTCCGACTTACGGCGGGACGGGCGTCAACAACGGCTCGAACGCGCTAACGGTGCCAGCGACAGGCATCGCCGATCTGCTGGGCGTAGCGCAGACGATCACGGGGCTCAAGACGTTCACGGCGACGGCCGGCGGCGTCGCCATGTCGGGCAGCCCGAACATCTCGCAGACCTTCTCCGGCCAGACGCTGCTGACGGCGTTCAATAGCCAGTTGACCGCGGCGAGCGCGACGCAGGCCGAAGCGGTAGGGATCGACGTCATCACGAGTTCGACTGGCGCATCGCCCAATGCTCTGCTGGCCTACAAGGTCGCGCGCACCGGCTCGGCGACGTGCAATTCCGGCTCCGGCTATTGCTGGGGTCTGAATTACGTCGTTAATCTCGGCGCGGGTGGTTCACAGCGCGGCGGCGTCGGCCAAGAGATCGACCTCAACAATGGCTGGGGAAATTATACAGGGTCACCCGGTAGCCCCTATGCCGCCAATTTCTACGCGTCAGGGGCCAACACGGGCGGTTACAGCTCCTGCGCGTTCTGCGCTGAATTTGGCGGCGTGGGCGCGATGTGGCAGGCGGCGTTGCACGGCGGCCCGCTAAACTCGCCGGCCTACAACAACGCCTTCATATGGGACGAAAGCAACTCTCCGACGATCCTCAAAGCGGCCGGATCGCACGGAAACGGCATTGATCTGTCGGGAGCGGCGTTCAGCGGAACGCCATTCAAATCAGCCGGGTTCCTGGTTGACGCCTCCGGTGACATCCTTGGCGCGAGTGGGGCCTTCGGCGGCGGCGCGCGTGCTGCTGGTACGCTGATCTACAGCTATGTAACCGCCAACAGCCTGCAGATCGAAGAACGCCTGGAAAATGACAATGCTGGCTCCGGCTCTGCGGCGCTCGGATTTCAGGTCTCCGCTTTCACGACGTCGGGAGAAACGCGCGTGTCCAAGGGCGGCATCGGCTGCGTGCGCGACGGCGTTCAGGGCGTCTGCGTGCTCACCCTCTACAACGCCACGGCGACGACCGCGGCGGACTTCGCCAGCACCGATGGCGTCCTGAGCTTTGACGGCGCGGCGTCGAACGCCATGCAGATCAAAGCCGCTGGCGCCTGGACGGCGAATGGCTCGGTGGCGACCGCGATGTCGAGCCTCGGCCCGACCGGCTCGCACGCGACAATACAGGAGTGGTTCAAAGTCACCGACGCGGCCGGAAACGTGCGCTACATCCCGGCGTTTTAATATTCGATCGCCCGGAGTTGGGGACAATCATTTTGAGGAGCCCAGCATGAAGAAAGCCATTATCGCCACGCTCGCCGCGCTGCTACTCGCCGCGCCGGCCGCCGCGGCCGAACTCGCCAAACCAGGCGCGGCGTCGCCGACGCTTGCCCCGCGCGCCGTAGCGCTGGCGCCAAACGATCTGTTCGCGCTGCAGGGCGTGCTGCAATCGATCGAGGTCAAACTGCGGGTGATCAAGGACGGGTCGAGCGAAAAACAGATTACCGATAACGTCGATCTGCCGGCCGGCTTGGCGCGCGACATCAGCGACGATCTGCGCGCCATCCGCGCCAAGATCGAAGACTACCAGTACGACGTCCACCTCATCCAGAAGCGCTTTTCGACCGATCCGGAGAGGCCCGGCTACATCGTCAAGGGTTCGCCTGAGGACGCCCAGGCGGCGTTCGAAATGACCGAACACGCCCACGTCAAGATCGCCGTGACCCTGACGCCGCTGCGCTGGGACGAGATCGTCAAGGCCAACCCGAGCGTCGGCCCGACCGCCCATTCCATGCTCGCTCCCATGCTCGCCGACGAAGGCGACGCAGCGGCGCAGGCCCAGTAAGGTGCCAACTCGGCTATCCCGGCGCCTTTTCAGGCATCTCGCTCAGGCCCCAGCGCCTCGAGAAAACTTCTGCGGATGTCCTCCTTGGCTGCGTCACTCTTCTCCAGAATCGCGACGAAGCTGTGATTGTCACGATCCTCCGATGAGAGGGCCGTCGGGTAGAATTGCTTGCAGCGGAAGGACAGCAATCCCTCGGCGGCGATCTGCGCCATGGCCAGCAGGAACGACGGCGGGGTGAAGACCCAGCAGTGGACGTCGAGGTATTGACCGGATTGGGCGGCGCGCGTCAACGCCATGGCGTCCGCCGCCACGACGATGGGCCGCACGGCGCCTCTGCCGCGGACAATCTCGTCCGGGGTGGCCGACCCCTTGGGGATCGCCCAGTGCATATTGACGGCTGTCGCCTGCGAATGATGATCGTAAACCGCGCGAACGTCGGGAAGGGTCAGGTCCTGTAGATAGGTGGCGATCCAGTCGGAGGCGCGCGTTTCTTCCCGATAGAAGTCGAAGGTGGCTCTCCGGTCGGGCAATGAAATTGCCAGAATTCCGCCGACGCGGAGAACGGCGGCGATTTCGCTCATCCAGCGGATTGGATTCGGGACGTGCTCCATCACCTGCGAGGCGACCAGATAGTCTAGCGGCGCGTCTTTCGCCAAGGTGTCAGCGATGCTGTCGTTGATCATCGGGCGATCAATCCCGGCGATGTCGGACAGGTGCTTGTATTTGTCGCGCAAGCCTGCCGTGTCGAGGTGATCGACATACAAGACGTCGGCGTCTCGTTTCGACAGCAATGGAATATTGAGGGGCCCGATCTCGGCCCCGCGCCCGTCGCCGTAAGGCAGGCGCCCGATGAGCTTCTCGCGATAGGACAACAATCCGCCGCCGTCCGGCCAGTGCCTGGCGCAGGGAAGACCATCGCCGGGCGCCGCAACGCCGTTGGTCTCGAAATAGGCCCGACGATACTGCAGGACGTTGGGCTGGCGATCGACGAACGCGGCGAGCCGCCTATATTCTGACGCCAGGGCCTTGCGGTCTTTTTCCAGTCGCTTGACCGAAGGAAACGCCTGTCTGGCAAGCCGGTTCACCCTCATCTGCGCGCGCTCCCGGTTGGCTCGATGCTTGCCCATCGCCTGCATGTATTCGCCCCGGCCAAGGCGAGGCCTGTTCAACCCGTGTGACCTGTAGGCCGCTTTTCTAAATCCGCCCAGTGGAGAATGGAATGCCCGATCCGCTCTTGCCGCGGGGCGCGATCGCGCGCCTCGCCTGTCTGGCGCTTCTCGCCATGGCTCTTGTCGTTCCACGGATGGCGCGGGCCGACGACGCGGCCGTGTTCGAACCTTGGCTCGGCCGCGACTCGGCGAAATGCCTGTCGATCGAGCCGCTGAAGGTCGTCGCGACGGTCGTCACGCTGGCGCCGGCGCAGTTCGAGTTCGTCCGCGCGCTTTATGTGGCGATTCCGCCGATCTCCCGCCAGTTGCCGCCCGGCGATCGCGCCGTGCTGGCCGTGGCGGGCGACGCGGCGATGGTCGCCCTGGTCGACGGCGATCAGACCTGCGCGCGCATGGCGATCCCCGATTTCATCCTCGCCGAGCTGATGGCGGTCGGGCGGGGCGACGTCATCCACGCCGGGGCGCCGCTTTGACGGCCCTGCGGGCCAAGCTGGCGGGGTTCGTCCTCGCCGGTTGTCTTTGCCTGTCCGGGGCCGCTGAAGCCGCTGGGCGAAGCGGGCTCACGCCGCAGGAGGTCTATGCGCCGAGTTGGCAGGCCGGCGCGCCGGCGATCGCTGGGCAGGCGGCGTGGGGCGCAGGATCGCGCGCCGTCGCCGAGGCCGAGCGCTGGCTCGGTTCGGTCAACCCGACCGGAACGATCGGCCCGTGGTGCGCCGATTTCATCTCGTTCGTCTTCCAGCGCGTCGGCCTGAAGCCGCTGCCCAACCGGCTGGCGGCGAGTACGCTGGCTTACGGCGCCCATGTCGCGGATCCGCACCCGGGCGACCTGGTGGTGATCAGGACGCGACGCGGCTACGCCGGCCATGTCGGCATCGTCGAAAGCGTCAATGCCGACGGCTCGGTGACGATTGTCTCGGGCAATTCACGCCATCGCGTCAGGCGCTCGGTCGTCCCGCGCGGCGCCGTGACGGCGTTTGTCGCCGTGCCGTGACGCTGTTTGGCGACTGGCGCGACGTTCGCGCCGCTCTCGATCTCGCCGTCGCCGACGTCGACGGCGCCAAGCCGCAGTCGCACGACCAACGCGATTGGAAGATCGCTGCGGCCGTCGTGGCGAATTTTCGCGCCGCGCAGGCCTTCGTCTGCGCCGAATGTCAAAAGCCGTTGCCGTACGGGCAGGAGATTCGCTGCCTCGATTGCAAGGCGGCGCTCTGCGAAGGCTGCGCGCCGCGCCATTTCTGGCCAAACGGAAGGCCGGCGAGGGCGCGTTCGTAGCGCTCCGCCAGCATCGCCGCCAATCCCTAGCGGGAGCGCCGCATGTCGATATTTCGCCGCCTCGAGCTGGCGCTGGTCGCGCTGTGCGCCGTCGCCGCCCTGGCTCACCCAGTCGATGCGGCGCTCGCCGCGGCCGCCTTCGTCGCTGCGCTCGAACTGATGAGGATTCTTCGATGACCTGGGCTGGTTTCGA